>Ga0207652_10001797_pt1 | contig 18636 bp, 13 predicted proteins | sample KBSC63BmetaG_FD_184334 | JGI IMG/M metagenome (GOLD analysis project Ga0207652, IMG submission 184334) | Corn rhizosphere microbial communities from Kellogg Biological Station, Michigan, USA - KBS C6-3B metaG (SPAdes) (version 2) | ecosystem: Host-associated > Plants > Roots > Rhizosphere ... | reverse complement strand
CGAACTTCGCGGCGCGACAGTACACGATCCCCACGTCCGGTTGTTTGTCCAGCACGGCTGCCGCTTTGGCAGCATAGGTCGGATCGAGCAAGTCATCCGCATCGAGCGGCAGGATGTACTCACCGGTAGCTTCGGCTATACCCCGATTGCGCGCTGCTGCAGGCCCGGCATTTTCCTGACGAAACACCCGTATACATGGCCAGCATTGCTCGTCAACCAATTGCAACGCCCCCGGATTCGTGGAGCCATCATCGACGACGATCAGCTCAACATTCACCTGTATCTGTGTCAGCGCGGACTGCACGGCTTCCAGCAGATATTCATCCATGTCACGACACGGTATGACGATCGAAACAATGGTCATGGGTGCTGGCGTTGGCAATGAGGTGCCGGTTCGTGCATTTTGCCATCGTCAAAGAGCCAATGGTCCAGTTCCTCTTGCTGGGGTACCTAACCGCACTTGGCGTGCAACGACACTTGGAACGGCAGAATGCAACCTTCGGTACACCTCGGCATTTGGTGTTGGTTGATCGCGCCGGGGCCACTATGCCTAAACGCCGCCACCCCCTGCAGGCACCCTGATTGGCGAACGACTCGCGAGGAGTTGCTGAACAAATTGCAGAATGTTGTTCGTAATCCAGTAGATCATCAATCCCGCGGGAAATGGATAGAAGATCACCAAAAACGCCAACGCCATGGCGGCGGATCCCCACACCCGCTTTCGATGCGCTGCAGTGCCCTTTTGGTCACCAGGCACTACAACGCCCGCCAAGACTACCGTGACGGCGAGCACAACCGGCAGGGCACTCAACAAATTGCCCATCCACGGAATACTGAAGCCAAGCTGTCCTATCTGATCAGGACGGGATAAGTCAGAAATCCACAGAAAAGAGGCACTCTTAAGCTCCGTGGCGTGCTCGAGAATCTGAAAGAGCGCGATAAAGATGGGCAACTGCAACATCACGATCAGCAGCGGCTTGACGCCCGCGATCGGGCTCAGCTCATGAGCTTTGTACAGAGCCAGGATACGCTCACTCTGCTCACCACCCTTGTAGTCGCGCTTGATCTGCTGAAGCTCCGGCTTCAAGCGTTCGTATGCTTCGTTGTAACGCTTTTGCGAAAGCAGCGCCCGTCGAGCGAACGGGTAGAGCGCCAAGCGAACCAGAATCGACAGCACGATGATCGCCACGCCCCAGTTTCCGACCAGCGCGTGCAACCAGCGCAGCAAGTCAAGAAGCCATATGCAGAGTGTCTCCATCCAGCCCCAGAGATGGGGAAACATTTCGCTTGGCGTCTGTTCCGGCAACGAGGCAGCCGCTATCGGTGCGAACATCAGCAGCGGCGCGGCGCAAATGGAAGGCAGCCTGCGATGTTCCTCGATTCGGAACTCACGCATCGGTCTCTTTTGACTGTGGAGAGACGGTCCTGCGATCGCCAGCGGGCGGGATCACTGTCCGCTGACGGATGTGTAGCAGGACGAGCAGGCGATGCCACCAAAGCTTGGCCGTCACCGCGATCGCAGCAAGGGCCGCCAGCAGGCCCTGGAGAATCATGCTGCCGGAGCCCGGGTCGATATACGCTTGCGCCGGCAGCGACACGATGGTCAGCACGATTGCCAAGCCGAAAATTCCAATGAACTTTGACACAGGAAGTCCCTCTGAGAACGTGGTGGGTAACACTATTGCGAACGGCGCATGAGGTAAAGGGTACGCTCGGTTCCCTTGACTGGCTCGCGACGCACAGTCTCGAAGCGGGTTGCGAACGCCGCTTCGAACCCCGCCTGGTCGTAATTCCCAAAAATGTCCTCTCGAGAGGCAAGCAGCCGCTTTACCTGGCTATCCGACTTTGGCACGAATTCGATGATGAGGCATTTGCACAGCCGCGCAAACGTCTCGGCCAGTTTTGTGAGCGGAACATTGTTGGAGATTGCCAAGTGGTGGATCAACGCAAGCGCCATCGCGCAATCCACGGGCCCGCGATCGAACAACGAACTGCGCTCGGTACCAGCCCAACCCAAACCCGGGCTCGGATTGGTGAAGTCCAGCAACAGTGGCAGCAGGTTCGCTTCGGCACGTGCCTTGGCTTCCAGATAATTAATCTCCACCGCCGCTGGATCCACATCGAACGCCACCGTTCCGATGCCATGCGATGACGCCAACCGGCTGAATACCCCGGTATTGGCGCCAAGATCCCAGACACGTTCTGGTGAGACTTGTTCCAAATACTCGGACACGAGTAACTTCTTGTGATCGAACGCGGTATCGCTGTAATTGGTTGCCTGGTAATACGCACCCCATTCCGTGCCCGCCGGGCGCCAACAAAGCTTCGCGGTCGCCCTTCGCAGACCCTGCAGCATCCCCGTCAACCCGACGCGGCTTACCTTAACCTCGCGCTTCAACTTGGGCTGATCGGTGGACGAATGCGTGCGCTGTGCCTTCGCATGCAAGTGGATATGCAGGCCCAGCCCAAGCTGCCAGCGCGTTCGTCGCGGCAACATCCTGCTGGCAAGCTCAAGCGGGACTCCGTCGATCCCGGTTCGCAGCAGCTGGTTGAGCCGCACGTCCACCTTTGCCATCAGCGCCAGCGGTGCAAGAAAATGCTGGCAGTACTGCCTATACGCCACCCACGGCTTGCCTTCCTGATAGGGCTCAAAAGACAACGTATCGATGAATATCGGCTTGCCACCCTCGAACTGGATGTTGTAAGCCGAAGCATCCTTCAACGACATGCCATGCTGCAAGGCAAGCAACTGGATATCCAACGTCAGCAGGGCAGCATCCTGAAGCTGGCTGAACGACCACTCGTAGGGATATGAAATGAACCCCACGCGATCAGGCACCAGCACTCGATAAGCGTTCTCCGGCTCGGCGAACGGGTCGTCAACCTCCTGATGCGAAACCAGCCATCCGTTTTTCGTCAGCGCGCCGTACAAGCCCGAGCGCATCAACATGTCGTAATCATCGCGACCGCGCACATTGACTTGGCGATACAACATGCCGGCCCGCAAAAAAACGAACCCCGCAGGATCACGGAACGAAGCGGGCGACACGGATGCCACCTCGCTTGGCACAAGACCAGCCGTCCCGGCCACATCAGTAATCAACGATTCTTCATTCAAAACTTGAATCCTCTTTCTTCCAAATGTCGAGTCATCATGGCTCCGGCGGTCTTCGCATCGGGAAGCTTCGCGGGATCACATTTGCCCTGAAAATCGGCGACCTTGCCCGCAGCGACACTGTGGTCCGCCAGAGAAAGCACATACCAGCGGTTACAAACGATCAACCCTTCTTTTGCAAGATCAAAAGTAGGAGGCCCTATTACCGCATGTCCGGCAGCCGCTCCCAAATACTGGGCGCGATACCCGACAAAAATTGGCCTATACAATGACGGTTGATCTTTGAGCAGCGATTTCCCCTCCATCCAGGAGGGGGTCTCAACCCCCAGGTAGTCCAACAATGTAGGCGCAACGTCGATCAGCTGCGCGGGCGAACCAATGCGCCCTTTTTCCGTACCCTTGGGAAAAATAAATATAAGCGGAACCCTGGAATTAAAAGCCCAGCCGGTCGCGTGATCTGATGAATAGACAACGATCGTATTGTCCAGAAGATGCCTCTTGCGAAGCAGATCCATCATCTGGCCAAAATACTGATCCGCATGGAGAATTGCATTATCGAAATTGGTAATGTCTTGCTCGGCTGGAGAAGTCCCGGCCGAAGGTTTGAAAGTCGACGTTCCGTGCCATACACAACAATGGGGTCCGCTCAGGTGCGTACCCATGAGGTGGATGTGAATGAAGAATGGCCTGCGCGCATGTTCTATGAATTCATAAACGGCGGCCATCCGGCCATCATCTCCCAAGGTATGACCCTTCGCTCCATCTTCGGAAACGACCGCCGCGTACGTATCATTCATGTGCTCGACGAACAGCAGCTGCTTGGCACGGTCACGGAAGCGATCACGAACAATTCGCGCAAATTGCGACGAAGTTTGCGGCACACCGATCGACTCAGCTCCCGACCAATGCAGTTTCCTGCCATTGGCGTAATTGAAAGAATTAAGCCAATTGAGAGCCAACGCATCCCCATAATATGGAACCGTCTCCTGCAAACTCTCGTACCCAAGCTTGCGCAGCATACCCGGAAAATGTTGATACGCGTTCTCGCCTTGTAAGGTTTGCGGCGGATAAAACAGCTTGGTGGTCGCGGGATACTTGCCAGTCATCATGGCCGTCAATGACCCTGACGTCATACCCGAGTTTGTGAATGCATTCTCCGCCACCAGTGCGCGACTCAACCACTTGTCTAGATTTGGCGTCGTACTCCGATCATAACCGTACGCCGAGAGGTGGTCGGCGTTCACGCCATCGGAAGCGAACATAATAATGTTTGGCAAGGGCTTGTCAGGGCGCCCGATACCACCCAGAGCCGGACCCCGAGTATTCGCCAGCGCGGAGCACCCCGCCAGAACGAGCGATATCGCAACTAACGACATTGCGCCCCACGCCAACATTGGCCTTCGAACAATCTTTCGTCTGAACATACTTATGAAAATCGCCAGAAATATGACCCAATAAATCGGTATCGTGTAAATATCGGACTTCACTATGCCCCAGTGGAATGCGGTATAAGTAAAGTTATCAATAAGCATGATTACGAGGCTGCTAATAATAACAGCCGGCACAACACGCAAACACACCATGCCAGCTGCCTTAAAACGATCTGATCGACATAGCAACCAAGCGGCGCCACACAGGACGGCGTGCAGCAACAACACCATCAACAGAAACGGCCAGGCTGCCGTAAAAAACACTACGACACGGATCGACCATGGGTGGGCACTAAGAAAAGACGGCTTGGTGGCGAAGAACAGCCAGTCCATGAAAACATACAAATATATACACGCCACTACGAAGAACGTGGATTGAAGGTACTTGCTGTTCTGAAACGTCATCTGTCCGTATCCCATCTCTCAGTAAAACGGCAACAATTCCACGAACAGACAATCCCGGTCTCGACACGCAATTTGCGCGCCAAAGAACCCTCCTGCTGCTTGCGCGGCCTGCAATCGATTCGTCTATTCAGTTTTGCAAAAAATCCCTTCAGGGTCAAGTATCTGCGTCATGCGACGGAGCTTGTTGGCAGGGCAACGACAACGGGCCCTGCTGCGGCCACCTTTACTGGCGGATGACCCCAAAATGCAGGTGTCAGCGCCCGGACATCAGATCGCCACCCGTCCACTGTGCACCACGGTCCGGGCATGGCAGTACTACCCAATGGGCATGAATAACTCAGTGGCGGCTGGCAAAATTCGCCAAGGCAGTAAAAGTGTGTGCATGCACAGCTGATGCCAAACCTGTACGCCGCGCGCCATTCGATGTGCGCAACAATCATCGCAATAATCAGTTACTCGCCCTATCGCGTTCTGGCGCATCAGATCTTTGCATCTTAACTTCGTCGGGACAGCCCGACCGCGTGCCGTAAAATTTAACTTTTTTGACAAACGCATAAATGGATGCCATCACTTTCGGCACATCATGGGCTCCTCCGACCCACAGTTTTATACTTTTATCGAAAGAATCATCATACGTAAAAAAAAGTAATCCTCCTGAATACAAACATGGATGATCTTCATAAAGGCGTTCTGCCCGATTCACTTCATCTAATATGCGATCATCGACGAGGGCCTCTGGTTGCACCGACTTGGCTTTTCCTTTTGAGGTAAATTCCAAAACCCCGTTATTACTTGATTCCGAAACGATCAAAACGTCGGCATGGTCATTTGCGAGCATCTTCTCCGTTAGCAACATTGCTGTCACGGCGCTCATCCGACATCGGAATAGCGAATCGAGGATTGCTCTATCGGACACCTTGTATTTACGCCCGGTAAGCATCTTGCTGTCATTAAAAAAAGACAATTTCCCGCGAATTTCGGACACTGTTTCACCCGAGAATTGAGCACAGGGTCCCTCCGGGAACCGGCTAGCGAGCCAACTCATGGTATCTTCATGCGTCCCATCCAGAAGAAGGGTAGACAGATAAAAATCAAAGCCGTAGATATCGAAGCCTTTAGGCAACCCACCACCCACGTACATGTTGCCGGCGCCGTCGTAGGTCACCAGTCTGTGCGTTTCGATGGTCTTCACCCATGATGCAAATGCTTCCCTTGATGAGCCGGCGCCCCGCGCGGCATAGTAGCTATCGATGCCATGCACGTAAGCTTCTGCCCTTTCATTGATGAGATGCGCGAAACCACGATTGAACATGCCGCTGGCAAATATGACGCCGATCTTCACCGAGCTCAGTCCGCGCTGATCGAGCAGGTTCCGCACCACCTGACCTGCACGCTCCAGCTCGGCTTTCGAAATCCCGTGAGCATATGGCTCGTCGGCTAAAAATACTGCGCCGACATTGGCCCGATGCTGCGCCAGAACGACCATGAGCGGTCGCAATCGGCTTCGCAAATCCTCGCCATCGAGGAATTCCCGCAAGTAGGAGGGAGTTTGCGGCATGAAATGCTTGGTGCGAACGACACCCGCGCCATTTGAGTACCTCACGCCAATTTTCGAAAGTGCCCGAGGCTCGGTGATGATGCTTCCAAGGTCCACATAGGCCTTGAAAGCCGTACCCCGCATGAGCGCCAGGTTCTCCGCCAAACGCGAAGCGCTCCCAGCATTCACAAGGCCAATATCTGTACGCTGCACGACGCTTCTCGGCAGTCCGTGTGGAGCAAAGAAGCCGACCCGAGTTCCTCCGGGTGCCGGCGCGGTAGCCCCAGCCAGTCCCACCGTAACGGTTACTAATAGCGCACGAGATATCAGTAAATATTTTTTCAGTCGCGACATCCTTTTATAAATCAACCTGCCACAGTTCGCTGGATTACCATCGACCGTTTTCGTGAAGGCTTGAGCGCAAGGGCACGCTTCTCGACCAGATGCCATGACAGCCATGCCAGCACTAACACCACGGGAAGGGTAATCAGCGCATTCTGGGTGGCGGAAAGACTGTTGCTACTCAGCCGTGCCACGCACTGTTGCACCAAGAAGGCATATATGTAAACGCCATACGACATGTCGCCATATTTTCCTGCATTTTCCAGCCATGGACTAGGTCGACATGCCGTCGCCAACACAACGTAGGGCAGCAAAAGGTATAAAACGACTTCTTCAAGCGTCGCCCCGTGAGGTCTGAAAAAAGCGACGCAGGCAATCGCAAATATGGCAACCACAGGATCCAGGAACCGCTCCCATTTCATATGGCGAATCGAAGCTCCCAGGAAGAAATACGGGGCTATGCCCAAGGTCGGCAGCAAAAGTGTTCCGTAGAATGAAGGATCGTGGTCGGGCGGGCTGATCCTTACCCAATATATGCTGAGCGCACAAAACGCAATGGTCAAGGCAGGCATCGCCCAACGTGTGCGCGCTGCCGACACCAGCAGGCTCACCATCGGAAGCAGCAGATACATCGCGAACTCTATGGGAAGAGTCCATAGTGATCCATTTACTGCTCTCGGATAAATATTATTTTGAAAAACTCCAGGTAAAAAGTATTGTGGGTAGAGCAAAATATTCTTGAAGTATCCATATGTTTCGCACTGAGAAAAATATCGACCCGGCGCCATCGTCGTGAGTAATGGCCCGACGATTAAGACAGTTACGAGGCACAGTACGATCAGCGCCGGAAAGATTCGCAGTGCGCGCCGGATGAGGTATCTATGGAACGAGGGGTCTACCTGCCAGCTCGTATAGATCAGGTATCCACTTATAACAAAAAAAACCTTGACAGCAATCTCGCCTATTGACGTCCCGAGTATCGCAAAGCCAACGTGCCCCGTGATTGCATGGGAATGGTCGAAGATTACCGCAATCGCCGCCAGCAATCGAATTGCGTCGAAGTTATTTTTACGGCGTTCCAACGAATTTCCCCGCCCCTGCCCAAAGGATTACTTCACGCGATTTCAAAGATCAAAACGCCTACTGCGTACATGGTGAACGATCGATCGTTGCCGTGGCCAGCGTGCTACCCGATATTGCATCAACCAAGGCGAACTGGGTTTCGGCAACGACCCATGCACCGGTTGTCGCCTGGCCCGCGAACCCGCCTCCGCTGAATAAGCGCGTTGGTTCTCCGGGATTTGTCTCCATGATTTTCACGTGCGGCCGCTTGGATTTCCAGCGGACCACTGCCACCACCGGCCCCTTTGAATCGCATGGCTGCCGATTTGCGGGCTCAACAGTCAGGACTTCACCACGCTCACCGCCGCTCGAAGCTACCGTAGAAGCACCTGGCTTATTCGTGGAGCTTGTACCTGACTGTCCACTGTTGCAGCAAGCCGAAAGCAAGCTCATCAAGATCACTGACACCATGGTCAGAATGTTTCTGGTTGACATACAAATCTTCCATTGCAAATAAGGTGTGCCGCGCATTCTTACATCAAACATGAACATCAGCCTGTGGTTTGATCGATTTCAATTCGGCGGGCCCCTTCTCGAATTCATCGATCTTTCTGCCCAGCAGTTCTTCGCTGCGCTGGATCATGGCGATCATCTCGCCATTCTTTACACCCCAGAGGGTTGAATGCAATTCGCCCTTATGCCCCACCAAGAATGGGTGGCACGCCAGCACCTGCAGGTGCGTATGTTCCAGATAACGGTCAATGGTATTTTTCAGCACATCTCGATCACGTTCGTCCCATAATTCCACGCGGTCGAAGACGCTGCGGTTGTAGACATTCAGGACCATGCTGATCAACTTGTCGGTCAGGGCAAGCTTTCGAGCACGGAAATCCTTGACTGCGGATATCTTGGCGTCTGCATGTAGATCACCGAGGAAGCCCGAGAACACATCCCATCGGTCAGGTATTTTGCCGAGTTCCGCCACAATGGCTTCGAAATCCGACTGGAACCCTTCCCGGAACTCAACATCGTCCTCGCAAATGGCGATTTGGCGCATGTGTTGCTTGCGCGCCAACATGATCATCAGTTTGTAGCTCATGCCGCAGCCCACCCAGCCAAGGTGGTGCCGCAAGCCCGGGAAAACTTCGAACCCGTAGTGATTGTCCTTGTCGAAACTGCGGCTTCGGCCGAACCATTCGGGCAGGTTCAGGCATAACTTGTCGCCGGGAAGTGTCAGCTTGCTGCCAGCCAATTCCCAAAAGCGATGGAAGGTTATGATGTCCCAAGCCAGCAGGAATCTGTAGAAGAAGTACTCGAAACGATTGGGTTGCTGCGCAACCACTTCACGGTTGGCCTTGATCCGGGCCACCCGGGCGGATTCGTTGGTGAGCCAATACTGCACCCGCTCGACCATTCCGTCTACGTCATTCAAGTCGACGAAATCCACCAGTGATTCCAGATCGCGGTTTTCCTGCATGTTCACGGCACGCTCGGAAACCACCAGCTTGCCGAGCGATACGCATTCCCACAGGCGCGTGGTTTCCAGCAACGCGCCCTCGTAGTAATGGATGTTGACGATCAGTTTGGCCTTGGCCAGTTCCGCATGGAGTTCATTCCCGAACAGATTGTTGAAAACCTTGACCCGGCATACTTTTTCAAGAGCGGCTACAAACCGCTTGCGGCGATCGTTGTTGATGTCCCCGTAGAAGACGACATCGTATTCACTGCCCTGCCCATTTGCCGAGCCCCCATACCCCGGCAGGTAGCCGAGCGGCAGATAGAAGAACTGTTGGCGATGCAAGCCCTTGCCGACCAGCGCTTCGACATTGGCCACGGAATAATCCAGGATTGCGAATGCGTTCTCCAGCATGCGCATGTAGGCATCCGTGAACCAGCGCGTGCTGACCGACTGTTCCATCTGGAATGCCACGTATAGCCCGGGCAATTGCTCGAACATCTGCGGACAAACCACGAAGTGGGGCAGGTCTTCGTAACCGCCTTCCGGACGTGCATGAATGATGTTCGATCCGACACCAATCTTCTCGAGCGCATGCCGAATGGAATGTGCGACGAAATCGCAGTGTGGCGTGGTGAGGATCACCGCTCGTCGCCCCAGGCCCGGGCGCAAGTCAAAAAGGGGTGCTGGGATGGGCGGGCGCGGACGCGGGCCACCCCGGCGCAGATAGGCGATCGTGTGACGCGCGGCGGCGCGCGGCCCGAGCACCCGTGCCAGCGTCAAATAGCGCTGACGACGCTCCGGGTCGCTGAGCGTCGCGCGCAAGGTTTGACCTACATGCCTTATCTTGCGAAAAGGTCGGATCAGCGCTACCCCTATCCGGTGCCGCGCGAAAGTTGAACCAAGATGTCGCACCGCGCGCAGTGGGCGCGTCAAACGCCAGGAGATCGTGGACTGGATGGCGAAGATGGCTTGTGCGCGAGCCGCAAGTTCGGAGTTTTGGACATCCAGTTGTTGGTGCATATCAGAGACACGTTGAGCCAGCTTGGCGAGATCGCCACTATTGGCTGCAAGGGTTTGGATCATGCCTGCAATTTGCGCGTCCTTTTCCCGGAGCGCTTGCCGCAATGTGGCCGTCCGCCTTTCGGCCGACGCAGAGGATTCGACGAAGTTCTGAAGCAGGTTTTCCTTCGTGCCCAGCCGCACCTCCAGCGTCTCGATCTGGCGCTCCCGATCCAGCAACAGTTGCCTTGCCGCGAGAAGCTTGCCGGAAATCTCGTCGGCGAGTTCGTCGCGCCGTTGGATTTCTGCTTCCTTGCTCCGTACGATTTCGTCGCGGTTCTGGATCTGGATATCCTTGCCGTGCACGGTCTCCAGCAGACCGAAGATCTGTCGGTCTTTGTCATGCAATTGCTCGCCGAGCGACTGAAGCTGAGCCTCTCTGGCGGCCAACATCTGGTCGCGGCGCTGGATTTCCGCATCCTTGCCGTGAATGATCGTGTCGCGGTTCTGAATCTGGACGTCCTTGCCCTGCACCGTTTCCAGCAACCCGAAAATACGCCGGTCACTCTCGCGCTGCCGCTCGTCGCGGTCGCGCACCACTCGTTCGAATTCCATCCCCAAGGCCCCCCTGGCCTCTTTTGCACTTGCCAAATCGCCCTCTGCAACCGATAAATCACGAGCCAATCGCGCATTTGCATGCGATGCCAGCTGCGCCAATGCCTCCAATGCAACCTCTGCGCCAACCGGCTGAATAGCGTAGATTTCATCTACTGGCAGCCGAACACGCCCGATTTCCTCCCAGGTCGCCGCATCCAGCGCCACCACGGCAGCACCCGCCATTTTTTCCGTGTCGATGTTGCGTGATTTGCTCAGCCCGACATACAACACGCCATCCTGAAGCGCTAGACCACGCGTATAGCCGTCCAGGCATCCTTTTCGAAGCAAAACACCGGACCGATCGTAGGCGCGTATTTCCGATTCACCGGAATTGGCAAGCAGCAACCGCTCGCCATCTGCCACCAGACTGTGTGGCTGGAACAGTCCGGTGATCGGACGATCCCCTGTCTCCAGGTCTTGGACGAAACCGACATCGAAAGGCGGTTCTTTATATGCCCTGTGCCCCGGCCGGTCGGCAAATGCCGAAAAAACCAGCCGCCCGTTCCATCGTGCCAGACAATTGATGTGCCACGCATCCCGTTCCCCCGGGAAGGTCCACCGGCGCTGTTCAACGCCCCCAGCATCATATTCTACGACTTCATTGCCTTGCGTGCTGATGACGAAGCACGACTCGCCATCAATCAAGACATCATGCAGATCATCGATCCCGGCACCCCCTCCGGGAAGCTCGACCGGCAAGCCATCGAGCAGGACCAAGGTTGAGGGTTGGATGGCCCTCACCACACGACCTTCGCGTATGTCCAAGCCAGTGGTATCCAGAGCGTCCAGCTTGATGCCCTCTCCTCGATGCAGGAGAAACAATCCACCGTCGTTCGGGCACGACACCAGCAAATGGTCAAACAGGTCAGCCACTGAACTGCACCTGCGATTCGCAATTGAAATCGACCAATTCCGTCGATGCATTGTCCGTGATCGGGAGCACCCGAAAAGCGATGGCATCCGCGATCCGGTGCAACAGTGTCTCTTCCTGCCCTAACTGTTCAACGCCAAACACGCCCGCATTCATGAAATAGATGCCCGGGTTCAGCATGCAGTCGAACCAGAATTCGACGTTGGCGGACTGCCCCTCGACAGTTTCTGCTATGCCATCCAGCAACCGGGCCGCGGACATCGTGCCGCAAATCGGCAGACCGGTGATGCCCCTGATCAGCGAACCGAACCGAACGTAGTACGCCTGCTTCGAGAAGCTGACATTGAATCCGAAGCAATAACGCCGACCGCGCACCAGACCATTCACGATCTTTCCATCGCGGGTCCATATTCCGGGACTCTGTATCACAGCCCCTTTTGAGGCAAAATTGACGGTGCTGGATGGTACCAATCCAGGATCATAGGTTTCTGCCTGCCGAACGTCCGCATCCTCCACGTTCTTGGCCAACGGGGGACTGGCGGATCCCGCTTGACTGGCATCGGCGATTGCCGCCGCCCCAGCTTGCCTGATTTCTTCGCGCACGACATTCGCTTCGCCTGCCGGCGCATACAGCAGCTTGTGATAACGGCTCACGATGAGCTTGGGCTGCCCCGTCGACAGAAGTTCGCCGGAATCAATCAGCAATGCCCGGTCGCACAAATCGATCACAGTTCCGGCAGCATGTGATACAAACAGGACCGTGGCTCCCCTGTCGCGAATGGCTTCAATTCGCGCAAAGCATTTGCGTTGGAACAACTCATCTCCGACAGACAGCGCTTCGTCGATCACGAGAATCTGGGGATCGACATTGATGGCCACTGAAAATGCAAGCCGAACCAGCATGCCGCTGGAGTAGGTCTTGATCGGCTGATCGATGAAATCACCGATGCCGGCGAATTGGAGAATGGCTTCATAGCGGTCACGCAACTCTGCCTCGGAAAGACCATACAAGAGGCCGCTTAGCCGAACATTCTCGCTGCCGGTGAATTCCGGATTGAAGCCCGCGCCGAGTTCCAGCAAGGCCGCGATCCTGCCACTTGTCTGTACCGTCCCCACCGTAGGGTGAAGCGTCCCGCAGATGATCTGCAGGAGCGTCGACTTACCTGAGCCATTGCGGCCAACGATACCTACCGTCTCCCCACGGTGCACATCCAGACTCACGTTGCGCAGTGCCCAGAATTCTTTGAAATATTCCTTGGCGCCAGTATGAAATAGGCGCTGCGCCTTAGGGAGAATCATCTGCCGCAGGCGATCGGCAGGCTGCGCATACATCTCGAAGCGCTTGCCCAAATCACGAACACGGATGCATATCTCTTCAGAGGACATCCGCGAATCCCTTTTTGGTCCGTTCGAACCAGACAAAAGCCAACCAAGCAAAAACACACGACACCAACAGGTAGATACCCAAGTGCAGCCAGTTCGGGGCGTGCCCCAGGACCAGGGTATCTTGCGAAGCGATTGCCACAACCGTCAAAGGATTCAGGTACATCAGCACACGGTATTGTTCCGGGATCATCGTCATCGGATACAGGATCGGTGCTAGGAACATCAGTGCGGTGGTAATGATCCCCATCGCTTGTTGCAAGTCGCGCAGGAATACGCCCAATGAGGCGAGCAGCCATATGGTTCCCGCGACAAATGGCAGGAAGCAAACAACCACCGCGGGGAAGAGCAACACGGTCCACGGAATGGCATGGTTGATCAATGCCGAGATGATCAGCAAAACGATCGTGGAAACCAGCAAATGAAACAATGCCGCTCCCAGTGTGCTCCACGACAGTGATTCAAGCGGAAATACTATCTTCTTGACGAAATTCGTGTTCTGGATGATCAATGCCGGCGCCTTGTTTGCACACTCCGAAAACATCGTGTTGATGTTCAAGCCAGCAAACAGGACAACTGCAAATTGGAAGTGGCCGCTAATTTGCGCATTCCAACGCGCCTTGAAGATCACTCCGAACACGAACGTGTAGATCACGAGCATGAGTAACGGGTTGAAGAACGACCACAGCAACCCGGCAAACGAGCCCCGATAACGGCTGATCACATCGCGTTTCGCCATCTGCACGACAAGCGTGAAATGGCGTTTCAACGCGATGTAGGGCGACAGGGGGTCGATCAGGCGGTATGAGGAAGACGTCATGATAGGTGTGCGCTCCGTACCGCACGGCTCGAACTTAAAGGCGGTGGATTATCGTTGCGTCTGGCTGACTCGCGCTTGTACTGGCCGGACGCGTACCCTACGCCAGCGCACGGCCCAACTCATCGCGCAAGTCGCGCACGTCCTCGACGCCCACCGACAGCCGCACCAACCCATCGCTGATCCCAAGCCGCTTGCGGTTGGCGGGCGGGACGGAGGCGTGGGTCATGATGGCCGGATGTTCGATCAGGCTTTCGACGCCGCCCAGCGATTCGGCCAAGGCGAAGAAATGGCAGCGCTCCAGCATGCGGCGCGCCTTCTTGAGGCCGCCTTTGACTTCGATCGTCACGATGCCGCCACCGCCGTGCATCTGGCGACGCGCCAGTGCATGTTGCGGATGCGATTTGAGGCCCGGATAGATCACGCGTTCGACCGCGGGATGCGTTTCCAGCCACTTGGCCAATTCGAGCGCATTGGCGCAATGCGCCTGCATCCGCAGCGCCAAGGTCTTGACGCCACGCAGGGCGAGGAACGCATCGAACGGGCCCGCGACTGCGCCCACCGAGTTCTGCAGGAACGCCAGCCGTTCGGCGAGTTCCTGCGTCGACACGATCGCGACACCGCCGACCATGTCGGAGTGGCCGTTCAGGTATTTCGTCGCCGAATGCACCACGATGTCCGCGCCGAATTCCAGCGGGCGCTGCACCATCGGCGAGCAGAAGGTGTTGTCCACCACCAGCAGCAGGCCGTGCTTCTTCGCGAACGCCGCGATCTTTTTCAGGTCCACCAGCTTCAGCATCGGGTTGGTCGGCGTTTCCGCCCAGATCAACCGCGTGTTGGGTTTCAGCGCTGCCTTCAGTGCAGCCGCATCGTTCAAGTCGACGAAACTGAAATCCAGCCCTGCGCTGCGACGGCGCACCCGCTCGAACAGGCGATAGCTGCCGCCGTACAAATCATCCATTGCGATCACGTGGCTGCCGGAATCGAGCAGTTCCAGCACCGTCGCGATCGCCGCCATGCCGGAGGCGAACGCGAAGCCGGCGACACCGCCTTCGAGGTCGGCGACGCAACGTTCCCACGCGAATCGCGTGGGGTTTTGCGTGCGCGAATACTCGAACCCCTGATGCCTGCCGGGACTGGCTTGCACGTAGGTCGAGGTCTGGTAGATCGGCGTCATGATCGCGCCGGTCGACGGATCGGGCGACTGACCGGCGTGGATCGCGCGGGTGGCGAGGGAGAGTGTTGCGGGTTTGGGCATGATGGGATCCGTATGCGTGCTTGCCGGCCGCCAGCGAATGCCTCGTGGCTTCGGCAATATTCCGCCCATTATCGCCGGGTTCGATCCGGCGCGCGACCGCCTGGTAGCCAGCAGGCTGGCTTCCACGTAGGAGCGTGCCTGCGCGCGACCATGGTGCCGGCGCGAAGCACGCGATTACGCCACGCGCCGGCGCAGGTAGTTCAACAGGTCGATGCGGGTGATAAGGCCGAGGAAACGCTCGCCGTCCATCACGATCACCACGCGCCCGCGTTCGAAGACGGGCAGCAGGTCTTCGATCGGTGATTTGACGTCGAGCGTCTGCAGGCTCGTGATCATCGCCGTGGAAACCGCGTCGAGGAAACGCTTCTCGTCGCCGTAAACGTGCAGCAGCAGGTCCGACTCGTCGATGATGCCGACGATTTTCTCGCCATCCAGCACCGGCAGTTGCGAGACGTCGTAAAGCTTCATCCGGTTGTAGGCGGTGACCAGCAGGTCCGTCGGCGCCGCGACGACCGTGTCGCGCTGGGCGTACGGGCGCATGATCAGGTCGCGCAAATCGCCGGTGGGCTGGCGGTCGAGGAAGCCGTTGTCCAGCATCCAGTAGTCGTTGTAGAGCTTGGACAGGTACTTGTTGCCGGTGTCGCAGACCAGCGTCACGACGCGTTTCGGCTCGGTCTGTTCGCGGCAATATCTCAACGCGGCGGCCAGCAACGTGCCGGTGGACGAGCCGCCCAGCACGCCTTCCTGCTTCAGCAATTCGCGCGCGGTGAGGAAACTTTCCTTGTCGCTGATCGAATACGCCTTCTTCACCCGCGAGAAATCACTGATGGTCGGCAGGAAGTCCTCGCCGATGCCTTCGACCATCCACGATGCGGACTTGCTCGACATCGTGCCTTCGTTGATGTATTGCGCGAGGATCGAACCGACCGGATCGGCAAGGATGAATTCCGTGTCGGGCGATGCCCGGTCAAAAAAGTGCGAGAGGCCGGTCATGGTGCCGGACGAACCGCAGCCGAACACGATCGCATCCACCCGGCCCTCCATTTGCTCCAGGATTTCCGGACCGGTGGTGGCCTCGTGCGCGGCAGGATTGTCGGGATTGCCGAACTGGTTGATGAAGTAGGCGCCGGGCGTTTCCTTGGCGATCTTCGCGGCCAGGTCCTGGTAGTACTCGGGATGCCCCTTGGCCACGTCCGAGCGCGTCAGCACCACTTCGGCGCCCATGGCCTTCAGGTTGAAGATCTTCTCGCGGCTCATCTTGTCGGGCACGACAAGGATCAACTTGTAACCCTTCGCCTGCGCGACCAACGCCAAGCCCAACCCGGTATTGCCCGCGGTGCCTTCGACCAGCGTGGCGCCGGGCTTGATCTTCCCCGCCTGCTCGGCACCCTCGATCATCGACAGACCGATGCGATCCTTGATCGAACCGCCGGGATTGGCCGACTCCAGTTTCAGGAACAGTTCGCACGGACCGGTATCCAGCCGGCGCACGCGCAACATCGGCGTGTGACCGATCAGTTCGAGAACGCTGTCGACGATCATGTTGGGCCCGGCAAAAATTCGGCAAAGGGATAGAACGCCGGATGGCGACGATCGCGGCGCATCGCACGATGATAACCGAAGCACCGACGCAGCCAGCGGTGCATCTACGCGATCAAGCGGCGTGATGTTTCGTGGCCGTGCCCGCGGCGGCACCCGCGGCGCGCTCGCGCTCGATCTCCAGCAACCGTTTGTGGACCGCCTCGCCGCATACGGCTCTTGAATTCGTTCGACGGATGCTGGCCGCTCCCCGCGCGCCAAGTTCGCTGGCATATGCACGATCATCGAACACACGGCGCATCAAGCTTGCGGCGTGCCCGGCATCCGCGTCGGCCCAGCTTTGGCCCTTCCAGTAGGGATAATCCCCGCGGCGCAACGGGACCATGTTGAAGTCGACCAGCAAGCTGTTTTCGTCATCCATGAAATCGAGATTGCCCGAATAGCGCGTGGCGATCACGGGTTTGCCCAGATACATGGATTCGGCCATACCCAATCCGTAGCCTTCCGAACGATGCAGGGAAACGTAGCAATCCGCGACGCTTTGCAACCCGAACATCTCCTCGCGCGTGAGGAAGGCGTCCCGCACCTCGATGCGGGGGTCGTCGGCCACGTCACGTCGCAGTGCATCGAGCCGGTCGCGAAAGCGTTCGCCGTTGGTGGATTTGATCAGCAGCCGCACGCCCCGGGTGCCGTCCGCGAACGCGCGGCGGAACGCGGCAATCACGGCCTCGGGATTCTTGCGCGCGACGAAGCTGTTGAAGTCGAAGCTGAAAAGAAACACGAATTCATCGGGGGGCAATCCAAATCGGGCACGGTTCATGTCCAACGGCACATCGAACTCGATCGCCTTGGGCATGCGCAGGACAGGCTTGTCGGTAGCGGCGGCAATCGCGGTGCGCACGAATTCGGTCGGGCACCAGACTTCATCGACGAGGCGAAACGCGGTGCGCCAGTCCCGCGGAAACCGCTCCAGCTCCCAGACCCAGAAGCCGACGTTGTGGCGGCCGGCGAATGCGTTGCGGCCAAGCACATGACGCGCTATCGGCAACTGGTCGGCGTTGATGAAAAACACGTTGCAGGCGTAATCGAGGCGGTCGGAAACGAAGCGGTCCATCGAATGGTCCTGCTGGCGACTGGCGCGACCGACATCGAAATTGAAAATCGAGATGGGGTGATGGATGCTTTCAAGCGCCCGCGCATACGAGCGGACGTTCTGTCCGATCCCGAACTCGCCACGCGCATAACCCAGAAGATTGACGCCCGGACCCGGTGCATGCGATGCCAGCGGTTCCGATGATCGCGCCGCCGTGGGAAACGGCAGCGGCGGCATGGGAACGCCCGCGGCCGCATGGACCCACCGCCGCAGCGCCAGGCGCCACGCGAACGGAATGCATGCGTAGATGCGGGCAAGGCCCGCGTGTTCCTTGCCGCGCGCGAGCACGCGCAACATCGAACGGCCGACACTGGCACCGAAACTTTGGAAAGCAGCCATCTATCCCTCGTGTGAAGGCGGGGTTCCAGACAATCCCCAGTGGGTGCAACATTCATCGAAGATCATGCGGGTGCGTCAAACGACTCCCGCATGCGGCAGATCTTCCGCGTGGCCCATGCCCCCACGCGCGGCCATCATAACGGACCGGCATCAACGAACCGGCCCGCACATGGCGGGCCGGCGAGGATTCTTCGGGGTTGGCAACGCCTCAGGCGTGGCCCATCTGGCTCCACATTCGGGTCAGGCGATCTTTCAGTTGCAGCTTTTCCT
>Ga0207652_10001788_pt1 | contig 18701 bp, 19 predicted proteins | sample KBSC63BmetaG_FD_184334 | JGI IMG/M metagenome (GOLD analysis project Ga0207652, IMG submission 184334) | Corn rhizosphere microbial communities from Kellogg Biological Station, Michigan, USA - KBS C6-3B metaG (SPAdes) (version 2) | ecosystem: Host-associated > Plants > Roots > Rhizosphere ... | reverse complement strand
ACCGGTCGCGACGGATCCTTCCACACGAACCAGATGATCGAGTACGGCACCTGCGTGGTCGCGGGCGTGACGCCGGGCAAGGGTGGCACGCGCTTCGCGGGCTCGGTGCCGATCTTCAATACGGTCACGGACGCGGTCCAGGCCACGGGCGCCAATACGTCGGTGATCTACGTCCCGCCGCCCTTCGCCGCGGATGCCATGATGGAGGCTGCCGATGCGGGGATCGCGCTCATCGTCTGCATCACCGAAGGCGTTCCCGTGCTCGACATGACACGTGTCTATCCGTACGTGAGGGAGCGTGGTGCGCGACTCATCGGGCCAAACTGTCCGGGGCTCATCACTCCGGGCGTGAGCAAGGTCGGCATCATTCCCGGACGCATCTGCACGCCGGGGCACATCGGGCTCGTGAGCCGGTCGGGCACGCTCACGTATGAGGTGGTCTACCATCTCACCCGCGCCGGGCTGGGCCAGACCACCTGTGTGGGCATTGGCGGTGACCCGATCAACGGGACCAACTTCATTGATTGCCTCGACGCCTTCGAGCGCGATCGGGACACGCGCGCCATGGTCATGATCGGCGAGATCGGCGGGACGGATGAGCAGGACGCCGCAGCCTTCGTGCGCGACGGCGTGACCAAACCGGTGGTCGGCTTCATCGCCGGGCAGACGGCTCCGCCCGGACGCCGCATGGGTCATGCGGGTGCCATCATTTCGGGCTCGACCGGAACAGCGGCCGAGAAGGTTCAGGCATTCAAGGATGCCGGCATCAGGGTGGCGCAGCGGCCGCTGGACATCGTGCGGCTGCTTCGTGAACGCATGTGAATCTGTCCGAGCTGGTGACCGCCGAGCGGATCGTCGTGCCGCTCGAGGCGCCGGGACTGCCGGCGGCGGCGTGGATGCTGGTGGAGCGGTTACGCACGACGGGCGCGGTGACCGATCCTGAAAAGCTGCGGAATCGCGTTGCCGAGGCGCGCGGCGAGGATATCGTGGCGCTGGGCGACCGCGCATTTCTCACGCACTATCGTACGGACGCGGTGGACGCGCTCGCGGTGGCCATCGGGATTGCGCGCGACCCCATTGCGCGCGAGGTGCGTGACGCGGAACCGCAGCACGCGCGTATCGTGCTGCTGATTCTCTCGCCGCCGCGCATGGCCGCGCGTTATCTCCAGGTGCTCGGTGCGTTCGCGCGGCTGTTCTCCACGCCTGAGGCGGTGGAGCAGCTGCTCGCCTGCGGGACGGCGGACGAGATCGCGGCGCTGCCGCTGTTGCGTGACGCGCAGATCGCGCCGCAGCTCGCGGTACGGGAAATCATGACGGAGCGACCGCGCACCGCACGGCCGGAGACGCTGCTGCGCGATGCGGCGCGCGACCTGGTCCGTGCGGGCATCGGCGGCCTCCCGGTGGTGGAGGCGGACGGGCGGCTCATCGGCATGCTGAGCGAGCGCGAGATCATGCGGCACATGCTGAGCAGCTCGGCCTTTCTGGGTGGCGGTGCGCAGCGCCACACGACCGCACCGGAGCTGGAGCGGCGAACGGTGCGGGATGTCATGACGCGACAGGTCCTCTGCGTGTCGCCGGATCAGCCGCTGTCGGAGGTCGCATCGCTCATGGCCAACAAGGACGTCGATCGGGTGCCGGTTGTGCGGGAAGGCCGACTGGTGGGCTTTCTCACGCGCGGCGACATCGTTCGCAAACTGATAGGATCGTGAACATGACGGGACATCGGACGCTGACCATCATCAAGCCGGACGCGCTGGGCACGGGCAACGCGGGGAGGATTCTCGCGCATCTGGAGGCCGGCGGCTTTCGCATCATTGCGGCGCGTGTCATGCAGCTCTCCCAGGTGCAAGCCGAAGCCTTCTACGCCGTACACCGCGAGCGGCCCTTCTTTGCGTCGCTCACGAAGTTCATGACGTCGGGCGCGTGCATGCCGGTCTGGCTCGAGCGCGACGATGCGGTGGCCGAATTGCGCCGCGCGATTGGCGCCACCGACCCGGCTGAAGCAGCGCCGGGCACCGTGCGACAGCTCTACGCCGAGTCCAAGGAACGCAACGCCATTCACGCGTCGGACTCGGATGAAAACGCGGAGCGCGAGGCGCGCTTCTTTTTCGCGGACGCAGACACGCTCTGACGCCGGCAGGCTCCGGCCTGGGCCGCGTGCCAGCCATGGCGCGGTGGTGCCGCAGGCCCTTTTCACACGTCCGGACTGGCCGGTGGCCGCCAGTCAGTCCGCGGGCATTGCCTCCGTTCCCCGTCTCTGGTAAGTTTAGTGGTTATGCTGTGTTACGACATTCGGGAGCTTGAACGCGAAGCAATTCGCGTCGATGGCTGTCTGGATCCCACGGATGCCGTGTGGCTCGAGGGTGACGTGCTTCCGGCGGAGCCCGTGCATGCGACAGGGCGACTGTCGAAGGCCGGCACTGGCCGCTATTACTGGAGCGGCCACATCGATGGCACATTGCACGGCGAGTGTCGTCGCTGTCTGATCGACGTGTCCGCGCACGTGGCGGAGGATGTTCACGTGCTCTTCGCCGGATCCGGCGATGAGATCGCGGACGACCCTGATGCCTATGCGCTGCCATCGCATGCGGCCGTACTGGACCTACGGCCAGCGGTGCGCGAGCAGTGGCTGCTCGGAGTGCCGTCGTTTCTCCTCTGCCGTGAGGACTGCAAGGGAATGTGTCCGCGCTGCGGCGCGGACCGCAATGCTGGGCTGTGCAAGTGTCCATCAGAAACCGATTCTCGCTGGGATGCGCTGCGGGCAGGCCGCCACGCGCCGCACCAGCCTTAGACCTCATTCACGACTGATCTCCCATGGCCGTCCCCAAGCGACGCACCTCCAAGCGGAAGAAGCGTGCGCGGAACACGCACAAGCAGGCCCCTGCTATTGCCATCCAGACGTGCCCGCGCTGCCGGAGCATGAAGCGTCCACACCGCGTCTGCGACGAGTGCGGGTACTACGCGGGTGAACAGCGGGTTGCGGCCAGGGAAGCCTAGCATTGGCGCGCATCGCATTGGATGCGATGGGCGGAGACCACGCCCCGCGCGTGCCGATCGCTGGTGCCCTGCTCGCGCTCGCTGAACTTCCACCACAACACTCGCTCTTTCTGGTCGGCCGTCGCGATCGCCTCGCGACGGAGCTCGAGGCGCAGTGCGCCGGCGGCAAACAGCCGCCCGGCGCGCTGGAGCGCATCACGATCATAGATGCGCCCGACGTCATTGACATGTCTGACAAGCCGAGCGCCGCCATTCGTGCCAAGCCGAACAGCTCGATGGTCGTGGGCCTCAAGCTGCACGCCAGCGGCACCGCCGACGCGTTCGTCTCCGCCGGGAATACCGGCGCCCAGATGGCCGCGTCCATCTTCCTGCTCAAGCTGCACGAAGGGCTCACTCGTCCCGCGATCGCGGCATTCTTCCCGACGGCGCGCAAACCGCTGGTCGTGCTCGACGCCGGGGCCAATGTGGACTGTTCAGCCGAGGAGCTCGTGCAGTTTGCGCGCCTGGGTTCGGTGTATGCACAGGACATCCTCGGCCGGCCCAACGCGGCCATAGGCCTGCTCAGCATCGGGGAAGAGCCCGAGAAAGGGAACGCGGCCGTGAAGGAAGCCCACCGGTTGCTCATGCAGGCGGATCTCAACTTCATTGGCAACGTCGAGGGGCGCGACATCCTCGCCGGCGAGAACGCCCGCGCTCCGGTGGATGTGGTGGTCTGCGATGGCTTCGTGGGCAACGTACTCCTCAAGTTCTACGAATCGGTTCCGGGGATGATTGTCGGCATGTTGAAGGGCGCCGGTTCGCCGCCGGAACTGATTGCGCGCACCTTCGAGGGGTTCGATTATTCGGACTATGGGGGCGCGCCGCTGCTTGGCGTCAAGGGTGTCAGCATCATCTCTCATGGCAGTTCGTCGCCGCGTGCAATCCAGAACGCGCTCGGCGTCGCCCTGCGTGCAGTGGAGGCCAGAATGGATGAACACATCGGGCGTCGTCTCGATCGGACCGCGGTGCGCAACGCATGACGCGTCCGGTTGCGGAGATCGCCGGAATCGGGCGCAGCGTGCCTGCGCGCGTAATGACGAATCACGATTTCGCCGCCATCGGCATCGAGACCTCGCACGACTGGATCGTCTCGCGGACCGGCATCGTGCAACGCCACATCGCGGGCGAGCATGAGACGACGTGCAGCATGGCGACGGACGCCGCGCACGTGGCCATGCGCCGAGCCGGCGTGACGGCGGACGCGCTCGACGTCATTGTGCTGAGCACCGCCACCCCGGACCGCCTGCTGCCCGCGACCTCGGTGGATGTGCAGGCGGCGCTGGGTGCGTCACGTGCCGCGGCGTTCGATGTCGGTGCGGCCTGCTCGGGATGGCTCTATGGGCTCACCGTCGGCGAAGGCCTCATCATGAACGGCACCGCGGAGACCGTGCTCGTGGTGGGGTCAGAGAAGATGAGCGCCATCGTGGACTGGACGGATCGCTCCACGTGCGTCCTGTTTGGCGATGGCGCAGGGGCGGCCATTCTGCGTCGTGCCCGGAACGGGAGGGGAATCCTGTCCTCGTTCCTCCGCAGCGACGGCACACTGGCCGATCTGCTCTACCGCCCGCACGGCGGCGCCACCGTACCGATGTCCGAGTCGGTACTCATGGACCACAGCCATCTCGTTCGGATGGCGGGCCGCGAGGTGTTCAAGCATGCCGTGCGATCGATGTCGGAAGCAGCCGACTGTGCGCTCGCCCGTGCTGGCCTCACCGCTGACGACATCGATCTGCTCATCCCGCACCAGGCGAACATCCGCATCATCGAATCGACTGCCCGGCATGCCGGTATCCCCATGGACAAGGTCTTCGTGAACGTGGATCGCTACGGCAACACATCGTCGGCCTCCATTCCCATCTCCATTGACGAGGCAATCGAGCAGGGGCGCATTGGTCCCGGCTCACGCGTGCTGCTGGTGGCCTTCGGTGCCGGATTCACGTGGGCATCCATGGTCGTGCGTCTCTGAATGAGCGCACGGATGGAGCTGCTTCTTCTCTTTCCAGGTCAGGGGTCCCAGAAGCCGGGAATGGGCAAGGACCTCGTGGACGCGTTTCCGGCGGCGCACGATGTGTTCAGCGCGGCGGACGAGGCACTTGGCGTTCCTCTCTCCACGCTGTGCTTTGATGGGCCGGAGGGGGAACTCACCGCCACCCGGAATGCGCAGCCGGCGCTCCTCGTCCACGAAGCGGCGGTCTGGGCCGTAATTGGCCCGCGGGCGGCACCGCACATTCGCGCCGCGGCCGGTCATTCCCTCGGCGAATTCACCGCGTATCACGCCGCTGGTGCGCTGAATTTCGTGGACGCGGTGCGTCTTGTACGGCGACGCGGCGAGCTCATGTACGAGAGCGGCGTGCAGTGCCCGGGTGGCATGGCGGCGGTGCTGGGGCTCGACGAGGATGCCGTGCGACGCGTGTGCGCCGCGGCGTCAGGGAGCGGTTCCGGCGTCGTCGTGCCCGCCAATTTCAACTCGCCAGAGCAGATCGTGATCTCCGGTCACGATGGGGCCGTGGAGCGCGCCATGGGGCTCGCACGCGAAGCCGGCGCCAAACGGGTGCTGAAGCTCAACGTGAGCGGCGCGTTTCATTCGCCGCTCATGGAGGTCGCCACCGCGGGACTGCACCAGGCGCTTCAGTCCGTGACCTGGATGTCCCCGGCGTTCCCGGTGTACGCCAACGTCAACGCCGAACCGGTCCGGGACGTGACGCGGGCGGAACAGGTGCTGCTGCAGCAGCTCACCGCGGCGGTCCGGTGGACCGACGAGGTTCGCGCCATGGCGCGTGATTTTCCCGAGGCGACATTCCTCGAGATCGGGCCGGGTTCCGTGCTCTCGAATCTGGTCCGGCGCATTGCGCCCGGTGCGCGCACCATGCCGTGCGGTACCACCGCCGAGGTCGAACGCTTCCTCGCGCAGGTATAGTGATGCGGCTCGATCTCACGAACAGGGTGGCGCTGGTCACGGGCGGCACGCGTGGCATCGGCCGGGAGATCGCGGCGACGCTGCGCGACTGTGGCGCGCGCGTGGCCATCTCCGGTCGAGCCGCGGACAGTGCGAACACGGCGGCACAGTCGCTCGGCGGTGGAACACTCGGCTTTGGCGCGGACGTTGCCGTTCCCGAGGATGTGACGCGATTGATCGCCGCGGTGGAAGAGGGCTTCGGGTCGCTCGACATCCTCGTGAACAATGCCGGCGTTACCCGCGACAACATTCTGGTCCGCCTGAAGGATGAGGACTGGGACACCGTACTCGACACGAATCTCCGCGGGGCATTCCTGGCTGTGCGCGCGGCGGCGCGCGGCATGATGAAGCGGCGCTGGGGGCGCATCATCAACATCACGAGCGTCGTGGGCGTGACTGGGAACAAGGGGCAGGCCAACTATGCGGCGAGCAAGGCGGGCCTCATCGGCCTCACCAAGTCGGTTGCCAGGGAGCTGGCGTCGCGGAACATCCTGGCGAATGCCATCGCGCCGGGATTCATCGAAACCGACATGACCGCGGCCTTGACGCCCGAAGCACAGGCGGCGCTGCGCGCGCAGATTCCGCTGGGACGCCTCGGCGCGCCGGCTGATGTGGCGAATCTCGTCGCCTTTCTGGCGTCCGACCAGTCGGCCTACATCACGGGGCAGGTCTTCGTGGTGGACGGCGGGATGGTCATGTAACTTTCAGAAGCCGTCCGGCCCACGTACATTGGCACACCACCATTCACATCCGAGGACGACATCCATGGCGGATCTCGACGAGAAGGTCAAGGAAATCATCGCCAAGGAGCTTGGCGTCGAACGCGAAAAGCTCACTGATGATGCAAGCTTCATGGAGGACCTGGGCGCGGACAGTCTCGATACGGTCGAACTGGTCATGGAATTCGAGAAGGAATTCGACATCGACATTCCCGACGAGGACGCCGAGAAGCTCCGCACGGTCGGAGATGCGCTGAACTATCTCAAGGCCAAGGTTTCGGAGTGAGCAAGCGGCGGGTCGTCGTCACGGGAATGGGAGCGATCACGCCCGTCGGCAACGATGTGGCGACGACCTGGCAGGCCCTGCTCGCCGGGAAATCCGGCGCGGGCCCCATCACCAAATTCGATGCAACGAACTTCGCGGTCCGCTTCGCCTGCGAGGTGAAAGGGTTCGATCCGCTGCTGTACATGGACCGCAAGGAAGCCAAGCGCGCGGATCAGTTCACGCAGTACGCGCTGGCGGCCGCGCACCAGGCGATGCGCGATGCGGGGTTCGCCGCTCGCACCGGCTACGAGCCGGACCGGACGGGCGTGATCATTGGCAGCGGCATTGGCGGACTGAAGACCTTCGAAGAGCAGCACGACCAGTACCGGGAACGGGGACCGAGCAAGATTTCTCCCTTCTTCATCCCGATGTTCATCTCCGACATCGCGGCGGGGCTGGTCTCCATGGAGTTCAATGCGAAGGGCCCCAACTACTCCACCGTCTCGGCGTGCGCGACAAGCGCGCATGCCATTGGCGACGCGTTCCGCACCATCCAGTATGGCGATGCGGATGTCATGATCACCGGCGGTGCGGAAGCCACGGTGACCGCCATGGCGATCGGCGGCTTCTCGAACATGCGCGCGCTGTCCGAGCGCAATGATGAGGCCGAGACGGCGTCCCGCCCGTTCGACCTCACGCGCGACGGGTTCGTGATGGGTGAGGGGTCAGCCATCCTCATTCTCGAGGAGCTCGAGCATGCGCGACAGCGCGGCGCTCGCATCTATTCCGAGGTCGCGGGATACGGTGCAACCGGGGATGCCTACCACATCACCGCGCCGGCGCCGGACGGCGAAGGCGCACAGCGCGCCATGAAACGGGCCCTGATGGATGCATCGCTCACGCCCGAAACCGTGCAGTATGTGAACGCGCACGGCACATCCACGCCGGCCAACGATCTGAACGAGACGCGAGCCATCAAGGCCGTGTTCGACGAGGCCGTGCAGGCGCTCAACGTCAGCTCCACCAAGTCGAGTACGGGACACATGCTGGGCGCCGCGGGCGCGGTGGAGTTCCTGATCTCATCGCTGGTGGTGCAGGAGGGTCGCATTCCTCCCACCATCAACTACCGCACGCCCGACCCGGAGTGCGATCTCAATTACACGCCCAACGAGATGGTGGAGCGGAACGTCAGTGCGGCGTTGTCCAACAGCTTCGGCTTCGGGGGACACAACGTCACGCTCGCCGTCAAGCGCCTGGACGAGTGACCATGCCGCCTTCCTTCGCATTCGATCCCGCATCGTTGGTCGATCCCGCGTTGCGTCCGATCGCCGCCCGCGCTGCGCGCGGCGAACGACTCACACGGGAGGACGGGGTCGTACTGTTTCGCTCGCCCGATCTCATTGGTGTCGGCGCGCTGGCCGACGCGGCCAATCGCGCGCGCCACGGCACGCGCGTGTATTTCGCCGCGAACCAGCACATCAATCCCACCAACATCTGCATTCTGCGCAAGACGTGCGTCTTCTGCTCCTATGCGCGTCTGCCAAAGGAAGACGGGGCGTACCGCTACACCATGGAGCAAGTGTACGCGGAAGCGGCGGCGAATCCGTATGTACGGGAATTTCACATCGTGGGCGGGCTCGACATGCACACGAATCTCGCGTACTACGCGGAGATGTTTCGCGGGCTCAAGGAACGGCATCCCAGGGTGCACATCAAGGCCCTCACGGCGGTGGAGATCGCTCACATAGCACGCATCGAGAAGGCGTCAGTGACACATGTGCTGACGACGCTGCAGGCGGCAGGCCTCGACACGCTCCCCGGCGGCGGTGCGGAAGTGTTCTCCAGGGGCGTTCGGGCCACCATCGCGGATCGCAAGCTGGCCGCGGAGGACTGGATCAATGTCCACCGTATTGCGCACGGCCTTGGCATCCGCTCCAACTGCACGATGTTGTACGGTCATGTCGAGACGATCGAGGACCGCATGGAGCACCTGCAGATGCTGCGCGATCTGCAGGACGAGACGGGCGGGTTCCTGACGTACGTCCCGCTGGCGTACCACCCGGACAACAACGAGCTGGGTGAGACGCTGCACCGGACCGGCACCGCTACCACGGGCTATGACGACCTGCGCAACCTCGCGGTGGGCCGCCTCTTCCTCGACAACATCCCGCACATCAAGACGCACTGGATCATGGTGACGCCGTTCGTGTCGCAGCTCTCGCTGCACTTCGGCGTGAATGATCTGGAAGGCACGGTGGTTCGCGAAAAGATCTATCACGAAGCCGGAGCGCATACCGCGCAGGGAATGGCGGTGGACGACGTCCTGAAGCTGATTCGCGGCGCGGGCCGGGTTCCGGTGGAGCGCGATTCCCTCTACCACGTGATCCGTACCTTCGAGGCCGGCGTGCCAGCGACCGTGGCGGCGTAAGCCGTGCGCATCGGCCGTATCCCCTACATCAATTGCTATCCGGTCTACGGTGCGGTGGACCGGGGCATCGTGAGTCTGGGCGGTACGCTGGTGAACGGCGTGCCCAGCCAGCTGAACCGACTCATGGCGGCGGGACAGCTCGACGTGAGCGTGGTGTCCGCGGTGGAGTATGCGCGCGCGGCGACACGGTATCTGCTCCTGCCCGACCTGGCCATTACCTCCGACGGGCCAGTGCGGAGTGTCCTGCTGTTCTCCCGCCGCCCAGCCGAGGAGCTGGATGGCGGAAAGGTGCTCGTGTCGCGCAGTTCCATGACCAGCGTGGCGCTGCTGCGGTTGCTCTTCCGGAATGTCTGGCGAGTCACGCCTCATCTTGCGGCGGGGGACGCTGAACTGTCGGATGTCGCCAGCTTTCACGATGCACCCCATGACGCACGGCTTGTGATCGGTGACGCCGCCCTCGTGCTCGGCGCCGCGCTGCGCCCACGCCACGAGGCTCTGACCGCGACGCCGGCCGCGGCACCCGCCGCCCCATATCGCTACGTCTATGACCTCGGCGAAGAGTGGAAGCGCTGGACCGGACTGCCATTCGTCTTCGCGGTGTGGGTGGCGCAGCGCGACACGTCCGTGCGCGCGGCACTGAACGTCCATGCCCGGCTGATCGAATCGCGGGACTGGGGGATGGGGCATCTCGACGAGCTGGCCGAACAGGCGGCCGTGGCCACTGGTGTCGCGCGCCACGTCTGCGTCGAATATTTTTCGGGACTCGACTATCGGCTGGCGTACGCCCACCTTGCGGGGCTCACGGATTTTTTCCGCCGCCTCGAGGCGGCGGGTGAGGTACCAGGCGGGTCTCTCGCCTTTCTTCCAGCGGCCTGATCACCATGCGCGATCTGCTTGACTTCTACACCAATGCGCCGCTTCTCGAACTGGGAGCGGAAGCCAACCGCGTGCGGCGCGCGCAGCACCCGCACGACATCGTCACGTACATCGTGGATCGCAACATCAACTACACGAACGTCTGTGTCGCGGATTGCGGCTTTTGCGCCTTCTATCGGCGGCCGAAGGATGGAGCAGGGTACACGCTTTCGTACGAAGAGATCGGTGCCAAGATCGAGGAGGCCAGGACCCTCGGCGCCGTGCAGATCCTCATGCAGGGTGGCCACAATCCCTACATTCCGTTTGCCTGGTATCTCGAGCTGCTCAGGTACATCAAGCGGAACCATCCCATTCACATTCATGGGTTCTCGCCGAGCGAGGTGGACTTCTTCGCCAAACTCTTCCGCATGGACGCGCGCGACGTGATCCGCGAACTGATGCAGGCCGGCCTCGATTCCATTCCCGGCGGCGGCGGCGAAATCCTCGTGCAACGCGTGCGTGATCTCGTCGCGAAGAAGAAAGCGGGTGCCGACCGGTGGCTCGAGATCATGGAGATCGCGCACCAGGAGGGGATGAAGACGTCGGTCACCATGATGTACGGGCTGGGCGAGACACTGGCCGAGCGCATCGAACATCTGGAGCGTGTCCGCGAACTCCAGTCGCGGACGCGCGGATTCACGGCGTTCATCTGCTGGCCGCTGCAACCGGAAAACACGCCGAAGATGTCGCAGCAGCCGAAGACCGACGCGGTGGATTACCTGCGCACCGTCGCCCTGGCGCGTGTCGTGCTCGATAACGTGCCCAATCTGCAGGCGAGCTGGGTGACCATGGGCATGAAGGTGGGGCAGATCGCGCTGAGTTTCGGCTGTAACGACTTCGGGTCACTCATGATCGAGGAGAACGTCGTGTCGGCGGCGAACACCACGCATCGCACCACCACAGCGGAGATGGAACGACTGATCCGGGATGCGGGATTCACGCCGGCGCGCCGCCGCCAGGATTATTCGATCATTTCGCCGGGGAGCGCCGCGGCCTGAGCGTCTCCGTCCGCATCGGTATCGGATACGATTCCCATCGCTTCGCGCCGGGCGACGCCGTGCGCCTGGGTGGCGTGCGCATTCCGCATGATCGCGCGCTCGCGGGCCATTCCGACGGCGATGCGGTCGCGCATGCGATTACGGATGCGCTGCTGGGCGCGGCAGGCGCGGATGACATTGGCACGCTCTTCCCCGACTCCGACCCGGCCAATCGCGGACGCGATTCGCTCGAAATGCTGCGTCACGCAGTGGCGTTGCTGCACTCCATGGGATGGACGGCACGCAACGTGGACGTCGTCGTGGTCGCGGAGCAGCCGCGCATCGGTCCCTATCGCACGGCCATGCGGGCGGCGCTCGCTCCGGTGCTCGGCATTGAGGCGGCGGACATCGGCATCAAGGGCAAGAGCAATGAGGGCATGGGGTGGATCGGCCGCGCGGAGGGCATTGCGTGCATCGCGATCGCCACCATTGCGCGTGCGTCGGCCGATTGAGCCATGGAGCGCGTCTTCGCCTGGGTCACGTCGCTTCCTCCGCTCGCGCTCTACGGCGCCATGGCGCTCACGGCCGGGCTCGAGAACATATTTCCGCCTCTCCCGTCCGACACCATCGTGGCCTTCGGCGCCTTTCTGGCGGCACGGGGTCGCGCCATCCTGCTGGGAGTCTTTCTGGCCATCTGGGCGGGCAATGTGAGCGGCGCAATGCTGGTCTACGCCATTGGCTATCACGTCGGTGGCACGCGGCTGCAGAATCGCCTGCTGCGCTCGAGCGGTAGCGGCGCGCCGGATCGCATCGCGGCCCTCTATCACCGGCATGGCCTGGTCGCGCTCTTCCTCAGTCGCTTCCTGCCGGGCGCGCGGGCATTGGTCCCGCCCTTCGCCGGCGCATTACGGATGCCGGCGGTTCCCGTCTTCCTCGCAATCGGCAGCGCGTCCGCAATCTGGTACGGCATCGTGACCATCGTCGCTTATCGCGTGGGCCGCGATTTCACAGTGCTGCGTGAGCGATTGCTCACCCTCTCACGGGACACCGCGCTGGTCGCCGCCCTGCTTGTCGTCGTGCTGCTCGCGGGTTGGCTGCTGTATCGCCGGATGCGCAAGCCATGATTCCCGATGACATCGCGCGCGCATTCCTGCTGGAGCGCTTTGACGACTTTCTCACCCTCGAGCAGGGTGCGGCACGCACGACACGCGACGCCTACGGTCGCGACCTCGAGCGCTTTGCGTTGTACGTGCGGACCAGGGGCACGTCTACGCCCTCGGACGCGTCACCCCGGATGCTGCGCGAGTACATCTACCACCTGAAGGATCTCGGACTCGCGCCGGCGTCCATCCGCCGCAACGTGTCAGCGATTCGCACGTACTACCGCTTTCTCATCGCGGAGGGTCATGCCGTGCGTGACCCGAGCGAGCGGCTGGAAACCCCGAAGAAATGGCTCACGCTGCCGGATGTCCTCACGGTGGCGGAAGTGGAGCGGCTGCTTGCCGCCGTCACGCTGGATGAGCCGCTCGCGTTTCGCGATCGGGCGCTGCTGGAATTGGCCTATGGTGCGGGATTGCGTGTCTCGGAGTGGATCACGCTTGGGCTCAAGGATGTGATGCTGAACGACGCGCTGATCCGGGTATTTGGCAAGGGCAGCAAGGAGCGCCTCGTGCCGATCGGCAGGAGCGCGATTGGTGCGGTTGCGGTGTATCAGCGCGAGTTGCGCCCGCGGCTCGAACGGGGCGCGGGGAAGGGCGCGCTCTTCCTCAACGCGCGCGGTACCCCGCTTTCACGAATGGGCGCCTGGAAGATTCTGCGCAAGTACGTTGAGCTGGCCGGTATCGCGCGACATGTGACGCCACATACCCTGCGCCACAGCTTCGCCACGCACCTGCTCGAAGGCGGTGCCGATCTGCGCGCGGTGCAGGAAATGCTGGGTCATGCGGATATCTCCACCACGCAGATCTACACGCACGTGGACCGCGAGTATCTGCGTTCGGTGCACAAGCAGTTTCACCCCCGCGGGTGAGCCGGGAGACAGCCCATGCTGCTGGTAATCGACAACTACGATTCCTTCACCTACAACCTCGTCCAGTATCTGGGCGAGCTCGGCCGCGAGCCCATCGTCCGGCGCAATGACGCGCTCACCGTCGAGGAGATTGGCACGATCGCGCCCGCGGCGATCGTGCTCTCGCCGGGTCCGTGCACACCCCGCGAAGCAGGGATCACCGTGCCGCTCATCAGACGGTGGGGTGGGCAGATTCCCATACTGGGCGTCTGTCTCGGGCATCAGGCCATTGGCGAGGCGTACGGCGGGAGGGTGATTCGCGCCGGACGGGTGATGCACGGCAAGACGTCGCGCATCGAGCATGGCGGCGCCGGGCTCTTCCAGGATGTACCCTCGCCGCTCGAGGTGATGCGCTACCATTCGCTCATCGTGGAACGGGAGTCGCTACCGCCCGACCTCGAGATCCTGGCCACCACCCGGGACGACCCCACCGAGATCCAGGCACTGCGCCATCGCGAGCACCCGATTTGGGGTGTCCAGTTTCACCCGGAGTCCATCCTGACGCAGTATGGCCGGCAGCTGCTCATGAACTTTCTCAACCTGGCCGGATGTTGAGATATGCCTGCGGGTTCCTTGCGCTGCTCGGGGCACCGCTCGCCGCTCAGCAGCCAGTCGTCTCGATTCGTCGCAATGCCCCTGGTCCTCCGGGCGCCCTGCTCGACAGTGTGCTCTCGTCACCGTATGTCGTGCGGCACGAAGCCTGGAACACGCGGCTCTTTCGCGATTCCGTGTTCAGTCGCTCGGTGATCGTGGTCGGCACGGACGCGACCGTCGCAAGCACCGTGCACGGTGACATGGTGGTCGTGAACGGAAATCTCTTTCTCCAGTCGGGTGCGAGAATTGATGGACGCGCGATTGCGATCGGCGGCGGCGTGTACGACGTCGGCACGCCGGTGGTGCGGGGCGCCCGGCTTTCGTTTCGCGACACGCGTTACCACATCGCGCAGGCCGGTGACACGATCGTCCTCGACTTTCGCGTTCCGTCGCCTCAGGAGCCGTCCGCTGTATCGCTCCCGGGGATCTACGGCGTGCGCATGCCGGCATACACGCGCGTGGACGGCCTCGCGCTGCCATGGGGCCCCCATGTCGCGCTGGATGGTGGCCGGCTGAGCTTCGAGCCGACCCTTACGTATCGGAGCAACCTCGGCGCGGTGGATCCGGGGCTCGATGGCACCATCGATCTGCGGGAAGGATTCAGCGCTCATCTCTTCGCCGCGCGCACGACGCTCACGAACGACAGCTGGATCTCTCCCGGCGTGGGCAATTCCATCACGGTTCTCGTGGCGGGTCACGATTATCGTGATTACTGGCGTGGCGACCGTGTGGAAGGCCAGGTCGCAAAACGATGGGAGCAGGGGACCCGGACCTTGAGCGTGTTCGTTGGCGCACGGACCGAGCGGGACTGGAGCGTCAGCGCCGGGGGCCCGTGGAGCATCTGGGGTCAGCAATCCGCCAACGGCATGCGCCGCTTCAATCCTCCGGTAGTGCACGGCCGACTCACATCGGCGCTGGCTGGCGGGCGCGCAGAGCTGCACGTTGGCGACGTCGCCATTGCCGCACGGCTCGATCTCGAGCAGTCGCTGCGGATGCCGAATGAGGGGCACTTCACGCAAGCTACGGTGAACGCCCGCGTCGCGTTCCCCACCTTCGGCACGCAGCGCTTCGAGTTCCGGACGCACCTGGTGCTCACCGCCGGCGACAGCGCGCCGCCGCAACGCCAGGGCGGCCTCGGCGGAGCGGGCACCCTGCCCACGTTCGGCATACTCGCGATGCGCGGTGACCAGCTCGCCTACCTGGAGAGCACCTATGAGGTTCCTGTGCCGGCGCTCACCCTGCCGTGGGTCGGCGTGCCGGTGTTGTCCTTTCGCGATGCCCTTGGCGCCGCCGGAGTCGGGCATATTCCAACCATTGAACAGAATCTGATCGCCCGCGTCGCGCTCTCCTGGCTGCGTTTCGACTATGCGTACGACCCCGTCAGCCATCGCGACGCGTTTGCGGTCGGATTCGTTCTTCCGGCGCGCTGAACCGGGCACTCGCTCTGGACGCAAGTCGCGCCTATATTGAATGGCGTGAATCTTGCTAAGCGGCACGCCACCAATAAGCTGCCGTGAGCACGCTCGCGGTCATTCCCGCACGGCTCGGGGCCACGCGGCTCCCCCGAAAGCCACTGCGACTCCTCGCGGGTCAACCGCTGGTCATCCGGGTCTGGGAGCGTGTGATGGCACTTGGCGCCGCGGACCGGTGCGTGATCGCAACCGATCATCCTGAAGTTGCCGCTGCCGCGCGCCTGGCTGGCGCGGAGTGCGTCCTGACCGCGGAACACCACCCGTCCGGCACCGATCGCGTCGCTGAAGTGGTGGCGCGCCCGGAATTCGCGTCCTACAACTTCGTGTTGAACGTGCAGGGGGATGAGCCCTTCGTCTCTGAAGCGGCACTGCACGGCGCTCTCGCGCTCGTGGCACAGGGCCGCTTTACGCTGGGTACCGCCGCGGCGCGCGCCGATCCCAGCGTGCTCGACTCACCGCACGTCGTGAAGGTGATTTGTGCCGATGACGGTCGCGCCTTGTATTTTTCGCGGGCACCGGTGCCGTTCCTGCGTGATGCAGGTGACGCCGAGCTGCTGCGCGGCGCCGTGAAGCGCCATCTCGGCGTGTACGCCTATACGCCGGCGGCGCTCGGCCAATGGGTCGCACTACCGGCACATCCGCTCGAACGAATCGAGCGGCTCGAGCAGTTGCGACCCCTTGCGGCGGGGCTGGACATGGGCGTGGCGCTTGTTGACGCCGCACCATCCGATGGAATTGACACCGAAGACGATCTGGCGCGCGCCAATGCGCGCTGGGCTGACCTCCTCGCGGACTCACGCTGATGCCGAACTCTCCAGCACTCCAGACCACCAGATACATCTTCGTGACCGGGGGCGTCGTATCGTCGCTCGGCAAGGGCATCGCGGCCGCGTCGCTCGGCCGCCTGCTCGTGGAACGCGGACTCCGCGTCACGATGATGAAATTCGATCCGTACATCAACGTTGACCCGGGCACCATGTCGCCGTTTCAGCATGGCGAGGTGTTCGTGACCGATGACGGCGCGGAAACCGACCTCGATCTCGGCCACTACGAGCGCTTCATCGATCGCGCGCTCTCGCAGGCCAACAACGTTACCACCGGGCGCATCTATCTGAGCGTGATCAGCAAGGAACGCCGCGGCGAGTATCTCGGCTCCACCGTGCAGGTCATTCCGCACATCACCGACGAGATCAAGGCCTCCATGAAGCGGATCGCGCCGGACAACGACGTGGTGATCGTCGAAATCGGCGGGACCGTCGGCGACATCGAGTCGCTCCCGTTTCTCGAAGCCATTCGTCAGTTCCGCCAGGAGATCGGCCGCGAGAATACGGTGTTCATTCACCTCACGCTCGTGCCGTTCATCTCGGCGGCTGGCGAAGTGAAGACCAAGCCGACGCAGCATTCCGTGCGCGAGCTCATGGAAATCGGAATCCAGCCTGACCTGCTCATCTGTCGCACCGAGCGTCCGCTTTCGGAAGACGTGAAACGCAAGATCGCACTCTTCTGCAACGTGGATTTCGGCTCCGTCATCGAGAGCCGCGACGTGCCGACCATCTACGAGATCCCGCTGTCGTTTCACGAGCAGGGACTCGACGACCGCGTAGCGCAGCGGCTCCGGCTGTCCGGCCAGGCGCCCGATCTGTCGGCATGGCGCGCGATGGTCGGGCGCATCATCGCACCGAGCGGGCGTGTGCGCATCGCCGTCGTGGGCAAGTACACGGATCTCGTGGACAGCTACAAGAGTGTGCATGAAGCGCTCATTCACGGCGGCATCGCCAACGACGTGGGCGTGGACATTCGCTGGCTGTCGAGCGATCTGTTCACGTCGGCCGATCGCACCGAGGAAATTCTGGCCGGCGTGCACGGCCTGCTCGTCCCTGGCGGATTTGGCGTGCGCGGCGTGGATGGCATGGTGGAGGCCATTCGCTATGCCCGCGAGCGCGGCTTGCCATTCTTCGGCATCTGTCTCGGCATGCAGACCGCCGTGATCGAGTTCGCGCGTGACAAGTGCGGGCTGGATGACAGCCATTCGAGCGAATTCGCGCCCGACTGCGCCAACCCGGTCATTGCGCTCATGGAATCACAGCAGCACGTGACCGACATGGGCGGGACCATGCGCCTCGGCGCGTATCCCTGTCGCCTGAAGGAGGGCTCGCTGGCCGCCGAGGCGTACGGCGTGCTGGATGTCAGCGAGCGGCATCGCCACCGGTACGAATTCGCCAATGCGTATCGCGACGTGTTCGAGGCGAATGGTGTCGTGTTCAGCGGCCTCTCACCGGACGGATCGCTCGTGGAAGTGATCGAGATTCCCGATCATCCATGGTTTGTGGGCTGCCAGTTCCACCCGGAACTGCGCTCGCGTCCGACGCGTCCGCATCCGCTCTTTGCCGGCTTCGTCGCGGCGGCGCAGCGCGCCAGGCGCGCGCGCGGAGATGGGCGCGACGCGATCAGCCAGGTATCGGCGGTGGGGTCCCGGTGACCGGTCTTCTGGCTACAGGTCAGCTCTTTCTCATTGCGGGACCGTGCGTCGTGGAAGACGACGCGCTCAATCTGCGCATTGCGGATCATCTTGCTCGGCTCGCTGAGCGAGTCCCGGGCGGCGTCATTTACAAGGCTAGCTTCGACAAGGCCAACCGGTCGAACGTTGCGGCGGCTCGCGGCCCGGGATTGATGGACGGGCTGGACGCTCTCGCCCGCGTGCGCGCGCACTCGGGTCTCCCGGTGCTCACCGATGTTCACCTGCCCGAACAATGTGCGGACGCCGCGTGCGTCGTGGATGTGCTCCAGATACCGGCGTTTCTCTGTCGCCAGACCGATCTGCTGCAAGCCGCCGGCGCCACGGGCAAGCCGGTAAACATCAAGAAGGGGCAGTGGATGCACCCGGAAGGCATGCGGGGCGCCGTCGAGAAGGTTTCGCGGGCACAGCGGGGGCATGCAGAAAGACCAGCTGATTCGGCCTCGAGTGCCAGAGTTCCTGCCACGGATCCCGGCTCCATCGCCGTGACCGAGCGCGGTACATTTTTCGGCTACGGGGATCTCGTGGTGGACATGCGCGCCTTCAGCCGTCTGCGTACCGCCTGTGGCGTCCCGGTGATCTTCGACGGGACGCACAGTGTGCAACGCCCCGGGCAGGGTGAGCACGGCGCAAGCGGCGGAACGCGCGAATTCATCCAGCCGCTCGTGCTGGCGGCGATGGGCGCGGGCGCGGACGCGCTCTTTCTGGAAACGCACCCCGATCCGGATCACGCGCCCAGCGACGGGCCCAACATGG
>Ga0207652_10001786_pt1 | contig 18705 bp, 17 predicted proteins | sample KBSC63BmetaG_FD_184334 | JGI IMG/M metagenome (GOLD analysis project Ga0207652, IMG submission 184334) | Corn rhizosphere microbial communities from Kellogg Biological Station, Michigan, USA - KBS C6-3B metaG (SPAdes) (version 2) | ecosystem: Host-associated > Plants > Roots > Rhizosphere ... | reverse complement strand
CGGCCGCGCCGCGCGCGACGCCTTCGCCGCGCAGAAGGAAAAAGAGGACGCGCGCGCCGCACGCAAGGCCGCGCGCAAGGCCGCCGCCGAGCAGGCGGCCGAGCCGCAGGCTAGCGAACCGAAAACTTGAGCGGCATGCTCTCGCCCGGCGCCAGCGACGGCACGTGCAGCTTGCGCATCGAGTGGCCGGGCCGCTGCACCGTCACGATGTGCTCGACGCCCGGCTGCACGTTCACCGTCGCGTGGTCGCCCATCGGCTGTGCCTGACCGTCGACGGTGATGCTGGCCGGTGCGTCGACGCGAATGACCAGCGTCGCGTAGGTCGGCTTCTCGCCGGGCTTGGCGCGGCTGCCCGCGCCCGTCGGCGCCGCGCTCGTCCCGCCCGTCGCGGATCCGCCGGTCGGGACGGCTCCCGCGCCGCTCGCCGGCGTGGTCGAGCCGGGCGGCGTCGTCGAAGGCCAGAACGCCACGGTGAGCGCGATCGCCGCGACCAGCACCGCCACCGCGCCCGCCACCAGCACGCGCCGGAGCGGCGACGGCAGATCGCCGAGCAGCGCCGGCCGCTTCGCCGTCGGCCGGTCCGGCTCGGTCCAGATCGGCATCGGAGCCGTCGACCCCAGGAGGCCGGGCAGCGGATTCTGCTCCGGCCCCACGCTCATCGACGGCGTGTCCGACGAGCGCGGCGCATCGGGGACGATCACGCCCGCCGTCGCCGCCGTCGGCGTCGCCTTGAGCGGCGCATCCGACGGCACGATGACCCCTCCGGCGACACCCTCCGCCTTCGCCATCGTCGGCGCGCTCGGCAGCGGCGGCACCGGATCGCCGCCCTTGAGCGTCGTCGCGTGCGGGTTCGAGCGCGCGATCCCGTGGTTGATCGGCACCGTGGCCCCGTCGCTGTACAGCGCCGCCGCCGAGGTCGGCAGCGGCGTCGGTGCATGCGGCCCCGACACCGGCCGCGACGGCGGCAACCCCGTCGACGGCGTCTTCTTCTCGCCGCCGCCCGGCGCCGGCTGCGCCATCCAGCTGATCGACGTCTTCTCCTCGACGGTGAGCAGGAAGTCCTCGAGCGACGCCAGCCCCGACGCCGCCACGTCCGCCGCCTGCGCGCGCAGCTTGCCGGCGAACATCTCGCGCATCCAGCTGGTCAGCGCCAGCGTGTCCGCCTCCCACGCCTTGGTGCGAATCAGCCCCTCGAGCGCCGCGCGCATCTCCTGCGCGGAGGCGAAGCGCTCATCCGGATTGCGCGCCAGCGCCTTCATGATCAGCCGATCGAGCTCGGGCGGCAGCGCCGGCTCGACGGTGTGCGGCGCGCGCACCGGCTCCTCGGCCACCGCCATCAGCGTCGCCATGTCGGTCGGCCGCTTGAAGAGACGCTGCCACGTCGCCAGCTCCCAGAGGAGGATGCCGGCGCAGAACACGTCGGCGCGCGCGTCGACCGGCTGTCCGCGCGCCTGCTCCGGCGACATGTACGAATACTTTCCCTTGAGCAGGCCCGCCTGCGTCTGCGCCGCGCCCACCTCGCGCGTCGCCTTGGCGATGCCGAAGTCGACGAGCTTGATCGCCCCCTCGTAGGTGACGAGCACGTTCTGCGGCGACACGTCGCGATGCACGAGGCCGAGCGGCTTGCCGTCGGCGCCGACGCGCGTGTGCGCGTAGTGCAGCCCGCCGAGCATGTCGGCGATGATGCGGCACGCCAGCCCGAGCGGCGGCCGCTTGTCGGCGTCGGTGGCCTCACGGATCACGGTGCGCAGGTCCTCGCCGTGCACGTACTCCATGGCGATGAAGTACTGCTCGTCGAGCTTTCCGAGATCGAAGATCTGAACGACGTTCGGGTGGTTCAACCGCGCCGCCACGCGCGCTTCGTTGAGGAACATCTTGACGAACGAATCATCGCTGCACAGCTGCGGCAGGATGCGCTTGACCACGACCAGCTTCTCGAAGCCCTCCATGCCCGTCAGCTTGGCGAGGAACACCTCGGCCATGCCGCCTTCGGCTAGCTTGCGCTGGAGGCTGTACTTCCCGAATTGCGACGTGCTGGTCACACGAAGCTCCGACGGTACTTTATCACCGCTTGACACGTCTCCGCAAAATGAATGACCATTCAGTTTTTCCAACGGAAGCCGCTTTGGCCGCTACTCATCCCGTTACTTTTCCCATTGGGGAGGCAACATGTTCGACCTGACGCTCACCGACGAGCAGAACGCTCTCATCCAGACCGCGCGCGAGTTTGCCCGCGAGAAGATCGCGCCGGTCGCCGGCCACCTCGACGAGGAGGGCAAGTTTCCCGGCGAGCTCATGAACCAGGCGTTCGCGCTCGGCCTCATGAACTTCGAAGTCCCCGAGGCCTACGGCGGGCTCGGGCTGTCGTGCCTGACCCACTCGCTCATCATGGAAGAGATCGCGTGGGCGTGCGCCGGCGTGAACACCACGCTCGCCGCCAACATGCTGGCGTCGATGCCGCTCATCATCGCCGGCACCGACGCGCAGAAGCAGAAGTACCTGGGCCGCCTGACGGCGGGCGACGGCGGCAAGCCGATCTACGGCTGCTACGCGTGCAGCGAGCCCGACGCCGGCAGCGACGTCGCCGGCATGCGCACGCGCGTCGAGAAGAAGGGCGACGAGTACATCTTGAACGGCCAGAAGCGCTGGATCACCAACGGCGGCGTCGCCAGCTTCTGCACCACCTTCGCCACGCTCGATCCCAAGCTGCGGCACAAGGGGATCACGGCGTTCGTCGTCGACATGAATTCGCCGGGCGTCAAGATCGGCAAGAAGGAAAACAAGATGGGCCAGCGCTCGTCGCTGACCAACGACGTCATCTTCGAGGACGTGCGCGTTCCCAAGGAGAACCTCCTGGGCGAGGAGGGCGGCGGCTTCAAGGTGGCGATGAAGACGTTCGATCGCTCGCGTCCGTGGATCGCCGCGGGCGCCGCCGGCATCATCAAGCGCGCGCTCGACGAGAGCCGCAACTACTCGCTCGAGCGCAAGACCTTCGGCGTGCCGATCGCGCAGCACCAGGCGGTGCAGTTCATGCTCGCCGACATGGCCATCGCCTACGAGACGACGCGCCTGCTCTACATGAAGGCGTCGTGGATGGTCGACTCGGGCAAGCTCGACTCGATCGTCTCGTCGTACGCCAAGGCGTACGGCGCCGATGCGGCGATGCGCGTGGCGACGGACGCGGTGCAGATCTTCGGCGGCTACGGCTACACGAAGGAGTACCCCGTCGAGAAGCTGATGCGCGACGCGAAGCTCCTGCAGATCTACGAAGGCACGTCGCAGATCCAGCGCATGGTCATCGCCAAGAACCTCCTGGCCGGCGAGAAATAACCCTACGAATCACGAATCAACGATGGCCGTCGGCACGAGCAGCCGGCGGCCATCGGATTCTGCGAGCGGGTTCGGGGAAGGTGCCTAATCAAGATCGGGCGCTGACGCGGCGAGGCCGCAGCTCCGGAGGCAGATTCGCGCGCACGCCCGGAGCGACCGAGGGAGCGGGCTCCGGCCCGTGACCGAGGAAGCGAGGACGTACGCGCGAAGATGCCCCGGAGCTGCGGCCGCAGCCCTAGTTGCCTTGGATGCAGCCGTTCTGGCCGGAGAGATTCGCGTAGCCGGTGCCCGCGTTGTACGCGGCGTTCGACCACTCCATCTGAACCTTCCACGCCGAGCCGCCGACGTGCACGTCGTTGTGGAAGCTCCACGCGCACTTGTCGCCGTTCTCCTGCCCGCCCGCGTCGTACCACGCGTTGAGCGACGGATCCGAGATCGCCTCCGACCACTCGTGCGACGTCACGTTCACGAGCGCCGACAGCCCCTGCGAGTGAAGCCCGGTATCATCCTGCGGATCGCAGCCTGCGATGCCGTCGAGGTTCGGCATGTACGCCACCTGCACGTGCGCGCCGTTGCTGCAGGTGCCCGCCGAGTGCCACGCGCAGTAGCTGACGTGGCCCGCGCCCGTCGACGTGTAGAGGAAGTAGACCGCGTTCGGCACCGGGTTGTTGTTGGTGATCTTGCACGCCTCGGCGACGGCGTCGCTCACCTGGATCGCTTTGCGCGGCGCCGCCGAGTTGTCGAACACGTGGCCCATGTACGACGACGACGACGTGACGTTGCCGCTGCCGTCGCCGTACTCGGTCGACGTCGTGGCGAAGCTCGACTTGTCGAGGCCGCCGAACCACGTGTCGAGGCCGGTGACCTTGTCGCCCTGGAACGACGCCGAGCTCCACTCGGTGCCCCAGAAGATCGCCTCGGTCGAGTTGGTGTGCAGCACCGGTCCGCCGTGCCAGGTCAACAGCGGCGAGCCGCCGCCGCCCTGGTGGCCACCGCCCTTGGCGTGGAACACGCGCGCGCCCGGCGGGTCCTGCGCGCCGTTGAGCGCGGCCTCGTCGTCGGCGACCGACGGATCGTCGGGGGCAGTGCATCCGCTCATCACCATCGCAAAACCAGCAGCCGCAGCGAACCAGGTGAGCCTGTTCATGATAGGTGTTCTCCGCTCGCGTAAACGCGCGATGACACCCACACTAGACACTTTTCGCCTACTTGCCTAGTTGGTAGTGGTCAACTGCTCGTTTCTAATCTGGATTCGACCAGATCCGGGGTCGAGCGACGATGCCCGACGGCGCCCCAAAGCACCACGGAGGCGAGCAATGGACCGGCGATCGAAATCATCATCACCACCCAGTCGATCGGGTCGCCGTGCGCGCGTGGCGCATCGTAGAAGGCGACCTGCGCCGTCGTGAGCGCGACGTCGACGCTGATCGCCGTCGCCAGCGCGGCACCGAGCCAGTGACGCCAGCGCATCGTGAGCGCGAACAGCGTCACCACCAGCACCAGGTCGAACGCGATCCACGCCGTCTTCACCCACGGCCAGGGAAACCAGCGCGCGCTGGCGCTGGTGAGCAGCACCGTCCACGGCACCAGCGCCGCCGCCAGCGCGCGCACCACCAGCGCCGGTCCGCGCAACAGCGTCGCGCCGCCGAAGCGGACGAAGCTGCCGCGCGCGAACGCCGCCAGCGCGTCGACGAGCGCGACGTGGCTCGAGCTGCGCGGCGGATGCGCGAGGTAGATCGGCTCCCACGCGTGCGGCTGCAGCTTGGCCTTGAACGCGCGCAGCCCCTCGAAGTCGTAGAGCGCCGCCGACAGCGCCCGCGCCGCGCGCAGCGTGCCGCGCAGCGGACCGGCGAGCGGCGCCAGCCCGAGCGTGACGTAGCGCGAGCCTTCCTCGCCGAGCGCGCGCATGGCGGCGTCGATGATGAGCTCGCTCGTGCCGTTGGGCGCGCGCGGATCGCGCAAGAAGTCTTCGAGCAGCCAGCCGGCGCGGCCGTAGATGGGGACGGCGGCGAGGAAGCCGACGAGCACGCCCTCGCGCTCGGCCACGAAGTAGCGGCGCTCGGCGCCGAAGTGGAACGGCTGCACGTCGACGAGGAAGCCCATCGGCGCCATCGGCTTGGCGTGCTGCCAGCGATCGATGAGCGCGCTCACCGCGCGCCCGAGCGGCGTGAGCGTCGTCGCGTTCGCCGGCGACTTCGCCCGCGCCGGCGACGTTGCGCCCGCCGGCGTGGCCAGCTCGGCGGCGGCGACGGCGCGCACGTGCACGCCCTTGTTGACCGCGCGGTTGAGCTGCGTGCGCAGCCGGCGCGTGGCGCCGATCGTCGTCGCCCAGCGGGTCGCGTCCCACACCGGCTGCTCGCCGATCTGCATGGCGCGCAGCGCCGCTGCGTCGACGAGCCGCGACTCGGCGGCGAAGAACGCCGCGCGCCGTCCGGCCGCGCGCGCCGCGGCGATGAAGCGCGCGCTGACCTCGCCGAGCCGCGCCGCCGCGCACACCGGCGCGCCCGCGGCCACCCAGGCGCCGCGCGTCTCGACGTAGGCGACGCAGGCGTCGTCGCCGTCGAACCAGTAGCGGAAGCCGGCCTCGAGGATCTGGAACGACGTCGCGTTCCATCCGTGACGCTGCAGGAGCGCGAGCACGCGCTCGCCGTCGCTGTGCGCAGCGCTCACGGGCGCCCTTTCAGGTGCACCGCGAGCAAGAGGTCGCTCCGCGGGCGGTACCGGCCTCGCTCACGTTCGCTCGCTGGCGCTCGCTCACTTCACCAGCTTCAAGTGCGACGGGCGCGGCTTCTTCGGCGGCTCCGGCTCCGACGGCTCGGGCGGGCTCGACGCGTCCGCCGGCTTCGCGCTCGGCGGCGAGCCGCCGGCGTCCTGCTCCATCTTCAAGTCGCTCGGGATGTCTTCTTGCCAGACGGCGCCGTTGCCGTCGAAGTCGGCGATGAGGTAGATCGCCGACCAGGGCACGAAGGTAGCGAACGGCGCGCGATTGAACGACAGCGTGGCGCGAATGCCCGCGTCGTCGATCACCAGATCGGGAATCGGCGGCGTGAAGCCGTAGCCGTAGTCGAGCCGCAAGTGCGCCTGACCGAGGAAGCGCGCGGGCAGCTCCACGCCGGGACGGCGCGCATCGAGGTGCACGCGCGCCTCGGCGCGTTCGAGCAGAGCGAGCAACACTTCGCGCTTGGTGGGCGGCGGCGGCGGAGCCACGACTTGATCATTAGCACAGGATCAGCGGTAGTCGCGCGGCGCCCGGCCGCGGCGCGGAAACAGCGCATCCCAGATTTCGCGCGCTGTCACGTCGAATTCGCGGGCCAGCGCGGCGAACACCACGACGTTCAAGCGCCCGTGTGGCGGCCTCTCGACGGCGCGCCCGAACTCCTCGTCGACGAGCGTGGCGCGCTCGCCGCGGCGGAGGGCCAGCGCCGCGCGCATGAGCTCGTGGTAGCGCAGGCTCCACGCCATCCACGGCTCATCGGCGCCCTCGGCGCAGAGCTGCACGCGCTGCTCGATCTCGTCGGTGGGGAGGCTGTCGAGCTCTTTGAGCGCGCCCGGCCACTCGGCGGCGAACGCGCGCAGCTCGGCGCGCGCCGTCGGCCCGGCGCTGCTTGCGCGCAGGGCGCGCATGCGCTCGTACTTCGGAAGTAGCGCCGCCGCTACTCGCCCGCGGCGACCTTGAGGCACTCTTTCATCAGCTCGTCGGCGCTGCCGGGCAGCTTGTCCCAGCTCGCGGTGCGCTCGGAGCGCGCCCACTGCTCACCGGGGCCGGTCGGCGACGCGTTCGACGCCACCGACGACGGCGCCGTGCGCCCGAGCTCGACGAACCCCTTGGACTTGCCCTTCCACGAGTACTCGACCTTGCACGCGACCTCGGGCGTGCCGCTCGACGGCATCTCGCCCTTGCCGAGCACGTCGGTGACCATCAGGCGCCAGAGCTTGTCGTGCCAGTTCTTGGCCATCTCGTCGGGCTTGTTGGTCTTGGGATTGATGAGCTTGATGGCGAACGCGTTCTCCGCCGGCGGCGCCGACAGCGTGCGCGACTTGCCGCCCGCCGAGATGGTGACCGAGTCGTAGTCACCCGGCTTGAAGCCGTGCAGCGCGCGATCGACGAAGCGGACGCCCGCCGCCTCGAGATCGTTGACCACGCTGCCGCCGAGCACGTACACGTGCCCGTCGCCCACGTCCTTCACGTACGGATCGGACACGCCGAACGGCGAGCTGCCCACGTCGAAGCGATGCATCACGCCGCGCGCGGTCACCTCGAGGTGCTTCTTCGGCGCGTCGAGCCCGAGCTCCTTCAGCTTGTCGGCGGACATCGTTCCGAGCGCGCGCGTGGCCCGCAGCGGCGCGAACTTCTCCCACAGCCGCTCGGCGCCTTCGTTGCCCGGCACCTCGCGCGCCGGCTTCTTGGCCTTGGCGTCGGCCGAGAGCTTGAGCCACACGCGCGGCTCCTCGCCGCCTTCTTTGTGTGACTCCATCTCCACGGTCTTGCCGTTGCCGTCGTCGAAGCGGACCTTCTGCACGTCGCCCTTGTTGACGTCGACGACCACAACCTCGCCCGGCGCGCGCTCCGGCTCGCGCTGCCACGTCGTGTAGGCGACCACGAGCCCCAGCGCCGCCAGACCGCTCTGTACCGCAGCCCCGCGCACGTTCATGACTGCTTCTCCTTGCGCACCGCGCGGCCGCGACGGCGGCCGACGACGAAGAATCCAATCGCGAGCACGATCGCCGGCCCGAGGAACGACGAGCCGTAGAACCACACCTGATCCTGCTTCTTGGTGTGCACGATGGGCACGTCGTTTTCGTTCGAGACTTCGCCGGTGATGCTCTCGTCGCCCACCAGCCACTTGGCACCGTCGAGCAGGAAGGCCGGGTTGCCGTAGGCGGCGATCACGCCGTCGGACATGAAGTCACTGTCGGCGGCGAGGATGATGCGCCCCTCGTCCTTCTTGTCCTTGTCCTTGCCCTTTTTGGTGACCGCCATCGCCAGCTCCCACGGCTTGCGCGTCTCGGCCGGCTTGTCGAACTCGAAGTTGCCGTTGAGGTCGTTCCAGGTGGCGGCGTGCGCGCGCACCGTCGTGTCGATGACCAGATCCTTCGGCCTGTCCTTCAGCTCCTCGAAGTGTCCGGCGCCGATCATGATGAGCGGCGCGCGGCCGCCGTAGCGCCCGAGCGTCGTCACCGACGGATGCGACGAGAAGGTCGCGGTCACGATGTTCTGGCGATCCGAGACCTGGTTGGTCTTGCGCGCCATCGCCATGTCGTTGTTGAGCACCGTCGGCACGTACTTGACGCTGAACTTCTCGAGCAGCTCGTGCTCGTCGCCCGACTCGGGATCGAGCGCGATGAACAGGCGCCCGCCGCGCTGGAAGTAGCGATCGAGCGAGGCCACCTCCTCGGGCAGAAGCGGCTTGGTCGGCCCCACCATGAGCACGACCGACGCGTCCTGCGGCACGTCCGACGCCAGGCCCTCGGCGGCGCCGAGCTGGCGCACCGTGTAGCCCTGCTGCTGCAGGATCTCGCGCATCTCGCGGATCGTGCCGCGCTTGTCGGTCTCGCCGGTCGGATCGAACGTGCGCTCGCCGTGCCCGGTCACGAAGTAGGCGATGCGCGGCGGACGCGCGACCTTGAGCAGGCGCGTCTGCACGTCGCGATCGAGGTTGCGCAGCTGTGCGCGCGCGCCCTCGAGCTCGAGGCCTACAGACATCGACTCCTTGTGCGCCCCGCGCGCGACGACGACGATGCCGTTGCCGGTGACGCCGAGCTCCTTGGCCTTCTGCGGATCGACGTCGCGGTCGTAGCTATTGACCGTGAGCAGCTTCGATTCCTTCTTGAGGTCGTCGAAGTAGCCGGCGACCTCTTCCTTCACCTCGTTCGCCGGCGGGAAGAACATCGAGACCGTGATCGGCTGATCCATGGTCGCGACGATCTTCCTGGTCGCTTCGCCCGGCTTGGCCGTGCGGAAGTAGCTGAGGTCGACCTTCTTGTCGCGGTCGGCGCCGACGTAGGCGATGGCGAAGGCGAACACGATGGCGCCGGCCATGCCCACGCCCGACCAGACCGCGTCGCGAATGCGCGCGATCTCCAGGCGCGGCGAGCGCGTCACCGTCGCGTAGCTGAACTCGCACATGACGATGGGCAGCGCCGAGAAGATCCAGATCGCCGGCCACAGCGCGGCGAGCACCGTCGCCAGCTTGGGCCAGTCCTTCTCGAGCGGCTTGCCGAACACCGTCGACGACAGATCCGACTGCGCGAGATAGAGCGCCACGGCGAAGGCGCCGACCGCGTAGAGCGCGATCAGCATGCGCTCCGCGGCGCGGCGATCCGATGCTGCGCGCTTGGACCGCGCCGCGCGCACCGCGATAGCGACGCCGATGCAGAGCACGCCCACGCCGGTGAGCGCGCGCGCCGAGCCGGCGCCGACGATGCGCTCGCCGATGAAGGCGAGCAGCATGCCGCCGAAGTAGACGAGTGACCAGACGTACGATGGAGCGTTCATTTAGCGCCACCTCCGCGCTTCGAGCACCCGCACCGACGCGAACAGCGCCACGTAGCTCACCACGACGTAGTAGATGACATCGCGCAGGTGGATGATGCCCGCCTGGAACGGCGGGAAGTGCAGGCTCCACAGCGCCAGGTTCTCGAACACCGACGACAGCGGCCGATCGGTCACGCGACCGACCCACCACATGACGAGCAGCGCGACGACCATGACCGCCGAGAGGATGACGGCCAGGATCTGCGAGCGCGTGATCGCCGAGCCGAAGGTTCCGACCGCCAGCGCCGCCGCCCCGAGGAGCAACAGGCCGAAGTAGCCGGCGAACACGTGGCCCCAGCTGATCTTGCCGGCGACCAGCACCATCGCCGGCATGTACAGCGACGCGCCGAGCAGGATGGCGAGGAAGCCGAGCGCCGCGAGGTACTTGCCGAGGACGATCTCGAAGTCGCGCACGGGCGATGACAAGAGCAGGTTGACCGTGCCCGCCTCGCGCTCGGCGGCCAACAGGCGCATCGAGATGAAGATCGACGCGATCATGGTGACGCCGCTCGAGAAGAAGAAGAACTGCGACAACACCTCGGTCGACTTGCGGTCCATGCCGCTGCCGAGCGCGAAGGAGTTGAACAAGAGTCCGTCGACCACGAGCACGGCGGCGATGATGATGTAGCCGAGCCAGGTGCGGAAGTAGCCGGCGAGCTCGCGCCGGGCGATGAGCAGGATGGCGTTCATGCGGACCTCGTCTGCGTCAGCTGCATGAAGATCGATTCGAGCTGAGACGCCGCGCGATCGATGCGTACCACGTCGACGTTGGCGCCGACGAGCGCGCGCACCAGCGCCGGCCGCAGCTCGGGCGACGCCTGCACGCGCAACTGCGTGGCGCCGAGCACCTCGACGCCGCGCACGCCCTCGACGCCGGCGAGCGCCGTCTTGGCCTTGTCGATGGCGCCGCCGATCTCGACGTCGACGGCGGCGCCCGAGCCGCGCGACAGCTCGGCCTCGGTGCCCGACGCGACCAGCTTGCCCTCGTCGATGATGAGGAGGCGATCGCAGGTCTGCGACACCTCGGGAAGGATGTGGCTCGAGAGCAGCACCGTGTGCTCGCCACGCAGATCGCGGATGAGCTTTCTCATCTCTTTGATCTGCGCCGGATCGAGACCCGACGTCGGCTCGTCGAGGATCAACAGCTGCGGGCGGTGCACCAGCGCCTGCGCCACGCCGACACGCTGGCGATAGCCGTGCGACAAGGTGCCGATGATCTCGCCGTGCATCTCGGTGAGCGTGGTCTTGGCTTCGGCCTCGCGCACGCGCCCCTCGACCTCCTCGGCGGGCACGCCGCGCAGCTGCGCGACGAAGCCGAGATAGTCGCCGACCGACATCTCGTTGTAGAGCGGCGGCACGTCGGGAAGGAAGCCGATCCGCTTGCGCACCTCGTGCGGCTCGGTGCCGAGGTCGAGGCCGTCGATCTTCACGCGGCCGGCCGTCGGCAAGAGCACGGCGCCGAGCACGCGCAGCGTCGTCGATTTTCCCGCGCCGTTCAGGCCGAGAAAACCGATGACCTCGCCTTTGTTGATGGTGAATGAGAGATCGCGAATCGCGGCATGCTCGCCGTAGTACTTGGTCAGTCCTTCGACCTCGATCATTTGGCAGGCTCCATCGGGCGAAACGGTATGGCCATTGCCCGGGAGCTAGTCAAGGGGTATGTTCCGTCCGCCATGACTACGGCCGTGACGCGCGGGATACGTGTGACCGTGCGCTCCCAATACCTGCCGGAACGCTCGTCTCCAAAGGGTGGTCAGTATGCGTTCGCCTATACCGTGCGCATCGCCAACGAGGGCGAGGAGACGGCGCAGCTACGCACCCGTCACTGGATCATCACCGACGGGGAAGGCAAGGTTCAGGAGGTGCGCGGCGACGGCGTCGTGGGCGAAAAGCCGATCCTGAAGCCGGGGCAGGCGTTCGAGTACACGAGCTGGTGCATGCTGGCGACGCCGCACGGGTCGATGCACGGCACCTATCAGATGCATACCGAAGACGGCGGGCAGTTCGACGCGCAGATCGCGCCGTTCACGCTGGCGCTGCCGTACTCGCTGAACTAGGGGCTGTCCGACGGCCCCTGGCGCGCCGTCAATCGAGCGGACGCGGGCGGCGCTCGAAGCGCGCGCCCGGTGCGTACGTGGTGACCTCCGCGACGAAGGCGTCGAGCGCGGCGACGCTGCCGAGGCGCGGCACGACGTAGAGCTCGCGCGCGTCGAGGCGCAGCCACGAAGGCGGCGCCGGCGCGCCGGCGGCGGCGACGTCGGCGAGGAGCGCGCGCGCCTCGCCGTGCGCGGCGTCGTGCGCGAGCAGGCGCGCGGCGCGAGTGGCGGCGGCGCGGATCGCCTCGAGCTCGCGAGCGGCGTCGGCGTCGGCGTCGGCGTCGAGCTCGCGCGTGCCGAGGACGAGCGCGATGCGACTGTCGCGCGCCGCGGCGCGGGCCCGCAGCCGCGCGGCGGCGGCGCCGGCGCCGGCCGCGTCGTCGAAGCGCACCAGCGCGGCGGCGCTCAATGGCCACGCGAGGAAGCGCGCGCGCCTCGCCGCCGCGTCGCCGTCGCGCGCCCATGGATCGATGCACGCGCGCCCGGCGGCGCAGCCATCGACGACGTGCACGCCGTCGCCGCCGGCCGATCCGTGCCAGGCGCCGGCGAGGAGCGCGCGCGCCGCGGTCAGCTTGGGCAGCGCGCTCTTCAGCGCGGCGCGCAGCTCGGCGTCGACCGGCCCGTCTTCGAGGTCGTCGGCGAGCGGATGCGCGCGCACCTCGAGCCGCGTCGCCAGCTCGACGAGCGCCAGGCGCAGCCGCCGCCGCTCGTCGGGCGCCATGCTCACCGCCGCCAGCGACGGCGCCGAACGCGACGGCTCGACCAGGGGCACCGCGTCGAGCTCGAGCATCGGCGCCGTCGCCGGCGGCGCCGCCGGCCGCAGGAGCGCGACCAGCAGCACCAGCGCTTTAGCGACGACGCGCAGAGAACTCGGCCCCGCTGTCGGTGAATCCACTCGCCAGCCCGTCGCTGAACGTGATGGTCACGCCGCCCGCGGGGTCGCTGCCGTCCTTGCAGCTCGCGCTCAGCGTCGCGCCCTGGAAGGTGAACGTGCAGGCGCCGCCGCCGTTGTCGGTGAGCGTCCAGGTGCCGCCGAGCGCGCCGAAGATCGAGTCGAGCTTCGAGGCGTGCGTGACCTGCACCTGCCGGTTCAGGCTCGGCACCGGCGACGGCGGCTCGCCCGCGCCGCTGCAGCCACCGCTCGCCGCGTCGCCGCGGATCGATCCGACGCAGCTGCCGTTGCCCGGCCCGTGGAACGCCCAGTCGCCGCCGAGCGCGAGCGGCAGCGCGCCGAAGTCGACGGCGACCGGCGTGTGCGACGCCGTGAACATCTGCGCCTCCGACGCCGTCGACCAGGTGAACGACGGCGTGCTCCCCGCCTGCAGGTCGAACGTGCCGCCGCCGACGGTGAGGTGCGCGCTCGTCGACGACAGCACCAGGAGCCCGTCGACGCTGCCGGCGCTCGAGCCGCTCAGCTCCCACGTGCCCGCCAGCGTCGACGGCAATCCGGTCACGCCGCCGCCGCCGCCGCCCGCGCCGCTGCCCCCGTTGCCGCCGCCTCCGTCGCTGCCGTTGCCGTTGCCGCTACCGCACGCCGCGAACGCCGCGACGAGCGTGATCCACATCCACTTGCGCATGAACCCCCCTCGGCCGCTCCTATAGCCGAAGTGGTCCGACCAACGCAGTGACGCAGGTCAACCCGCGCGCAGCTTGATGCGCGTGATCTCCGCCGGCGCGCCGAGCCGCATCGGCGGCCCCCAATAGCCGGTTCCGCGGCTGACGTAGAGCTGTGTGTCCCGCAGCCGCGCCAGCCCCGCCACGTACGGCTGCTGCAACAGCACCGCGTAGCTCCAGGGCCAGATCTGCCCGCCGTGCGTGTGCCCCGACAGCTGCAGCCCGACGCCGAGCGCCGCGGCCTCGTGCACCGCGCGCGGCTGATGCGCGAGCAGCACCAGCTCGCGCGCCGGATCGCGCCCGGCGACGGCGCGCGGCAGATCGGGCCCATGGCCGGGCACGCCGCGCGCGCTCCAATCGTCGACGCCGGCGAGATCGAACGTGTGCGTGCCGTCGCCGACCGCGACGCGCTCATTGCGCAGGACGCGCACGCCGAGCGTCGGCAGGTGCGCCATCCACTCGCTCACGCCGGCGTAATATTCGTGGTTGCCGGTGACGAAGTAGACGCCGGCGCGCGACCTGAGATCGGCGAGCGGCGCCACCTGATCGCGCAGCTCGTCGACGCTGCCGTCGACGAGATCGCCGGTGATGGCGACGACGTCGGGCTGAAGCGCATTGGTCGTCGCCACCATCTCCTCGATGAACTTGCGATGGAGCGTCTGGCCGCCCACGTGGATGTCGGTGAGCTGCACGATGGTGAAGCCGTCGAGCGCCTTGGGCAGCCGCGGCAGCTTCACCTCGACCTCGCGCACCTGCACGCGCCGCGTCCCCTGCCACACCGCGACCGCGCCGAGCCCCGCCGACACCGCCGCCGCCGCCGCGCCGAGCGCGCGCCGCATCAGGAGGCGCCGCTCCGGATCGCGCGCGCCGCCGCCGGCGTGCACGAGGAAGCGCACCACGTCGGCGCCGAGCACCGTCACCGTGAGGATGATCAGCATCCCCATCCAGATGAACGCCGGCCACGCCAGCGCGTTGCGCATCGGGTGGTGCGAGCGCCACAGGATCATCGTGACGGGCACCGACAGCCCGAGCACGCAGAGCGCGCCCGTCGCGAGCAGCCGCCACGGCGCCGGCAGCGCCGTATCGCGCACCAGCCGCGCCCAGAAGTAGTAGTGCAGCCCGCCGATCAGCGCGAACGCGATGACGATGAAGACGATGATTCGGCCGACGCTTGGCATCTTGCGTAAGAGTACGATGCACGCCGGCGCGCGAACAGTGTCAACGCGGCCAACGCCAGCAGCACGAGCGTCACACCGCCATCGTCACGCCCACCCGCGACCAGGCTGCAGCCGCCGTGGGTGCCCATGCCACCCGTCGTCGGTGTCACGCCGCCTTCGGTCGAATCCTGCGGATCGCCGCCCGGCACCGCCGCCGGCGAGATCATCACGTCCACCGTCAGCGACGCGGTATCCGGGAACCAGGCCACGCCCTCCTGCACCAGCCCGAAGTGCTCCGTCAGCGACTCCGCGGACGACACCACCGGCCCGCGCAGCGAGAAGGTGAATCGGCCCGTCTCGCCCGGCTTGGTCTCCGCGTCCACCGTCGCGGCGCGGTTGGCCGAGATCCAGTCCGGCGACGAGAGCACGCTGTCCCGGTCCTGCGGATCGGTGGTCCCGAGGCGCGTCGTCCCCGGCTCCCACGTCGCCGTGCCGCTGTTCTTGAACTCCACCCACGCCGGCTGCACCTCGCCCGCGCCGAGCGCCTGCGGCATCGACTGGTCGACGAGCTCCGCCGCCCATTGCGTATCGTTCGGCGCCGGCGTCGGCGTCGTCTTCGGCGCGCAGGTCGATCCCTTGGCGAACCCCGTCGCCGGCGAAGCGGCGATCTTCGACGCGGTGATCGGACCGTAGTCGCCGTCCTCGGCGATCTTGGCGTTCGGGTTGTTCAGGTTCCACAGGCGCTGGAACGCGAGCACGCTGTCGTGGCGCAGATCGGTCGTGCCGCCCGCCGTGTAGTCGAAGTGCACCGGATCCGACGTCGGATAGGTGTGCGTCCAGCCGTGATTCGACATGTTCGAGATCTCGGCCGAGTAGTTCGACATGTCGACGGCGATCCCGGTCTCGTGGTTCGAGTTCCCCGGCACCGCGGCGAGCGAGATCCCGCACTGCCCGTTCTCGTACCAGCGATAGAGAAGATACTGCTGCGCGATGGTGCGGAAGGCCGACGTCACGCTCAGCCCCGACGCTGCGCCGGCCGCCTCGAGCCCCGTCGCCGCCTTGGGCTCGAGGTACGGGTAGACGTTGCTGCCGATGCTGATGCCCTTTTTGCCGCTGAAGCTGACCAGCGTGTTGGCCGCGATGCAGTTCTCCTCGGCGATGAGCTGCTTCGACAGCCCGTCGACGACGAAGGTCGAGCAGCCGCCGGCGCCGCCGACGGAGAGCCCTTCGTAGACTTCGCCGATCTGGCCCTCTTCCCACGCCGGCTCCTCGGCGCTGCATCCACCGAGGACGACCACGACCGCGAGGCAGTAACGCGTCAGCATGCGGCGCCGGCATTGCCAGCGCCGTGCCGCTCAGTTTGGCCGCGAGATCGTTGACGTTTGCTCCGCGCGAGCTGGGGGAATGCCCACTTCCGTGTGCGCCTCTGCGTGCGCGACCGGCGGCCCGGTAATGAGCCGCGAGCCGCGCTTGAAGCTGAGGTACTGCCAGGCCCACTCGATGATGACGAGGATCCGGTTGCGGAAGCCGATGAGGAAGAAGATGTGGATGAAGAGCCACGCCAGCCACGCGATGAGGCCCGAGAGGCGCACGTGCCCCGGCAGATCGGCGACCGCCTTCTTGCGTCCGATCGTCGCCAGCGATCCCTTGTCGAGGTACGAGAACGGATGGGCGAAGATCGGTTTTTCGTGCACGAGGTCGACGATCGCCTGCGCGGCGTAGCGCCCCTCCTGCATCGCCGCCGGCGCCACGCCGGGGACGAGCTGCCCGTTCTCCTGCTTCACCGCGGCCAGATCGCCGATGACGAACACGTGCTCGAACCCGGGCGCGTTCAGCGTCGGCGTCACCAGCACGCGCCCCGCGCGGTCGAGCGGCACGCCGAGCGAGCGCGCCAGCGGGGAGGCGGCCACGCCCGCGGCCCACAACACGGTGCGCGCGGTGATGCGCTCTTCGCCCGACTTGAAGTGCACGGTCACGCCGCTGTCGTCGATGCCGGTGACGCGCGCCTCGGTGTGCACCTGCACGCCGAGCTGCCCGAGCTGCTTGCGCGCCTTCTGCTGCAGCACGTCGGGATAGGCGCCGAGCAGGTGCGGCGTGCCCTCGAGCAGGAGCACGCGCGCCTGGCGCGGATCGATGCGACGGAAGTCGCGCGTCAGCGCGTGGAAGGCGACCTCGCTGATGGCGCCGGCCAGCTCGACGCCGGTGGGGCCGCCGCCGACGACGACGAAGGTCAGCCACTCGCGCTGCACCTTGGCATCGCGCGCGCTCTCCGCCTCTTCGAACGCGGAGAGGATGCGCTTTCTGATCTCGATCGCGTCCTCGACGGTCTTGAGGCCGGGCGCCATCGCCTCCCACTCGTCGTGGCCGAAGTACGAATGGGTGGCGCCGGTGGCGACGACCAGATAGTCGAAGTCGAGCGCGTTGCCGTCGTCGAGGAGCACGCGGCGCCCGGCCGCGTCGATGGACTTGGCCTCGGCGAGCAGCACCTCGATGTTGGGCTGCTTGCGCACGATGGCGCGGATCGGCTGTGCGATGTCGGCGGGGTTGAGCGCTGCGGTGGCCACCTGATAGAGGAGCGGCTGGAACAGGTGGTGATTGCGGCGATCGAGCAGCGTGACGCGGACCGGCGCATCCGCGAGCGCGCGCGCGCAGTAGAGCCCCCCGAACCCGCCGCCGATGATGACGACGTGCTTCATGGAGTTCTTATAACGCGAAGCGGCGTCGTGAACAGGGTTAGCCGGAGCAGATCTTGGTGCAGAAGGCGGCCTGGTCGCCGTCGGGGCAGTGCACGGTTGCTTCGGCCGAGGACTTCGCCAGCTCGGTGCCGTCGGGCGTCGAGAGCGTGACCTCGAAGTCGATGCGCTGATCGATCACGCTGATCCCGATCGGCGTCGGGCACATGAAATTGGGCAGCGCCGTCGGCAGCTCCCACCATCCGTCGGCGTCGGGCGCGCCCACGTCGAGCGTGCCGTCGGTGAGGAGGACCAGGGCGTCGTCGCTCACGCGGCGCGACTCGCGATGCACCTTCACCGTCTCGGGGGCCATGCCTTCGATGCGATATTTCATCCACACGTGAAAGCCGCCCTGCGCGCCCGGCACCAGCGTGGTGTCGCCGCCGAGCGGGACGAAGCCGCTGCCGTCGGAGGCGGCGGTGCCGAGCGCGAGCATCGCGTCGCCCGGCGGCGGCTGCATCGAGCCGCCGCCGCAGCCGACGAGCGCGCACGAAAGGGCGATGAGCGCGCTCGTCGCTGCGATGAACAGCAGCGTGCGCATCAGCTCGCCCGGCGCCGCCGGCCGACGAGCACGATCCCGAGCACCGCGACCAACCCGAAGAAGCCGACCGCCTGGCGCGAGGCGCGACCGCCGACGGCCATGCCGCAGCCGCCGCCACCGAGCGAATTCGAGATGCTCGACGTGTTGTCGACGATGACGTCGGGGTTGCCCTCTTCACGCAAGATCTCGATGCGCTGCGACGACGGGCCGCCCGGCGGCGTGAAGGCGCCGTTGGCCGCGCCGGTGCCGTTCGGGTAGTCGATCACCCAGCCGGTCTCGGTGCGCAGCGTCGCCGCCGTGTTGAGCACGCCGCGATCGCCGAAGAAGCCGCAGTGGTAGGTGAGCGTGCCGTTGTGCACGTTCGACCAATCCTTGAGGCCGGGGTTGTAGCTGAACACCGGATCCTTGTTCATGTCCTCCGGCGACAGCGTGGTGTAGAGGCGCGTCAGATACGGGAACTGCGAGAACAGCGCGCCCGCGGCCAGCGTCGGCGTCACCACGCGATCCTGGAGGTCCTGCGCCATCATCACCGGCTGGAAGTTCTCGGTCCAGCCGCTGAAGTCGGCCGGGTTCTGCTGACGGTACGAGCCGAGCCAGTACGACAGGTTCGAGTAGAACTGCGGCGGCTGGATGCCGTCGTTGACCAGCGCGGTCGGCTCGGAGATGTACTTCTGCAGCACCGCGACCGTCTGCGCCGTGA
>Ga0207652_10001783_pt1 | contig 18739 bp, 17 predicted proteins | sample KBSC63BmetaG_FD_184334 | JGI IMG/M metagenome (GOLD analysis project Ga0207652, IMG submission 184334) | Corn rhizosphere microbial communities from Kellogg Biological Station, Michigan, USA - KBS C6-3B metaG (SPAdes) (version 2) | ecosystem: Host-associated > Plants > Roots > Rhizosphere ... | reverse complement strand
GACAACTCGGGAAGCGATATCCCGCGCGCCGAAATCAATGTGACCCCGCTGGCGGACGTCATGCTGGTGCTGCTGATCATCTTCATGATCACGGCGCCGTTGATGTCGCACAAGGTCAAGGTCGACCTGCCGCGAGCCGATCCCGCCACCAAACCGGTTCCGATCGATGTTCCGCCGATCGATCTGGCGGTGGAAGCCGACGGCACGTTGTACTGGAACGACAGTCTGATCAGCGACGCGATTCTTTCCGCCAAGCTGCGTGCCGAGGCGAGCAACAATCCGCAACCGGAACTCGACATCCGCGCGGACAAGACCACGCCTTACAGCATCATCTGGAAAGTGATGCAGGAGGCGAAGGACGCGGGCATGGTGCACGTGGGCTTCATCACCCACGGCAAGGGCAAGAACGGCTCCAATCCTGACTGAAGGTTTCGTCAGCATCACGGAAATGCCGCGCCCAGCGCGGCATTTTTTTGCGCTCAAGCCAGGATGGAAAGATAGCGGCGAACGGTCGGCGCGAGTCCTTCGTACAGCGCTTCGCTGATCAGCGCATGCCCGATCGAAACCTCCGCGAGCTGCGGAATGGCACGCCGGAACGCGCCGAGGTTGTGCTGGTCGAGGTCGTGGCCTGCATTCACCGCCAGTCCCGCTTCGGCCGCATGCATGGCCGTGCTCGCGCAGTGCGCCAATTCCGCACTTGCATCGCCGCGCGCAAAGGCATGAGCGTACGGTCCGGTATAAAGCTCGACGCGTGCAACGCCGATGGTGCGCGCTCGCTGCAAGCCCGAGGTCGTGCCGGCGTCCACGAACAATGACACGCGGCAACCGATTGCGTCGAGTTCCGCGACCAAGGGTGCCAGACGAGCGACGTCGCGGACGAGATCGAAGCCGTGGTCGGAAGTGATTTGGCCGTCCGAATCAGGAACCAGCGTGGTCTGCGTGGGCCGCGCTTGCCGCACCAGTTCGACGAATCCAGGGTAGCCCGGGCGTGCGGGTGCAAACGGATTGCCCTCGATGTTGAACTCGACGCGATCGCGCGTCAGCTCCGCCAGCAGCGCGACATCCTCGGCAGTGACGTGGCGGCGATCTGGCCGCGGGTGAACCGTGATGCCACCGCAACCTGCCGCGATGCAGGTCTCGGCCGCCTTGCGCAGGTTCGGCTCGTCACCGCCGCGGGCATTGCGCAATACGGCAATCTTGTTGAGGTTGACACTCAGGGTCGTCATGGACGGTTTGATCAACATGGATCAGCAACGTGGACCGGCAATGTGCGTCGGCAGGGGCACCGGGTGTCCGTGCAGGACGCGATGCCAGCCGGAGCCGTGATCGATGGCACGGCCCCAAATGATGGCACGAAAGCATAAAAAAAGGCGCGGAGAGGGCTCCGCGCCGGAGGGTGCATCCACGACGCTCGCTGTGCGCCGTGAACTTACGGGGAGACTACCCGTACATCTCAGACCCCCTTGACGCGGGGGAGTTCCCGAACCAGGTTTGCAGCTCAGGTGCCCTGATCTGGAGGGGGTTGAAAAGCAAGAATCCTGCAGGTACCCCCACGCCACGCCACGCAGCCGCGGTAGCCGGGCGTCGGATCGAAACCCCATACCTGCCAATCCCGCACGTCACCCAGCGTGGGATCCGCCGTCGCCAAATTCCAATCCGCGTCGGCAGCATGTGCGAAGGCGAGGCGGGCAAGCCCGAAGGACAGGCCTTCGCCCGCCGCTTTCAACACCGCTTCCTTGGCGCACCATAGTCCGATGAAGGCATGGTCGCGGACGTCCGCATCGAGTGCCGCGAGGGTGGCGGCTTCCTCGCCGTCGAAAAAGCGCCGGGCGATATCGATCGCACGCAGTTTTTTCCCGAGCCGCTCGATGTCGACGCCCACCGCACCGCGTCGTGACAGGGCAACCAGCGCGTAATCGCCGCTGTGCGACCAGTTGAACTCGAGCACCGCGCTACCGCCGAGAGCACCCGCCGAGTTGACGAGATGGGGTTTGCCGCGCGCATCTTCGCCCAGCGTGATGGCGGATTCGGGAATGTCCAGGTAACCGGCCAACAGCGCGACGAGCGGCTCCCGCCGCCGCGAAGAGACGTACGGAATCCGCCAGAGATGGATCGAGCGGTCATCCAGCCGTGAGGCGGCTTCCCTCGGGACCGCCCCGGTGAACTCGAGCTGCAGCGACATCGACCTGGCCGTGTGCTCAGTGCCGCACGCGCTCGTCGTAAAGCCGCTTCACGATTGAAGGATCGGCCAGCGTGGACGTATCGCCCAACGTGGAGAGATCGACTTCATTGTGGCCAGCTTCCGCAATCTTGCGCAGGATCCTTCGCATGGTCTTGGCCGAGCGGGTCTTGGGCAATGCCGGCGCCCATTGCAGGAATTCGGGCGCGGCAAAGGCGCCGATCCGCTCGCGGATGCCGCTGACGAGTTCCTTCTTCAGCGCGTCGCTCGGGACCACGCCTTCCTTCGGCGTCACGAAAGCATAAATGGCGGTGCCCTTGATGTCGTGCGGGCAGCCCACCACCGCGGCCTCGGCCACGCGCGCGTCCGCCATCATTGCGCTTTCGATTTCGGCGGTGCCGATGCGGTGGCCGGACACATTGATGACGTCATCCACGCGGCCGGTGATCTTCCAGTCGCCATCGGCGTCGCGCTCGGCACCGTCGCCGGTGGTGTACACGCCCGGATACATCTTGAAATACGTGTCGATGAAACGCTGGTGGTCGCCGTACACCGTGCGCATCTGTCCCGGCCACGAATCGATGATCACGAGATTGCCGGAACCCGCACCCTCGATGGCCTTGCCGTCGGGGTCGAAGATCGCCGGCTTGATGCCGAAGAACGGCTTCATCGCGGCGCCAGGCTTCAGCACCGTCGAGCCCGGCAACGGGCTGATCAGGATGCCGCCGGTTTCGGTTTGCCACCAGGTGTCGACGATCGGGCTGCGGCCTTCGCCGACCACATTGAAATACCATTCCCACGCCTCGGGATTGATCGGCTCGCCCACCGAGCCCAGCAACCGCAATGATTTCCGCGAGGTCTTCTGCACCGGCTCGTCGCCCTCGCGCATCAGCGCGCGGATCGCGGTCGGCGCGGTGTACAGGATCGTCACCTGGTGCTTGTCGCAGACCTGCCAGATGCGCGAGGCGTCGGGCCAGTTCGGCACGCCTTCGAACACGAGCGAAGTCGCGCCGTTCGCCAATGGACCATACACGATGTAGCTGTGCCCGGTGACCCAGCCGACGTCCGCGGTGCACCAATAGATGTCGTCCTCGCGCAGGTCGAAAATTGCCTCGTGCGTGTACGACACCCACACCATGTAGCCGCCGACGGTGTGCAGCACGCCCTTGGGTTTGCCGGTCGAACCTGACGTGTACAGGATGAACAACGGGTCTTCCGCGTTCATCGGCTCCGGTTTGCACGCGGCCGATTGGCCATCCACCAGCGTATGCCACCAGCGGTCGCGCGGCGATTGCATGGCCACGGCGCCGCCGGTGCGGCGCACCACCACTATCGTCTCGATGCTGTTCGTGTCCGGGCGGGTCAGTGCTTCGTCCACGTTCTTCTTGAGCGCGATCTTCTTGTTGGCGCGAACGCCTTCGTCGGCGGTGATCACGAGTTTGCACTGCGAATCGGCGATGCGCCCCGCCAGCGCGTCGGGCGAGAACCCGCCGAACACCACCGAGTGGACCGCGCCGATGCGCGCGCACGCCAACATCGCCACGCAAGCTTCCGGGATCATCGGCATGTAGATCGCGATGCGGTCGCCCTTCTTCACGCCAAGGTTGCGCAAGGCGTTGGCGAACCGGCAGACATCGGCATGCAGTTCGCGGTACGTGATTGCACGGGAAACGTTCGGGTCGTCGCCCTCGAACAGCAATGCGGTTTTGTCGCCACGTTTTTCCAGGTGTCGATCGAGGCAACTGACGGTCGGGTTCAACACCCCATCCGCGTACCAGCGGATGTGCAGGTCATTCGCGTCGAACGAAACATCCTTGGTCTGCGTGGGCGGCTCGATCCATTCCAGCCGCTTCGCGGCGTTCGCCCAGAATTGCTCGGGGTCCTCGATCGATGCTTTGTACAGGCAGGCGTAAGTGTCGGGCTTGATCTGCTCGGCGGCGGCAAACGCTGACGGAACGGGATGCACTTTGCTCATCGCTCAAGACTCCTCGCGACCGGACTGGAAAATTTTAGCGTAGCAGTGCCGGACCTGCGGAGTCGAAACCGCGTCAGCACGGATCGGACGGCGGCAACTGCCGCGGCGGCTCACCGGGTTTCTTCATCGTGCCGCGCAGCGCTTCGACTTCACGCTCGGTCATGTGCTCGGGCCGCGAACTCGCGCGCACGTGGCGCTCGATGAAAACCAGCGCTGCCGCGATGGCGGAGATGAAGCCGACGAAGATGCCGAACCCCATCCAGCCGGGCGAGTGGCTGATGAAAGCCAGCAAGAATGCGATCAATGCAAGCAGCGCCAGACCCCAGAACATGGGCAACCTCGACAGGACGAAACCGGCTGGATCATAGCGCAGGCCAACGCACCGGCGTATGGTCGCGATGTCGATCCACGGAGACGGTCACGATGATCGCACTGCCTTCGGTCGCGCTCGCGGGCGTGATGTCCTGGGCGTCCGGTTTCAGGTTGTACGCGGCGCTGTTCATTGCCGGCATGCTGGAACGTTTCCACTTCGTCGTGTTGCCGGCAAAGCTTGCCATCCTCGCGCATACGCCCGTGCTGGTCGCAACGGGCGTGTTGCTGGTGGTCGAGTTCCTGGTCGACAAGGTTCCGGCGGTCGATTCGGTGTGGGACAGCGTGCAGACCTTCGTGCGGGTACCGCTGGGCGCGCTGCTGGCGTGGGGCGTGTTCGCCAACGCCTCACCGGAAACGCAGACGGTCGCCGCGATTCTCGGCGGCGCGCTGGCGTCGGGTACCCACGTTGCCAAGGCCGGTACGCGGGCCGTCGTGAATACTTCGCCCGAACCCCTTTCCAATTGGGGCCTCAGCTTCTCCGAAGACGGCGTACTGTTGCTGGGAATGTGGCTGGCATTCAAGCACCCGGCGGTGTTCGTGGTGCTGCTGGTGCTGTTCGCGGTGCTGCTGGTATGGCTGATCCCGAAGTTGTGGCGCGGCCTGATGGCACTGAGACGTGGCTTCCAGCGCTTGTTCGCCCGCGATGCGGAGCCCCGTGGCTGACGCGGGAACAGAACACCCTCAACGTGAAAGGAACGGATGCGGGCGTAGCCGGAATGCTCGCCACGCCCGTAATGCGAGCCACGTCATCCACGCCGCGAACACCAGCCACGCTGCCGCCAGGCCCCACTCGATCAAATCCGCTGCAGGGCCAGGCTTGGCCATCGGCGTGAGGTACACCAGCGGCAGGCTCACGCACATCAACACGAACGCGATGCCGGCGATGCCGGTCTGGACGACATTGCCGAGCGAGCGTCCCGCGAATACGCGCAACAGTGACATTGCGGTTGCCGCGCCCATGCCGAGCGCGATAAGGGTCGTCAGGGCGTAGGCGAGCGCACCCAGATGCAACAGGTATTCGCAAATGACCATCATGGCCCACAACCCGATGCATAGGCTGAAGGGCTTGACGAACACGGCGCGCAGGACACTGCGATGCATCGGCGCATGTCGCCCGAGGCCCGGCAGCAGCGCCAGCAGCGCGGGTTCCGCGCCCTGCTCCCAGCGGCGTTTCAGCAAGGCGGTGACGGCAAACAACAGCATGGCCATGCCGAACGCACCCGACCACATCGCGCCGCTGACACCGATGATCACCAACAGTTTGTGCAGGTCGTGAACCCGGGCAAGGCTGGTGAGCAGCATGCAGCCCACAAAGATCAATACCGGCCACGCCACGACCGCGAGCCGGCGAAGATTGCCGGCCAGCGTCCGCGGGGTGAACAGATCACCGCCCAACGCGACCTGCACGGCCTTCACCGGCGCGCGTGCATCGATGCCGCGCAAATCGGTGTAGCGATGCTGCGAACCATCGCGCCGCCAGAACAGCTGTTTGTCGAACGACCATCCCGTGCATACCGCCTGCTGGCGAAGCTGCAGGATCAGCGGCCTGCGCCAGCCGCCTGCATCGGCGCCACCATCGTGCAGGATGCGCCACCAGCGGATCGCCACGAATACGAAAAGCACGCTGGATGCCACCGTTCCCCAACGCAGGAAATCCCGGCCCAGCGGTGACAGCACGTGGAACGTCTCGTGCACGGTCGAGTAGATGGCCGGCAGGAAACCCATGCACATGCTGACCCAGCGCGGCGACAACACGAAGGTCAAACCGGCGGCCATCGCGAACGCGGACAGCATCGCCGACAGCGCCATGCTCCATCCGAATGCGCCTTCGACAAGTGCAGGTGCTGCAACCGTGAGCGTGCCGTAAGCCAGCGTGCAGACCAGCGTGTCGCGCAACACGCCGGGAAGCATCAGCATCCGCGCGTCGCGCGCCAGCAGCAACAAACCGGAAAACCAGAACCCCCACACGAAGCACACGCCGGCCGCGTAGAAGATCATCGCGAGGGCGTGGCCCTTTGCGTTGGGCATCAGGATTCCGCAAATCACTGCCGCCGCGCAGCCGAGCACGAAGATGGCCAGCGCAATCCAGATGGTCTGGCGTTTGGTCGAACGCCAGGGCGTTATGAATGTCGCAAGCAGCGACGAGCGAAGGGTTGCCGCTCCTGCGGAAAGGCTATCGGGTGCGAGCGCGACGGCCAGGGTCATGTCGATATCTCCTTGCGTACCTTCGAAGCGGTATTGCCCAATCCCGGCAACACGAACAGCCGCGAATACCTTGCCGAGGCCACCCACGGCATCAGCAGCAGCACGTGCACGCGGTTCATGGCAGCGCGGCCGCAAGCATGGAAAACGGCAAAAGCCCCAGCGCCAAACCGTGCGGGTCGCCCGTGTGCAGCGCGATGCCCGCAATGCCGGCAAGGTTCACCACCAGCATCACCATGACCAGCCGCCGTTGCGTGCGCTGGCTCGGCGTAATCCTGCGTAGCGCGCTCATTCGGCGATCTCCACGAACAGGTCCTCGAGTCCCAGCGTGTCGACGCGTGCGCCGGGCAAGCGCGAAGCTTCCGGCCATGCGCCGTTCGCATCGCATTCCACGATCACGCTGAGGCTGCCGTCTTCGTGGCGGCGCTTGCCGAGCGGCGAGCCGGGTGCGGCGGCGGCGACGTTGGCCGGCAGCCACAAGCGCGCGTAGCGTTCCTTGGTTTCGTCCACCGGGCAGTGCAGCAGCAGGCGGCCGTCGTGCAGGAACGCGATGTCCGACGCCACGCGTTCCAGATCGGAAACGATGTGCGTGGAAAACAACACCGTGGCGCCGGCCTCGCCCGCGCGCAGCGCGATCTCGCGCAGCAATTCGCGGCGCGCGACCGGGTCCAGCGCAGACGCAGGTTCGTCCAGCACCAGCAGTTCCGGCTGCGGCGCCAAGGCGCGTACCAGGTCCACGCGTTGGCGCTCACCGGGCGACAGCTTGGCCATCACCTTGTCCGCTTCGATCTTCCAGCGCTGCATCGTGTCCTTGACGAAACGATGATCCCAGCGCGGGTAGAAGCGCGACAGATAATCGAACATCTGCGCGGCGGTCAGCCACGCCAGCGCATCGGGCTGTTGTGGGACGTAGCCCAGCCGTTCCTTGGCCGTGTCGGAAAGTTTCAGCGCGGGCTCGCCGAACACGAGCGCATCGCCCGACTCGGGTTCCAGCAATCCCAGCATTGCGCGGATCAGGGTGGATTTGCCGGCGCCGTTGCGCCCGATCAGCCCGAGCACGCTGCCCGGCTCCAATGCGAGATCGACGTGGTCCAGCACGACCTTCGATTCGTAGCGGTGGGTGAGGCTGCGCACCTGCAGCGGCACGGCGGATGCGGCGGCAATGGCCTGAGCCGTGGCGTTCATGTGTGTTCTCCGGTTGCAGAAGAAGAGCGTTTCAGCGTGACAATCCGTTTCGGGGCGGCGTTGGCAATCACGTCACTCCCCCATCAGCTTCGAGAGCCGCTGGACGACCGGCCCGGCGGGCAATTCCAGTTCGCGGGCCTGGCGGGCCAACGCGGACAATTGCGGCTCCAGCAGCGCCATCCGCTGGGTTTGGGTCTGGCTGGTCTTGCGCGTCGTGGCGACGGCCATGCCCTTGCCGCGCAAGCGTTCCAGCAGACCCTCGCTTTCGGCCAGGCTGTACGCGCGCGAGACCGTCATCGGGTTGACCGCGTGGAACCCCGCAACATCGCGCACGGACGGCAGCAGCTCACCCGGCGGCAATTGGCCGCCCGCGATCAGACGGCGCAACTGCTCGACGATCTGCCGGTAGATCGGCTCGGCTGACGCAGGTTGGATGGTGAGCAGCGATGCGTCCATGTGTATTAATATGCCAATACACTGGCGCACCGTCAAGCATGACCACTGGCACGGGCGGTCGTCGCAGACTCCGAGACAGTGCGGCGTAAGCTGGCGAGATGCAAAGCCCGGCCGAAAACCCACCACCCGCACGCATCAAGGGTCGCGGCGCCGCTTCCAATCCGGAGGGGCGCTTCGAAAGCGTGCACCACCACGCCGAGGATGATGGCTGGCAGAGCGCGGTGCTGGACGAGGCTGCGCCACGGCCGCGCACCGAGGTGACAGAAGAACGCGCGCGCAGCGTGATCTCGCGCAACGACTCGCCCGACATCGCGTTCGAGCAGGCGCTGAATCCGTACCGCGGCTGTGAGCACGGCTGCATTTATTGTTTCGCGCGTCCTTCGCACAGCTATTTGAATCTGTCGCCGGGACTGGACTTCGAAACGAAGTTGCGTGCCAAGACCAACCTGGCGGAAGTACTGCGCGCGGAGTTGTCGAAGCCCGACTATGTGGTGAAGCCGATCAACATCGGTAGCAATACCGACCCGTACCAGCCGGTGGAGAAGAAATGGCGGCTGACCCGCGCCGCGCTGGAGGTGCTGGCGGAATGCCATCACCCCTGCACCCTTGTCACCAAGAATGCGCTGGTCGAACGCGACCTCGACCTGCTCGGCGCCATGGCGCACGAAAATCTGGTGCAGGTGTTCGTGTCGGTGAACTCACTCGACAACCATCTGGCGTCGAAACTGGAACCGCGCGCGTCCGCGCCGCACCGGCGCTTGCAGGCGGTGCAGGCGCTCACGCAAGCGGGCGTGCCGACCGGGGTGTTGGTCGCGCCCATCATTCCGGCATTGAACGATCGCGACATGGAAGCGGTGCTGGATCGCGCCGCGGAAGCGGGCGCCAACATGGCCGGTTACACGGTATTGCGGCTGCCGTGGGAACTGAAGATGCTGTTCCGCGAATGGCTGGCGATCCACGTGCCGCAACGCGCCGAGCACGTGATGAGCCTGGTGCAGCAGATGAACGGCGGACGCGATTACGACTCCGATTTCCGCACGCGCATGCGCGGACAGGGCCCGTTCGCGGAATTGCTGCGGCGGCGTTTCGAGGTCGCCTGCCGTCGCCACGGATTCTTCCGCGCACGCAGCCTGCAGCTGGATTGCAAGCGCTTCACGCCGCCGCGGAAGCGTTCACCGCAGGGCGAACTCTTTTGACCCCGCCCCGGCTCAGTGCGTTGCGGATGCCGACAGATATTTCCCGAACCAATCCAGCGTCCGCCGCATGATGTCTTCTTCGTCGGCGTGGTTGGCGATGTGGTGGCCCTGGTTGGCATACACCACCAGCGTGGTCGGTACGCCCAGCGTCTTCAGCGCGTGCCAGTACTCGAACGATTGCGGCGCGGGGCATTCCTCGTCGCGCTCGCCCACCACGATCAGCGCGGGCGTGCGCGCATTCTTGATGTAATTGATCGCCGAGCTTTTCGCGTAGGCTGCCGGATCCTCGTACACCGACGCGCCGAAGAACGGGATCATCCATCCGTCGATCTGGTTCTCGCCGTAGTAACTCTTCCAGTCGGACAGGCCCGCACCCGCGACCACCGCCTTGAAGCGCTGGCTGCGGGTGGGCGCGAACATGCTCATGAAACCGCCGTAACTCCAGCCCATCATGCCGAGCCGGGTATCGTCGATCGGCAGCATTTTCTCGATCTTGTCCACGCCCGCGAGGGTGTCGTCGAGATCGCCGTAACCCATCTGGTTGCGGATCGCCTGCGCGTATTTTTCGCCTTCGCCGAAACTGCCACGCGGGTTCGGCATCAGCACGAAATAACCGAATTCCGACAACATCGTCGGACCGCTGCCCCAGCTCGGCAGGGTCGCCCATGACGGGCCGCCGTGCACGTACACGATCATCGGATACGTCTTGTGTGGATCGTAATTCGCCGGATACATCAGCCAGCCCTGCACGTGGAAACCGTCGTGGTCCCACTCCACCGACCTGGCCTTGCCCCAGGTGTGCGCAAGATCCTTGTTGATGGACGTGACCGCGGGCGGCGGCGCGGTGGTGAGTTGGCCGGCATGCACCTCCGGCGGCTGGTCGAATGAACTGCCCGCGTAGGCGATGCGCAGCGGCGGCTTGCGCGACAGCGAAACCGAGAGCGCGGCGCGCCCGTCGCCGATTTCGCCCGGCGCGGTGAACCACAAGCGCGTCTGGCGCGCGCTGTTGCCGGAGAGCGTGTACTCCGTCACCTGCGTCTTGCCGCTCGCGATCTGGTTGACCAGCAATGAATGCGCGTCGAGGAACGTGAACCACGACGGCGTGACCTTCGCGCCCTCGGTCAGGTCCACCGGCGTGCCGCCGGATGCCGGCACGCCGTAAATATCGCCGCCGGTGGCGCCGCGGTCGCTCATCAGGCCGCCGATGAAAAGGATGCGCGCATCGTTCGGCGACCAGCGGGGCAGCGCGATTTGCAACCCGTGCAGCGGTCCGCTCACCGTCGCCGGATCGACGATCAACTTGGGCGCGGCACCCGCGTGGGCATCCTGCACGTAAAGTTTCGCCGTCCACCAGTTGTCGTCGCCGGGTGGCTTGGCCGCGATGTAGGCGATGCGGTTGCCGGTCGAGGACGCGCGGAATTCGTACACGTAGAGATCCGACGGTGTCAGCACCTGCGGTGCGCCGCCCGAGACTGCGATGTTTGCGACGTGCTGGACTTGCACATCACTTGCGCCGATCACGCCGACGCGCGGATTCCCGGACGCCGTGGCTTCGGGCAGGCGCGTCGCGCCCGGCACGTACAGGAACGCGATGCGCTTGCCGTCACGGCTCCATTGCAGGCCACTTGCGAATCCGCCGATGTCGGCAATTTTGCGCGGCGGCTTGCCAGCATCGACATCGATCAGCCAGATCGCGCCGCTGATCGGCTTGGTGTTGGAAGGATCGATCTTGCAGCGCGTCAGTACGGCAAGTTCATTCGCGCGCGGCGCCCAACGGATGCCTTCTTCCCGGCAATCGCCCGGAATCGGCACCTCTCGCGCATGCTCGCCGTTCCACGCGCCCAGCGTCAATTCCGTGTTGTCGCCGTGCGCGACGATCCAGGCAAGGTGCTGGCCGTTGTGCGACAGCGCGACCGCGGGAATCTGCCGGACCTTGGCACGTTGCGCCAGGATCTGTTCGATCTTCGCGTTTTCCGATGACGCGGCGGGCGGCGTTTTGGCCTGCAGAACCGGTGCAGCGGCAAACACCGCGGAGACGACAAGCAGCATGAAGCCGTGACGGGCGGATGGCATGGCGCGCCTTTTGCGAAGTGAGAGTGAGCTCGTCCGAGGAAACTACACCGCGTACACCGCAAGCGCCAAGTGCCGATGCGCACGGGGGCATCCATTATCCGGACCACCCGCGGGCTTGGCGGGACTTCAGAGATAGTGCAAAAAGGGGCCGTCGCCAAGGGCGGGACAGCGCGCGGCCTATGCTCTTTTCTCGCCCGAGGCGTGCACGGCGCGAGGTTCGCCGTGGTCGTTGCGACCGAGCACATCCGCTTCAGTGGGGCGCGGGCGTTTCGGCTGCGCCGCATCGAGCAGCTCGTCCAACTGCGCCTGCAACACTTTCAATTGCACGGTGTGCCGGTGCAGCGCCGCCATGATCGCCCACAACAGGACGCACAGCACGATCAGAAGAATGCCAATGTCGGTCGTCGTCATAGCGTTATTCCGCGGTCCGGCAAAGCCCGGATAAAGCGGCAGGCTGAACGAGTACCCGGTCGCCGAACCGCGCGACGTGCCCCTTGCCTGCACCGCAAGCATACAAGCAAATTCCGTGCCCGTAGCGAATGCTGAATCGGTGATTGCAAAAAAACGAATTGTTCGCACTGGTCTGATGGCGCACAAACCTGAACACGACGCAGCGTTTCCCGTAGCGCGTGGTTTGCGCAGCATGGCGCGCACCTTTACGCGAGCCGAGCAGGTCGCAACGGTGCGAGCGAGAGAGAAAATCATCGCGCTACGCGTGTGTGGCTTCCACTTTCTTGAACAAGGCAACGCCCGAGAGAAACATCCAACGGGGTTTATTGATGATTCAAATAGGTAAACGCGTTCATTTCTTATTCGGCCATCCAAATGGAAATCATCACAAATATTCAGCACCAATTTCACTGGGGTAGACATACTCAACCTCTTCGCGAGCCGGAAAGAGCAAGGATGATTTCAGCGGCACACACGGTTTTATCCGCATGCGTGGTCTCGCTGGGTGCGTCTGCACTGGGTTTGTGCTTGTTCGTCCCGATCAGCAGGCCCTTCGGGTTGCTCGATTACCCGGATGCCCGCAAGCGGCACGGTTTCGCTACGCCATTGGTGGGCGGGTTGTCCATTTTCGTCGGCATGCTGGCCGGGTGGATGTGGCTGGGACAAGCGCAGCATTTCGATGATGTGGTGTTGGGTACGGCGTGCATGCTCGTGCTGCTCGGCGCGATCGACGACAAATACGGCTTGCGCGTCAGCGTGCGGGTGGTCGTGCAGGTCCTGGCCATCCTGATCGTGATCGCCACCACCGGCATGTACGTGCATTCACTTGGAAGGCTGCACGGGCACGAATTGATGCTGGGGTGGCTGGGCATTCCCTTCACCGTATTGGCGGTGATCGGTCTGATCAATGCGTTCAACCTGATGGATGGCATCGACGGATTGGCGGGATGCCTGGCGCTGGTCAGTGCGGGCGCCATTGCGCTGCTGGTTCCCGTGAGCGCGCCGGCGCCGCTGGCGGTCATCGTGTTCCTGCTGGCGGCAGCGCTGTACCCGTTCCTGCTTTCCAATCTCGGGTTGCTGGGCCGGCGGGCCAAGGTGTTCCTGGGCGATGCCGGCAGCGTCGTGCTCGGTTACGTGATCGCGTGGACGCTGATCGCGCTGAGCCAGGACGATCCGCGCCGGATATCACCGGGGCTGGTGTTGTGGTGCGTCGCGGTTCCCGTGATGGATACGTTGGCGGTGGTCTATCGCCGCCTGAAGCGCGGAGAATCACCGTTCACGCCGGATCGCACCCACATTCACCATCTGCTGATGAATGCCGGCCTCGGGCCGCGCCCGACCCTGGTCTGCCTGGTTGCCTTTGCTGCGGCGCTGCCGTTCGTGGGTCGTGTCATCCATGGACGGTTGGGCGCGATCGCAAACATGGTCGCCTTCGCTGTCGCGGTGATGATCTGGACCGCCTTCACCGTGCATCTCGAACGCAAGCAAGTCGCGCGCACGCGTGCGCCCAGCGGCGTCATGCGGCGTATTCCCCACACCCACGCGCATCGACCCGCGTCGACCGATTGATCTTGATCAGGCCGCGGTTGCGCGGAATCAGCGCGTACGCGGGAGCAACCTGCGGTATACGTCGAGCGTGCGCCGAATGATGATTTGCTCGTCGAACACGTCCAGCGCCTTGGCGCGCGCGGCATGGCCCAGCCGCGCTGCAAGTTCGGGCGAGTCCAACAACCGCGCGATCGCGCTGGCCAATGCCTCGGCGTCGCGCGGCTGGATCAGCAAGCCATCCTCACCGTCCGTCACCACCTCGCAGCAGCCGGGCATGTCGGTGGTGATCAACGGCAGGCCGCAGGCCGCGCCTTCGGTGAGGGACGTGGGAATGCCCTCGCGGTAGTAGCTCGGCAGCACCACGATATCCACCGATGCATAAAGCTCGCGCATGTTGCCGACGTGCCCCAGCCATTCGAGCACGCCCTCTTCCACCCATTCGCGCAACGTCGCCTCGGGCACCGCCGCCGGATTGCCCGGATCGGGCGTACCGGCAAGCAGAAAGCGAACGTCCCGGCCTTGCGCCCGCAGGATCCGTGCGGACTTCGCGTATTCGGCGATGCCCTTTTCCCACAGCAATCGTGCGGCCAGCAGGATTCGCACGGGCTGATCTGCGGTATCGCGTCGCGTGATGCGTGGCGTGAACCGCGTGCAGTCCACGCCCGCACCGGGGATCAACTTCACGCGGCTGGACTCGACCAGCTTGAATTGTTCGAACGCGGCCTTGTCATCGGGGTTCTGCAGGATCAACCGCGTATTGCGGCCGCGCAACGCGGAACGCAGCAGCGTGCGCACTGCGGGGCGAAGCACGCGCGCCTTGCGATCGTTGCTTGCGAACACGTAGCCCAACCCGTCCACGGCATTGATGCGCGCGGGCACCCGCGCCATGCGCGCGGCGAGTGATCCGTACACGGCGCTCTTGATGGTGAAGTTGTGCAGCAGCGCCGGCCGCTCGTGACGCAGCAGCGTGGCCACTCGCCACAACAGCGCCGATTCGCGCAGCGGATTCACGCTGCGCCGGTCCATGGCCAAGGGTTGCCAGCGTAATCCCAGGGCGCGCAAGCGAGGACCGTATTCGCCAGGCGGCGACAGCAGCAGCACGTCGTAGCCTTCGGCCTGCAACGCCAGCGCGAGTGAGCGCCGGAAATTGAAGAGATACCAGTCGGTGTTGGCGAAGAGGATGACTTTGTGCATTGCGGTGCGTTACTTCGTGCTGCGCGGCGTTTCGCGCGAAGGCGACGAAGGCGCCGCGGTGCAGCTTGCGCGAACCTGATGGATCGCATCCAGGAATTGCTGGAAGCTGGTTGCGACCGGCCCTGGCACCGGCCCCAACGGTCCGTCCTTCTGCCACGCACTGCTGGATCCGTAAATCCACACGTACTGCTTCGATGTATCGAAAGCGACCTGCAGGCGTTGCCTGAATTCGGCGGGGCTGAAGCGCGCGGACTTGTCCTTGGCCGTGGGACCCAGCGGCCACAGGCCCGGCGCGATGCTGAAGTTGGCCGTCGAGGCATCGCGCGCGCGGGATCCGTCGCGGTAACGCGCTGCGGCTTGCTGCATGAACGGCGCGATCCGTTCCGCGTGCGCGCTATAGGTGAACTCGGTTCCGATCACCACGTGCGCCCACGGAACCGACAGCAGGCCGCGCACGAACGGCGCCGACAGCCCGTAGCCGTTGTGGTGTTTGTCGCCCCGGTCGCTGGATGCCTTGTTCTCGTGCTCGACTTCCCGCAGCACATCCGGCAACACGAACAAGGTCATGCCGGGGTAGGCATCGTGCATCGCCTGCCCCATCTTGCGGCCTTCCTCCTCCACGCGCTTCGCGAGTTCCGGGCCGCCCGCCGAACCGCCCCAGGTGGGTTTGTAAGGTTCCAGATCCAGCGCCAGGCCTTTCAGGCCCGCGTATCGCGCGAGGGCTGCTGCATGCGCGAGGTTCCTGGTGGCCTTTTCGGTTTGCTTGGCATCATGCCAATCGTGTCCCTTGTACAACCCGATCTTGATGAAATTGTCGGTGACGCCGCGTTGCGAATAAATCGACTGAAACCGGCGCAACAATTTCCACGGGTCGCTGTCCGGGTTGGTGCCGACATCCGTCTGCCAATCGGTCACGATGTAATTGACCATGAAGCCCTGCACGCCGACTTTCTGGCCCCAATACGCAGCCTGCTCGGGATTCGTCTGCTTGTGGATATTCAAGCCCGCGGTCATCAGAAGCTTCGGGCACGCGGACCACGCGGGAGCCGCCACCAAGGTGCACACGAGGAACGCGCAACAACTCCAAACCCATCGCTGACGATGACGTTTCCTTGCGTGCGCATTCATATGGCGATTCCGTGCATGGCGGTAGACCCGTGTTACTCCCCGTGCGGTGCCGCGTAAAGCGATCGCGCATTCGTGTTCAGCGCCCCGCAAGCCTGCGCACAGCAACGGTTCATCGGCGCGTCGAATAGCCATAACGCTGCAGACTTTCGGCGAGCACGTCTTCAAGCAGCGCCTGCTGCTCCACGGTCAGGTTGTCGCGCCATTTTTCATTGGCGGTTTTCAGCCGCTTTCGCCTTATCGAGTTTTCGAACGGCGCCGGCCAGTCCAGTTCGCAGAATTCCGCGACGTTCCTGAACGTGGTCACCGGATCATCGATGAAGTCTTCGTAGCGCACGTGCATGAGATCGGTTGCGGGGACATGCATCGCGGCCTTGTCCATGGCCAGCATCAGCAGCTTCCACTGGATGCCGGACAGCGCGACGAACGAGCGGCCGTAGTGCTCCCATTCGGCTTGCTGCATCGGATCGAGATCGCCGAAACCCCATTGCGGCGGCCCTTCCCATCCGCGCCAGAACGGTACCGCGAGCAACGAACTGGCGACGGAGCGGCCATCGCGATAAACGTGGATGAACTTCGCATGCGGAAACAGTTCGCGCAGGAATCCGATGCGCGGCCATCCAGTGATCTTGATCAGCACGTGGCGCCGGGTCGACGTCGCAAGTTGCGCGAGCGCCGGCGGGATCTTGCGCCGATGCTCGGGCGTGACGTCGGAACCCAGCAAATCCCGGCACGGCCGCGGAAAACCGCGGCAGTAATGATCCCAGAATCGGTAACGCTCGCCTGGCCGCAGATTGCCCGTCAGGAATTTCCCGAGCCAAGGCCAATGCGCAACCCGCAGCAATGTCCGGTTCAAGGCTGGATGCGCCGGGAACTTGTCACACAGCGGCGACTGCCACGCGACGTTCGGATGTTCGCAGAACATGCGATGGAACACGGTCGAGCCACTGCGGCCGGCGCCGACGATGAAGATGGGTTTGTCGACCAGCGGTCCGGCGCGCCCGGCATTCCGTTCGGCCATGGGTTGTGGCATTCCTTGATCCTTGGGATGCATTCAGGATTGCATTCGAATGGGCGCCCGGGGTACGGCGCCAAGTGAAGAGGGCGCGATGCGTCATTGACGATGCGATGAACCGAATCGTCTTGGAGCGTACCGCGCCGCATCTGACGCGCTGCCGAACGGCATTGGCGCGCTGAGGCGGCTGTTCAGCAATGCGGAATCATCGTAGGAGGATCATGGTGCGGAAGTGCGCACACGGTTCGGTTGGAGGAGTTTGTCCATGTGCGGAATTGCCGGATTCTGGGATGTCACCCGGCATCTCGATGCGGAACACGGCGCCGCGGCCGTGAATGGCATGACGCGCGCGCTTCGTCATCGCGGTCCCGATGATGCGGGCATCTGGCGGGATACCGACGCGGGCCTGTGGCTGGGGCACCGGCGCCTGTCGGTGATCGACCTGTCGCCCGAAGGGCGGCAACCGATGCTGTCCGCCAGCGGCCGCTACGTCATGGTGTTCAACGGCGAGGTGTACAACCATCGCCGCCTGCGCCCGGATCTCGAAGCGTCCGGCGCGCGCTTCCGCGGGCATTCCGATACCGAAGTGATGCTGGCCGCGATCGAGCAGTGGGGACTCGAGGGCGCGGTGCAGCGATTCATAGGCATGTTCGCGTTCGCGCTGTGGGATCGCGAAACGCGCGCGTTGACGCTGGTGCGCGATCGCCTCGGCATCAAGCCGCTCTACTACGGCTGGGCGGGATCGATGTTCGCGTTCGGCTCCGAGTTGAAGGCGATCGCCTCGTTGCCCGGCTTCGAAGGACGCGTGGATCGCGGCGCGCTGTGTCTGCTGCTGCGCCACAACTACATCCCCCAGCCGTGTTCGATTTACCAGGGCATTTTCAAGTTGCCGCCCGGCACGATGCTGCGCGTGGATGCCGGCGACGCCGCGAGTGCCGGCGCGATCGCGTCGTTGCCGCAGCGCGTCCACAAGTACTGGTCGGTGGCGGACGCCGCCGCGGACGGGCGCACCAAACTGTCCGATGCGGAAGCGGTCGATGAACTGGATCGCCTGCTGCGCGACGCAGTCGCGCTGCGCATGGAAGCGGACGTGCCGCTGGGCGCGTTCCTGTCGGGCGGCGTGGATTCCTCGACGGTCGTCGCGCTGATGCAGGCGCAATCGGCGCGTCCCGTGCGCACGTTTTCGATCGGGTTCCACGAACAGGACCACGACGAAGCGAAATTCGCGAAAGAAGTCGCGGCCCATCTCGGCACCGATCACAACGAGCTGTACGTAACCGCGCAGGATGCGCTGGACGTGATCCCTATGTTGCCCACGATGTTCGACGAACCGTTTTCCGATTCGTCACAGATACCGACGTACCTGGTGTCGAAGCTCGCGCGCAGCCAGGTCACGGTGTCGTTGTCGGGCGATGGCGGCGACGAACTGTTCGCCGGTTACAGCCGCTATGCGTGGGCAACGCGCGTCGGGCGCGTGCTGGATTCGGTTCCCAAGCCGATGCGTGCCCGATTCGCGCGCTCGCTGCGTGCGCGCCCCGGCTTGTACGAAGCCCTTTTCCGTGGCGCCAATCGCGGCCTGCCGGCGCGACTGCGGATCAGGAACCCGGGCACCAAGACCGGATTGCTGGGCCAGATGCTGCAGGCATCCTCCGTCGATGTGCGTTACCAGCTGCTGGTGTCGCACTGGTTCGAGCCGGAATCCATCGTGCTGCAATCGCGGGAACCGGAAATCGAATTGTCCGATTTCGCGCATTGGCCCGACGTGCGCG
>Ga0207652_10001779_pt1 | contig 18767 bp, 17 predicted proteins | sample KBSC63BmetaG_FD_184334 | JGI IMG/M metagenome (GOLD analysis project Ga0207652, IMG submission 184334) | Corn rhizosphere microbial communities from Kellogg Biological Station, Michigan, USA - KBS C6-3B metaG (SPAdes) (version 2) | ecosystem: Host-associated > Plants > Roots > Rhizosphere ... | reverse complement strand
GCGGTTTATGCTGCGAACTGGCCCACCTTGGTCGGGCTGGATTGCAATTCGCCGGCCATGCTGACCGAACTCGCACGGTTACGGGGAAAGGCCACGCAGGCCGGTGAAATGGCCGGATATCCGTATTCCAACACCGGGTTCCCGGCCAATTTCCAGATAGGCATCGCGTCAGCCGCCGACAGCGGGTTACCCAATGCACAAATCGCGTGGAGCATTTTCGATTCACGCAGCGTGAAGCCCAATGGACCCGACGCGTACAACAATTATCCAAACTTTGCGGTTATTCCGCGCTCGGTACAGGCTGGCGCACAACCGCCGCCCACGATGCCACCGACGTTGTACCCGCCACCGACCTCGACCCCGCCCCCGCCATTGGTGACCGTTACCCCACCGCCAGTACCCAAGGAATTGCCTGCAAGGAAGTGCATTAGTTCAAAATGCGGCGCTGTGGTTCAACCAAGCGTGAGCGGCGCCCGTCCGGTTCACAGTGTCAGTCCGGTGCCCACGACGCGTCCGAACATCTCCGGCGGGGCATCGACGACAACCGCGAGTAGCAAGGTAGCCGTAGCCCCTACGAATAGGATGCAATCGCCGACCACTACGGTGCGTCTCGTGGCGCGCGTGGTCTGCGTCCGGTTCGAGTCGTGGTGCAAGCATTTCCTCCCGCGGGCGATGTATGTACCTGCACCATCAGCTACGCATATCTCGTCTGCCGCCGACGCGGCGGTTCGAGTGCCGTCACCGACTAGCGCTTCACCGGTAGCGCCCGCGCTGACACCTCAGGTTTCCGCGGCTTACGCGCCTGCGGACCGCCCCGAGGGACACCTCATGCGTCGCTGAGAACCGAGCCCGCGTGCCGAAGCGCCCCACGCGGGCTCGTCGCCTCTCGCGTTGACCCGCATCGAAATCAGCTGCACCGGAGGACACCCTCCGCACGACTCTCCCATGGTTCGCGTATCATCGGTCCTTTGTGAGACACAAGGAACCGAGTGGGCTGCCACGCACCACGGCTCGTGTCAGCGACTCCCCTTGGTCCATTGGCCAGCAGCGGGAGGTCCGAAACCGGCATGGGCACTTTTCAACATCAATTCTTTCTTCGCGACGAGCGCCAATACATCGGGTGCGGCATGTTGTGCGTTTGCCTCATGCTGTGGCTTGGCGCTTCACCGGTCCGAGCCGCCGTGGTGACCGATTATGTGATTAGCCAATCCTCGAGCAAGCAGGCCAACGTGCCCGTCACGTTCGGACAAGTCTTCCGCGACGGCGACGTGCCAATCGGTGCCACGCTTAGCGCGACGATCGACGGGCATCCCATAACCCTGCAGGTCGACCCCAAAGCCAGCAATCCAGACGGCAGCCTGCGGCACGCGGTGCTGACCGCGGTGTTGCCATCGCTGGAAGGCCGAGCAAACCTACCGTTCGTTCTGTCTTCGCAGGCTTCCACGGCCACCGGAGCTGCCCCCATCACGTTGGCACAACTCCTTGCCACCGGTTACGACGCCGAAATATCGCTGACTTCAAATGGCAAGCACTATACGTTGAGCGCACGCAAGCTGCTGCAAACAGCCAGCGCTGCGCGTGCGTGCCAGCCTTGGGGCAAAACTTGCAACGTATGGCTGTCCGGACCGCTCGCCGCCGAGTGGGTGGTGAATGGACCCGTCGCTACCGCCGACGGTGCCAATCTCCGGGTCTACTTCGCGGTCCGTGCATATGCCGGCTCTGAGGGTGGCACAGTTGGCCCGATTCGCACCGACATCATCGTGGAGAATTCCGACGCTTTCGCGCCTCAGGCGCAACCGCAATACACGGCCACCCTCGCTTCGGGCAGCGCAAGCTACACCAGCCCCGCCCTGACGCAGTACACCGCTACGCGCTGGCACAAAGTGCTGTGGTGGAACAACGATCAGCCGCAGGTCTACCTGCAACAAGACACCAGCTATATCCAGGCAAGCAAGGCCGTTTCGCGCTACATGGAATTGAAACCCGACGACAAGTTTCTGGCCAGCTTGCGCCAATCGTGCGCACCACTGGACCATTGCGATCAAACCAAATCAATGTCGAACGTAGGCGCGCAGCCTGGGATCGGTCCCCTTCCGCGTTGGACTAGTGTTTACATCGTCGATCCCGACATACGGGCTTACCACTGGATGCTAGCCAACACCGACGCGCTCGGCTCCTACGACATCCATTACCGCGATTCGGTGACCGGATGGCCAGTCAGCATCGAAAAGCATCCTTACGTCACCGTTGCGGATTGGGCGTACGCAAACCGCGTCGCACGACAGGACAACGCAAAGGGCGCGTCGTACAAGGCCGATCTGTTGCCAAACTGCATCGACAACGCAGTGGTGAAGAACTGCACCAAAACTGCATCGACAACGCAGTGGTGAAGAACTGCACCAAAGCGTGGTATGGCACCAGAAATCCCTTTTCGTGGGACAACGCACATCAGCCAGCGTGGTCCTACGTGGCGTATATGGTGACCGGTGATTATTACTACATGTCCGAGCTTGCCTTCAGCGCCTCGTACAACAACCTCTGGTCGAATGAGTCATATCGAGGTTTCTCGAAGGGCTTGATCGACCCATCCCATGGCTCGATGCGAGGGAAAGCATGGACGCTTCGCAATCTCGCCGAGGCCGCGTTTCTGTTGCCCGACACGTATCCGCTCAAGCCCGAATTCAATTCGGTGGTTCACAACTCACTGGACGATTGGAATCAGAAGTACACCAATAATCCAGAGGCTAACCCGCTGCGTGTGACCAAGGGTAGCACTGTTTACAGCTTGCACGGCGGAAAGCACAACGGTGTTGCACCGTGGCAACACAACTTCCTCACTTGGTCACTGGGACACGTGGCGGAGCTGGGTTTCTCTGAGGCGGTGCCCTTTCGCAATTGGCTCGCCAAATTCGAGATCGGCCTGATGACCGATTGGCAGGATGATCTTGCGCACGGTTACTGCTGGTTGGAAGCATCGGCCTACAGCATCCAAGTGAAGGACGACTCGGGAAACTGGTTGCCGTCTTACACCGCCGTTTACGCAGCAAACTGGCCCGATCTTGTGGGGCTCGCGTGCAACTCCCCGGAGATGATCAAGGAACTCGGAAAACTGAGAAAGAAGCGCACGCAGGCTGGGGAAATGGCCGGCTATCCCTATTCCGCCACGGGATTCCCCGCCAATTTCCAGATCGGGGTCGCCGCGGCCGCGGACAGCAACGTGCCGAAGGCCCACGAAGCCTGGAGCCTCTTCCAATCACGCAGCGTAAAGCCAAAAGTCCCGCACGCATACGACAATTACCCCAATTTCGCAGTACTGCCCCGGTCGGTCAGGCCTTAACTGCAACACCGACGGCTCACAATCTCGGCACGCCAATTGCAAGGCCATCCCTTCACGGGCGCGGTGCCCGCGTGTGCTCTACGTATTCTTTGGGACTTTTCCTGAATGAGCCTACGCAATGATGTCCTTCACTCGCTGAAGTGGCTGGCCGGTGCGCGCTTGGCGGGCCAACTCGTCGCGTGGGCGATCACCATCATCGTCATCCGCATTCTCAAGCCTTCGGACTACGGCTTGATGGCCATCGCGGAAGTAATGATCGGTTTCGCAGCTCTCTTCCAGGAGCTCGGGTTGTACTCGGCGATGGTCCAAAAACGTGATCTGACGCAGCGTCAGATCGAGCAGGCTTTCGGCTTGCTCATCGTTGCCAACATGGGCATTTATCTGCTGGTATTTGCGTTGGCGCCTTTCCTGGCGCAGTTCTTCGGCGACCCGAGGCTCACCACCATCGTCCGTGTACTGGGCATCCAGTTTCCCTTGGCATCCGTGGGTGTGGTCCAGGACGCGATGCTCAGCCGGAGCATGCGCTTCAAACGCAAGTCCATCGCAAATGTGGTCATTGTGCTGGGCAACGAAATGTGGTCATTGTGCTGGGCAACGGCTTTACCACCTTGGGATTCGCACTTGCCGGTGCGGGCGTGTGGGCGCTCGTTTTCGGCAATCTTGCGGGATCATTAATACGGCCCGTTGCGCTCAGCGTAGCTGCCCATCATTGGTGTCGCCCGAGGTTTTCCCGCGAAGGTATGGCGGAAATGCTGCATTTCGGCAGCTTTGTCACACTCAGCGGCTTTCTTTGGTATGTGTATTCGCGATCCGATGTATTCGTCATCGGAAAAATCCTTGGCAAGGAGATCCTCGGCTTCTATTCCATCGCGATGCAACTGGCTTCCTTGCCCATACAAAAAGTGGGCGAAGTTCTCAATCAGGTGGGGCTGGCGGCTTATTCAACGATCCAGCACGACATGGCTGCCATCCGTTCGCACTATATGAAAGTGGTGCGTGTCCTTAGTTTCGTTGCATTCCCCATCTTCTGGGGCATCTCCAGTGTGTCCCCTGAATTGGTGAACGTGGTACTCGGGCATCGCTGGGCGCCAGCAATCATTCCATTACAGTTGCTCAGCCTGGTAATGCCCTTCCGGATGGTTTCGCATAGCGGCTCGCCATTGTCCGCCATAGGAAAACCGCAGATTGCCACGTTGAATCATCTGATAACGTTGCTGCTCATGCCGCCCGCATTCATCATTGGCGCGTACTACTACGGTTTGACGGGCGTATCGCTGGCATGGGTCATCATGTACCCGATTGCGGTGCTGATTCGCCTGCACTTTTCGCTTGCCCCTCTTGAACTCAGCTCACGCAACTATCTGGCATCCATGGCGGGTCCTGCGGCGGGCGGCGCGTTTATGTATGTCACCGTGATCCTCGTTCGCGAAGCAGTGGTACGTCCGTGGTTGGGGCCACGAACCGGTCTGCTACTCCTGTCCGGCCTTGGTGCTACCGCCTACCTGGGCTTCATGTGGCTGCTTTGCCGCAGACGCTGTCGCGAGATGATCGCTCTGACGAGAAGACATTGAGATGCTTTGCCGCAGGGCCCGCCAAGCCAATGGCTAATTGCGAGACAGCCATGTATGCGAACCTGACCGGCAGGGACCCCGGGGGGCGCGCATACTTCTATGTGCAATTCATCGCTGGAGCACCCGAAATTCGCGGTCGTCACGAAGCGAAGCTCGGTCATCAACTCCCGTCCATTGCTCATGCGCAACCGGATGGTGTTTTCGCGCAATGGCACTGGGACGGCGTGCGGCTTGCCGTCCACAACGACCGCTACGGGTTCTTTCCGGTGTTCTGGTCGCGCACGCGATGCGGTGGCATATGTATTTCGCCCTCGCTCGTGACGCTGATCGAGCAAGGAGTGTCGACCGAACTGGACGTTGAAGCCTTGTCGGTGTTTTTCCGGCTGGGATTTTTCGTCGGTGACGACACGCCCTTCAAGGCCATCAAGGCCGTGCCTCCTGACGCGTTGTTTCAATGGCAAGGTGGAAAGCTGGAATGTCGCGGCAGATATCCGGCGCCGGTCAGGCCATCGGATGTTTCGCGCGACGAAGCCATCGACCGTTACATCGACCTGTTCGCCAAGGCGATGGCCAAACGCGCGCCCACGTCGAACGATTTCGCCATTCCGGTAAGCGGGGGACGCGATTCACGGCACATTTTGCTCGAATTGCATCGAATGGGGTTCAACCCGCGCGCATGCGTCACCGCAATGGACAACCCACCGGATCCCAACGAGGACCCGCGCGTCGCAGCGATTCTTTGCGGGGCGCTGGGGTTCAGGCATGTCATCGTTGACCAGCGGTTGTCGATCTTCGCTGCCCAGCTTCGAAAAAACGTGGAGACGCATTTCTGCGCATCGGCGCATGGCTGGTATCTCGCACTGGCGGATTTTTTGAACCACCACACGCCGTGCACCTACGACGGCATTGCGGGCGACGTGCTTTCCCAGAGCAAGTTCCTCAGCGTTGAGCTTGATGCCGCGTTTCGCTCGGGGAATATCGACAAAGCGTGCAGCGCGCTGCTCTCGCGGCAGGTATCCAGCTACTCGGGGGTACGCGGATTATTGAAGGGGAAGCTGAAAGCATGCTTGGATCCGTGCGTAGCCAAGGCTCGATTGTCACGCGAACTGACCCGACACTTGGATGCTCCCAACCCAGTCGGCTCCTTCATATTCTGGAACCGAACACGGCGCGAAATTGCACTTGCGCCCTACGCCATGCTCACGGGTGTGCCCGCTGTCTATGCACCATTCCTGGACCACGAGCTGTTCGATTTCCTGAGCACTTTGCCGTCGAGCATGGTCATGGATCATAGGTTTCACGACGACACGATCGCGCGCGCCTACCCCAGCTTTGCGCATATCCCCTATGTCGACCCTGCAGCGCCCGCGCCTGACGACGCGGCGGAGCGGACGCGCTTTCTGGCCGAAAGCGCATGCAGGTTTCTTCCAAAAAAACCCTCGCGCCTCATGAAGAATCTGTCGCCACGGGCGAAGATGCTGGCCGGGATCCTGTCCGGGGGGCGCATACGGCCATGGATTTCGCCCTTTATCATTTACCTCGATCAACTTGAATCCATCATGGAAGGACGCGCCCCCCGCGCGTCCGTTTGAGCGTCGCCTGCCGCACGATGCGAATCCGGGAACACGCATGACAACGTTTTTGGTTCAGGTGCTGGTGCTCGTTTCACTTGCAGTGCTTGTCGGTATCTGGGCACTGCGGTTTCCCTACCCGACGTTCTGGCTACGCCCGTTTCTTCCTGCGCGAAAGCGTTGGCCGGAGCGTGAAATCCGCGATTGGCTGGGGAACGGACATTTTCATCCTGGGTTCCTCACGTTCTTTAATCGCGACCCCGAGCGCGAACCGCCTTCCGATCTCGGCCTGGTGGCACCCGCGGACGGACTGGTCACCAGCGCGGAAGTGCGCGACGGTATCCGCTATCTCGTGATCGCCTTGAGCTTCTGGGACATGCATGTGCAGCGCAGTCCAGCCGAGGGAAAGATCGTGGCGATCGAGCCAAGCGGGGATGAATACATGGATGGCGAAGGCCGCAATTTTTCGTTCCTGCGCGAAAAGCATTGCCCGGTACAAACACGCGTCGTGATCGACGCTCCATCACACGGACGCCTTGCCGTGCGCCTGATCACGAGCTTGGCGGCGCGCCGAATAGAGGTCTGGCCAGACAAAGGCGACACGCTCGCGCGCGGTCAACGGCTCGGCCGTATCCTGCTCGGCAGCACGGTCGTACTCGAAATACCGGAGCGCTTCCCGATTTGCGTGGAGAGGGGTCAACGCGTGTGGGCCGGGGAAACGCTGGTTACGCTTGGCGCAGCCACATGATGTCCTTTTTCTGGTCGAACGGGCACCTCGGCTGGGCCTTTTTCGGGGTCCTGGTGTATTCCGTCTTGTGCCTGCTGGCGGGTGATATCGTCTGGCGCCTGACCCCCGCGCCCTTCCGCAGAATCCTGGCCGTCATGGCTCTTGTTTGGGCTGCAGGCGCAATCGCCCTGGTCGCACTTTGGTAGTTTTGTCCGTCGCACCCTTCACGTCGTCCTCACACGGTCTCGCCGGATAATCACCGGCCGGCGCGCGTCCGTCGTGCGCCCGAGGGGCAAGCCGCGATGACTGGGACTCCCTGGACGCGCAGCGTTGTCTCGCTGTGGATCGGCACGGCAGGGCAGCCAGCGATGACCCTCAAGATTGCGATCCAGCCGGACGAAGTGGTCCACCCCAATGGAAAACGGCAATCGTTTTCCAAGCGTTGGGCGGAGTTGGCGCAGGCGAAGAACATCGATGTGGTCCCGGTCGATGTATTTGCCGAGGACGCCATGGCGCGCATATCAGAATGTAATGCGTTCATGTGGCGCTGTCCGTGCTCGGCTCACATTCGCGCCTATGCCAAGCGTTTCCTGTACGCACTCGAGGCGGGTTCGGGCATACCCGTATTTCCATCGCTGAAAAGCTCGTGGTATTTCGAGGACAAGCTCGCCCAACGCTATTTCTTCAGTGCTGCCGACATCCCATGTGCGCGAACGGATATTTTCTGGACCCGGGAAGCCGCAGAACAATTCGCTGAGCGCGCCACCTATCCTTTTGTCTTGAAGCTGGCCGGCGGCCACCAATCCGCGAATGTCCGGCTGGTGCGGAATCGACGTGAGGCGACGTTCTATGTCGAGGAGTTGTTCGGCCATGGTGTTGCGTCACTGGGTTACCGACCTGCTTCACTACCACGTGTGTTACTGCGGCGGTTGCGGGCCGCGGGTTCGGCCATGGTGTTGCGTCACTGGGTTACCGACCTGCTTCACTGCCACGTGTGTTACTGCGGCGGTTGCGGGCCGCGGCCCAGACACTCGAAGGACACAATCCGTATGTCCCGGGTACCGATGCAGAACTGCATTACGGCTACTTCTACGCACAGGAATTCCTGCCCGGCAACGAGTTCGAAACCTCGGTCATCATTGTGGGCAACCGCGCCTTTGCGGTCCGGCGGTTTATCCAACCGGGTGATTTCCGCACGCGCGGCAGTTCCGGGCGCATGGATTGGAGCCCCGCACAGATCGGCGAGGATGTGATTCGCCTTGCCTTCCGCACGGCCCGAAAGCTGGGCGCGCAGACCGTCGCACTGGACATTCTCCATCGCGACCGCGAGCCCGTTGTCATTGAACTGACCGCGAATTACGCGAGCTGGGTGGTTCGCGAGTGCCCGGGGCACTGGGTGCTGCATGGCGACCCCGAGTCAGGCCCGATGGAATGGACAGACGGCTGCACGCGCGCGGCGGACGCCATCTTCGAGGACTTCATGGACGAATTGACCGCCTCGGGATCGTTGCGCCACCATGGCGCAACGAAAGAATTGATGCAGGGATAGGGCGACCATGGCACTCAAGATCGCGATTCAGCCGGACGAGGTGATTCATCGCAATGGCGAAAGACAGTCATTTTCGGATCGCTGGTTCCAGCTTGCGGAAGAGCACGGACTCGCCGCAGTCGCCGTGGACGTTTTTTCGAAGGATGTCATCGCGCAAATCGCCTCGTGCGATGCCTTCATGTGGCGTTGCGATCCTTCGGCCCTTCCGCGGTTGTACGCCAAGCGATTGCTGTACGCCATTGAAGAGGGCTTGGGGCTTCCGGTATTTCCAAACCTCAAGAGCTCCTGGCACTTCGAGGACAAGATTGGTCAATACTATTTCCTTGCCGCCGCAGGCATCCCGACGCCAGCCACACGCATCTTCTGGAAACGCGAACAGGCAGAGCGGTTTTGCGAGACGGCCGAATATCCATTCGTTTTGAAGCTCTCGGCTGGATATCAAGCTTCTAATGTGCGGCTCGTGCGCAATCGTGAAGAAGCACTGTTTTACGTCGACCAGCTATTCACTCATGGCGTCACGGGCTTGGGCTATCGGCCCGCCTCGCGTCCGCGCCAGCTACTGCGGCGTCTTCGTGCAGTCGCGACTGTCGCAAAAGGCGAACACCCCGATGCACCGACCGAGCAAACGGAGCTTCAACATGGCTATTTCCTTGCCCAGGAATTCCTGCCGGGCAATGATTTCGATGTCCGCATCACGATCATTGGCGATCGTGCTTTCGTGTTTCGTCGTCTGAACCGACCCAACGATTTCCGCGCAAGCGGCAGCGGCCGTATCGATTGGGACCCCCGGCAGGTCGGTGAAGAACTCATTCGTTTCGCGTTTGGTGTAGCGCACAAGTTGGATGCGCAAACCGTTGCCGTGGACATCCTCCGTCGGGGTACTGAACCCGTCATCGTCGAATTGACTTTGTCGTACGCAAGTTGGGCCGTTCGCGACTGCCCTGGACACTGGACGCTGCACGGCGACCATGAGACAGGCGATTTGAAGTGGGTGGACGGCTCCAAGCGTCCTGAGGACGCCATCTTCACCGACTTCGTGACACCTCTTCTGGAAGCGCGGCAAAGCCTCGGTCCCCTGACTCGCGCGGCGGCATGTCCATGAAAGAGCTCTTCCGGCGCACCCCGTTGCAACAGTTTGCCGAGTATTCGAGCAGCCATTTGCATGCTGGAAGCGTTTACCAGGCACGCTTCCATGAGCGACCCGGCCGCGCGGCGATGTGGGCGCTGGAACAGCCGCTGATCCACGACATCTTCGCGCGCCTCGCACCACATCGAATGCTCGACTTCGCGACCGGTACGGGTCGGATTGCAGCCGAGCTCGAGGCCACTCTGCCAAATTGCGAGTTGCACGCCATCGACATTTCCGCCGACATGCTCGAGCAGGCGCGTGCGAAGTGCAAAAGGGTTGCGTTTCATCAGATCGATGGACGACAAGCTCTCGACCAGTTCGGTAGAAACTCGTTCGATGCGGTTTCTGCTTTCCGCTTTTTCCCCAACGCCGACCCGGCCTTGCGTGAGGACGCGGCCGACCAGGTTGCGGGACTCACGAAGCCAGGTGGCCATGTCATCTTGAATAACCACCGAAGCTTTTGGTCGCTGTCTTACTTGGCGATGCGAGCTGCAGGAAACAGCGATGGCAGTTATGGCACGCCGAATGCGGAAATCTTGAAGCTATTTTTTCGGCGAGGCTTCTCCTGTGTTCGGCGTTATTCTCTCGGCGTTTGGCCGCAGACGGATTTCCGTGCCTTCTTTTTGCCTTGGTCCGTGGCGACCGCCATAGAAAATGCCAACAGACGGTTTATGGCGCGGGCTCACACGCTGGGTTACAACACGGTGTTCGTCTTCAGGAAGGACACGTAGTTCATCACACGCTGGGTTACAACACGGTGTTCGTCTTCAGGAAGGACACGTAGTTCACTGATAACCGCAACGTCGGTGCCCAGACGAATGGGCGTCGTGCACGACATTCCATACAGATGAGTGCCATGGCCGCACCGCACCACGCACGAAAACTCGCGATTCATCTCGGCGCGGACGCTTCTGCTCGCGTGGCCACGATGCTGGATCGCCAAAATCATGATGGGTTGCCCACGAGCCAACGTGACTTTCGCGGGGGGGCAATCGGGTGTCTTGGCGGGGCGCTGCCGGCGCATGGCAACCTCTGCTTTTTCACAGGTATCCCAATCAATGGAACGGATGCCGAAAATCTTGTTGACGCAGAATCGGCAGCCCGGCTGTTCCCGGAATATGACGGCGCTTTCACCGGCGTGTTCTGGGACGCAGATCAGGAGATATTGGTCATCGCGACCGATTGTCTGGGCATGCAGCCGTTGTACATGCGCGATGAGCCGGGTGCGCTCACCTTCGTTTCCGATACGAAATCTCTGGCTGGCGAGCCGGACCTTGCTGCGTGGGGCGCGTTCATCTCGATCGGGCATCCCATCGGGGAGCGCAGCCTGTTGGATGGGCTGCGACGCGTGCCGCCTGCCAGCATTCTTGCTTACGATTGCAGACGGCGGCGTCTTGAAGTCCGGCGGTATTGGCAGTGGCCGGAGGCTTCCGATACCTGGCGCCATTATGATTTTTTGGCATCATTGGACCGAGACGTTCGCGCGTACGCGTCTCTGGGTAATGCCGGCACCGTGCTGCTGAGCGGCGGGTTCGATTCCCGGTTGCTGCTGTTCCTGCTCAAACGGGCAGGCATTCGCGTCGATGCGTTGTCGATAGCGCACGAGGACGAACACGATGATGCCGACGGCCGGCTGGCGGAGGCAATCGCCGAGCGGGCCGGGGTATCGCTGCGAAAAGCGAGTCCACCACGCGACTTCTTCTCATCGCAAGCGTATCTCGACTATTTGGTTGCAAGCGACGCGGGTTTTCCGAGCCTTGACCTGTTCATCGCCAAGGTTGCCTCGCAGATCGATGCCGACGTTGTCTGGGACGGTCTCGTGCCAGGGTTCGTGTTCATGCCGCTGCATCAACCTGAAGGCGGGTTCAAGACCTATCTGCGACAGGAGATTCGCGGTCCGGACAGCGCCATCTGGCGTGCGGCGGAAATGTTGTTCAAACCCGAGGTCGTGGCCGCAATGCGGGAAGGGTTTGCAAAAGATCTCGATAGCGAACTGTCCCGCCTGCCCCGCGACATGCATGGGCTGGCGCGTTTCGTAATCGAAAACCGCAGCCGCAACCGTCCCGCCATGAATCCGCTGAAGGTGTATCCGAATCGGGCGCGTGCTTTCGTCCCCGGCTTATCGAAGGACTTCATGGCCCACGCAGCCACCATTCCGTTCCAGGAAAAGCTGCATGGCCGTTTTTACCGAAGTTTGTTTGCCAAGCTGGACAAGCGCGCGCTGTCGATACCGTTCGTCAGCGGGGGAGAACTGCTTTCGGGCAAGCGATTCAGCCTCTCTTACTGGCGCGAGCGCTTGAGTGCGGATGTACAAAACGTTCGCTCTCGTCATCCCCGGCTGATCGGACACTCGAAAATTCCTCCAGCCAAACGTTCTACGTTCCTCGGGGAACATCTGTTCGAGGACATACACAGCTGGATCGATCCTGACGCACGCGAGAAGCTGAAGACGCTCGACAGCCGCAACTACGTGACATGGAAGCTGCTGTTCCACTGGAAGGCTTGGCAGTGGCTCCACGAAGGACGGCTGGAAGCGATGCTCGGGTCTCACGCAAACTTAGCTGTCCAGCGGATTCCCGAAGTGGGCGAGCTGCGAGTGGCGAGTCAAGCTCAGTAGGTTCATGCCACGCGGATTCCCGAAGTGGGCGAGCTGCGAGTGGCGAGTCAAGCTCAGTAGGTTCATGCCACCTGCTTTGCCAGCGCTTCAATCAGGGGCGCCAGCCGCCAATATGCATAAAGGTTCAAAGGGAACCCGCGCTTGTGGTGTGCGCCAAAATAGCAAAGCATGAAATAAAGTTGTGCCCAACGTAACGCAGTAATTTCCGCAGCACTCAGGTCTCCGTATCCGGACAAGAACGCCGCCTCTACAAACTGATTGTTGTTGCGAAGCGCGCCGCTGCGAAAGCTACAGGCAGCGATATATACATGATTCAGGAACGACGCCAAGTCGTATACAACCGCACCCCGAATATCCAGCTTCGTGTCCAACAGAATTGTCTTGCGACCGTCGTAAAGCACGTTTTCTGGTTTGTAATCGCCATGTGCCCAGCTCACGCGCAATGGCGAAAGGCCGACCGCATCTGCGGACTCGCGAAGACGTAAGAACGCCCTTCGGGTCCGGCTGTTCCGCAGCAAAATACGTCTGTACGTTTCTTCGAGGTATGCGAGCTTTGGCCCGACGTCGAGCTCGCGCAGCTGATAACCGTCGGGGCACCCGTCGTGCAGTGAACGCAGCAGCGCCCCTGCGGAATGAAACATTCGACCGAGTTCCTCCCGGTCGGCCGAGCGCGCGTAGCGGACCAGATCTTTGCCGGGGAACAACCGCGTCACCATCGCGGCATGCCCATCGAGTTCCAGGTAATTCTCCGCGATCAATGCGCCGTGGTGACTATTCGGCGGAAATATTCCCCGCAACTTACGCAAGGTCTGGAACTCCCTTTCCAGCTCGTGTCGCCCATCTGCATCGCGCGCGCCGAGCGGTACAAGCTTCACGACGACGCGCTCTTCGCAGGTTTCGCACCGAAACCAGTACAGCGTTGAATTTGCGCGCACAGCAGAGCGGCCGGTGGCATGCCAGCTTGCACGCGCCTTGCAATTCGGACAAGGAAAGCCCTGATTAAGCGATATTGCGATGTCGACTGCTGTCATGCCAACCAAACCCTCCATGGACCCAGCCACACCGGAGCGAGATCAGGTTTTCGCGGCGACGATGTATATGGCTTCGCTGATCAATGGCATCAACCGATGGCGCTCAACCTCACGCAGGCCCGCGCCCTGCAAAAGCCGTTTGATGTCACTATTGCTGACGGGAAAGCGAGCCGACGCCTGATGCCCAAGCAACCGTTTGATTCTCCGCCGAAAGCGCTGATAAGGCGAATCGAGGCTGTGGTTGATGACTACAATGCCGCGACTCAACTTGGCCACGCCCGCCAGAAATTCTATTTGCTGCTCCAGCGAAAAATGCATCAGGACTCTGGCGCACAGCGCGCCGGCATACGTATCCGTGCCCTCCGGCAAGTTCTTGGCGTCGGCCACTTCACTCGTGAACCGCTCGCCAAAGCGCTCAAGCCGCTGCCTGGCAACCTGCAGCATTTCGCCGGAAATGTCCATTCCATGAACCCGATATCCGCGCGACAGCAATGCATCGGCCAGCCTGCCCGTGCCGCACGGAATATCCACCAACGTCTCATCACCGGGCACGCGCGCAAAGCACTTGCCAATGACGTGCTTCTCCCAACGGTTAAAAACCCGCCCGGCAGGGCTCGAGAAGCGGACGGCGTCATAGCTCGTCGCTACGCGGTGGCTTTTGTAGTGTTCATTGGCATTCCAGTTCATGTCATTCACTCGCAACGGTCGACACTGGCCATGAATCGCTGATAGGCGGCAGCGCCAGCGAGAGCCGCCTATGATGATTTTTACGCGAGCAACCCTCGGCCCACCACTTCGACCGCAAGGGCACGTCCAAATGCAGCGTTGTCGGGCAGCCGGTCAAGATCCAGAAACGGGTCCAGTCGCCACTCGCCCGGCAACAAAGCCCGGGAATGCGCGATCATATCGGACGCAACTGCCTGTTTGTGTAAGTGGCGACGCACACCATTGATGAGGGGACGCAGGAAGACTGGGCGGGCACACATTGCCCGTTCCGAACATCGCGCCCGCCGGCCGGGGCCATCGCTGAACCGGAATCCGTAGGCCGAAGGTTCGCTCGCAATCGGCATGTGAATCCTGGCGATCAAGCGACTTTCCAATCGACCAGCATCTTTCCATTCCAATGGCAGCCGCCAAGAGGCTCCTACTGTCATCAGATCCACTAATGGCGTGGCGTAGTAGCCGTGCCGCGTTGAAATGCTGTTGTTGACGCTCATCCAGTAATGGCAACGGAAGAGTGGATAAACCAATTCGACCTGCTGTCGAGTAAGCTTTTGGCGGGAAGCATGGCCCCGCGGCCCCAACACGCGACAAATGGACGCTGCCAACGTCTCCCCATAGCCCGATAATCCATTCGCGCGTCGAAAAACCCTCGGATCGAAGCCGCGATAAAAGGCGCGGACTATATCCGACGCACAAAACGGCCGATCCGGAAGATGGAAAAAGTTGCGGAAAATTTCTCCACCTCCACCATTCAAAACAATGTACCCCCCCTCTGTCTGAGCGAGACGGGTTTGCCGGTCCACACCTGAATCGTAAATGCCGTCGTTGGGCAGACCGTCAAAAAATAGCGCGTTGCGCACCAGCAGCTCCAAATCGGGCAAGGAGGCGCTTGGCGATCGCGCAGCTTTGTCTATGGCATGAAGAGATAGGCCTGCACGATCGGCCACTGTGCGCGCAATGGGAACGTCGTTGCACGTTGGGTTTCCGTACACGAACAGCTCGGGCCGATTTCCGCACGCCAATTGACCCGCGAGGATCAAACGCGAATCGAACCCGCCCGAGAGCGCAGCGCGTGTACGGTCTGGGAAAGCCGTGGCCACCTCTCGGCTGACGGTCTCGAGGTGTCCACGAATATCATCCACTGCGGAATCGAATGTGGCGTGTACCGTCGCCTCTTCCCAAATATCAACGGTCGGGCGCTTGTGGAGGCGCCCCGATGCTACGTCGACTGCGTGCGCCCGCGGCAGCGACTTGATGCCGCGCGCAACCGTTTGGTCCGAATGGGAAGCACCCAGCAGCACGTATTCCGCGGCGGCAAATTCATCCACCTCGATTTCGCGTGCGTAAGCACAAGTCGCCAACCAACTGGTGCTGTAGAAGCATCCGTCAGGGCTGGCGTAAATTCGCACGAAGCCTAGCGCGTCGTTCATCAAGAGGCAGTGGCTCGGGGTGTGCAGGAAGAGCACAAAATTACCGCGCAACGCCTTCTCTTCAATGGACTGTGCAGCATTGAGATCGCCGAGCAGCAAACCCAGCGCTGCGTTGCCAAAGCGGCCTCGATACCAGACGGGGCCCACGCAAACCGCGGCGTCTTGCGGCGTCTGCACGTGAAAGTTCGCCACGTCGCGCTGGGATGGATGGGACCACGCATCCAGTACGCCGCCGTCCCAAGCGAATCGCATCGCATGGATAAATCCCTGGCGCTTCATGTTGCCCAGTGCACGCTGTCGACTGCCTTCGCTGCCGCCATCGCGCATCACGAGTAGAGCGTTCAGCATGTCATCGGATCCCTCACTTCATGCCTTCCTTGATCGGTGGCGCAGCTCCGCCTGTTGTACTTGGCACGGCATGCTCGTCAAGCATCGAACTGCTACTGCACATGCAAGGAACGCTTTGACTTGCTGACATGACTGTTCACGCCTGCTTTTTTAGGCAAAAATTGGTCCACGGAGTAAGCAGTCGAAGCAACTGCAGGCGGTGCATGCTCAGCACATGCGGCCGGGCCAACCGGCGAATCTCCCATACCGTGGACCCGATGATGCCCGCATTGAGCAATTTCGGAAAATAATTCCAGCCAAGTTTATGGCTGTGTAACTCGGCGGGATAGATCCGGTTGGGCACGCTGATGAAAAGCAAGCCGCCTTCGACGAGCACTCGTGCCATTTCCTGCGCGCAAAACCGCCTCACATCAGGCCGGATAATGTATTCCAGTACGGAACAGCAGATGCAGAGATCAGAGCTGTCATCCGGAGCAGGCAATGCCTGTCCTTCTCCAATGACACTGAATTCGCAACGATCATCCACCCCATACAGTCGCGCCCGCGCTCGGGCGATGGTTACGTCCGCCGCACTGATGTCCACGCCACGACATTGGGCTTCGGGAAACAGAAGCGTCAAGGCGATCGAACCACTACCCGATCCACACCCGAAGTCGAAAATGACACGGGGAATGCGATCTACGGACACCAACAGCCTGGGCATGGTGGTGCGCAGGTGATGCTCTACGTTGTGCAGAAAGCGTTCGAGTTCATTGACGCCGTGGAACCGCCAAGGTGACTCTTGTCGGACCACCTCCACGAAATTTTCGAAGGCGGGGGTCCGGGATACGGCCACAGCGTGCGCCATCGCTGCCTTGAGGCGGTTTGCGTGAGGATTGCTCGCTAGGATCGGCACATCCTTCTCCAGTCTGCCGTGGATGATTGGCACGTTCATGCCGGCCCGCCCCCCAAGCCGGAAGGCATCTGCTAGCGCGCCACCAGAAGATACAAGATCGAACCAAGGACGATCACCCCAAGCACCAAACAGGCCACACCCAACGCAGCGACAAGCAGATTCTTCCAGCCGTCATTCCACGCCCGCATGGCCCTGCCCCAAGTAAGCCAGAGTCCTGTCACGGGCAAGCTGCTAGAAGGTTGCGGCAATGGCGCTGCCGGGGCATATCGGCAAAACTGCTCCACGGTGCAGATCTCGATATCGTGCTGGGTACGAAGCCACGCCAGCAATGCATTGAAACGACGAATGACCCGGCGATTGGGGCGGCCATACCGGCACAGACTGAAACTATGCATGAGAATGCAAAGTGTCGGCAATCCACGCCTCGCTGCCCAACGCGTGACATGCTTGATCTCCGGCAGTGAGCAACCCTCGATATCGAGCGCACGCCGTGAGTACCACCGCCCCACACGAACCTGCTCAAAGCTTGTGAGTGGAATTTCCCAAACCCCATTCACGCAGCTCAGCCCATTCGAAACCCCCATCTGGCGTACCAGGGGCACATCAACGCGACTGCCCGGTGACAAAGAACTATCGACCAGCAAACCCACGGAGGCGACGGCTTGCAAGGTGTCCAGGTTGGCTGAAAAGGCCCCGGCACGGTGAGCCACGACTTTCTTGCCCGTCCATTCCTCGATCAGCGACATCCCTTTTTCGAGAATATTCGTTTGGTCGTCCCGTGAAGCTTGGCTGATGCCATAGAAGGGAAACATGGGGCGCGGATGAGTGTGCAATTCCAGATCGTGTCCGCGCGAGTGGATAATCCTTGCGGCACGGGCGATCTCTGCCTCGTCATGTTTGCCGGCTTCATAAGCGTTGAAGTAAAAGGTTCCCTTTGCTTGATGCTCTTCGAGAACATCCATGATCATCTCGATGCCTAATGTCTCAGCATGACCTGGGATGTGGCCCAAGATGTCTACAGCCGGATTGCCCCGGCTCCTGGTTTCCACATCGATGCTGAAAATGAATCGTGTCGTCACGGCTTCAGCTCGCCTTGTTGGGTTGCGATACTTCCGCGTACGCCAACGGCCCCCATGGGGGGGGTGGCCACACGCACCGGTCGTGACGAAAATTACCCGGATATCTGATCGTCCCTGCCTTCATTTGGTCTCCGGAATCGTTGAAATCATCTTGCGCGCCAGATGCCACGCTTCGCGGCTCAAGCGATCGTGCGTCGCATACCAGCCGCGCCGAAACGCGGAGGGTGGGCGACCCATCCCGGTGAGCGGATAGCCGCAACTTTCCAACATGTCGGCAGCCACACCATCGAAAATTGCCTGGTCGCGCAGCGACATGGCTTCACGCCAACGGGCAATTTTTTCGGGCTTCAGCTGCTTTGCATCAGACATAAAACGTGCGGTCACCGGACCGGCTGGCGCTCCCGTTACGAAATGCTCCAGCTCCGCCATGGTGGTCTTCGGATCAGAAATCAGATCTTCGTAGCGAATTTCCAGATATCGTCCGGGCATATCCTGCGCTGCATTCCGCGTCACCTTGATGTATTTACGCCAGTGGACGGCGGCGGCGCAAGTATTCTGATGACCCCATGTCACATGTCGATGCGACATTGCGCAATCGCGACCATCGCGGATGACGTGGATAATCCGGCAAGCGGGGAAAAACCTGTTGAGCAAATCCAGATGGCGGCCAAACACGGGATATTTGGAACCGATTCGGCTTTTGCCCATCTGCTCGGCGATTTGGTGCAATATGTCGAGAGTTGCCGCAGTGAAATTTGTG
>Ga0207652_10001777_pt1 | contig 18777 bp, 17 predicted proteins | sample KBSC63BmetaG_FD_184334 | JGI IMG/M metagenome (GOLD analysis project Ga0207652, IMG submission 184334) | Corn rhizosphere microbial communities from Kellogg Biological Station, Michigan, USA - KBS C6-3B metaG (SPAdes) (version 2) | ecosystem: Host-associated > Plants > Roots > Rhizosphere ... | reverse complement strand
TCTGCATCGCTTCTCTATTATCACGATCTCTATGAGGAAGGCCTTGCTCGGCTTAACTCCAGCTATACCCAGGAGGGCGCAATATACGAAAACGAGTTTATGACTCCTGCCAAGATTGCCGAGCAGGAGAAAATGTTAGAGAACAACCCTTTTAAAGACCAGATGCTCCATGGAAAATTCTTATTTGGTACTTCTACACTTTACCCGGCAGAGGATATATTAGCGGCCCAAGACGAAACCCTTAATTACCATATCGAAAATGGAAGGTTTGTACAGACCGAGTATGAGGAAGGGCATAACTATGTAGTCGGTGTAGATACGGCCATAGGGACTGATGAGATGGTTTATTCAGTTATAGATGTCACCGAAAAGCCTTATAGGCAAGCACACGAAGAAGCGGTTAAGGGTAATTCACGCTCTCCACAGATGCATTTACAGAAATTAATAGAAATCGTGGACACTTACCGCGATGGACACAACATCGAAATGGTTGTCGAAACCTGGAACGGTGAGAGTGCTAGATTTTATGAGGACTTACCCCCGTATATAAAAGCCTTTAGCCATACTTATGGTTCCTGGCAACCTTTTAGAATCAAGACGACAAGTAATTCAAAACCCAACCGGGCACAGAGCGTGAAGAAAGCGGACATATTAGTTGCTCTTAAAAAAATACTAGCAGCCCATGAGCTTAAAATCCCCAAAAATAACTATGACCTTATAAAACAGCTCCAGTACTACAAAGAAGATGATAAACGGCTTAAGACCGACCGCTTAATGGCCCTTGCTTTAGCCGTCTGGTTAGCGGAAGAAGGCGTGAAAAAAAACGCTCCATTGCAATTAATTGATTTGTAACCGTACTATCGAATTAGAAACAGGGAAATAAAAAATTGTGGCATACCCATTTGAGACAAGCGATAACCAAGAAGATTATAACAGCCAATTTTTAAGCGAACTTTACGCTAAATTACAGGAAGTTAGCGATGAAGTCGGCGCACGCAACGAAGCTATAGAAGACCGCGACCAGTATATATACTCGGACAAATTGGAGAGGATGTTAGACATACCTTATGGGCATGACTTTACACCTATCAACTGGCTTAAACGTACTGTAGAAATCCATAAAATAATGTTTATGGGCAGACCCTTCCAACTGAGTAGCACATACGTCACTCAAGATGTATCAATGGCTGCGGATGATAACGATAAAGGCCGTAAGGAAATACTCAATAAGAAAGAAAAGGCACTCGCCGAGGAACGCAGGCATTTAATAGACCGTATTATCCGTGACAATGGTGGCTTTACGCTCTTTTCTGATGGCGCAGAGAGCGCAAGTGCCGTCGGCTCCTGGATTGTTAAGAATTGGTACGACGAAACTGCCAAGAAATTTGTCATATCGCCCATTGAAGCCGTGGAAAACTGCTATGTAGTCTGGTCCAAGGACGATTTTAGACAATTTGACCTCTTCGGCTATGTTTACCAGATAACAAAACAACGCGCAGCGAGCTTATACGGCCTAGATGAGGATGAACTACAAACATCGCCCATGGGAACGCCATTTGTAAGTGCCGGGAACTCTCCGGGGATACAATATGGCGGTAGTAACTCTCCTGTGGGTGCCTCTTCTACTAGTTCCGGACAGACCAGTGGACAGCCGATGGTGACTATCGTAGAAGCTACGGGTATTTTAGAGGGGTGGAAGAGCAATAACGGCAAGCTGCAGCGTTGTGCAATAGGTTCTGAGACTCCGGTTAACTGCGTATATGTAGGCGGTAAGCTTACTAAACTTATAAGCGATCCTAAAAAACAACCTAAGTTCTATATTTTTCCTAATAAACGGGCACGTCGCCGTGCATGGGGTCTTAGCGATATAACTGACGGCGCAATTATGCTGATGCTCACCTATATAGAAACATTTTCCGACTGGAGGACGGTAGCCTCTAAGGTTAACTTCCCCAAGTTTAAAGGTATGAATTTTGGCCCGGATACACAGATGCCGAAGTTTAAAAACAGGCAAATACAACTTTTGCCTATGAGTGACGGCCAAGACATGGAACCTTTGCCGATGGGTAATGATAATGCCATGGAATGGAGTAAGCAGTTAGACGAAATTAAGGAACAATTCGTACGCGAAACGGGTATTTCCCGCGTATTATTCGACGACCCTTCTGTAACTCTTAATTCTAACCAGGCCCTTCTAACATCTATGAAGCCAACCAGTGATATAGCGGAGAATAAGAAACAATTATGGTCGCCCATACTAGCGCAAATGTTTACCGATGCTATAGAAACTATAGCCGCCCACGAAAATGACTTTAAAGATCTAGTGGAAGGTGATTGGACATTAAAAGTCCAGTGGCCAAGCGTTATGCAGAAAGAAGACCCAGTTTACCAGCAAATGCTACTTAACCGCTGGAACGCTGGAACCATTAGTTATGAAACCTTCTTAGAAATGCAGGGTGAGACCAAAGAGGAATTGGATAGAATACGCGATGAAATAGATGATCCTATAACTGCCGCGATACTATCACACGGCATAGGCGAAGTTGCCAAGAAAGCTATTTATGACTTTATTGGTATGCCTCCATGGGGTTATGTCACTCCTAAAGTTTCTCTGCGCGGTGATCTTGCTCCCCAGGAAGTTGGCAATATGGCGCATAATTACCAGTGGGATCAAGGCCCATATGGACCAAATATTGGCCCGCAAGGATTTGAAGGCTCCCAGGCTAACCAGGACGTAATTAATTCTGGGTTTATTAAGGACACTAAAAACGGTCCGCAAGCTATATATCAAGCACCCCAGGGTACGCCAGCAAATAACCAACCGGGCACCCAACCTGTTTCACAGCCTGGTAGTGGCGCACCTCCAATGAGCCCACAGGGGGCATTGAATCAAACTAACCAGCAAAGTGGGCAGTAAATGGCAGGTTCTAACTCACCATTTAGCTCCTCAAGTTCTGTTGGCTCATTGTTAAAATCTGGCGTAGATATACAGAACAAAATTCAGGCATACAATGATGCTCTACAGGATTATGATTGGAACCTATCGGCGAAAACCGATGATGACTTTGAAGCTTATAAAAATTACCTCCAGGGGAATATAAGTAAGACTACTGACCCTACAAAAATTCTCGACTATACGAAGAAAATTACTAGTATAACCCGGGAGAATATCTCTACTTCTATTCAAAGGGAGAATATCCAGATGATGTCTGGCAATGCTTCGCTCAACGACAAATATAATCTCATATCTAATCAATTTGTAAGAGCCTACCAGAACGGCGATTACAGCCTAGCCCAGAGTTTAGAGTCGCAAGCCTATTCCGTATCACAACAAATACAAGTCCAGCAGCAACAAGCCGCTACAGCAGCTCAAACATTAGCTAAAGCGGCCGCATCTTCGGGAGCAACAAGCTATGAGGGCGTTGCTTCTAGTCTTACCAATGCTCTAAAGCAATTCAATAAAGACTATGCAGCTGTTGGCCAAAAAGGCCAGCAAAAAGCCATTAAAGATTTTGTAAATTCTCCTGTAGTAAAACAACAGATGGATGCGCTTGGCATTGCGCTACCACCTGGAGCTGCACCAAATTACTTCGATATAGTCCATGGTATCGCACAAGCCGTATACCAAGCTCACGTATTAGCATCGCAAGCAGTAGAACCTTATGATCCAGATAAAGCCCAAACATATGCAGATAAAGCAAATGCTATAGTTACAGGCGATACTAAATTCAATATTCTAGGAGGATCTGCGAGCTTCCAGGACTTGCAGGCCAACGCGGGCGCGTTAGCGAATGGCCAGTTAGCATACAACGCCACGACTGGAGGATTCGGCAAAGCAGATATTCCAGGAGTACCTAAAGGGGCAACCGCTACAGGATTCAACTTCGTGCCAGGAGAGGGCGCTCAACCTACTTTATCCCCGAATGCTTTCGTACAAAAGCTATCAGGAGATGCCGTCAACCAGCTACAAGGCCTCGGTTTGCAAACTTCGGGCTCAAACGTGCATCAGGGCGCACAAGTGCAAGTTACCAATAAGTCGCCCGAATTTCTACAAAAAGCCGCTAAAAATGGCACATTACTTAACGTCTTTACACAAGACAATAAAGCTACAGGTAGGACTAACTTGGTATTTAAGGGCGATGCCCAGCAGGGTCCGGGAAGTTCGGTTTATTACGTAGTAAAAGACCAGAACGGCAAACAAGGGTTATATGAAGAAGGCCAGAACGGCTCTAGGTTAGTATCTTCTGATGATGGATTTGATGCATATGGTGCAAACGCATTATCCCAGCAAAATAATGAACCACATAAAGGCATAGTCGGAAGAGCATTATCCGGCATAGCTAATGCCGCAAGTACGGGATTAGGTTACGGTCTTAGTGTATTCGGAGGTCATGCCTCTGCACAGGGTCTCATGGATAGTGCCACTACAAGAGCGAATTACTTAGCAGCCCAGGCAATGCTTAAACAGCCTCCTCCACAATTGCCTAATATTTCTCTAGCACCTCCGCCAGCATTGCCGCAAATTAAGATCGCACCACCACTTCCACCACGAAGCATTGTTATCAATCCTTTACCCAATCAGCCAATAGTGCCAAAGACTACTAATCCTCAAGGCGGTAACAAAGCCGTCCAGGGTACGGGAGGTATTAGCCTACAGGGTGGGAATGTAAGGCTACAGTAATGGCTAATATCCTAAGCCTAGACCAAGCCGGCCAATATACGCCTGGTAATGCCTACGCCGCCCAAGGCAGATTAAATACTGAAGTAGGACAACTTGCTCCTCTGGCTACTACCTATCACGTACAACAAGCTACCCAACCAGTAAATTATGCTGCACCATCGACATTTGGAAATAATGAAGGCAATTTAGCGAAAGCAGCCCACTTTTTTGGAACTGTAGGTAGCGAGGTTGGGCACCTAGTAGGACAGGCAACTTCATGGTTGGGGCATCAGACAGTTAATTTAGTGGAAGCTCCGGTTAAATTCGTAGATTCAACATATCATTTTGGTGTTGATGCCATGCATTCATATAGCCAGGGGAAACAGGTGGATGAACTGGCGGCCAGAGTGGACAGTTTAAACCAGCAATATAAGTCAGGGCAGGTTACGAAAGACCAATATCAATCTGAATTAAATGATATAACCAAGGCCCAAGGCGAGTTGCAAGATCAGATAGACCAGACTACCCAAAAAATGAAGATTGAAGGTGGCGTAGTACAGAAGTCTGGCATAGACACGGCAGCTACTATAGTAACTATCGCGACTGGCGGATTAGGTGCCCCAGAAGCAACAGCAGGTGAGCGCTTAGCCTCCACATTCTTATTAGGCAAAGAAGCCGATCCTGTACTTATGAAAGGCGCAAGTGCTATTGGTAAATTAGCTACCACTCCTGAGGAATTTGCTAAATTATCCCCGGCAACACAGGCGGTATTACAGCGAGCTACTGCAGAAATATTGGCCAACCAATCTATTAAAATACCAGCAAGTCAGATAGCAAAATCCGTGGCAATTAATATGGCCTTAAAATACCCGCTGAATTTCTGGTGGTTATCCGGTACAGGAAATCAGATATTTACGGAACTAGATAATAAAAAGTATGGCGATGCTGTTAGGACTTTGGCTTTTAACGCAGCGCTTCTTCTAAGTGGTGGCCCGATTGGCTATGCGTTGAGTAAAGGTGGTGCGCTTACAAAAGGCATTGCTGCTAGAACTTTCGGACAGACTTCATTTTGGGATGAACTGTCTAAGTTTTATGGCGATGGTTCAGTGGATGGATTCGCCAAAGCTGTGCAAAAAGTTGGCGATTCTCTTCCCGCCAATGAACGCGAAGAATTTTATAAGAACCTTTCTGCAGTAGAGCATACGAATGTGAATGCGGTTGACGGTAATCCAGTTGCGGCAGCTAATCGCCTAGCAAAAGGCATGCGTGAAACTTATGGCTTTGATCTATCTACTGTCCCTCATGAAGATGCTGTGCACGATATGGTTAATTTCGCCAAATGGCAAAGAGTGGCTAGCGAAGTAGGTAAGGCCAATGGACTGGGAGAGATAACGGTAGGCCGTATAGATGCTAGGGATTTAAATAAAATAGCTACTGAATTATCTACGGCTGATAGTGCTGATGCAAGAATGAGCGCATGGGAACAATTAAAAGCTGATAACCCTAACCAGGCCTGGGCAAATAACAAAAACTTTGATACTCAAATGGTCAATGCCATCAAGAATCATGAAGGTGTTGCCGAGTTCGATAACGCAATCCGCAACATTAAAGCCCAGGTGCAGGTTAAGGGTTTTCCTAAGAGCGTTCTTAATGAAATGAGCAAACAGGGATATATCCCAATTGAGCCGAATAATCTGGAAGCTCCATTTAAAGAAGGAACTGGAAAAATTACCAGTAGCTTTGGACAAGGTGATTTTTGGACAAAGACCGTGCAGCCATTGCCAATACTTAATTCTGTAGGAGCATTGTTAACAAGTTCTGGCCTTTCACCTTTGGCATCTACGCAACGCGTATATGAGATCTTTAATGAAAATTTATCTAGGAACTTAGTAGATTCTGGTGTGGTGAAAAATATCATGGGAGAAGATGCTGCTCAGACGGCTGATACTATGATTAAACAGCTTTCCAATTACGCTAGGAACCCTACCGTTGGCAAGATCTCTAAGCATTTACCAATAACTGACCTTAGGCAGATGACGACCAAAGACATTCAAGCGGCGCTGAATGTTACGGCAGATGAAGCGTCTACGGTTAAGAGTGCCATTTCTAAGAGCATGATCCAAGTACCTCTCGATGTTAGAGGTTTAGGCGATAAGGTAACTGACCTTGCATACCCGGCATTGAGAAAGTACTTGCGCGTACAGGGTGCGGGAAGATTTTCCTGGAACCCATTCTTTCAAGCTAAAGTCATCACTAAGACTGAGGTACTGACCGAATCTGAGGGTGGTGGAATATTGCGCTCGATATTCTCTAATGATTATAAGAATATTGATAATACTAGGAATTTATTAAGAGAAAATGGCGTATTTAGTGAACGTGGAAGGTTGGGCGATGTAATCTCCGGCGAAGCTGCAGATAATACCGGAGCAGCAAGTGCAAATCTGACGCATAAACTTCTGCCCTTACAGGAAAAAAGCATTGCTGGATTAGTACAGGCGCAGGCCGACCGTATGAGTATGGATGTGCAAACATATATAAAAACTTTTCCAGAGCAGGTTAAAGACACTACGCAAATGATTGTCCAATATGATCGGCGCTCGCAATTCCTTAACTCACCACTCGCTAGGACGCTTAATGTAGCTATTTTCCCTTTCCGTTTTGAGACTAAAGTGGCAACTATAATGGCTCGCAATTTAGCCAAGAGTAGCATGATGACGCAGGTAGCCGTAGTAAAAGGATTAATGGGAGCACACCAATGGCTTAATTCTCCAGAAGGCAGAGCATGGTATCAGCAGAACTCCGAAGCCATAGGATTATTCAAATACTTTGTACCCGTATCAACTCTAAGCGAAATGTTCAATGCGCTAGGGATGCATCCCGGTTCAATTGGCGAACTGGGAGAACTTGGCGGCCTGCCATTCGGTTGGATTCCGCAATTGCTAGATTCGGAAGGAATAACACACTTTAACCAACCCGGTGTTAATGCTAAAACCGGGCAAATTTACACACAATACGTACCAGATTCCGCTAAGGGGCAGGTGGCTACTGCATTACAAGATTTACTATTATCACTCTTTTCTTACCCAGGAGCTACTGCAGGACTTCCAAGCAAGACTTCTATCGCTAAGAATGTTGCTAACGGGCTTACCGGAGTTAATAAAAATGACTTTACGGCCGTCCATCCTTCACTACAGGACTTATCTCCGGAATCACAAGCATATGCACAGCAGATACAAATGTTAAGTGGAAGTCTACAATCTCCATCTTCCACCCCTGTCGCTCCTGGCGATACGGTAAATACAAAGCCATTATCGACTCCGCTGACTATACCTAAACCTAAGGCTAAAGGCTCGTCTGGATCAACAACCAAGAAAAAGAAGGCAGACTTTATGCCTTCGCTATTACCCGGCCAAACTCAACTAGGCCAACTCCCTTAAATTGACATAAACATAATTCCTGTGTTATAATGTGTATCAATGAAACAGTTTTGGAAGATTAACCTAGCTGTCTGGTTGCCAATAATTTTATACGCTGTAGTCTATACGGGCGCATATCTCTATGCAAAATCCCTGCAGTCTAATTATCATAAAAACCTAAGCAGTTGTGATAATTCACATCAAGTTTGCTATCAGGACCAGTCTGCACTAGTTCACAGGTTTTTGTATATACCGAGCTTTTCTAAAACTGGATTATAAACTCTTTAAATAATTCCAGAAGGACTCAGGGAGTTCTTTTTTTGTTATGGCGCTAATTGGAACTGCGAAAGCCATAATTAATCTTACAGGTAGGGAGATTATAGCGAACGGTACGCGGAATACCTGCTGCCACTTAACCTCTATTTTTTTAATCTCAAGTTCTAGTTGTTTAACCTTAAGGCCATAATCTGCTTGTTTTTGGGCGATTTTAAATTCTTGCTCGAACTCCTCTTTTTCCCTAGGAGTCATGAATGTGGGGTTATTGCCTCTCATATATGGTCTCCTAAATACTTAATGGGGTCTGGACTAATCACCATCATTTGTAGGTGGTATTGCCAAGCTTCTAATGAAACGCCGTGTAAATTAACTTCATTTTCTTTTAAGGGAAACATCTCATGTGTTTGAGTCATATAATGTTCTTCACCCCATAAAGCCTTACAAAATTCGTGGTTGAAGATTAACTTTTTATATTCATCGTCAAACAATAGTTTATATGGGCCAGGTATTAACCACCCATCATTGACACCAAAGCTGGCTTTATTGGCTTTTTTTATTGCCCTTTTGAGAATTATTGTTTTCTCCGCCATTTTCTAAATGATAATTCTAGCTAGCACGTATGTCAAAGTAGCTTATTGTACATCACCTGCTTTACTATGCAATTATGGAGTATAAAAGTCCTACGGATATTATTAAACGTGTTGGGATATATATGGGTACCGCTATGCCCACCTTCCGTCCTAAATTAGTAGATCACCTACAATCCCTAGAAGCTTGTCGGTACGAATTAGCAAAAGCCGTGGTTGAATGGCATAAACAAGTAGCTGAAATGAAGAACAGAATGCTACATCCTAAAGATCCAATGCTTACGGAACTGGACAGAACTACTATGTTAGACGCGCATGTTTCTATCGTGCGCAAAGATTATGAATTGTTAGTTAAATTAGAGGAAATCGTGCGCGATAGAATCGAGCTTGGCAAAATCTTATTGCAATTAGAGAAATAGGTTCCGTACTGTTCAAATAGAAACACCAGTGAGGTGTTTAGAATAAATAAAAGCAAGAAAGTAGGAAACAGAAATGGACGACACTGACAAAAATAAGTCAGAAACGGCTGTTCAGGAGCCACCTAAAAACGATGCTACAAATCAGCCCACTCCGCAAGTTGTGGAAAAGAAGACTGATGATAGTGAAGTTGAACGTCTCCGTAAAGAAAAAGAACAAGTCGAAATGGAGCGCAATCAACTCCGTAACAAGCTTAAGGAAGAGGAAGACGCAAAAGCGGCCGCCAAAGCCAAAGAGCTTGAAGAACAAAATGAATTTAAAACTTTGTACGAGCAGGAAAAAGCCAAGCGTGAAGAAATGGAGCGTGAATCTGAAGCTGAAAATGCCAAAAGAAAACGCGAAGAAGCGCAGTCCAATGTATTGTCTGATTACTCAGATGATGTAAAGGAACTCGCAAAAGATACTGGTGTAGAGCTTGGTGATGTCACTGAAGAGGCTGTTAACGAGTATAAGGCTAAGTTGGATAAGATCCAGACACGCCTAGGTAATAGCCAGAAAGTTACTCCCAATAATCCAGGAGCAGTTTCAGGTAAGAAAGAATACTCCCGTGAGGAGATGTATGAAATCTTAAATGACCCTGCAAAGCGTGACGCTTACTACCGTGCAAAAGGCGGTTCCACCGCAATGATGATGGAGCCAGCCAAAGGCTAAACTGTCCGTACAAAAACAGATATTTGAAAGGTAAAATAAAATGCCAATCGGCCTTATTACCCCTATGCAACAGGGGCAAACAATGGTTGAGGACGTAACTGATGAAATAGTAAACGTTTCATTCGCTACAACTCCCTTTTATTCGTCTTTAGGCGAATCTCAGGCAACCAACACGTTGCACTCGTGGCTGACCGACTCTTATGCGTCTAGCGCAGATAACGCCCAGATTGAAGGTAACGACCTTACTTTCACTGACCTTACTGAGCCAACACGCAGCCCGAATGTAGTTCAGCTATTCCAAAAAGACATTCGTGTTTCCAATACCGCACAGCGCGTAGCGCACTATGGTACTGGCGACCCTTATGCCTACCAAAAAACAAAAAGAATGACAGAAATGGCCCGCGATATTGAAAAAGCACTTATTGCTGGTACGACTGCATCCGGTTCTTCCGGTGTAGCTCGAAGGTTGAACGGTGCTATCGCACTCATCACAACCAACAAGACTACCCGAAGTTCTGGTACGTCACTTTCTGAAACAGAATTTAACGATATCATGCAGAGTATCTATGATAACGGCACAGATATTTCCGTTGATAAAGCCTTCACTGGCGCAAGCCTTAAAAGAGCTATCAGCGGTTACACTGCTGGATCTACCAAGTTTACCCAAGCAGGTGATCGCTTGGTAAATAGCTACTCAGTCTATGAATCAGACTTTGGTGTTGTTACTGTATACTTGGAGCGTGAAGTTCCAACCACCGCTGGCAACAAAGCAATCTTGCTCGTTGACTCCAGTAAGTGGAAAGTAGCTTACTTAACTGATGGCCGCCCGCAGCATATCCCGCTGGCAACTATCGGTTCTGCTAAGCGAGGAATGCTTGAAGCCGAGCTTACCCTAGAAGCCCGCAACCAGGCATCTAGCGCTTACCGCGTAGGTTACGTTTAAAATTTGGGTATCTTCCCCGAATTCCACCCCCCATACGAAAACAGCCCCGCCCTCGGGCTGTTTTCAATTTGTGCAATAAGCTCATGTGGCAAATTTAAATTCTTGTGATATTTATAAGTCAGCATGAGTGACTTCGCCAAAGATTTTATGAACGTGGTAGATAACCGCAAAGGAAGTGACATTGCTGATTCTGTTGGTATGCCTGACGAAAAAGATTATGAGACATTATTAAAAATTATCCAGAAATTTGAACGTAAGAATCCTGGACTTATCAAGTATTGCTTAGAGCAAGGCCGCAAAGATTACGATCTTGGTGTGCATAGTAAAAAGAAAATATGGACGGGTAAAACCACCGTCAATAAAGACTCGAATATGAATTATATATTCGAGCTTCCAGCCGGATTATACGATGCAATAGAAGCAGTATTCCCCTCGATGTTCAGGAGTAAGAAACACTTTGCGTGGTTTAAAAAGAACTTTACACGCCTAACTATTGGGAATGATGCTTAATGAAGCTATTTGTTAGCTTTGTCAGCTTCTTGCTTAGCCTTAAGGCTATCATGTGTGAGTACAGCACCACTATCGTCAAGATATTCTACAGCCGCAACTACATCATCTCTTTTACTAGCATCCTGTCCAGCAAGATTAGCGGGCGTAACAGCTGGTGGAACTGTAGTAGGTTCTACTGGAGTGCCATCCTTGGTGAAAAAACGGGTAACTGGAGTTCCCTTATTAGGATCAGCAGTTTTGTCTCGAACAGGCTCATTGCCAGCAGTATTAAACACACCTTCTCCGGAAGTATCGGCAGGGCTAACGCCTCCAGTTTGCGGGGCATCGAACTGAGAAAACTTTGGATTAGTAGCTTCCTCGCTTGCGTTAGTAGTTGTTTTGCTAGAGGTAGTTTTGTTATCTTTAGCCATTTTTGTTCTCCTTTATCTTATAACTGCATAGTACGGAACCTATCGTATGAAAACCAGTAATAATTCTAACAAAGTAGCCGCTATTTTGATTGTTAAGGGCACGGATAATGAGGCCGAACACCTTAAAAGATGCCTGGGAAATATCAAAGATCATGTGGACGGAATCTTTCTGAATATTAATCACCAACCAGGTAAGAAAGTTTCTACTAAAATCCGTCGCTTAGTAGATACTATGGGGTTCCAATGGTATAACGATGATCAAAGCCAGTATGCTCCAGAACAGTGTACCTTGCCACCAAATAAAAGGTGGGTTGAGACTGAATGGCATAATAACTTCGCCGAGGCTAGAAATGCTAACTTAGCTCAAGTCCCTCAAGATTATAAGTGGGTAATTTGGCTAGATGTAGACGACACAATAGACCATCCAGAGAAAATACGCGAAGTAGCGGAAGAGTCAAAAGAATACGACTGTATATTTGTAGATTACGATTATGACCACGATGAATTCGGTAACGTCACTACCAAGCATTTAGTAGGCAGACTGTTCCAAAATAACGGTTCGCACCATTGGAACCCTAAGACTAAAATCCATGAGACTTTAGTGGAAACTAGAGCTGCTAGACAAGGGATGACTAAAGATTTTAAAGTAATCCACCACGCCGATTCTAACCGTACGCGTAAAAGCTTTGAGCGCAATATTAAGATGCTCGAATCCCAACTTAAAGATGAGAGTAAAGATCCAGACCCCAGAACCTTCTACTATCTCGGCTCTACTTACATGGACGCAGGTGATTATGAGAGCGCAAAGCATCTTTTTAATGATTACCTAACTTTATCCGGCTGGGACCAAGAACGCTGCGTTGCGCTTACTAAACTGGGGCGCATATTCTTAAACGAAGACAATAGGGCTGAAGCTAGAAAACATTTTGCTATGGCGCATAGTGAAGACCCCGCCAACCCTGATCCTTTAGTAGAACTCGCCTCTTTAGAAATAGAACTTGGCCAATACAATAAGGCGCGTCTTTATCTTGAGCAGGTAGAGAAGATGGAACAGAATGCTACTACTCTAGAGATTAACCCCATGAGTTACACCTTCCGCACCTACTTACTTCTGGCGGAGTGTTACTTAAACATGGGCGGTAAGTGGATAGAGAAAGCAGAGACTTATGCCAAGAAAGCTTTGAAATATAAAAAGACCGATAAGAACGTTAAAAAATATGTTTCTATGATCGTCGAAATAAGCAAAGACCGCAAATATCTACAGGGAGTTGTAGCTAAATATAAAGACTTGCTAGATGAAGGTAAGAAAGAAGAAGCCCAAGCTCTACTTGAAGATTTACCCGCAAACTTAGCAGATAATCCGGTAATTGCCCAACTAATGCAGTCGGTGAAACCCTATAAATGGCCTAAGAAATCCATAGCTATTATGACTGGAGATACGGCTTTAGATGAGTGGGGACCATGGAGTCTTAGAGAGGGAATTGGCGGCAGCGAAGAGGCTATTATCCGTTTAGCCCCTAAATTATCGGCATTAGGCTATAAAGTTGCAGTATTCGCAAAACCAGGGAGTAGGACGGGATTATACGGCGATGTAATGTGGCGCAACTTCTGGGATTGTAGCCTGAAGGATGAATTCGACATCTTTATATCATGGAGAAACCCTTTTATCTTTGACCAGGAGATTAAAGCTAGAAAGAAATATCTCTGGCTACATGACGTCATGGAGCCTGGCGAGTTTACGCACTCTAGACTCGCCAACCTTAATAAGGTCATTGTGCTATCTAAATATCATAGATCTTTATTTCCAATGATACCCAATGAGAAAATCATGCTCTCTGGTAATGGCATAGACCCTGAAGAATTTGATAAATATACCAATCCCTCTACTGGTAAACTCATCGGCAATCCACACAATAAGAATGGCGGCCCAAGAATATTCATACAGCGTGACCCACATAAAATTCTCTACGCATCTTCACACGTTAGAGGACTTGCTTACCTTTATAAAATCTGGCCTGATGTTAAGAAAGCCGTACCAGATGCAACCTTAGACGTATATTACGGGCGCGAATCATACGATAAAGTCCACAAAGGTAATCCAGAACGCATGAAGTGGATGGACGATATGATTGCCAAAGCTAAAGAATTAGAGGGAGTAACGGACCATGGCAAAGTATCTCAAGATAAGATTATCGAAGAAGGTTTTCGTAGTGGCATTTGGGCTTATCCGTGTCCCTTCCCGGAAATTTACTGTATCACCGCAATTAAGTCTCAAGCAGCCGGAGCCATCCCTGTTGCGAGTAACTATGCTGCACTCGACGAAACCATCCAGTACGGTCACAAGCAACACTTGGGTGAGTTCGACGACAGAGACCTGCAGACATATCGTGATGCACTTATCTGGTGGCTCCAGCACCCCGAAGAACAAGAGAAGATAAGGCCAGAGATGGAAAAATGGGCAAGATCACAGTCTTGGTCAAACATAGCAAATCAGTGGATAAAAGACTTTGAAAGCGAGAAAACCTAATGTCGCAAAATATTGACATATCCCTGTTGCTCCCAACCCGCCAGCGCCCTGAGCAATTAAAACGTTTCTACGAAAGCGCTATGGATACAGCGGATAAACCCTTCAATATAGAGGTAGTTGTTTATATAGACAAAGACGATAGGAGCTACGACACTCTCCGCTTGCCTAGAATGGCAAAGATCAAAGGTGAAAGAATTGTTTTAAGTGAAATGTGGAATAGGTGTTGGAAGATTGCTAAAGGTGATATCTTCGGCCACATGGGCGATGACATTGTATTTAAAACTAAAGGCTGGGACACAGAAGTAAAGAATGCTATAGATAGTTTTCCTAAGAAAATTGGCTTTGTGTGGGGTGATGATAAAAACGACCAATCGCAACAGAATGAATTCGGCACTCATGGATTCATACACCGTAACTGGACAGATGTTATAGGTAGGTTCGTACCACCTTATTATGAGTCTGATTATAACGACACACATTTTAACGATGTTTCTAAAGAGCTAGGGGTACAGAAATATTTGCACCATGTCGTGACTGAACACTATCACTATACGGTAGGTAAAGCGGAGATGGATCAGAATACCGAGGAAAGGCTAGAGCGTCACACCAGGCAAAAACCGGAAGAGATTTATTACAGTCAGGAAAAACGTATCGAACGTTTAGATGAAGTAGAAAAGTTAAGGCAGTTTATAGAAAATGGATCCGTTTGATTTTGTTATGGGTGGTTTAGAAGACGAGGATGAAGATGAATAGCTGGACGATTCTAATTGCAACACTTGGTCAAAGAGAAGAGCGTTTTAAGAATTTACTCAAAACATTACTTCCCCAGGTTGAGCAGGCTAGGGGTCAAGTAAGAGTACTGGCCTATTGGAATAATTTTGAACAACCTCTAAGTGTAATTAGACAATCCCTAGTTGAAGAAGCAACCGGAGAATATATCAACTTCATAGATGATGACGATATGATCCCAGGCTATTACGTTGACATGGTTACGGAAAATCTGGGTAAAGATTATGTTGGCTGGAGAATGCAGGCTTATATGAATAACGAGCCCCTTAAACCTACTTTCCATAGTCTTAAATACCCCCAGTGGTCCGAAGATGAAAATGGCTACTACCGCAATATTTCCCATTTAAATCCAATTAAAAGAAAGATCGCTAAACAGGTATCATTCGTTACCGACGAAGGCAAGCCCGAAGATTATGACTGGGCCCAAAAGGTAGCTCCTTTAGTTGTGACTGAAAATTATATAGATTCAGTTATGTACCATTATTTTGCCAATGCGGATGACAGTAAATGGAGGGGTGGTAGGGAAGTAGGAAGTTTTAAGCGTCCAGTTATAAGAAGTAAATACTTTAGTTGGCACCCGCAGTCTAGGAGAGAATATGGGAACACCTAAAACGATCGAATCTTTTAAGGATGCAATGTATGACTGGAGTGGCCTTATTATCCGTGATTACATACTGGAAAACTACAATCCTAAATCTACAAAAATTCTTGACGTAGGAGCTGGTTGGGGAAAGTACGCCTACCTGCTGCACGATTATGTAATGGATGCTTGTGAAATCTGGGATAAATATATAGAAGAAGAAAACCTAGAGAATATTTATAGGCATGTATACAACGTAGATATTTGCGATATGGCAATAAGCAAAGGTGTTTACGATGTGATTATCTTTGGTGACGTACTAGAACACATAGAAACATCAGAGGCTCAACAATTAATAAAAAGATTATCTTCCAGGGTGAAGGATATTGTTGTTGCAGTACCTTTCTTATATAAGCAGGGCGAAGTGGAGGGCAATCCCTATGAAGAACATAAACAACCCGACCTCACCCCTACACTCATGGCCGAACGCTACCCGCAGTTAAAGCAATTAGAAGTTTCAAGAGAGAAGGGAATATATGTCAAGAGATAACATTTTTATAACGGGTATAACGGGGTCCCTTGGGAAAGCCTTTGTTGATCTATTAAAAGACGATTATGAAATCACAGGTATAGACCACAACGAGAATTCGGTTGCTAAATTCCAGAGAGATTACCCAGATATAAAAATCCACTACGGAGATTTCAGGAGTTCAGATCTTACCGGACAAGACGTGCTTATCCATTTAGCAGCCATGAAGCATATAGATATATGCGAAGAGAATGCAATTGAATGCATTCGAAATAACGTTATTAAAACTTTGGAATTATTCGAACACGCTAAAAGTACCAGAGCGAAGATTCTATTCATGAGTACTGATAAAGCTGTAGAGCCAACATCTAACTATGGATACTCCAAAGCATTAATGGAAGCAGCCGCTAGGGAACTAGGCGGAGCCTTTGCAAGGTCGGGAAATATAACAGCATCTAATGGTTCGGTCTTAAATATATGGGACGAAGCGATTAAGAACAACGAGCCAGTAAAGATAACCCATCGAGATATGCGCCGCTATTTCATTACCGCTCCTAACTTAGCAAAGCGTATTTGGGAAAAATTCCTAGCCGGAGAAAAAGTCATAATTCCTGAAATGGATCGAGAAGTAAGTTTGTATAATTTAGCCTTAGCTAAATTAAGGCATTATGGTAAAGATCGTGAAACATATCCGATTCAATTTATAGGGCTTAGGCCTGGAGAAAAACTTGAAGAATCATTGATGTGGGAAAGGGAGAAACGGTAATGCCAGTAACAGGATGTGGATGTAATGATCCAAGGTATTGTTCGCATAATAAGAAAATAGGTTTTTTGGGTATGGGCAAGCTAGGACTCCCAGTAGCCTATACTTTTGCGAGTAAGGGGCATGAAGTGTACGGCTACGATGTAGACGATAAAGTTTACGAATACGTGGCTGAGAGAACCTATCCTCACCAAGAAGAAGGTCTTGCCCTATTAATGGAAAAATACCGGGTTGTAATGGTAGATACGGTTAAGGACTTAGTAGCCCGTAGTAATTTGATATTTGTGCCGATACAAACTCCGCATGGTAAAAAATACGAAGGCAGTACGCGTCTCCCAATAGAAAGAAAAGATTTCGATTATAAGTATCTTAAACAAGGAATCTCAGAATTAGCTAAGGAGTGTAGGAAGCAAAAAAAGCATTTAGACATTGCAATTATATCTACGGTGCTTCCGGGGACGGTTGAAAGAGAAATTCGTCCATTACTTAATAAATATACACACCTAGTTTACGAGCCGATGTTTATAGCCATGGGCACAGTAGTCGCAGATGTCCTTAATCCCGAATTCGTATTAATGGGGGTTGATGAACCTGAAGTAGCGGATCGATTAGAACAATTCTATTCAACAATCCACGATAAGCCATGTTTTAAAACAGACATCAATACTGCAGAAGGTATAAAAGTTTTCTATAACACCTTTATAACAATGAAAACTGTGCTGGGTAATATATACGGTGAGATGGCCCATAAGTTGGCCATGAACGCAGATGATATTTACGAGGCCCTATCTTTAGCCACCGATAGGATTATCTCACCCAAATATCTAAAAGCAGGTGTTGGAGATGGGGGCGGATGCCATCCAAGAGACAACATCGCATTGTCTTATATAGCCGATAAAGTGAATCTATCTTATAACATATTTGATTCATTAATGTTAGCCCGTGAAAAACACATGCAATGGATAGCAGACCTGGCAATTATAAAAGCTGAGGAGGAAGTGTTGCCAATATACGTCATGGGGGAATCATTTAAGCCGGAAACTTTTATAACCACAGGTAGCCCTGCCGTGCTATTAGCTAATATTATCGGCGAGACACATGATGTAGTAATTGTTCCAGAATTTTCTGAACCTCCAGAACCAGGCGTGTACATACTTGGCGTGGCTCATACGGAGTATATTGATACTAAATTCCCCGAAGGCAGCGTGATAATTGATCCCTTTCGGATGGTAGAGGCAACGGAAAATGTAGAAGTGGTGAGGATTGGTGATGAAAGAAAAAGTAGTAAAAAAAGTCTTATTAAGCGAACTGTGTAGATACTTTCGGCTAGATTATGAAGAGATTGAGGGTATTGATGAGATTAAGATTATATATATTTATAATAAGATTTCCCAGAATAGCGACCATAATGACTTGGCGAGTATTTTAGAAGAACTCGACACCATGAATATACATATAAGGAATAGAAGAAAAAACCTTAACTCTATTTATTACCACTTAAAAATGGATAGCATGGTTAATTCACAGAGATATGATATGTCTGCCCTAAAACCTCCAATAAGATTCTGGCGTTTTGACGATTACTAATCGTACTATCAAATTGGAGGAACTAATAGTGATTTCCGTAGATAGGGTTATTCCACGCAGTTTACAGAGAAG
>Ga0207652_10001775_pt1 | contig 18781 bp, 12 predicted proteins | sample KBSC63BmetaG_FD_184334 | JGI IMG/M metagenome (GOLD analysis project Ga0207652, IMG submission 184334) | Corn rhizosphere microbial communities from Kellogg Biological Station, Michigan, USA - KBS C6-3B metaG (SPAdes) (version 2) | ecosystem: Host-associated > Plants > Roots > Rhizosphere ... | reverse complement strand
CAGTGGCTGGCTCGGACCCGGAAGGCCGGTCGCTACACCAGATCCGCACCCCACAAGGACCATGCACAATGCCGCGACAATCGCGGTCACCCCATACGCCAGCAAAGCCCAGTCGGGCAGGAAAGTTTTCTTCATCATGGGTGCCCCACAGTGCTTGACCCAAGCGTCAGGCTGGTCGACTTGCCGCCCTGCGTTACAACAACCACTGCAACCAGCCCACCGGCAACGGCCACCGAGCCGGCAACATACTTCGCCGTCTTGCCCATGTGCAGAATTCCATGCTGCGCGCCAGTGCTCGACGATCCGCCATTGCTCGGGTCCGAAGGCGAGTTGAGTGCGGAAATGATATTGCCCTGATGGATAACGGTCGTCGCGATGATGGTTCCCAGCGTCGCCGTTACCGTGATGGTGAATGTTCCCGGAGTGCGACCGACCTGCAGTCCCGTCGTCTTCGCGACACCGTCCGGGCCGGTCGTCGTGGCAAAGCTGGACGCTCCGTTGAAGTTTGCGCTTGCGCCCTTTGCGCCATCGTGGATCAGGAAAAGCAGTGCGACCCCGGCAACCGGCTTATGGTTCTCGTCCGTCACCTGGACGACAGGCTCACGCGCATCGCGTTGCCGAATATTGTTCAGCGCGCCTTCGCCGTCGAGAATCGTGATGATAAGTTTTTGCGGTCCGCCGTCGGCTCCGGTCTTCACCACCTGCGCCTGGACAGAGCTGCATGCCAGCATGGCCAGCCCCGCAACCGCCGCAATCAACCGTCGGCCTGGAAACCCACGAAGCGTGTCTATTTTGTTGGCTGCAATGCTCATCGCGAGATCTCCTTCCGCCTGGATCGTGGAGTCCGTCGGGCGTAGCCCATTCGTCCTCACTCATACAAGCGGAGGATGAAGCGAGAATTTGCATGGCAGCGGAATTATTTTTTCGGAGTTCGGGACAGCCTGAATTGTGGGATCTCACTCCACAGCCGGCGAGCATCGTTTTCGTCGGCACTGGTCTCAGCGCATTGCCGGCTGCCATCCATCGACGTAAGAGCAGAGCCAACAGGAGACCGCTCTCATGCGCTGAGGAAAGCCGTGACCGTCTTCGCCAAGGGAGACGCCAAGCGGGACCGGGAAGGAGAATGGAGATGGGGATTGAGCAGTGGCCTTCGGCAAAGAGTCACTGTTTGGTGGCGTCAGCCTTTGCGGGGCTTTTCGGAGCGGCGGCAGCCGCTTTGTCCGCACGGGCTTTGGCCTCATCCGCAATCTGGACATCAATATCTACCCAACCCTCCAACCGGCGGCCGGCGGTGGTTGCGCCTGCGTCCGCAGCTTTGTCATAGAAGTGTTTGTCGGCCGAATCGAAGATACGCTGGCGTTCGTAGATGAAGTTGACTTTTTCATAGCCGTCGCCTTGTCCACCATCGGTCACCACCCAGCGCTGCAAGGTGTCTTTGCCACCCGCTTCGGCCGGTGGAATTTTCACGGCAGACTTGAACTCGCCCATGTGCGCCGCCTGCTTCTTCACTTCGTCCCAGATGTAATAGACATCGCCCGCTTTCGGTCCCTCCGGATTCGTGTCGAATGTCCGCCAACTGTTCAGGGTCGTCGGAGGACCAAAAGTGATTTTGCCTTTCGACGTCACCCCGGCCGCGGTATAGACCTGGGCTGGCCAGTCCACGCATTTGGTGGTCTTCGATTTGTTCACCGGCCTGACTGCCGGGGGAGCCATCGGAGGCTGCGGTTGCCTGGCTTTCTTCTTTTCGTCCGGTGGGAGTGCCTTATAGTCGGCGAGATCACTTTGATACTTTGCCAGCCGCGCCGGATACTCGTCCTTGTGATCGAAGGCCTCTTGTTTGGCGGCAAGTATGGCGTCATCACTCGCGACGCGGGCAGCCGCACCGGCCTCGGTCTCCTGCGCAAACGGCGCCGTCTTCTGGTTCATCACCTTCAACGCCTTCGCCCGCGCCTCGGAGATGTCCTCGACAGGGCCCATCTGCTTGGTCATGTTTCCGTCGGCATCCGGCACCAGCGTGTACATCTGGCGTTTCCACGTCTTATCTTCCTTGTTGAAGATGAGAATGGAGTGCTCAAACGGGTCTTCCGTTCTGATTTCTTTATCGTCTTCCGTCGTGATGTTTCCGCCGTCGTCTTTCAGGCGAACCTCACCCTTCCTGGCGTTGCCTGGAACCGGCGGTTCATCTTTCTTTTTTTCATCCTTCTGCACCGCCGTTCCCCTCGATCCGCCTGTGGCCGCGTACTGACTCAGCAGCGCTTCGCTCGACTCGCCACGTATCACCCGGTCCGCCACTGCGTTCGCGTGCTGCTCATGCCGGTCGCCACTGCGGCCGACACCTCCGTCGAGATGCAGCCCCGAGCGCTGCTGGACAACGTGAGCAGCTTCGTGCGCCGCAAGGCGCAGGTTGGGTGTGCCGGCGAAGGCGATGTGTCCCGCGGTTGTGAAGGCGTTGGCGCCGATGGCGTCGCATGCGGCCCCGGCGTTCGCGCCGATGTGGGCCTGTGCTTCTGCGACCGAGTTGCGGCCGAAGGATTTCTGAATGCGGTCGAAGTAAGGCAGGGGGCTGCCAGTTCCGTTGGTCCCAAGCCGGGCGGCATTGTGAACCTGTCCTCCCGACAGAGGATTGGGCACCCGACTGAGATGGAACTGGACCGCAGGCACAGGGCCGGACGCCGGCCTGGACGCCATTTGGGAAGCCGGCGACGTACCAGCACCCAGTTCACCCACTCGCTGGCGACGAAGCGTCGCTTGGTTTCCGATGCTCCACGAGAGCCTGTGCGCCTGCCCGGCCCTAGTGGCCGAGGGTTGCGCAGCAAGGAGAGAGTGCTCCGACCCGACGTTGCGGATGGGGCTTTTGGCTGCGTTCGTCTGCGCCTTGGCGAGCGTGGAAGCAAACATGGCGGAATCCTTCTTCAGGTGGTCTCGTCAGTTGCAGGAATCGGTTCAGCCCGTAACGCTGAGCGTCTTCTCTCCCGTGACAATGAGGTGCCCAATTATATCCGTCCGATCGAAAGGAACGGATGACAGCCGCTTGACGGCAGCGAATTCGATTTCGTCGATGATTGACTCGTCAGTCGCGCCATGGATGATGGCGAACTTTTCCGGCTTCCAACAATTCTCGTTCCACTGACCGAAACGATCCTATAAAATCCCTTAAACGCCACTTATCGCTGACGTTTGGGCCGGCACCTTGATAAGAAGTCCAATCAGGTTCTTCGATTTGCCTAGCTTGGCGCTTGCAGTCATGTCGGCGGCATCCATTCTCGCGCAAAGCAGCTTGACCGGCAGCGGCGTCGCGACTGAAATCACGCTCCGCGCGAAGGAAACCAGGACTTTCCGAATTTCTGGCCCACCCCATAGCTTGCAGATCGTTGACATACGGCTGGAAAGCGGACTCGTCTGGATCCGGTCTGAGGAATCACCTGCAAGAATGCTGGATCTCGGCGGCGGCGGGCATTTGCTCTATGTACTCAGGACCTCTGAGGATGGAAACGCTCAACTCGAACTGCGTTCCGGGGAATCCTTGCGAGAAGCGAGCCTGAACGTCCGGCCAGTAGTGGAAAGCTACTCGGAAGAGCAAAAAGAGCATCTTCATACTGCCGAAGCCGAGTTTGCCGTTGCTGAGACGGCACGACGGCGTCAGGCCGGCGTTCCGGCCGTCGCTAACGCCGAAATGCACTACGATCTTGCCGCCGCTGAGGCGAAAGCTGCAGGCGACACGGGTCTGCTTCACTGGATTCTGAACCAGAAGGCGCGTTTTCTGATGTATCAGCAAAGCAATTTCAGCCTTCCGCAGCAAATCCTCATGCAGGCGGCTGCCCTGCATTCTCCAGACGATGACGCCGTCGAAGCGATGACCTACAAAACTCTAAGTTCGTGCGAGTACTACATGGGCCACCTGGAGACTGCCCTGGAAGACGCAAACCGCGCGCTGGCGCTCTACCGCAAGACCGGAGACATCTATTGGCAGGGTGTCGTGCTCGGTAATCTTATAGCGGACTATTCCGAGTTGGGCCGCAACGATGAGGCAACGTCGTCCGCGCGTGAAGCATTGATCGACGCGGAGAAAACGGAAGACACAGCAGGGGTTGTCTTCTCCCTCTCCCAGTTAGCGAATCTCTATCGCTTACAGGGCGATCCGCAACGGGCGTTTAAGACCTTCCGCGAAGCCGAATCGTGGTCGGAAAACATCCGTTACGCGCCACTCATCATGGCGGAAATTGAGCTGGATTTCGGACAGTTTTACGCGGATATGGGCCTTTGGACCGAGGCGCGGCTTCAGCTGGAACACTGCCTGCGCGTGGCAGCCGCGGACAGCCCGGCGGCGCTGGCAGCGCGAACCCTGCTCGCCGAAGTGTTGCGCCGGCTGCACCACGGCCGAATGGCGCTCGATGAGTATGCGACCGCCATCGCAACGGCGAGACGACTCAAGCTGCAACCGGCAGAGGCCGAGCTGCATATCGAACGTGCACAGGCCTTACTGCGGCTTCATCGGCTCAGTCTGGCGCAAAAAGATGCAGACACAGCAATGCAGCTGGCTGCATCGTCCAGCAATCCAGCCTTGCGCATCGGAGCCATTCTCGCGCAGGCGTCCGTTCAGGCAGCACGTTGCGGTCCAGTGAACGGCTGCGATAAAGCAGACCAGATGTATCGTCAGGCCATCGGCCTAATGCAGCAGACCAGTGACCGCGAGCAGGAAGCGATAGCCTATGCCGGCCTGGCCCAAATCGACGCACGACTGGACCACAACGAAAAGGCGCTGCAGTCGATTGAGCATGCCCTCACATTGGTCGAACACTCACGAGCATCACTCTCCAGTGAAGTCATCGCAGCCAGCTATTTTGAAGAGTGGAGCGGATGGTACGAGCTGGCGGAAAGTGTCGCGCTGCGTCTGGATAAAGCTCACCCCGGCGCGGGGTATCGCGAGATCGCATTCCGTTACACCGAGCGGGCGCGGGCACGCTCCATGCTCGATGCCATCGGGCCGATCGCTCCCCAGCCTTCGACAGTTCTATCGGCGGAGATGCAGCAGCGGATCACCGCTAACGAGAAACAGATCGAGCGAGACCAGGCGCAGTTGCTGACTACCGGATCGGTCGAGGTCGCCGCTGCTTTACAGCATTTGTACAATGAACAGGATCAGCTCGCCGCAGACAGAAGGCCAACGTCGGCACAATCGCCCGGCGAACACATCGCAAGCCTCAACGATCTGCAGAACACTCTTCTCGATAGCGACTCAGCACTCATTGCCTTTGTACCAGGCGCTAAATCCAGCGCACGTTGGCTGATCACGCGCACTTCAGTGCAGGTACGCACTCTGCCCGGGCGAAACGAACTTGCCACAACTCTTGCAACATTACGCCGGCTGCTGACGGAGAGAAGACCCGCCACGCACACGGGAGAGGACGTAACGCAGTACACCGCGAGAATCGCCGAGTTCACAACACAGAGAGATCGAGAGCTGGAGCGCGCGGGAAACCTTCTCCTCGCCGGCCTGCCACGGACCATAAAGCATCTCTACATCGTCTCCGATGGAGATGTACTTTCTCTGCCGTGGAGCGCATTGCGCCTCCCATGCGGCGCACAGATCTGTTACGCCATCCAGATGTTCACGATCTCAATTGAACCCTCAGCCTCGGTGGTCGTGGCGTTAGCCCGCCGAACCGCACAACCACAAAGAAACACAATTATGGTTGTCTCGGACGCCAGGCCATTCAGCGCAGAAATAACGCCCCGCTGGACTGCGTTCACCACCCTGCCAGGGTCGAAGCGAGAAGCCGCCGCCATCGCGCGCCAGGCTTCCGGAATGAAGGTCCGAGCGCTGTATGGCGACGCCGCAAGCCCGGATAACGTGACCACGGCCCTCGATAAGCAGGTACAGGTTTTGCATCTGGCCACGCACACCTTCCTCGTGCCAGGCCATCCGGAACTTTCGGGGGTCGCTCTGTCGCCGAATGCAGCCGCTAATAAAAATACGATACTGTGGCTTCATGACATTCCTTCGCTTCTTTCGCCTCCCCTGGTCACGCTCAGTGGATGCGCGACACAAGGAGGGGGGCTTAGTGGTGAAGCGTTGAAAACGCTGACACAAGCGTTTTTTTATGGTGGAGCGCAGCAGGTTGTCGCCAGCTTATGGAGCGTCGACGACGACGCAACGGTAACGCTGATGACCGGGTTCTACCGCAATCTGCTGGTCCGCCACACGGACGCCGCGGAAAGCCTGCAGGCATCTCAGATAGTCATGTTGAAGAGCGGAGCAGATGTTGCCGACTGGGCAGCGTTTACGATTAATGGTGCTCCTGCCGCAAATAGATTATCGGCGAGGAATTAGCGTGCGAGCAGAAAGCCTCCAGGCGTTGTTATCGGCGCTGCACACCAGCGAGCGCGAAGCTGCGGAGGAGTACAGCCTTCTGCATAAGCGCCTGGTGCGGCTTTTCACGCTCAACCGCGTCTCTGATCCTCAAGCCTTGGCGGATGAGGCCATGGACCGGCTCGCCCAACGGATCGCGCAGGAGCACGCCGCAATCCAAAGCCCAGCGGCGTTTTTATCCGGCATCGCGCGCCATCTGCTACAGGAAGAGGGCCGGCGCCAGGTTCGCGAGCGCGAAACCGCCCACGAATGGGCTTCTCAAACGCCAGTGCATGACGAGAGGAACGAGGAACTCCTGTCCGCCATCGAGGCCGGCCTGAGCAGGATGAAGCCCGATCAGCGCGACCTTCTTCGCCGCTACTACAGCGCAACCGGCAAAGAGAAAATCGAACACCACCGGCAACTCGCCGAAGAACGTGGACTCACGTTGAATGCCTTGCGCAACCGGCTGATGCGTGCCCGCCGTGAACTCGATCGCTGCATGAGAGAACTTCTGGGTGATGTTTCCGGTAAAGAGAACACTCATGATGAATAAAGGAGAACCCATTCTGGACGGCATTCCCCAGGACATCGGCAACTTGCTGATCGATTACGTATCCAACGCGCTCTCTGCCGACGAACGGGACGCCTTCGAGACACGCCTTCTCGAAGATGAATTCTTTCATCGCAAAGTCGAGGAAGCGGAGTTCCTGCTTTTAGAGGCTTATGCGGAGGACGCTCTGCCCGCGCCGGTCCATGACCGTGTTGCAGCATGGATCGCGTCTTCACCGCACCATCAGCGTCAGGTGGAGATCACCCGGTCTCTGCGCCGTCTCTCTGCAGCAGATAAAACGAGCACCGTGTCGCGCCTTCGCCTGTGGGCCCTCGCGGCAGCGGTCGGCATCGCCGCCGTTTCGCTTTTTCCCCTGCTGCTTCGGCGCCATACTCCTCCACCACCACCCCAGTTGACGGCGACAAACTCCGTCGCCCCATTACCCCTCCCCACCAGGGAAGACACAATACTTCTCGTTGCCGAGCGGCTGCGCGGAGCCAAGCCCGCGGAGCCCTCGACATTTCAGGTTCATGCGCAGTCGGCCGTGCGGCTTCAGATCATCGTTCGTTCAGCGCACGCAACGGATGTTTACGCGATGGACCTGCGCCGCGACGGAGCCAGCGCACCCGCGATGCACTTCAATGCCCTCAAACTCCAGGGCATGCCCAGGTCGCTCTTCCTTGAGGTGACGATTCCGCCGCACACGCTGGAGCCAGGAAGTTATGTGGCGGAGATCACCGCTCCCGGGGAGCGTTTCTCCATTCCCTTCCGCGCGGCGCTGCCGAAGTAGTTGCGTTATCGGGATCCGGCCTCTCAGTCCTCCGTATCGTGGTGCGAGTTTTTTTGCGAGATGTTTTGCCGAAAATGCGCACTGAGTGTATCGGGAGGGCTGAGCCGGCGGTAGGACGATCTCGCCGTCTGCAAACTGGCGTACCTACTTCGCTCAGGAAACGCAGTGCTCAGTTCCCGAAGTCCACAGGTTACGGAGGCTGTACATGTTTCGAAACGCGTCCACGATCGTTCGCTTTCCACTGCCGCTTTTGTTCGTCGCAGGCACATTGGCAGCCGCGCCTGCTGCAAAGGCCAACGACATCTCCTTTGTCGATATCTACAAAAACATCAGTTACCAGCAGACCGGCAACGGCAATACGCTTTCGTTGAATGGGACCTTCTTCTCCGCGGAAGTGAATGCGACTGCGGCTAACGCTTACACTTCCGCTTCCGTTACGCCACCCGGCGGGTCGCCTATTAACCTTCCGCAAACGTCATCACTCACCTATGGGTTCCAGACCGGCCTTCTCGCGGACCAGGCCACCATGGACGCGATGTTCCCCTTCGGCACCTATAACTTCGCCGGCGTGAATGGGCCGCAGACGGATACAGCCGCACTGGTTTACGCTGCGGACGATTACTCTCAGAGCAGGCCCTTTTTGACCGGGGCCGACTATACCAATCTGCAGGGCATGAATGCTGCTCAGAACTTCACCTTCCATCTGAGTCCGTTCACCCCGGGGACCGCCGGGACGCAGATGGACGCGTTCACTTTTCTCACCGTCTTCGATCAGTCGACGGGTGATGTGGCCTTCACAGCCGGCTTTCTTCCCTCCTCCACAAGCAGCATCTTCCTGCCGGGAGGAACGCTCGCAGCAAACACTGCCTACAGCTATGAAATCGACTACTCTGATCGCGATTTCGTGGGCGGCCAGGGTGATGCGGAGTTTCCTCCGCAAATCGGTTTCGATACCCGCACCGACGGTACTTTTTCCACCGCCGCCGCTTCCCCCATACCGGAACCCTCCAGTCTCGTTCTACTGGCGACCGGGCTCGTCGCGGCCGGCGGCATCCGCCGACGCCTGGTTTAGCTGACGCTTCATGAGGGAAGGCCGCTCCAGCTCCGGCGCGGCCTTGTGCCTCACGTTCCTCAAATCGCCAGCTTCTTTCCGCAACCTCTCGCGTGCGGTGCTTGTCTACCACTCCTGAACCTAGACCCTCCGAAGCGCGAGGTCGTTCGCACGGCGCATTCGGCCTTCCCGACATTTCTCCAGACTCTTTTCAGGTGATTCATGCATTCCATTGCCAGGCGAATCGTCGTCGCTCTTGCTTCCGTTCTCGTTGTTGTGCTTCTTTTCGGCTTGATGGCCAATCGCTGGAACACCCGCGTGCGCGCCGCGCGCCTGTCTCTTGCAGAGATCGCGTCCCGTTATCCCGTAGGCAGTCCGGAGCGGGCAATGGCAATACGCCGTGAAGTGACAAGCCGCAGACATCCGCGCTGGAGCGATCTCACCATGTCGGAAATAGCTGCCCGCATGGAAACCATCGCCATGCACACGCTGGTTCGCCCTCGCGACGTCACTCCGGGCGGCGCGACCCAGACGATCGCGCCCTTCCTCGGAGACTTTACCGCACTTTCAGCTCCGAGCGGTCAGGGTTTCTTCATGATCCGTCAGAACGATTGCAGCCTCACCTACAACGCGGGCACCTTTTCACGCAGCCTGACGAACCCGGGCTACACAGTTAACACAACCGTCCCCCACTACGACCAGACCATCCACCAGCTCGGCGGCATGACAACCAAAGGCGGCGCCTTCCCCGCCGGTTGCGTCCCCATCAACGGCAGCGCAACACGGGCATTATTTCTCGGCAAAACCTCGCAGAACCTTTATGTCTTTGCCAGCGAAGGTTACGACGGAACCACGCGGAATAACGCTCTTTACTATGGCACGATAGACAGCGCCTATAACTATCATTCCCTCTCCGTGGACGATTCCAACCCTAATATCCATGCCATTGCATCCGGCGACCTAAACAAAGATGGCAACGGCGACATCATCGAGCTTGGTTTTGGCAACTGCTCCATCAACGTGTTGCTGGGGAAGAGCGATGGCACCTTCCAAGCCGGAGTAGCCTATCCCTGCTCCGGTCAGGGCAGCGAAGGAGCCGTCGTCGCCGACTTCAACGGCGACGGCAAGCCAGATGTCGCGGTCATCAGCCAGGACGGAATGATCACCATGCTTCTCGGCAATGGCGACGGAACATTGCACCAGGGTCAGACTCTCCATATCGCGAACAGCCGCGCAGCCGCTTTCGGCGGTAACCTCATCGCCGCCGATACGCGAGGCATGGGGCGTAACGACATCATCGCCTCCACTGGCGATCTCCTGCTCTCCAACGGCGATGGCACCTTCACCGCAGGCACCAGCATCAGCTTCCCCAGCGTCGGAGCCACCTCGGAGTTCGGCCCCAACCTGGCCGCCGCAGACCTCAACAAAGATGGCAAGCTCGACCTCGTCTACTCTGACGGCTATTCCATCGACATCTATCTCGGCAAGGGCGACGGCACGTACACACCGGGGCTGCGATACGCCACCATCGACAACGTAGGCTACGTCACCATCGCGGACCTGGACGGAGACGGCAATCTCGACATTTACTCCGGCCTGGCCGGCGCCCAGTTCTACGGCGGTGGCGATCAGTTCGAGATGGACGAGAGCTATGTGCTGCTGGGCAACGGCGATGGCACCTTCCAGGGCGCACCGACAAGCGCCACCGCGTATAACGGTCAGAACCTCGCCGATATCAACGGCGACGGCAAACTGGATCTGGTCGGCGAAGCGCCATCGACGGATTATTTGAGCAGCAACTTCACCACCTATCTCGGCAGGAAGGATGGCTCTTTCGCTCCCACGGGTATCGTACTCAACGTCGCGACTATCAACGTGCCGAATGTGACCGAAGGTGCAACGAGCTACTCCAATATTGGCATTAGCGGTTATGCCGTTGCCGACGTAAATGCAGATGGGCACGCCGACCTTCTCTTTATCCCCAATGTGCTGACTTCCTATTACCAGCGCAGCATTCTGTGCGTTTCGTTCGGTCGATCAGACGGATCTTTTGCGCAGCCTTTGTGCTCGGAGTTACCGTCGTTACTATCCAATCCGGGCACGCTTCCTACCGGCGGCCCTGATTTCGACTTCAACTTGATCGCCACCAGTCTGCAGGTGAAAGACCTCAATGGCGATGGAAAACCGGACATCCTCTACAACTACCAGGACTCGGACTACGGCACCGCGTCCTACACCGCCGGTTATGTTGTGCAGCCCGGCAACGGGGACGGCACCTTCGGCAAACCGCAGGTCCTGGAGCTCTACTCCAACGCAAACGCGCCCACAACGCAGGTCCCGCGCTTCAGTCTGTTGGCAGATGTCAACCGCGATGGCCGTCCCGACCTGATCACAACTTTGCAGTCCGGCACCTATCCCAATTTCACGATAACTGCATACCTGAATCTCAACAACGGTGATGGAACCTTCAAGCCCGCGACCACATTGCAGCTTGGAGTTAATTCAACCAACATCCTGGTGGCCGATATGAATGGTGACGGCAAACCGGACCTGATACTGGAAGGCACTGACAGCACAAACACCACAGACATTGCCATATCGCTTGGCAACGGTGACGGCACCTTTGCCAAGCCCCTACTCACCGCTCTGCTTGACACTGTCTCGAACGGGCTCGCCGTTGGGGACTTCAACGGTGACGGCAAGATGGATGTTGCTTCACTCAGCTACAACAACAACTACAGCGGGATTTACTTCGGTAATGGCGACGGGACCCTGAAGACCATCACCGACATCTACAGCGAAGTACTTCCCGATGAACACATCCCGCTCAATGTGCAAGGCCCCGCCATTGCTTTGGACTTTGACGGCGACGGCAAAATCGATCTGCTGGCGGGCGATGTTCTTCTGCACACCATCACAGCACCGTCGACCACGACCCCAACGCTCACGGCCACTACCACGGCCCTGTCAGCCTCATCGACCTCCATCGCAACAGGCCAGAGTGTCACCTTAACGGCGACTGTCTCCGGCCCTGCCGGCACAACCCCTGTCCCCACCGGCACCGTCACGTTCCTCGATGGCAGCACTACTCTCGGCACTGGCACGCTGGACTCCACTGGCAAAGCCACATTCTCTACGTCATCGCTCACCGCGGGTACACACACCATCACCGCAAGCTACGGCGGCGATACCTCCTTTGCCACCTCCGTCTCAATTGCCGCGACGATCACCGTGACGACCCCAACCGCGCCTTCATTCACCCTTAGCCTGAGCCCTTCTTCGGGAACCATCTCCGGTGCGGGCGGAACACTTACCAGCACCGTCTCCATCACTCCTTCGAACGGCTTCAACGCGGCAACATCACTGGCGTGCTCCAATCTGCCCGCGCACACCACCTGCACTCTCTCGCCGAACTCAGTCACGCCCAACGGCGCCTCTGCGACCGCGACGCTGACTTTTACGACCGCCGTTGCCTCCGCAGCAGTTGATACACCACAATTCCCCGGCAGCTCGCCACAGCACCGTTCCATGGAAATTACTCTTGCGGGTCTCAGCCTGTTTGCGGGGATACTGCTTCTCGGACGCCACCGCCGCCTGCTGTTGCCACGACTTTTGCCGGTCGCCCTGCTCGCGGCAGGGGCACTGTGGCTCACCTCGTGCAGCGGCCACAGTTCATCGAGCCGCACGCCCTCAGGAACGAATTCGGTGACCGTCACAGCAACCTCCGGCGCTTCCAGCCAAAGCGCCGTGTTCCTGCTCACCGTCCAATAGGTCCCGCTGCTTTGGCAACCCGTCAGGAGCACCGGCCGGGATCGCACCGGAGCGACGCTCGTTCATAGTCTGGGGAAGGGATGCTGGCGCGCATCCATCCCAGACAAGTCTTCCCGTGCCAATTGGAATGACGCGGACCGACCGATTTGTAAGTGATTGAAAAGGATGGTGGCCAGAGACGGGATCGAACCGCCGACGCCGGCCTTTTCAGGGCCGCGCTCTACCACTGAGCTATCTGGCCTTGGCAATACAATTCCCGCCGGGCTGCCAAGAGCGCCTGCCGGTTGTCGTTTCGAAAATCGCCTGCCTGTAAGGGGGAGGGACCAGGCCACACACCGCAGCCTTCAAAACGTCGACCCTCAGTATAGCAATGGACAGCCGCCCCCGCCAAACTTCGGCACGACAAAAGCTCGCAGCCGGTAGCCCGCGGCTGGAAACTGAAAGCACAAACGCCTTCCGATCCGCTGCAAGGAATGCGCTCGCGCAAACCCCGCCCCGCTTTATCCCAAACGGCGTTATCCTGAACCATCTTTTATCCCGAAGTCACCAGCCCTTGCGAAACTGACGCCGAGGGCGGAGGTCGCAATGCAGACGAAGAGATTCATCCTCACCCTCGCAGCCGCATGGCTCAGCCTCACCATCGCCGTCCCTGCGCAGACGACCGCTCCCGCCGCCGCCCGCGCCGAGCGCGCCTTCGCAGCCGCAAAAAAGGCAGGAGCACCCGAGCTCTACGCCTTCCTCAAGCCCTTCCCAAAGGGCGCCGATCTGCATATGCATCTCTCGGGCGCCATCTATGCCGAAACCTTCCTCCGCGAAGCAACGGCGCAAGGTCTCTGTGTCGACAGGACCGCCCTCAGATTTGAAAAACCCACCAAACCGGGCAAGTGCGCCGACGGCCAGCTTCTAACCGCCGACGCCGTCAAGAACCAGGGCTTATACGACAAGCTGATCAACAGCTTCTCGATGCGCAGCTTCGTGCCCTATGCCGGATACAGCGCGCACGACCAGTTTTTCGACACCTTTGACCGCTTTGGTGGCCTCAAAGACATGTACGGCGAGTGGCTGGACGAAGTCGCCACCCGAGCCGCGGCGCAGAACGAGCAGTATCTCGAAGTGATGTCCACGCCGCCGTTCTCGAACGCCGTGGCTGCGGGCAACAAATTTGGCTGGCCTGCGGACTTCAACGACGCCAATCATATGGCCGATCTCGCCAAACTGCGCGACCAGCTCCTCGCAAACGGATTGCGCGATGACATCGCCATAGACCGTAGGCAGCTTGCAGATGCCAAAACTTCACAAGCCGCTATCGAGCATTGCAATCCTGCGCCCGACCATGTTGACCCCCACGAAGCCGCAGCCTGTTCCGTCCATATCCACTATCTCTATCAGGTCCTCCGCGGCTTTCCTCCCCAGCAGGTCTTCGCCCAGACCCTCCTCGGCTTCGAGCTCGCCTCCGTCGATCCCGACGTCGTCGGCATCAACTTCGTCCGCGCTGAAGACCGCCGCGATGCTATGGATGAGTACCACGCGGAAATGCTGATGCTGGACTACCTGCACTCCGTGTACCCCAAAGTCCGCATCTCGCTTCACGCCGGGGAGCTCGCCCCGGGCATGGTCCCCCCCGACGGCCTCAGCTTCCACATTCGCGAAGCCCTCGAACTCGGCCACACCGAGCGCATCGGCCATGGCGTCGATGTCCTCCACGAAGACCGCCCCGCCGAACTTCTCAAACAGATGTCCTCGAACCATGTCATGGTCGAAATCAACCTTACCTCCAACGATGTCATCCTTGGCATCAAGGACACCGACCACCCGCTGCACGCCTACATGGCCGCTCATGTCCCCTGGGCACTCTCGACCGACGACGAGGGCGTCTCCCGCATCGACCTCACCCACGAGTACGTCAAAGCCGTCGTCGACCAGAACCTCACCTACGCCGACCTTAAGCAGTCCGCCCGCACTTCGCTGGAGCACGCTTTTCTCGCCGGCCCCAGCCTCTGGGCCTCGCCCGACAACTTCAGCCGCCGCAACTCGGCCTGCGCCGCTCCCCTAGCCTCTTTCCCCCCGGGCCCCTGCCGCGACTTCCTGAAGACCAGCGAGCGCGCCACACAGCAATACGAGCTCGAGCGTCGCTTCGCCGCTTTTGAAACCTCAATCCGGTAGAATTTTCCCGATGTGCAACCGGAGGATTCCCGCCGCATGAAAATTGTTCTCGCGATCCTGCAGTTTCTTTTGTTCCTGTCCGTCTTCTTTGTTGGATCGGTCATCCTGCCGGCCTTCGGCATCCTGCCGAACAAGGTTGTCGCCATCGGCGACCATCGCCAGTTCACCTACGACGGCCTGGTGTTGATGCTTCTGGTCTACCTCTTCATCCTGGCGATCGAGGCGTTGCGCAAGCGTCTGCGCTCCGGCGGACTGACCACAGTTGCCTTCGTCCTCGCCCTCATCATCGGGTTCTGGGCAAAATTCGGCCTCAAAACCTTCTAAAAGTACATACACCCACAGGAGATTTACTCGAATTGCACCAAAGCCGCTGCCTTTCCGACAAAGGTTGCAGGAAAAAAGTACCCAACCAGACTTGTCTTATTGGTAAACTTGTCAAACCGCTAGCGCGACCGTCTGTTAACGCAAACCGGGAACCCTGAATGCACGGGACACCGAGTATCAAGTGCAGAAAACGCTGAAGGAACTGTAGTCCGCTGGCACCAAGTCCCCGGACCCCAAAGGATTCATACAGCATGAGCGAACTGCAACACTCAGGCCCAGCTACCCCCTCCCACTCTTCCCTCGATCTCACCGCCCGCAAGATCGCCTATTTCTCCATGGAAATTGCGCTGGCCAAGACCCTGCCCACCTACTCCGGTGGCCTCGGGATGCTCGCCGGCGATACGCTGCGTTCGGCGGCCGACACAGGCGCCTCCATGGTCGCCGTCTCGCTCGTCCATCGCCGCGGATACTTCCAGCAGCACCTCGACCCTAACGGGCAGCAGACCGAGTCTGACGTGCGCTGGTCCCCCGAAACCCTGCTCCCCTCCGCCGAACAGATCATCACCGTCAGCATGCAGGACCGCGAGGTTTCGGTCCGCGCCTGGCGTTTTGACGTCGTCGGCACCTCCGGCCATATCATCCCGGTCTTCCTGCTGGATACCGACATCGAGGGCAACGATCCCTGGGACCGCCAGCTTACCGACCACCTCTACGGCGGCGACACCTACTATCGGCTTTGTCAGGAGACCATCCTCGGCATCGGCGGCATCGCTCTTCTGCACGCTCTCGGCGTCGACCCGGAAGTTTGTCACATGAACGAGGGCCATGCCGCACTGCTCACCATCGGCCTGCTCGAGCAGCATCTCGGTGGCATTCCCCTGCGCGACGCCACCGACGCCGACCTCAAGATCGTCCAGCAGCAGTGCGTTTTCACAACCCACACCCCCGTCCCCGCCGGCCACGACCAGTTCGGCGTCGACCAGATGTACACCGTGCTCGGACACGACCGCGCCTCCGCTATCGAGCGTTTTGGCTGTCTCCACAACGGCCTGATGAACATGACCTATATTGCGCTGCGGTTTTCGCGCTACGTCAACGGCGTGGCTATGCAGCACGGCAAGGTGTCGCAGCTCATGTTCCCGGAGTACCACATCCACTCCATCACCAACGGAGTCCACGCGGCGACCTGGCTTTCGCAGCCCTTCCAGCAGCTTTTGGATAAAGAAATTCCCGAGTGGCGCCACGATAACCAGTACTTCCGGTCGGTTTACGGCATCCCTTCCAAAGTCATCTCCGAGATCCACCGGCAAGGCAAGCTGCGCCTGTTTGAGACCGTCAAGCAGCGCACCGGTGTCCAGCTCGACCCCAACGTCCTCACGCTCGGTTTCGCCCGCCGTGTGGCGACCTATAAGCGGATTTCGTTGCTGTTTCAGGAGGTCGCGCGTCTCCAGAAGATCGCCCGCAAGCTCGGCGGCCTGCAAATCATCTTCGCCGGCAAGGCGCACCCGGCGGATAAGGCCGGCAAGGGACTGATCCGCGACGTATTCGCATCGGCCGCCAGGATCAACAGCTCCACGCTCCGCATTATTTATCTCGAAAACTACGACTGGGAGCTCGGCGAGCAACTGACCCAGGGCGTCGATGTCTGGATGAACACCCCCCTCCGCCCCTACGAGGCTTCCGGCACCAGCGGCATGAAGGCAGCGCTTAACGGCGTGCCCTCACTCAGCGTACTCGACGGCTGGTGGATCGAAGGCTGCGCGGAAAACATCACCGGCTGGGCCATCGACGACCTCGACAACGAAGTCCACGAAGCGGCAAGCCTCTACACCAAGCTCGAAAACTCCATCGCGCCACTCTACGGCGACAAGGCTGCCTGGGCCCAGATGCAGCGCCACTGCATTGCCATCAATGGAGCGTTCTTCAACACCCACCGCATGTTGGGACAGTACTTCGCGAATGCTTACTTCCCGGCCTCAGCGTCCGTCGCGGTGTCCGATCAGGAAGTCGTCAACGACGAAGTTGCCGTTCTCGCCTAACGAAACTCGCTGTCCTCACCTACGCAACAGCAATGCCCCGCCGCGGCGGGGCATTGCATTTAAGTCATCCCGTGTAAGTCGTGGCTTTCGCTTTCCTCAGCACCGGCACCAGCAATGAAGCCCCGCAAGTAAGCCCAGGATCGCGAGGAGGGCAAACATCATCAGCAGCATCATCTTTTGGTGCGGATCGTCCACACGTTCATCATCTCAAAAGCAAGCCACTCCAGCGACTGCGACTCGCAGCCGGCACCCTTTACTTCATGAAGCGTGTTCCCGCTTTCCTCCGCGGACCTGGATAACTCCGCGGACTTTGCGTCAAGACTCTTCGTCAGCCCTTGCACCAGCGCTCACCGTCACGGTGACGGCTGAACAGTATGACACAGGTGTCACCATGACCGGTGTACTGGTGTCACCATGACACCTGCATTAGAACCCCCATTAACCCCCAGGAGAACCCTGAGAGCGCTTTGTGTTGTTCGGAAGAAAGCGGGCAAGGGCGAGGCAAAGGAAGTTCCTCGGCGCTACTATGAATCGAGGAGATTTTCATGCAACCCGGCGATCTCATTGAAGACTTCACCCTCCCCGACCAGGACGGCAACCCCGTCTCACTCTCCGATTTCAAAGGCAAGACCGTCGTCCTCTTCTTCTACCCCAAGGCCGACACTCCCGGCTGCACCATCGAGGCCTGCGAGTTCCGCGATAACTTTCCCAAGTTCAAAAAGCTGCAGGACCAGGGCGTCGTCATCCTCGGCATCTCGCGCGACACGCCCAAAGCGCAGAAGAAGTTTGCAGAGAAGTTCCAGCTTCCCTACACGCTGCTCGCAGACGCCGATCAGGAGATCGTCAAGCGTTTCGACCTGGTCAAGCCGAAGACCATGTACGGCAAGCTGGTCACGGGCGTCGAGCGCACAACGTATATCATCGGTCCCGACCAGCGTCTCATCCACGTCTTCTCCAAGGTCAAGCCCGAGGGCCATGCCGAAGAGGTTCTGGCGCTGCTGAAGGGCCGTTAGACTAGAAACTACTTCGGTATCGGAGCCACGTGGAAGTGCAGCGTCGTGTTTGTCGACACGCTTGCCTCGGTGCCCTTGGCGGGAGCGCTGTCGGGCAGGTCTTTATGGCCGGGCTGGCCGTGGAAGGTCAGCGCATCCGTCAGCGTGGCAGCAGGACCGACATGGATCACCTGCAGGGTTACTTCGCCGCGACTTGAGATTTTGCCCGCCGCCGCGACCGCCAATACCGTCACTCCAACCCGTGTGCCCGCCGGCAGCGTGTGGCCGTCGGAGGTTCGCACCGGAGACGCAAGTATCGCGTCCAGCATGTCGCCGTTGCGCACATTTGCTGAGTCGATTGCCTTCTGAAGCCGCACTGCAACCGCGGCATTTGGCGGCAATGAAATGCGATGACCCGCGCTCGCCGACGGACTAGCCTCAACCGCGGCATCGGTCGTCGGAGGATTGGCGGGCGGAGTTGTCGGGCCGGTTGTGGAGCTATCGACTACCGGCGCAGAGGTCGTTCCCGGAGGATTCGCCGGCGTCTGTGCCTTGGCGGCAACGCTGACGAAAAGCATGAAAAACGCAACCGCCATCGCGGCGACTACGCAGCAGTCGTTGCCCAGATTTTTTCCCTGGCCCAGATTCTTTCCCTCGTGCGTCACTGTGGCCTCGATTTCCCTTACCTGCCGGGTCTTGCATAGGATGGGTTCAGCGGCAGCGGGTGTTGCTCACAGATTCATCACGGC
>Ga0207652_10001773_pt1 | contig 18792 bp, 11 predicted proteins | sample KBSC63BmetaG_FD_184334 | JGI IMG/M metagenome (GOLD analysis project Ga0207652, IMG submission 184334) | Corn rhizosphere microbial communities from Kellogg Biological Station, Michigan, USA - KBS C6-3B metaG (SPAdes) (version 2) | ecosystem: Host-associated > Plants > Roots > Rhizosphere ... | reverse complement strand
GGCAATTTAACAAACGGTTCCTGAGTGAAAACCCAGCCAAAAGCTGCTGCAGGAAATTGGGCCCAGGGATATTTTTGACCGAAGGCAGAATAGCCGTCCTGGCGGATGGATAAGGTAAGCATATACCTGTCTTTATAAGAATAAAATAGTCGGCCCATTAAGGCAGCGCCTGTACTATATTCATCGTCGCTGGTGAAAGTTTGAGTTAATGCAGCTCCCATATTATGATAGCTTAAAACATCGCTGGGGTTAAAGCCAGTTCCCACCATATCATTTTCCCAATATTGATATTTTTCGGCGTTAGCCAATAAAGTCACCTCCAAATGGTGCTCCTTATTAAATGTCCTGTTCCAGCTGAGAATATTATCTATTTGCCACTGGTAAATGTGATGATTATCTCTTTCTCCCCTTCCTCCTGTTTTAGTATAATCAGGGTCTTTTATAGCATTGCCATTAAAATATTCATAAAATTCCAATTCGGGCGAGAAATTCATGGTATATTTTATACCAAATGGCAGATTTATTTTACCATAAATAATAGAATTAAGGGTATAATATTTTTTTCTGCGGTTGGTATATGTTGTGGCGATAAAAGGATTCCTTCCGCCTGCGCCAGGGTCATCGCCGGGGGCATATCGAAAATCTGAGGAATCATCATTATAAAAGCTACCATAAGGAGTATTATTAACGATAAGCCCCCAGTTTACAGGTACCGAGCTTTCATCCCTGTCTGCAAATTGGGTGTTAATTCCAACGGTTAAAAATTTAGTTACTTCTGCTTCTAATTTTAATCTGCTTTGCACTGTTGAGTACTTATCCCCAACAACAATCCCCTTATTGTTTAAATATCCGCCCGACCAATAATAATTAAATTTGTCATTGCCACCTGAAACGCTCAATGTATAATTTTGCTGCAAGCCGTTTTGAAACATCATATCATACCAGTTGACGGTATTACCGGCCAGATAATTTTTTTGTTCAACCGGCGAAAAATTAAGACGCGTAAGCCAAACACCTACAGGATCGCCCTTGGAGTTATCGTAAGCCAGCCAGTCATCAAGAGAAACATTGGAAGGTAAAGTACGCGGATCATTGAACTGGTAAGGCTTTGCATTAAAGCTGTGAATACTGTTCTCCACATCTACCCGCCAGTTAACAAAATCCTGCCCCTGATACACAGGCTGGTTAAGTTCCATTGTAGCCAGTGCGATGTTGCTATTAAAATTTATAACTGGCTTGCCGCTTTTTCCTTTTTTTGTATTGATCATTATTACACCGCTTGCTGACTTAGCGCCATAAACAGCCGCTGCGCTAGCATCTTTTAAAACATCAACAGTAGCAATATCCTGCGGGTTAATATCAGACATTGCGCCGTAATAGATTGCTCCATCCAAAACTATAAGCGGGCTGGTGCCAGCATTCAAAGAATTTGTACCCCGTATTTGCAGGGAGCCACCAGGCTTTGCTGTGTTTACTACCCCAACAGATAAGCCGGGGATATTCGCACGAAGCGCATCCTGTACAGATGTTGGATTTTCGTTCTGTAATTTGGCAACATTTACGGACGATATAGCACCTGTAAGATCCTTTTTCTTAGCAGTGCCATACCCGATAACTACAACCTGGTCGAGAGCGGAAGTTTCCACTACCATGGTTATATTAACCTGCCTGCGGCCATTAATAGCCTCCGTCTGTTCCTTGTAACCCACAAATGAAAAAACAAGAGAGCTTTGTGGATTTACATTGGAAAGCTGATAATGCCCGTTTTTATCCGTGGCTGTAGCGTTAGTAGTTCCCACTACACTAACCGTTACACCCTGGATACCGCCGGGATTATCTGCGCTGGTAACCTTGCCCTGAACAGCAATGTTTTGAGCGAAGGTAACTTGCGTTACCATGAGTATCATGATACTCATTAGCAGAGATTTTTTTTGAAATAGAAGTTTCATAACGAAATTTTGGTGTTAAATGATGATGATAGATGAATATTAATAGATGAATGAAATTATAATGTTTTAAAATTTTTTACAGTGTCTCTGGAAATAATAGATTTTATCGAGTTTCGGGAAATCTTTAATCCAGGTTTTGATAATTTAATTTTCGAAAATATCGTTTTGCACTTAGTGTTAATCAAGCAATCACAATTAGCCTAACAAATTTATATAACTGCGCTAACTGTCTTTGGATTTTTCTTATGTTAATTTTCCTTTCTTGCCTAAATCTAAATCATTGCTGAGCCATTTCCAACGCCTTCGTTGTAGTATAATATTTAGCAATCATACCTGGCACTTCCCAACCTGGTAATTTTCCATCCTTCAGGTATTGCAGGTATCGTTTCATTACTTCGGCAAAATGGGACTCATGTCCCAAGTCATACTTTTGTGGAACAACTACTTTCCATGTGTTTTTGTATTTTTCAAGACTTACGCCAGGATACTCTTTATTAATATCTGAAATAGCATTTGCAAGGTTATTTGAAAAACCACTTGTATCTGTTGACGGTTTTGGCCAGACATATAAAACCGCCTTCCAATTTTCTTCAGCCCCTTGCCTTATCTCAAGGGTAGCCTTAGTTCCCTTCAATAATGAATAATAAGTATCGCCTGCTCCCGCAGGTGCGTCGTAAGTCCACTTTGCGGTTATTCTTGTGCGAATTCCTTTGATAGTATAATCAATGGAGCCATTACCATGGGTTAATAGAACTGAATCATTTTTCGTATATTTTTTTAAGAAATCAGGGAAGCGATCTGCATTTGTAATTTTAGAAAATTGAGAAAGATTAATTGGCGTTGGCCAAATTTTTGATGATTGAATTGAAATATCTTTTGCATAATCGAGAGATGCATCAGGAAAGCAAACCCATTGAACCAAATCTACAAGATGAGTGCCTACATCCACAATTGCATCGCCCTGCTGCAGCGGATCAAAAAACCAATCGGGCCTTATCAAGGGTTTCCCCGAAACCTCTTTAAAATAGCGATGTACGCTTTCCATGATCACTGCAGGAGAATCCGCTGTACCCTTTTCTAATTCACCAAAAACCGAAGGCATATTTGCCAATTTCTTTTGAAGGATTGAGGCTGCAACTGACCGCTCCGTCATAATATCGTATAAAAGAACTCCTTTTTCTTTTGCATCAGCAAATGCCTGTTTGAGAGTGTCAAATCCGGCAGTACTAATTGCCATCGGCTTATCAGCAAGTACATTTAATCCATCGTCAACTGACCTTTTTATATATTCTGTTTTTAGTAAATTATTTCCTGCAAGAACTACAACATTGCCTTTCTTTTCATCAAGCATTTTTTGCAGGTAGTCATTTCCGTTATATATCCTTTCCACCCAATGAGTAGGATTTTCTGGACGGCTGTTGTATTGGTTTATATAATTAAGTTGTTCATTCAATCCCAATCCTTGCGGCGCATACACATACACAATCGAGTCAATACCGGGGTACATACTTTTTTGCACCAACGCAGCATGAAAATGAGAGGGGTCAAGAGTAATTAACTTAACCTCGCCTTTTGTAATTGCCGAACTTTGATCCCCGCCTTGCTGACAGCCCATTAGCATTGAAATAGCTATTATAAAAAAGATTATTACGTTACTGTTCCGAATGGCTTTCATTTAATTTTTTAAATTAATTTTCAAAAGTTAAATAACAGTCTTTAAGTCGTATTCCATATTGAGCTGGTATGGCCACCGCTCAGATCGGCTAAGCATTGCGTTGGCCTCCGTATCATTATTAAATCTTTCTTTAATCGGATCCCAATATAATTTTCTTCTTAGTTTCATGGCAATGGCGCTCAACAAGCAAACCGAACATGCCCGATGTCCTACTTCGATTGGCGCAATAGTTGGCTGGCCGCTTATTATGCATTCGAGCCAGTTGAGATGATGTTCTTTACTTTCGTACAAATGAATCTCGTTAGGCCCAATAACAGAATCAAGAATTTTAGGATCACTGGCCGATAGTGATTTTGAATTTTTATCTTTTGAAGTAGGATCACTGGCGGTAACTGAATAACTTCCGCGGCCTACGAATATCCATCCATTTGATCCTACGAATTTTACCCCATTTGGATAACTATCGCTTGCAAGCACTTTTACTCCATTAGCAAATAAACTTTCTGTTTTGAAAGGCCCATGCACATCCCATAGCGCATCTTTTGCGGGCCACTCAACTTCCTGGCAAGAAACTTCGATTGGGCCGGTATGCTCTGTTCCCATCCCCCAGTTGGCAATATCAAAATGATGGGCTCCCCAACCTGTTATCATTCCTGCGCCATATTGCTCGCAACGCAGCCAACCTGGTCGTGAAAAACTTCCATCCTGAGGATGTACCCGTGTTTCAGTATAAATAGAATATGGTGTACTTCCGCACCATTTTTCATAATTAAGGTTCTTTGGTATAGGCATTTCCTGTGCCGGCTTAGATTCACCCGGTTTATCGATCGGCAGGCCAACATAGATGGTTTGCAGGTCTCCTATACGGCCATTACGCACCAGTTCGCAGGCTTTATGAAATTGAGGCCAGGGTGAAAGTGAGCGCTGCTGAGAACCAATTTGAAAAGTTATGCCGGATTTATATACTTCATCGCTGAGTATTCTGCCTCCGGCAATAGTGAGTGACGCTGGTTTTTCCATGTAAATATGTTTGCCCGCTCTTGCTGCATGAATAGCTGCAAGGGCGTGCCAATGGTCGGGCGTGCAGACTAATACTGCATCAATATCTTTATTCGCGAGTAATTCCTGGTAATCATCATAAGTTTTTGTTCCATTGTAGGATTTACCGGACTTTTTAGCATAAATGCCATCAATGTACTCTTTACCTTGTTTTACCCGGTTGCTATCGAGATCGCAAACCGCCATAATATTAGCTAAATCCCATTGGGCAGTGCCTGGAATATCCCATTCGTGAGCTATGCGCCCGGCGCCTATAACACCGACGTTAATGCGATTGGAGGGGGAATTTTTTCCCAAAACACTTGATGGCACTATGGTTGGAAAGCCTTTACCAGTACCGGGAAGATTGCTTAGAGCTATTGCTCCTACGGCTCCCTTTACTGAATTAGATAAAAACTTTCTTCTGTTGGTTTGGTTTTCTGAATTTTTAATATCCATATTTTTTGTTTTTTCAAATGAGATAAAGTTCAATTTTCTTTTGCCACGAAGACGCTAAGAACATTAAGAAAAATGCTTTGTGAAATATTTTAATAAGGCAATGGGTCATCCGGGCTCGCTGCATGAGCCTTAGAATAATCCAATGATTTATTATTTCCGATCACCCATTTAATTCCCCCTAAAATAAATTTTTCAAAAACAGGGTTAGAATATGTTGGCCCGTCATGCCCCAATGCAGTGTACCACTCCCTGCCTCCATCAAACTCATGGCACCAGGTAGAAGGAAATACGGTTCCATAAGTATCGGGCTTATTTGCATCTGTGACGGTGTTAAGGTCATGAACAGTTAGTACATGAATATCCGGGTTGATGTCTGTAGTATAATAACATTCATCATTTACATCCCAATGCCTGGGTAAAAACGAAGTGGAAACATTGCCTGTGTCGGTAACAATTTCTACGAATGGCTGATGCTTTGCATGGCGAACGAAAGTGCCTCCCACCAATCTTTTAAACCATTGCCAGTTGCGCTCAGTTCCGGTTACTGCATGAATGCCAACAAAAGCGCCACCAGCCTGTATGTAACGCATTAATGCTACTTTTTCAGCATCGTTGTCAAATACATCATTGTTGGTGCTTGTAAAGATGAGCGCATTGTATTTTTTAAGATTATCATCGTTGAAATCAGCGGGGTTATCAGAGACCGTTACATTAAAACCATTTTGTTTTCCAAGCCGCTGAATACATGCAACTGCAGATGGAATATTATCATGAACATAACCTTTTCCATTTTTAGTATAAACCAGCACTTTTATCTTTTTCCAATTAACTTCACTTTTGCTGCTACGCCTTCCGGCTGCACAACCGGAAAGAATAAGAATAAAGGCTATAAATGCTGTGAGGAAATTAATTATTTTTTGTTCTTTCATAATTGCGAACGGCTTTTCAATATTAATTTGATTTTAATTTTGTAACAGTTACCTGTGGCGGATGCCCAAAACTTTCCCATACATTTTCAGCTTGTTTGTCTGAAATAGATCCTTCATAAACAAGCATCCTGTATTTCAAAACATATCTTTTATCAGGCGCTAGCGGCCAGCTCATATTTCGCGTAGGGCTGAAACTAAAAAATACATCTCCCCTGCCATTCATATTTTCAGGCCATACACGCATTGGTTCGGGGAAATTATAATTGGTTGGATAATCCATAAATAAGATGCCGGAATGGCCGCCTGTTACATCTCCGTCAATCATGCACCACCGGGCTCTTGTTGCATCAGCATTTTTGCGGGTCTTGCCTTCAGAAGTAAGCACTTTGCTATTTTGATTATTCCAGTCGTGTGTGGCCCTGAAACCGAATCCTCCATACCTATATTCTTTTAAAATAACGGAGTCGGCCGTGGCGCAATTAAGTTCGGAAGTAAAATCCCATAACCACATTTTATTTCCAACATTATAAACTCTTATATCCCACACTTCATCAAGCGCCACTTTCTCTCTATTCATCGTAGTATCATCAAAAGCCACGTGTTCCTGCAATGCCCTGAATCCGCCATACACAGGTCCCGCCGTTTTTGAAATAAATTTGGAAAAACGAACGGTTCCCTGTTTTTTAACGAGGTTCCAGAAATCCACCTCTTTGCCTTCAAAAGCAACTTCTGTCCATGGATTCCAAATGCCTACGTGGTGACGATGATCGGGCGGATTAATTTGAGTGAGTATATGCCCGTCGGGTGACCACAAAGGATGAATAAAACCACTTCTTTTAAAAACAGTATCCACCCCCTTTGGCGGATAAACAGTTTGAAAATTATATTGCAATACTTTTTTACCCTGGTCTGTAAGCAACAATGCGCCGTCCTGGTTTTCTACCTTTACAGGAAATTCTATCGTTTTATCCCTATGTCCGCGTGTCAATTCATAAACCTGCGTTTGCTGTGCTCCACCTTCTTTTTTTACCATCCACCAAAGAAATCGATGATAACCATGTTCTATCTGGAACGGAACCGGAATCCTTTTATTTCCAATTAACTGATTCAAAATAAGAGAAGAATCTGCTACATAAGTGAGTGCATCCAAATCAATGTTTACAGGGGCCTCTATACTATTATTCACATTGTGGATTGTAAGGCGTGCGATGCCTTGGGCAAAAAGATTTGGGATTGCGCTAAAGAATATTATAAAACCAGTTAATAAAAATCTCTTCATCAAGCATCTACTTTTTTGAAAGTATTTATCAATCGTGTATCACAAATAAAAGTTAAATGTAAACGAATATTTTTAAAATGAAACCGATTTCATGAAAATTTTATTTTTATCAAAAAAAAAGTTATTTTACGCCGGTTTTTTAACTGATTTATACCAGCCGATCGACTTGATAAACCCTCATAACATTCACTTTAAAAAGATTAGTTTTTTTGAGTTTCGAAGAAAAATAATGTGATCTATATTTCATGCAACCGATTATATGAAAAATAGAAAAGAAACTACTATTTACGATATTGCTCAAAAACTGCATATTTCCCCAGCTACTGTAAGCCGTGCGCTCAACAATCATATTTCTGTAAGTAAACAAAAACAGAAACAGATTACTGAGGCTGCAAAATCTATGGGATACCGTTCTAATTTATTTGCAAGAAATCTGCGAAACCAGCGTACACATACCATCGGAGTGATTGTACATACACTAAACAGTAATTTTATAGCTTCAGTATTATCAGGAATAGAAAAAATAGCAAACAAGGCCGGCTATAATCTTATTATATCTCAGTCTCAGGAAAAAGAAGTAAAAGAAATGGCAAACGCAGCTACTATGTTTAACAGCCGTGTAGATGGATTGATAGTTTCCCTGGCATTTGATACAAATAACCTTTCACATTTTGATTCATTTTTCGATAAGGCAATTCCGGTAATTTTTTTTGACAGAATAAGCTACGGTAAATCGAGCACAAATGTGGCAATTGATAACTTCAAAGCCGGGTACCAGGTTACTTCCCATCTCATTGAACAAGGCTGTAAAAGAATTGCACATATTACCGGTAACCTTTCCCGCAATGTCTACGAAGACCGCTTAAAGGGGTATCGCCAGTCCCTGACAGAACATAATATTTTATTCGATGAAAACTATGTAATTGTTAGTAACATGGATGAGCAAAGCGCTATAGAAGCGGCGAAACACTTGTTAACGCTACAACCTATGCCCGATGGCATTTTTGTAACAAACGATAATTGCGCTGTCGTTTGTATGCAGGCATTAAAAGATGCCGGCTATAGTATTCCAGGTGATATTGCTATTGCAGGTTTTAATAATGATATCATTAGCAGAATGGTTGATCCTAAATTAACCACTATTAATTATCCCGGGCAGGAAATGGGAGAAATTGTGGCACATGCACTGGTAAATCATTTAGAAGGAATAGCGCCGCTAACTACTACCAGCAATATTATTATAAAATCGGAGTTGATTATAAGAGAGTCATCTTTAAAAAAGAACCAAAAAATCAACAATCACAACGGGAATACCGTTTCCAATTTTTGAAGAATGTTCTTACTAAGCAAATACAAATCTGCGACTTAAAGGGCTCTTCTCGGATAAACATCCAATCCTTTTTCTAAGCAATTCATCGCTTTATTAATAGCATCACAATTTAAAACATATGCTAATCTTACTTCTTTTTTACCGAATCCTTCTGTACCATAAAAGCCCGTGGCTGGCGCAAGCATTACAGTTTCACCATTATAATTAAAATCTTCTAGAAGCCATTGGCAAAATTTATCTGCATCATCAATAGGCAAAGAAGCCATTGCATAAAAAGCGCCGCCTGGCTTAGGGCAGAAAACACCTTGCATATCATTTAATCTTTTTACAAGAAGGTCACGCCGCTTTTTATATTCAGCTTTTGTTTTTTCAAAATAATCAGCCGGAAGATCTATTGCGGCTTCACCAATGATTTGCCCGAATGTCGGCGGGCTTAATCTTGCCTGGGCAAATTTTAAAACTGTGTCCATTACGCTTTTGTTTCTTGTAACTAATGCTCCAATTCTTGCACCACAAGCACTGTATCTTTTGCTGATAGTATCCACCATTACAACATTTTCTTCTGCATCTTTTAATTGCATAGCGCTAAAATGTCTTCCTTCATAACAAAATTCCCGATACGCCTCATCAGAAAATAAATAAAGATTGTGCTTTACAACAATATTTTTCAGAACTTTCATTTCTTCTTCACTATATAAATAGCCAGTAGGATTATTTGGATTGCATATTATGATTGCTTTTGTTTTTGACGTAATCGCTTTTTCAAAATCTTCAATTGGCGGCAGAGCGAAGCTTTTTTCTATTGATGACGTAATGGGCTTTACTACAACACCTGCGGCCACAGCAAATCCATTATAGTTCGCATAAAATGGTTCGGGAATTATTATTTCATCACCTGCATCGAGGCAACTCATAAAGCCAAATAAGATTGCCTCGCTTCCTCCGGTTGTAATTATTATCTCCTGATAACCCACATCAATATTTACAGCTTGATAATATTCTACCAGTTTGCGCCGATAGCTTTCATTACCTGCACTGTGACTGTATTCTAAAATTTTAAAATCAGAATTACGAACTGCATCCAGTGTTTCTTCGGGGGTCTCTATATCCGGCTGGCCTATGTTAAGATGATAAATTTTTATTCCTTTGTTTTTGGCAACCTCTGCAAATGGAACCAGCTTTCTTATCGGTGATGCTGGCATTATTGTACCACGATGGCTTATTGATAACATTTTACAAAGATAAGATTGGGTAAATCAATCTTTTTCAAAATTAATTTTATACTTATTCAATTTGAAATTATCAGAATTAGAATGATGCGTATCAAAGAAAATTTTCAGGTTATCTAAACATTATTAACTTCATCAAAAATTGATGTGATGAAAATTATAAGCAATCGCTTATTTTTATTTACCTGTTTAATAAAGTATAATTTCTGAAACACTTGCCAGCCGGGCATATCATAATATTTAAAAAAATAAAATTATAAATTCTAATCTTATGCATGATCTTAAAATCAAAAGAATTCCTTTTAAAAGAATTAAAAAAATATCTTCTGCAACGCTAGGTTTTATTATTTTTTTATTTTTTTTATGTAACCTGAATAGCGTTTTTGCTCAAACTGTTTCTGCTAATTGGATCGCTAAAAATATGAAAGATGCAGATGCTCAATATAAAGTTTTGATGCAAAAAATTCCAGACGGCGTTATGCCGGAATCTTTCCAGGGCGATAGCCTTAAAACATGCACATCTTCAAATTGGGTAGCTGGCTTTTATCCCGGAACATTATTGTATTTATATGAAGCCACCAAGGACAAGGTTTTGTATAATGAAGCATTGAAAAAAATAACTTTAATGGATAAGCAGCAATACAACAAAGGCACCCACGACCTTGGGTTTATGATGTATTGCAGTTATGGAAATTTGTATAAAATAAAACCTAACGATGCATACAAACAGATTCTATTAAACTCAGCACGTTCTTTATCAACACGCTTCAATCCGAAGGTTGGCTGTATAAGATCCTGGGGGAAAAGTAGTGATTCGACTGAGTTCAGGGTTATCATCGATAATATGATGAATCTTGAATTATTAATGTGGGCAACAAAAGTAACCGGTGATTCTTCGTTTTATAAAATAGCTGTAACACATGCCAATACAACTATGAAAAATCACTTCAGGCCAGATTATAGTTCTTATCATGTGGTAGTTTATAATCCTGTTACCGGAGCAATTATTAAAAAACAAACAGCGCAGGGTGCTGCAGATGAGTCTGCATGGGCAAGAGGACAATCATGGGGCTTATATGGTTACACGATGATGTATCGCTTTACAAAAAATAAAAAATATTTAGACTTGGCGCAACATATAGCAAAGTTTCTTTTAACCAATCCTAATCTTCCTGCAGATAAAATTCCTTATTGGGATTACAATGCACCAGGGATTCCGAATGCAGATCGGGATGCATCTGCAGGAGCTATTATGGCATCAGCATTAATTGAACTTTCCGGATATAGTAATAAGGCCTTATCGAAAGAATATTTAAATACAGCTTCTACGATATTGCATACTCTTTCTTCTTCCGAATATAAAGCAACCATTGGCTCTAACGGTGGTTTTTTATTAAAACATAGTGTTGCAAATATGAACAGCAATGCTGAAGTAAATGCACCATTGCCTTATGCAGATTATTATTATGTAGAAGCAATGAATCGCTACAGAAAATTATTAAAATAAAATTTTAATCTTTAAAAAACTTATATCAACAAATAAAATTTACATAGTGGATTTAAAAAATGATTTTTCATTACAGGATAAAGTGATTATAGTAACAGGAGGTACTGGTGTTTTAGGCGAAGCTTTTATAAATGGAATTGCAAAGGCAGGCGGCACTGTAGGCGTACTCGGGCGAAATGAAAAGGTGGCTGATGAAAGGGTGGCTTCGATTAAAAATAGCGGAGGTAAAGCAATTGCTTTAATTGCGGACGTAACAAAAGAAGATCAACTCAATGAGGCAAAGAAAAAGGCAATCGATGAATTTGGAAAAATAGACGGGCTGGTGAATGCCGCGGGCGGCAACATGCCAGGTGCAATTGTTCAGCCAGATCAGGATGTCTTTGATTTAAATTTTAAAGCTTTAAACGAAGTAATGAATTTAAATTTATTTGGCACTCTTTTGCCCACACAAATATTTGGCGAGGCTTTAAAAAATAATGGCAAAGGAAGTATAGTAAATATTTCTTCTATGGCGCCGCAAAGTGTTATTACAAAAGTGCTGGGATATAGCATGGCTAAAAGCGCAATAGATATTTACACTCGCTGGTTTGCCGTTGAACTTGGAAAAAGATATGGCGATAAAATAAGAATGAATGCGATTGCTCCCGGTTTTTTTCTTACTGAGCAAAACCGCACGCTCTTAACCAATGAAGATGGTTCATTGACAGAAAGGGGTAACCTGGTTACAAAAAAAACACCTTTCGATCGCTTTGGAAACCCTGATGAACTTATTGGCGCTTTGGTTTGGCTTTTAAGCGATGCCTCGAAATTTGTAACAGGAACAATAGTAAATGTTGATGGAGGCTTTTCAATTTTTAGTGGGGTATAAAAATATTAAAATGGTATTATGAAATATAAAATGGAACAAACGTGGCGCTGGTTTGGGCCAGACGACCCGGTAACTTTGCAGGATATAAAACAAACCGGTGCAACAGGTATTGTAACAGCCTTGCATCATATTCCTCACGGCGAAGTGTGGACGAAGGATGAGATCAATAAACGCAAAGCAGAAATAGAAAAGGCTGGCCTTACATGGTCAGTTGTGGAAAGTATAACCGTACACGAAAACATAAAAACAAGAACAGCTGATTATAAAAATTATATTGAAAAATATAAAACTTCCATTCGCAATGTAGCCGCCTGTGGCATTCCTGTGATCACTTATAATTTCATGCCAGTAAATGACTGGACACGTACTTCGTTGAATTATAAAATGCGGGATGGCTCATTAGCTCTGTATTTCAATTGGATTGATCTTGCAGTTTTCGATATTTATATTTTAAAAAGAAAAGATGCAGATGGTTCTTATTCAAAAAGTATTTTGCAAAAAGCAGAAGAACGTTTCAAAAATTATTCCGGAAAACAGTTAGAAGATTTAGCCGGTGTTGTAATGTTTGGTATTCCCGGCGAGAAAAAAATCTCTACAGCAGATATGCTGCAAAAACTGGAGTTATATAAAGAAATTGATGCTACCGTATTGCGTGATAATCTTTGTTATTTTCAAAATGAAATAAGTGCTGTTGCTGAAGAATGCGGCGTTAAGCTGGCCATTCATCCTGATGATCCTCCTTTTCCTATTCTGGGATTACCGAGAATCGTAAGCATACAGGAAGATTATGAATATTTCTTGAATAAAGTTGATAATCCCTCAAACGGAGTTTGCTTTTGCACAGGCTCTTTAGGCGCTTCTGCAAATAATAACTTAACGGGAATGGTTAAACGTTTTGGTGAGAAAATACATTTTGTTCACCTGAGAAATGTATCGAAAGATGCAGATGGAAATTTTTATGAGGCTGATCACCTTGGAGGTGATAATGATATGGCTTCAATTGTAAAAGAAATTTTAATACTTCAGCAAAGAATAGAAAGATCAATTCCTTTCCGGCCCGATCACGGGCACCAGATGCTCGATGATTTAAATAAAACTACCAATCCCGGGTACTCTGCTATCGGAAGGATGAGAGGCCTTGCAGAAATAAGAGGCCTTGAAATGGGGCTTCTTGAGTCGATTAGCAGCACTTGAAAAAATTATATAGTCGATGTTTTCATCGTTACAAATATATCCGTGAACGTTATTACCACTATTTTATAACGTAGTATACTTCTCCCATAGTAAAAGCTTCATAATCCTTATTGCATAAATATCTATATTCTGAAAATAATATAGATATTATTGATTGGCATCATCCAAAGAATAATCGTTTATCTGTTTTAGGTACTTAACCTGTACAATAATGTTGAATTCATCTTACAAACAAAAACAAAAAACCCTTCCAAGAGGAAGGGCTTTTTGTTTAGCAAAAAGTACACTTATTTTGATTTAATATCTACTGTATTAACATCACCGCCACCTACTTCACAACTAGTTTCAACACGATCTGCGCTGATTCCTTCTTTTTCAACGAGATAAGATTTAATAAGATCTGCTCTCCTGTTACACAAGGCTTGGGATGCTTTCGAAGCAGCAGGATAGCCAGTAACTATTATACTACATTCAGCGTTACTTTTTAGTTGAGCTGCTACTGTTGCTAACATAGCTTTTCCATCGCTGCTAAGGGTGCTTCTACTGTTTCTGAAAGAAATACTTGGCAAGCTAAGAACGTTACATTTGTTTGTATCAGCCATTACCATATTCTTGCAACATTCAGGATCAGGACATTTACCTACCCCATCAGCGTCAACTGGCTGGCACTGGGTTGGGGTAATCAACTCTTTATCCTTACAATCAGGAACTCCATCACCATCTGTATCTCTCGAAACTCCATGAGCATCAACCGGACAACCCGCCGGAGTATTAGGTTCTTTATCAAAGATATCAGCAATACCATCTCCATCAGAATCGGTAATACCCATTTTCAGAGAATCAACTTCTGTCTGAACATGAGTGATTTGGTTTTGTAAGATATCATTCATCTTGGATGCAGGATTATCAAATATGAGCTGCTTATTACCTTTTTTTCCAAAAGCGAACTCTACTCCTAAAAATCCATAAGAATATTTATCACGGTGCAAATCTGCATGTAAATAAGTACCATCAAAATTATCATTATCTACAATATTTGCCCTGTAGCCGAGGTCAAGGTTTACCATTTCAGAAAGGTTAAATTTAAGGCCTATGCCGACGGGAACAAAAAAGCTATTAAGCGACTTACCGTTATCAAATGCCGTTGAAGTATTAGTTGCCCTATCTGTAGTTGTGGGCTTATAAGAAATAAGACCTCCACCCGCAGTAACATAAGGGACTATTTTTGTAGTCGATTTAAGCCAGTTTATGTTACCAAATGCATAAAGGCCACTAAGACTAAAAGAATTCATTTTTGTTTCAAAAGAAGATATTGGACGGTCAGTGGTTGGCGCACCATTCCAATAATCTTTATCATTATTTCCTTTAAGCTTACCTCCTACATAATCCAATTGAGCGCCAAAGTGATGTGTAAATTGATACTTAAGATCGACACCATACCCTAAAGTATATAACGGCTTAGTGAAGTCATTAGACCCTCCGAAAATAAGGGATGGCCGCAATGCGCCGGCATTAATGCCAATTGAAAACTTTCTAAATTGGCTGCTGCCTGTAAAAGGCGCCTGGGCGAATGTTGCTGCAGAAGTTAACAATGTAATTCCACCCAGAATAAATGTTTTAATAAAATTAGTTCGCATAGTAAAGTTTGTATTTGATCAAAAAATAGTCTATAAAGATTTAGTATAACCGCAAAAGTATAAAATATAAAGTAATTGTTGTTTAAATAAATAATATAACCTTGTAATAAAAATTATCTATATTAAATAATGGCCTCCTGAACCAGGTCTGCTTCTCTTTCATTATCCAATTTTTCATAGATAGAATTTTTACTTTTAAATTCTTTCACTATTAATTTCATTGCCTTCACTACCGCAAAGTTTTTATTTTGAGAAGCCACGCTAATTAACTCATCTATTCTATTTGCAACATTAGGCAAGTTTCCATTATTAACTCTTGAAATCATTATTTTTTTGTGATGAGTTTTTATTACCTCTTCATTATTATTTAAAAGCTCTTCATATAATTTTTCACCAGGCCGTAATCCTATGAAATCAATTTTAATATCTTTTCCTGGAATCAAGCCAGCCAGTTTTATCATCTTTGAAGCAAGATCTACAATTTTCACAGGCTCGCCCATATCAAATACAAATATCTCACCACCTTTACCCATAGTACCAGCTTCTAACACCAATGAACATGCTTCTGGAATCGTCATAAAAAATCTGGTAATTTCGGGGTGCGTTACTGTTACCGGACCTCCTTTATCTATTTGTTCCTGAAACCGTGGAATAACGGATCCATTAGAACCCAAAACATTTCCAAATCTTGTTGTAATAAATTTCGTGCCTGATTTTTTATAGAAAACCACATTTTCCTCAAATACGCTAAATGTCTCCGAAATTTTATTTTCGTTTTTAATATGATTGTCTTGTAATTCACACAAATACATTTCCGCTATCCTTTTAGAAGCTCCCATGACATTAGTAGGATTAATCGCCTTATCAGTAGAAATGAAAACAAATCGCTCAACACCATATTTAACGGCCATATCAGCAACTACTCTTGTTCCGAGTACATTATTCATTACTGCCTCACAAGGATGCATTTCCATTAATGGTACGTGCTTATACGCTGCAGCATGAAAGACAACATTGGGCTTATATGTTCTAAAAATATTTTCCATCATATCCCTATGCCTGACATTGCATATTTGCACAACGATCTTTTCCTTATTACATTTAATTTCTTGTAATTGATGCTGCAGTTCATATAATCCTGTTTCGCTGTTATCGCAAAGTATCAATTGTTCTATATCAATATGAGCTAACTGTTTTACTATTTCACTTCCTATGGAGCCTGCAGCACCAGTTATCAGGATTTTCTTTGAACTTAAATATGCCTGTACATGCCCGGATGCGAGTTTTATACTAGGGCGATTTAATAAATCTTCTATTTTTAAATTTTTTATTTGTCTTACGGACAGGTGGCCATTAATCCATTTGTGTACGGCCGGAATTATCTTTACTCCGATATTATTTACCAGGCAATAATCTGCAATTTCATTTTTAACTTCTATCTCGATATCATCTGATTCAAGAAAAAGATACTTAATATTGAATTTCTTTGTAATAAGCTTTATTTGTCTCCATGAGTAAATTTTTGCGTTATCAATAGACTTACCCCATAATTTTTCATTGCCATTAATAAATGCTACTACCTTATATTGATGACCTGAAATTGACTCAATTGCATTCTTAAGAAGCGCTCCATTCTTAGTTTTTCCAAATATTATCACATTCTCAGCGGTAAACTTAATTTTAAGACTTCTGTGATATAATTCCTTTATCAGTATGCGATAAGCAAAAATTAAAAAAGAAGCTATAAAAAAATAAATAAATAAAACGGAGGTAGGGATAATAAAGCTCAATCCGAAAACGGCGCTTATCATAATAGTAACTAAAATCACAACAGAAGAACATAATACGGCAGACACGCATCTTAATGCTTCCTGCGCACCTGACAATCGAATGATTCCTTCGTAAGTTCGAAATATTCTAAAAAAAACAGCATTCAAGGCTGTTATTGTTAACAGAGAAATAATTACATCTCTATAATGAACTTTACTTAAATCCATATTAAAACGCAACAGGTAAGCATAAGCTAACGCAAAATCACAAATTGTAAGGTCTAGTATGAAAATAATCCATCGGGGAAGCGTAGGCTTAGTTTTTATTAATTTATATAAAAGACTCACAGGGTTTAGACTACTCATAATGTGTATAATACAAATAAGTTTATAACTAAATGGGGATTTACGTATAAGTATTTATTTTATTATCTCTAAAACAATGCCAATTTGAAAATTGAATTTTAGAGTAACGTTTTAAAACGAAGCGCAAAGATAATACCCAAACGTGGAAAAATCTTCTCAACTTTCTTTATTTGAAATTTATCTTAGCATAAAATCATGATTACTTTCTTTTTTATTTAGAAATATAATAACTTTTCCAGTTGTTTATAATAATTTTGAATATTGTTAAATAACCTGATCCAGCCCCCCAGCAGGTAGTATAAGTATTTCTGGAATTGAATTTAGGCTTTGAAGAAATCATACACTATGAAAAAATTTTTTTTCCTTACCTATTTTGTTTCTTTAAGCATCCTGGTTAAATCTCAAACTGCAGATTTCACTTATGCAACAGCCAATGGTTTATTTTGCAATCCGTCAACTATTCAATTTACTGAAATTGCTTCAGGAAGCCCGAAAGGATTTGTTTGGAGTTTCGGCAATGGTACTGGTAGCAATAGTTCTAACCCCTCAATTACCTATAACAAAGCCGGATCTTATACTGTAAAACTAATTGTTATTTATGCCAACACCACAGTGGTTGTGACTAAAACAATTGTAATCAATCCTACTCCAACTGCAATTATTGGTTATGACCGAAATTATATTTGTAAACCTGGAATAATAAATTTTACAGCCGGCGGTTCTGGAAGTATTTCCCAATATGAATGGGATTTTGGGGATGGAACAAGAAGCCAGGTTGCCGGCACGAATGCAATTGCCCACTCCTTTTCAACTCTTGGTGAATATGATGTTACTTTAAAAGCAACCAGCGCAACAGGATGCTTTGATACAACAAGCAGCAAGATTTCAGTAAAAACAATTCCAATAACAGGAACGGTATCGCCAACAACAGGGTGCGTACCTACTAATGTAAGTTTTGTCGCTAATGCTACCGTTCCAGATGGAAGTACAGCAACCAATTATTCATGGGATTTTGGAGATGGTAGCCCTATCGTTTCCACAATTAACGAAAATACGGGTCACTTATATAATACACCCGGTAGTTATTCACAAAAAGTCACAATTACTAACAGTGACGGTTGTATCAATACTTATAACTTTAATGGTGGGGCTTATGGAACTCCCCCAATAAATTCTATCGCTTATCCTAGGAAGTCGACTATATGTGGGTCAGATACGGCAGTCTTAATTGCGAGAGCAACCAATGCAAATAGTTATTACTGGAATTTTGGGGATGGAACTTCCGCCACAGTTACAGATACAATCGCCAAACACAAATATGCAACACTAGGAATGAAAAGTATTACCGTAACACCCTTATTTAATGGATGTTCGGGAAGAAATGTAACCTTTCAAATAAATGTGATTGGAGTAATTGCTAGATACAACTATACAAATAGCTGTGCTGATAAAAAAACATTTTCGTTCTCGAATGGAAGCCAAGGAAATCCGTCAACTTTTGAATGGGATTTCGGGGACAGTTCAATGGTTATAAATATGATAAAAGCAACGCATACTTTTCCT
>Ga0207652_10001772_pt1 | contig 18799 bp, 15 predicted proteins | sample KBSC63BmetaG_FD_184334 | JGI IMG/M metagenome (GOLD analysis project Ga0207652, IMG submission 184334) | Corn rhizosphere microbial communities from Kellogg Biological Station, Michigan, USA - KBS C6-3B metaG (SPAdes) (version 2) | ecosystem: Host-associated > Plants > Roots > Rhizosphere ... | reverse complement strand
CCTGGAGAAGCGCATCTTGCAGGTGCAACTGGGCGTCGATCAGGTGCTGGACAACGGTCTGGACAAGATCGACGGCGTGGCCCGCCTGCGCATCGTCCAGATCGGCGACGTCCTGGGAAAACGGATCAAGCAGGTCGACAGTGATCTGGCCAGCCGCCTGAACCAGGCCGACAATATCCTGAAGTCGCGCATTGCCGACCTGGGTCAGGCGGCCAACTCGGCCGTGGACCGTGCCGATCAGGCCCTGGACGCGCGCATCCGGCAACTGGACGAGGTGGCAGGACGCCGTCTGGGCAACGTCGACGTCATCGCCTCGAAGCAGCGGCTGGGGCTGGAGTCGACGATCACCCGGTTGGCCTGGCTGATCGCATTGATCGTGTTCGTGGTGGTGTTGATTCGCGCGCTGTGGCTCGAGTATCTGAAGCGCGAGTCGACCATCGCCGGCGCCGCGCCCGGCACCGCGCGCGCCTGGCGTTACCTGACCGTGCTGGGCAAACCTTTGCTGCGCCATGCGCTGGTGGGCGGGGCCGTCGCCGTCGTGCTGGCGGTCGTGCCCGCGCGCTTGCCGATGGCGGCCACGCGAGATCAGCAGGCCCTGACCCAGCAGCACTACGCCGATCTGCAGCGCGCCGTGGAGCACCTTGACTGGACGCGTGCCCGCTTTCACGCCTCCCAGCTCGAATTCTTGGAGCCCGACAACGCCAATCACTACCAGGCGCTGGCAGCGAAGGCCGATCTGTTGCGGGACGTCCTGTCGCGGCCCACGGCCATTGCCACGCCCGCGGGTGTGAAGACGATCCTGGACGAGGTCCGGGCGCTGGAGCGGCTGCAGGGCGGCAGGCCCGACCCGGACGCGCAGACCGTACGGGCCATGATCGAGTGGCAGCAGGGCGGCACCCGCGCCCAGGAACATCAGGCGGCGACGCTGGCGGCGCGCGCGCTGTGGGCCACGCCACGCGGGTTCACGCTGGCGCCCATGGCCCGGCTGCTGGTCCAGGCTTACCGCCACGCGCCGGTGGCCGCGCCCGACGACGACCCGCGACTGGATTCACTGGGCGGATTCGATGCCGCGCTGAAGGTCCCCGTGGCGCTGCCTGACGGCTCGCCGTTCGAGGGCGCGACGGCCCTGTTCGAGCTGATGCAGCGACTGGACGACGATTCGTCGGCCGCGTACCTGGCCATGATCCAGGCGCAGGTCATCGTGCATCAGCCGTCGGCCGACGCGGTGACGCGGTCCCGCGCCAGAGAAAACCGCGCCAAGGCCGCGGGCGCGGTGGTGAAGGCGTGGGAGGACTTCGACAAGGCGCTGGCGGCGTCCCCGCTGCTGGCCAACAACCCGCTGGTGCTGTCCGTCTTTCGTCTCAATGACGTGATGTTGACGCACGCCCTGTGGTTCACCACCGATCCCAACAACGACGCCTGGCCGAAGCGGCTGTCCGCGCTGACCGGCGAGCAGAGCAAGGCGAAGAAGCTGGCCCTGGCGCCCGCGCGCGCCGTGTGGGCCCGCCGCTACGCCGCGCTGTTGCAGGGGCCGGCGCGCGAGCTGATCGAGCTGCAGGAGGCCGACCGCTTCCAGTCAATGGAGACCAACACGCTGGCCTTCGAGGAGGCGATGGCGGCGCTGGGGGGAGACGCCGCGCCGGACCAAGACGGACCGGAGACGAAGCACGACAGATCTCGGAAGAAAGCCAAAGCCCTCGCCCAGGCCCAAGAAAGAGAAGAAGGCTCAGAGAGCCTCGACGCGCGGAAGCTGGCCGCCGCGAACGCCGCCGCCGCGCTGGGGCTGTATCAGCAGGCGCCCGGTTCGGCCGCCCGCACGCCGGTGGCGGTGGCGCTGCTCGGGGACCTGGTGGTGCTGGAAAAGAAGCTGAATGACGCTGGCTCGCAGACGAAGGCCGCCGTCGGCAAGGCCGGGGCAGGGGGCAAGGCCAAGGTGGATACGGCGGGTGACGACCTGCAAGAAGGGCTGCGCGCGTTACGCGTGCGGCTGCTGGCCCGGGGACCGCGCCTGATCTGAACGACTGAACGCCCCAAAAACACAGGACAGGAGGACGGTTGCCGTGAAAGCCATCAACAAGTTCGTCGACGACAATGGCTATGAGTACGTCGAGACCTCGGACGACTGGAAGAAGGCGTGCTTGCCGCTTCCCTGTTTCTCGGCCGTCTGGTGGCCTGACTACGCGACCAAGATCGTCGAGGACGTGATCGACGGGCAACCGGTGGTGATCCAGCTATGGAAGGGCTGGTGCCAGAAGTTCCTGGGCGACGACGACTTCCCGGGCGGCATCGGTGCCGAGGTCGGCATCTACCACCGCGTCCCCGGCAAGGTCCCGCCGGCCGATCTGGGCTTCCTGCCCCAGCGCGCCGCCGAGTTCTTCCTGAACGGGCTGGCCAAGCTGGGGGGCGAGCACTTCTGGTGGCCCTTCCCCGAGCTGAACACGCGCATCGACTTCGAGCTGGTCAATCCCAAGAACGATCAGACGTTCTTCAAGGCGGGCCCCGAGACGACCTACTGGCTGAACAAGTGGATGAACCCCGACAGCTACGAGCGGTACAAGGATGAACAGGACCCCCATACCCCGGTCTTCTCGGCCCACTACAAGCTCAAATACCGGATCAACGGCAAGAGCTACGAGTGGTAGCGCCCGCCGCTAGCTGCGGCGGATCGACTTCACGTGCAGGGTGGGGCCGGTCATGGCGAAGGAGAGATCGTTCTTCTCGATGGTGCCGTCGATCTCGACCTTCGCGCCGTCACTGAGGCTGGTGTCGCTGGTCTCGACGTCCAGCACGTATTCGCTGCCGTTCTCGGCCACCAGTTGCCAGTGGCCGCCCTCGAGATCGTTCCGCCGGATGGTGCCGCGAAATTTCGCCATGGCCTCAGTTTAGCTGCTCTCTCCATCTCTTGCCCGTCTTCGTCCTGGCCGGGGAAGGGGGATGGTCAGTAGTCGGGGCCGGTGGGGGCGTACTTCGCGTCGACCGAGAGCGGCAGCGCGTAGGGCTTGGGGCCGTAGAGGTAGCGATAGCGGGCGTAGATGCCGACGACGCGCTTGGCGTACTCGCGGGTCTGCGTGAACGCGATCAGCTCCACGAACTCGTCCATGGGAAAGCGGCCGTGCTGATCGCACCACTTCGCCATCGCCTTGGGGCCGGCGTTGTAGGCGCCGGCCACCAGCGGGATCTGGCCACCGAACTTCTTCGCCAGCGCTCCGATGTAGCTGGCGCCCAGGCGCACGTTCATCTCGGGCTCGTATAGCTCGTCGGGCTCGAACTCGATGCCGGCGCTCTCGGCGACCTTGGCGCTGGTGGGCGGGATCATCTGCAATAGCCCGCGCGCGTCCGCGTAGCTGACGTCCCAGGGCGAGAAGCCCGACTCCTTGCGCATGATCGTGTACAGAAACAGCTCGGGGTTGCCGGCCGGGGGCCCGAACTTCTCCACCAGCTCGCGGTAGGCGCGGGGATAGGCGGCCTCCCACCAGGGACGGGCAGCCCCCTCGGGCGTGGTGCTCAGCGCGCCGCCGTGCTGGCTCTCGGCCAGCTCGTAGGCGCGGTGAAACGCCTTCCAGCGCGCGTAGCGCTCCAGCAGCACGCGCGTACCGCTGGCGTCGCCCAGGCGGTGCAGCACCCCCTTTTCGTCCCGCTGCAGCTCCCAGCCCGCCTCGACGTCCAGGCCGGCGGCCGCCAGCTCGTCGGCGCGCGCCAGCGTGGGATCGGCGGCGGCGCGCTTGCTCACGTCGGGCAGCGGCGCGGCCGCCCGCGGCAGATCCACGCTGGCCGGCTCGCCGGCCTCGGCCAGCCGCGCGCGGGCGGCCACGCCGTAGAACGTGAAGGGCCAGCGCCGGTTCACGTCGTGATAGCCGGCCTTGGCGGCGTCGGTGTTGCCCGCCTTCGCCTCGATGCGGGCCCGCCAGTACGCGACGCGCGAGGAACGCTCGTCGGCGGTCATGCCGGTGGCGGGCAGGCGCGCGTACGCGTTCAGCGCCGCCGTCGCCTCCGGCAGCTCGCCCAGCAGGAAGTGCGCGAACGCCACGCACCAGGCGGCGTCGTCGGCGAAGCTGCTCTGCCCGTACCGCTCCAGCGTGGTCTTCAGGGCGGGCAGGCTCTCGCGGAACTTGCCGCGGTTGTAGTCCAGCCATCCCGACAGGAACTGCGCCTCGGCCGCGTAGCGCGACCGCGGATAGCGCGCCACCACCTGCTTGTAGCCGGCGATCGCCTCGTCGTCGCGATCGACGCGCGACAGGGCGCGCGTGCCGTGAAACAGCGCGGAGGCGCCCTTGTCGCCGGACAGCTCGGGCGCGACGGCCAGCAGCAGCGACGCCGCCTTCGGGTAGTCGCGCCGCATGCTGAACTTCGTCATGCCGATCTGGTAGTCGCGCTCGACCGCGAGAGGGCGGGGCAGGTCGGCGGGCAGCTTGGCCAGCTCGTCGAGGGCCAGGTCCCAGTGCTTGTCCCGCGTCAGCGTCTCGGCGCGGCGCAGGCGATCCTCCGGGTTCACGGCGCCGCCGCTGTTTCCGCCGGCGCCGGCGGTCGCCGCCTCGGCAGGGACGCCGGCGCTGCGTGCGGCCTCGGGCAGGTGGCGGCGCGCCTCCGCCGCCAGGGGATGCGCGGGCAGATCACGGAACAGCGCCAGAAACAGCCCGCCCGCCTCGGGCCGGTGCCGCTCCTCGGCGTCCAGCGCCACCCGGAAGCGGGCCGCGCCCGGATCGATCAGGTTGGCCGGCGCCGTCGGCGTGCGCGTGCTGGGCAGATGCGACAGCGACGCCAGCAGCTTGCGGTAGGTGGCCGCCGCCTCGGCGTGGGCGCCGTTGGTCCAGGCGCAATCCGCGGCGCGGAAGGCCGCCGCCAGCGCGAAGCGGCTACTCTTCATCTTGGCCAGCCGTTCGAAGTCGTCGCGCGCCTTGCCGTACGCGCCCGCGTAGAAGGCGCTCTCGCCGTGCAGGTACAGCAGCCAGTCGTCGGTCTGGCCCGCGGGGCCCGCCTTGGGGCGGGGCCTGGCCAGCACCCGGCCCAGCAGCGTCTGCGCCTGCGCGTAGTCGCCGTCCCGGAAGGCGCGCACGCCCTCGGCGAAGCTGGTGGCCGTGTCGCTCGAGCGCGCCTGGGCCACCGTGCCGGCCAGCAGCGCCACCCCGAGGCTCGCGGTCAGGGTCAACCAGCGACAGGTGGACATCGCGACGCTTCTACCAGCCGATCTCGCCCGTTCGCCACCCGCGCCAGTCCGGAATCGTGCGCCCGGAACCAGGAAACCGATCGCGCCGGCGGTCGATGTTTCCTGACCAAGTCAGGGGCGCGATGGGCAGGCGCCAGCCGTGGTACAAAGGAGAGCGATATGGGAAGCGTCAACAAGGTGATCCTGGTCGGAAATCTGGGTGCCGATCCAGAGTTGAAGTACACGCCGTCGCAGCGGCCGCTTTGCAACCTGCGCATCGCCACGACCGAGGTGTTCAAGGACAAGGGCGGGCAGCGGCAGGAGAAGACGGAGTGGCACCGGGTCACCGTGTGGGGTGACACCGCCGAGAACTGCAACAAGTACCTGGCGAAGGGCCGCTCGGTCTACATCGAGGGCCGGTTGCAGACGCGCTCGTACGACAAGGACGGGCAGAAGCACTACGCCACGGACGTGGTCGCCGACAAGGTCGTGTTCCTCGGCAGCGGAGGCGGTGGTGGCGGCGGCGAGGCCGGCGGTGGCGGCGGCGGCGGCGGTGGCGGATTCCGCCGCGGCGGCAGCGGGGGCGGAGGCGGCGGAGGCGGCGGTGGCGGCCGCAGTGACGGACCGTCCGACGAGATGGATCAGAGCGGCCCGCCGCTGTCCGACGACGACATTCCGTTCTAGGCCCGGGGCTCGTCTCGGGGCGCTTGCGCCTCGGTGACGCGGATGATCACCACCAGGCCTCCGATGGTCTTCGGGGGCCTGGCGACGGCGCGCTTGGTCTTGCTGGCTCTGGCCACCTTCGCGGCGGGCGCGATCTCGTGGCGGATGTCGACGACGAACACGTCTCCGGGCTTCGCGTTCGAGGGGGGCACCAGGTGGATCATCCCCTGGCGAACCTCGCCCGGGATCAGCGAGACGGGGCGCTTCTTGTTCTCCTTGCCTTCGGCCAGCAGCAGGAACGTCTGCCGATCGAGGACCCCGGTGTTGCCCAGCGTGTGACAGCGACGAGCGTGGCGGTGCTGGTCATCCTTGTCGTGGTCATGGCCCTTCTGCCGAGGCGGCTCATCCTCGAACTTGCGGGGGACGATGATGCGTTCCTTGCCCAGGACCAGGCCGGCGCTGGCCAGCGGCCGCAGCCGTCCGCCTTGCAGCAGCTTGCCGTAGCGCGGGCTGCGGAACAGCCACGGGTAGGCTTGCTCGTCTTCCAGCGTGACGGGGTAGGCGGTCACCTGGCCCTGTAGCTCGCGCTCCGTCGCGTTGACGATCCCGAAGCCGAAGAAGCGTTCGCCGCCGAATCGTCCCTTGAACGGATAGATCGCGTCGATGACGTCGATGTTGTGCTGCGCGTTCTGCGGCGTGTTCGGATCCGAGTCCGTGGGATAGGCGGTCGCGGTCGATCCCACCACGCTGCCGTCGTAGCGGACCTGCGCGAACAGGCACATGTGGACGGTGTTTCCCGGCGAGGCGGTCAGGTTGGGGATCGACGCGGGATCCCACGTCGCCTTCCACTTGTTCGCCAGCGGTTGGGCGCCGGACCTGGTGCCGTCGTTCGTGCCGGCGCAAGCCGGGACGTCAGCTGACGTGTTCACCTCGCCCAGCAAGGTCGCCGTCCCGGCGATGACGTTCGTGCCCGGGGGGCAGACCCACAGCCTGACAGTGGCGGGCGCCGTCTGCATGCCCGAGTTGTGGACCGTCACCTTCGTCGTGTACAGCGTCCCCATATGAAGGGGGCCCGTGGCGCCTGGATCGATGTCCGCCGAAGCGTAGGGCTTTCCGGGCGTGTCGAAGAAGTAGTCGGGAGCCGTGGCGTTCGTACACATGGAATGTCCTTTTGGTGTGCGGATCAGTTCGCGACGCGGGCATAGAGGTCCGGCGCGTTTCCCGTGGTGGTCGGCAAAGGGCTCGCGATGGTCATGGGGAGCGTGTCGAACGTGTAGTTGCTGGCAATACCGATGGTGATCGACTGACCCGGGCTGGCGAAGTGGGTCGAGACATCGGACACCTCGACGAGCCAGTACGACCCGGCCGTCACGGTCGTGCGGGTCACGGCGACCTCGTTCGTTCCCACGGCGGCCGTCAGCTCCGCCGATGACTGGATCAGCTTTCCCGCATGGCCTGAAACGTCGCTGTACAGACCGAGATAAAGATGCTGCCCCACGCTCTGGGTGGTGATGAATCCCAGACCGACCAGTACGCCGGCAGGCAGCTGAACCTGGATCGCGATCAGAGCATTGGATGGGGTCAGGCTCTCGGCGCTGCCCGTCGTGAAGCCGTAGTTCATCGTGGTCAGGCAGGCGCCCGCCGCGCATAGCCCCGGCGCGCATGCGCCGCTCGAGGCGTCGCGCCACGTGCCCGTCTGATCGCACGTCTGCGGCGTGTCGGTCGAACAGCGCTTCGCCCCGGGCCGGCACTCGCCCCCGCAGGCGTTGCCGACGCAGGCGTTCGTGCAGGTCATGGTCGTGCCCCACTGGCCGTCGCTGCACGTCTGTACGTCGGTGGCGTTCACGCAGCGGGTGTCGCTGGGGCCGCATGCCGGAACCGTCGCGCCGCCGCTCGCCGAGCCCCCCGCGCCGAAGCCGCCCGCGCCGGCCCCTCCCGACGTCGCCCCGCCCGAACCGACCGTTCCGCCTGAACCGATCGTTCCGCCCGATGCCGGCGCACCGCCGGCTCCGATGGTCCCGCCCGAGCCAGGCGCGCCGCCGCTGCCCTTGCCCCCGAGCCCCGCCGCCCCACCGGTTGGCGACCCTCCCGACCCGCCCGCCATCGCCCCGGCGATGCCCCCGGAGCCGGGCGCCGTGCCGCCCTGTCCCGCGGCGCCGGCCGTGGTGCCGCCCGCGCCACCGCCCCCGGTCGCGTGACCGCCCGCGCCGCCCGAGGCGGGGCCGGTCAGCTTCCCGCCGCCTCCTCCGGAAGCGCCGGCCATCGTCCCGCCGTGCCCACCGGTGGCCGTCCCCGCCAGGCTGACGCAGACAGGAGGCGCCGCGCTGTCGTCACACGTGTAGCCGGACGGGCAGCGAGGTTCGCTGCCGCCGCACCGGGTGTTCGAGAAGTCCGGGCTGTAGCGACAGGACAGGGCCAGCACGAACAGCAGCCCCAGCGCCCCGGCCACCGTCGATCGACACGAGTTGGCGCGCTTCATCAGAACCGTCCCTCGACGAACAGCCGGCCGGGCAGCACGCCCGCATGAAACGCCGGCGCCTCGGACGAATCGAGAGCGCGGCCGTGAAGGTACAGCCAGGCGCCGGTCGCGATCGCGGCGGCGCCCACGCCATAGCCGATCCACTGCAGCGTCTCGTCGCGGCGTCCGGCGCTGTCCTGGCTCGCGTCGTACTGGCGCGAGACGTCGGTCGACGCCGAGCGGGCCGCCAGGCCGAACAGCAACCCGCCGCCCAGGAAGCCGGCGCCGGCCGCTGCCGCGGCGATCCCGGCCATGCGCCAGGGCTGACCCAGGTCGGGATGGCTGTCGGCGCTGCCCACCGGTGGCGCGGTTGCCCGCGCCGTCTCGGCCGGCGGCGGCCCCGTGCTGGCCGGCGCCGCGTCGGCCACCGGCGGCGTCAGGCGCACCACCACGGTCACGGCCGCTCCGGCCGCCACGTCCAGCCGCTGCGTGAAAGGCGCCGTTCCCCCGCCGCGATCGACCAGCAGCAAATGCGGGCCCGGATCGAGGCGGATCTCGCGGGCAGGCGCCGTCTTTCCCATGTCGCGCCCGTCGACGACGATCGTGGCCCCGTCGACGTCGGCGACCACCCGCAGCGTCCCCACGCGACCAAGCAACCTGGTTCGCGTCGCCACGGCGCGGTCGCGCGTCTCGGGCGAGGCGTCGGTCGCCTCGATCAAGAATGCATCGAACGCCTCCAGCGCGTCGGCGTTGCGCCCCATGCCCTCGTAGGCGAGGCCGAAGTTGTAGCGAATCTTGGGGCTGGGAAACAGGTCGTACGCGTCCTTGAAGGCGGCCAGCGCCTGCTGAAATTCCCCCAGCTTCAACAGGCGATCCCCCTCGACCAGCTTGACCCGCGCCTGCGCCTTTCTTTCCAGGTCCACGGCAGGCGCCGCCCCCTGGGCCAGGGCGGTCGTGGCCGCGAGCAGAGTGACCGCGATCAGGGCGGCCCCCGGCGGCGCCCACCGCCGCATCCGCGTCCCGGACTGCCGTTCGACACTGGCCACGGTGTCACGTTATCACGGCTGCCCGGGCGCGGACCCTGGACACAAATGACCGAAACTTCGTCCGGGACACCGGCTGCGGACACAGTAGGTCGATTCGTGTAATCTGGCCGGTCGTTATCGCGTCCGCGCGCCGGCCGGTTCTGGGAACCGGCTTGGCGGGCCGCCTGGGTCCGTTTTCAACTTCATGGAGACCCCTGAATGAGTCGTCCGTCCCGCGTTGGTCGGCGTGTCGTCGGTCCTCTGTTCGTGATGAGCGTCGCGGGGGCGTGTAGCCTCGCGGGGCTCGGTGGCTGCAACTCGTCGAAGACGGCTGCCGGCAGCGATGGCGAATATCTGCCCCCGGGGAACTTCGACGCGCTTCCCGACGCCTCGCCTCCGGGCGACGCCTCCGGAGCGTCGGACGCGCTGCCGGCGCCGATGACGGGCGCGGGCGCGTTCCGTGTCGTCGCGGGCCCGGCCGAGTTGCTGAAGAACGGCCCCCCCTGCACCAGCGAGGCCGGCTCGACCAGTGACACCTGGTGCGCCTTCACCGCGCCGTCGCGCTTCAACGCCGGCGGCCAGGCGCTGTACGTCGTCGACCTGACCGTGGCGATGACCGGTGCCCCGATCGTTTGTGGTGGCGTGACGCCCGACCCCAACTGCCTGCTGCTGACCTCGGGGTTCGCGCAGGACGACACCCACGGCGGATTTTTTCAGGGCAACACGCTGGTCTACTTCGACAGCACGGCGACCCCCTACGCGTGGCGGCCGGGCATGGTCAACGGGCGCCGCCTGGCGGCCGTCAGCGCGGCGGGCGGCGACGTGCACGACTGCATGCCGGCGAGGGTCGGCAACGCCGTGGTGTGCGTCCATGATCTGCCGGTTTCGCCACCGGTCTCGGCGGACGCGCCGGCGTCGACGGCCATCAACAGCGAGCTACTGGTGGGAACGGTCGACGCCGCCAGCCCGGTCCTGCCCGCCATCGCCACCGTCATCTCCAGCGACAGCGCCGACAATCAACAGCGCTTCCAGGTCCAGATCGTGGGTGCCCAGGGCGAGCGCATCGCCTGGTCCAGCCGCGCCGTTCCCGGCGGCCCGGAGATCCTGAACCAGCAGCTGATCGGGGATCCCACCACCCGCCAGGTCGTGGCCACGGACGTGTCGAAGTGGACGATCTCGAAGGACGGCACCCACTGGGGCTGGCTGTCGGCGTACAACTACAACAGCTCGGCGCCGTCGGGGACCCTGCAGGTCGCGAACTTTCCCGACGGCAGCAACCCGGTCACCGTGCAGCCGCTGACGGCCACCTACGCGTTCACGGTGGGCAGCGGCCTGGCCGTCCTGGCGACCTCGAAGGTCCTGACCGGCCTGGTCGATCCGGTGAACGCACCGGCGGACGCGATGCAGCTCGACAGCGGTGTCATCTCGATTCTGTCGGTCAGCAAGCTGGGCCACGTCGCCTACGTGAAGAAGTACGACTTCGTGTTCGGGCTGGTCGACCTGTACGTGCAGAAGTACGACCGCACCAGCATTCTCTGCTCGCTGGATCGTCTGGAGGAGGTTCCGTATGGCGCCGGGCTGACGCCGCGTTTCTTGCCCGGGGGCACGGCCCTGTTGTGGTCGCGGGTGACGAACCTGGACACGACGGACACCCGCCTGATGGCCGCCGGGCGATTCACCGAGGTCACCAGCTGCGTGACCACGAACGTCGATCCCGACGTCGTGACCATGAGCGCGCTGGGCGACGGCAACATCGTGTACTCGAACTCGTACGACGGTACGGCGGGGACGCTGCAGACCCGCAGCGTGCTGGGGGGGACGATGCTGGCGCCGGCCAGCGCGACCGTCATCCAGACCCGCACCGATGCGTCGCTGTCGTTGTATCCCTTCCTGAATGCGCTGGCCTACACCGTCAATGTGGGGGGCGCCAGCGACGGCCTGTATCTGTATCCAATTCCGCCGGGTTAACGCCACGCGCCGCTTCAGCCGGCCGGGCCGGCAACCGAAAGGTTCCAGTGGCGCCGGCGCCAAACCGGCAAAAGACAGGGCAGAAATCGGCAAGAAACGAGAAGAGTCGTCGGGTTGCGATACACTCCAGTGGTGCGATTCTCGAAGGTGCTCGCGGTGGTGATCACGACGGCAGTCGTGTTGACGCCATCGATGCGCGTCGGCCAGGACGCCAAGCACCTGCTGCAGCCCGCCGCCTCCGCCGCCGAGCCGTCCTCGGTCGAGGAGACCGAGCTGGCCGGCGCCGGAGAGACGCCCGCGCCGCGGGCCGTGGCGGCAGGACCCGCCAGCGACTCCCCCCAGCCGATGCCGGCCTTCGGCTACGGTGCGCTGACCGGCTTCTATCCCAGCGACGCGCCGCGGGAGCTGGTGCTGTCCTTCGATGACGGCCCCGACCTGAAGTTCACGCCGCTGGTGCTGGACGAGCTGGACCGGCGCGGCCTGAAGGCGATCTTCTTCATCACTGGCCACCGCGTCGTGGGCGACCACCCCGAGGATCTGGCCCGCCGCGAGCTGCTGCAGAAGATCGCGGCGCACGGACACCTGGTGGCGAATCACACCATGTCCCACCGCAACCTGTGCCGCGACCTCGACGAGGTGCCCGCGGAGATTGACGCCAACGCCGAGGTAATCGCCGCCGCCACCGGCGTGCGCCCGCTGCTGTTCCGCGCGCCTTATGGCGCCCGCTGCCACAGCCTGGAGGCCGCCCTGGCCGAGCGGGAGCTGGTGTCGGTGGGCTGGAACCTGGATCCCCAGGACTGGCGCAACCCCAGCAGCGAGCAGATCCTGGCCTATCTGGAGGCCCGCCTGACCCGGCTGCAGGGGCGCGGCATCTTGCTGCTGCACGACACGCACCCCGCGTCCGTGTTCGCGCTGGGGCCCCTGCTGGACTGGATCGCGCGCGAGAACCTGCGCGCCGTGGCAGAGCACCGGCCCCCCATCGTGATGCGCGACTACGCGGCGTTCCTGCCGGCGCGGCCCATCCCGCAGACCAGCCTGGGGGCGGTGGTGGCCAGCGTGGTGCGCGGCCTGCGCGATCAGGCGCCGGCGCCCACCTTCCCGTAGACTTGATAGGCGATGTTTCTGATCCGCGAGGCGGCGGCAGAAGACCTCGACGGCCTGTTCGACGTGGCCGCCTACCTCGACTCGGTCAATCTGCCCCATGATCGCGCCCGGCTGCGCGAGATCATCGCGGCGTCCGAGGCGTCGTTCGCCGGGCAGTGCGACGTCGCCGATCGCCGCTTCGTGTTCGTGCTGACCGAGGCCGGAAATGATCGGGGGAACGACCGCGTCCTCGGCACGTCGATGATCTTCGCCCAGCACGGCTCGCGGCGCGCCCCCCACGTCTTCTTCGACGTGCTGGACGAGGAGCGCTACAGCCAGACGCTGGATCGCCACGTCACGCACCGGGTGCTGCGCATCGGCTACAACTACAAGGGACTGACCGAGATCGGCGGCCTGGTGGTGCACCCCGACCGACGCAACGACCCGGGACAGCTGGGCAAGCTGCTGTTCCACGTCCGCTTCCTGTACATCGCGCTGCACCGGGCGCTGTTCCGCGACGACGTGCTGTCCGAGCTGATGCCGCCCCTGCAGCCTGATGGGACCAGCCTGCTGTGGGAGGCGCTGGGCCGAAAATTCACCGGGCTGTCGTATCAGGAGGCGGACCGCCTGTCGCACGAGAACAAGGAGTTCATCCGGGCCCTGTTCCCCGAGGAGCCGATCTACGCGACGTTGCTGCCGGCCGAGGTGCAGACGCTGATCGGCGAGGTGGGGCCGCAGACGAAGGGGGTGGAGAAGATGCTTCGCCGCGCCGGCTTTCACTACGCCCACCGCATCGATCCGTTCGACGGGGGCCCGCACTTCCAGGCGCGCCTGGACGAGGTGTTGCCGGTGCGGGCCACGCGGCGCGCGCGGGTGGCCGACGGGCCGGTCGCGGCACCCACCGCCCGCTTTCTCATCGCGCCCGACGACGGCGAGCTACCGGTGCCACGATCGTTCCGGGCGGTCGCGCTGGCCGCGTCCGTCGAGGACGGTCTGGTGGCGCTGCCGCCGGCCGCGCGCGCCGCGCTGGGCGTCGAACCGGGCGGCCCGGTCGCCGTGCTGCCCATCGACGCGCCCGTCTGAGCCGCGCCCGCGATCACATGGCCGCTCGGCGGTTCGCGCTATAGTCGCGGCCGCGATGCCGACCACCGTGCTGATCGTCGATGACGAGAAGAACATCCGCCGTACCGTCCGCATGGTCCTGGAAGGCGAGGGCTTCACCGTCGAGGAGGCGTCCAGCGGCGAAGAGGCGCTGGCGCGCCTGCCCGACGTGGGCGCCGACCTGATGCTGCTGGACGTGCAATTGCCTGGCATCTCCGGGCTGGAGGTGCTCGAGCGGTTACCGACGGCCGTGGGGGCGACGCCGGGGAACGGCGGCCCGGCCTCGGACACGCCGCTGCCGACCGTGGTCATGATCTCGGGTCACGCCACGCTGGCGAACGCGGTCAGCGCGGTGAAGCTGGGCGCGTATGATCTGCTGGAGAAGCCGCTCGACCGCGAGCGCATGCTGGTGACGCTGCGGAACGCGATCGAGCGGCGGGCCATGGCGCGCGAGGTGGCGGGGCTGCGCGCGCAGGCGGACGAGCGGTCCGAGATGGTGGGGCGGAGCGCGCCCATGCAGGCGCTGTACAGCCAGATCGTGAAGGTGGCGGCCACGCGCGCGCGCGTCCTGATCACCGGCGAGTCGGGCACCGGCAAGGAGCTGATCGCGCGCGCCATCCACCGCGAGTCGCCGCTGCGCAAACAGGAGTTCGTGAAGGTGAACTGCGCCGCCATCCCGCAGGAGCTGATCGAGTCCGAGCTGTTCGGCCACGAGCGGGGGGCATTCACCGGCGCGACAGCGCGCAAGCGCGGCTACTTCGAGGTGGCCGACGGCGGCACCATCTTCCTGGACGAGATCGGTGACATGACGCCGTCGGCCCAGGCCAAGGTGCTGCGCGTGCTGCAGTCCGGTGAGTTCACGCGCGTGGGCGGCGAGCAGACGCTGAAGGTCGACGTGCGCGTCATCGCGGCGACGAACCGCGATCTGCAGGCCGACGTGGCGGCTGGCAAGTTCCGCGAGGATCTCTACTTCCGCCTGGCGGTGGTGCCGCTGCGCGCCCCGCCGCTGCGCGATCGCGCCGACGACGTGCCGCTGCTGTGCGCGTCGTTCATCGACGCGACCGCGCGCGAGAACGGCATGCGGCCGAAGCCGATCAGCGAGGAGGCGGTGGCGATGCTGTCGGCGTATCCCTGGCCTGGCAACGTCCGCGAGCTGCGCAACGTGATCGAGCGGTTGGTCATCCTGTCCGAGGACACCATCGGCGTCGGTGATCTTCCGGAGGAGATCGTCGAGGAGGTCGAGCGCCACCGCCGCGAGCAGGCGGCCGGCGGGCAGGCGGCGGGCGACACGCTGCCGCGCATCGAGCTCCCCGCCGAGGCCCGTGCGCTGCCGCTGCGCGAGTTCCGCGACCTGGTCGAGCGCGACTACATCCGCGCGCGGCTGGACGAGAACGGCTGGAACATCTCCCGCACCGCGGGGCTGCTCGGGATCGAGCGCACGAACCTGCACAAGAAGATGCGCGCCCTGGGGATCGGGCGGCAGGAAAAGGCGTAAGTGCAGGACCAGACGACCTCACCGCGGGCGGTGCTGGCGCTGGCGGGCGCGCTGGGGTTTACCGGCGTGGCGCTGGGCGCGTTCGGCGCCCACGCGCTGAAGGCGCGGCTGTCGCCCGAGTTGCTGGAGGTCTACAAGACCGGCGTCTTCTATCACCTGGTGCACGCGGTCGTGTTGCTGGCGGTGAACGCGCTGTGGGGCCGCCTGCGCGCGCCGCGCCTGACGGCCGGCCTGTTCGTGGCGGGGGTGATCATCTTTTCGGGCAGCTTGTACACGCTGGCGATCAGCGGCGTGCGGGTCTGGGGCGCGGTGACGCCGTTCGGCGGCCTGGCGTTTCTGGCCGGCTGGCTGACGCTGCTGCTGCCGACGCGCCGCTGAGGCGGAGAAGCGCCAGGACGTCAGGACCGCCTGGCAAAGCAGGGCCCGGAAACACCCATAAGAGGATCCGGAACCCTCTTTGGTTTTGTTCCTGGCATTCCTGGCGTTCCTGGTGTTCCTGGCGTCCTGGCGCTTCGTTTCCCTCAGCGCAGCAACGCCCACAGCGCCACCACCAGCGCGCCGACGCTCGCGCCAAGCACCCCCAGCCCCATGGCCAGCTTTCGTCGATCCAGTCCGCCCTTCGCGTGCGCGAGGCGCGCCAGCTCGGCGTCCTGCGCGCGAATGGTCTCCTGCAGCCGGTCGTATCGTTCGAAGCCGGGCGCCAGGTGCGGTGAGGGGAGGCGCAGTTCCAGCGCCCGCGCGCCGATGCGGGCGGTCAGGGCGCGGCTCTCCTCCTCGATGGCGGCGCGCTCACGCGTGTGGCCCGCGACGCTGGCGGCGATGGCCGCCGCCGACTGCCGCCGCGTGGCCACCGCTTGCTCCAGCCGGGCGCGCGCCGCCATTCCGGAAGCGCGCAAGGCCGCGGCGCGCTCGCGCAAGGCGCGTTGCTGCTCGTCGAGCTTGATCTTGTCCGCCGCGGATCCCGGCAGCGATGGCCCGGGCGTCGCGCCGGGTGTGGACGCCGCTTCACCCGCCTGCCGTTCGGCGGCGTTGCGCGCCAGCGTCTGCTCGACCTCCGTGACGCTGTGGTCGTAAGCCTTGCATTCGTTCTCGATGGCCGCTTCCATCAGGCCCAGGCGCAGATCCTCCGCGGCCTGGAACTTCTCCGCCGCGGCCAGATCGGTGGCCACCGCCTCGCGCCGCTTCTTCAGGCGCGCGGCCGCCTCCGTCAGCTCGCGCAGGGGCGGCGCTTCGATCGACTGGACCAGCACCGCGTGTCCCAGCTCGACCAGGGTCGATTCGGCCATGCGGCGGGCACCCTCGCGCTCGCTGATCAGGTTGCGCCGCTGCTCCTCGGCGTCGATGCGCCCGCGAACCGTCGCGAAGACATAGCCGACCGATTCACGGGCCCGGGCCCACACCGACGGCGGCAACGTCACCGGGGCCAGGGCGGTGGGCGCCTCGACCGACACCAGGCCGGACCGGGCCGGTCCCAGCGCCACCGTCGCCGCGAAGCCATGCGCACCGCTGTCGTCACCGGGCCGGCGCGATCCCGGCTGCGGGGACGGCGTCTCTCCCGCGCCGAGCGGACGCAGCCGCTTACCGCATGCCGCGCAGTACGGCAGGTGGTCGGCGTTCGCGTGGCCGCACAGGGCGCAGGGACGCATCCGGAACATAGTACCGTCTTCGTCGCGAGCCGGGAGGATCCGCGGCGGAGTCGAACGCGCTTGGCGCCGCTCCGCCTGTCTCGGCGACCACGGGCCCTGTCGGTGTTCCGATTTAGATGAACGTGGCGGCGATTCGTGGTAGCCGTTTGGCATGAATGACGCCGCCAAGGTGAGCTGTCACACCATCGAGAAGGCGCTGAAGAAGAGCTCCGCCTACCGGAAGATCGACGACGGCCTGTACGTGGTGAAGCAGGGCTCGTCGATGGTCATGATCAGCGTGCTGGATTGGAACCCTGATCGCGCGGTCGTCCGCTGCGTCGCCCAGCTGGTGAAGGGCGTGACCATGGAGGTTCCGCTGGCGATGCAGCTGCTGGAGATGAACGCGCTGCTGCGTTTCGGCGCGTTCGCGTACGTCCCCACCGGCGAGGTGGTGGTGTTCTGCTACTCGCTGCTGGGTGGGGCGACGTTGAACGCCACCGAGCTGACGGCGGCCGTGCGCGACGTCGCCATCATCGCCGACGAGTACGACGACCGCATCGCCGCGCGCTACGGCGGCCAGACGATGCAGGAGCTGCTCGAAGAGAGCGTCATCGATCACCTGCGCACGTCGCACGACCGCGATCACTTCAAGCCGTAGCAGGCAACCGACGCGCGCCGTTCGCGCGCACGAATAGCGAAAGGGCCGGCGCTTTCACGCCGGCCCTTTCTTTTTGGGGGGAGGAGGGGGGAGGGAGGGGGGATGAACGGTGGGGGACGATCAGGTCGTCCCCATCCGAACGGGGCTACTCGGCCTGCGCAGGAACGTCGACGATGGTCTCGGTCCCGTCGACGCCCTCGAAGTCGGCGCTGGAGCCGCCCAGGCCGCCGCGCTCACCGCCCAAGCCGCCGCCCGTGCGGCCGCCGCCGCCGCCGACGCGACCGCCAGAGCCGGTGGCGCCGCCAGAGCCGCCGCCACGACGGCCACCGCCACCGCCGCCGATACGGCCGCCTTCGCCGCCGCCGCCGCCGCGACGGCCGCCACCGCCGCCGACGCGACCGCCAGAGCCGGTGCCGGGGCCTTCGCCGCCACCACCGCCGACGCGACCGCCAGAGCCGGTGCCCGGGCCTTCGCCGCCACCACCGCCGACGCGGCCGCCAGAGCCGGTGCCGGGGCCCGCGCCGCCGCTGCCACCGACGCGGCCACCGCCACCGCCGACGCGGCCGCCAGAGCCGGTGCCGGGGCCTTCGCCGCCGCCGCCACCGACACGGCCACCGCTGCCGCCGACGCGCCCGCCGCTGCCGGTGGTGCCAGTCGCACCGCCGGAGGCGGTGCCGCCAGTCACACCGCCGCTGCCGGTCGCGCCGCCGCTACCGACGTGGCCGCCGGTGCTGGTGACCGGCGTGGTGCTGCCACCCGAGCCGGTGCTGCCGGCGTCATCGCCGTTGTCACTGCCGCTGCCGCCGCAGCCGGCGATCCCGAACAGGGACAGGGCTGCAACACCGCACAGGGTCACGAGCCACGTGGAAAGGGTCTTGGATGAGCGACGCATGGAGCCTCCCGAGAGTTAGAAACTGTCGCGTAGGTGAGAGGCTGTGAGTGGCGTCGTTAAAAAAACGATACAGGCGCCTACGAATTACAGGCAGGCGGCAGACGGCGTCGTGCACGGCGGACATCCGTAGCGAACGGTGATGCCCGGATGCGCTTGTGCGGCGGCGCAGGCCTTGCCTTGCAGATTGATCCGCCCGTTGCCATTGACCCAGCTCCATCCGTCTGAACCGGATTGGTCGTAGTGGACCTCGGTTCGATCCGGCCCTACGAACACGGAGATCAATGACGGGTCGCTGATTTTTCCCAGCAACTGAACGGTGCAGGGTGTGCTGAGCGGCACACTCATGGCCTTCGACAACGCCACGCCCAGCGACTGGGGATCGTCAGCGCTGAGCAATTGCGTTCCCGTTCCGCCGAGATGGGCGAGCTGGTTCAGACAAAAATCGGACTGTGCTTGATCGCCCAGCTCAATCACGTACGTCTTGTATCCCATCGATGTCAGGGGGGTCTCTCCGGCCTGCGCCTTGTTGCACGCCGTCGTGGGATCTTCCCCCGGGCAACCAGGCGGGCCGTCCATGATCAGCACGAGGTAGTGGTCGTCGGGGGGGTTGAACAGATCAGCCACATCGCCGAGCGTCTGGGACAGGGCGCGCGAATCGCTGTCAGCGACACACCCCGTCCCGGGACCG
>Ga0207652_10001769_pt1 | contig 18828 bp, 21 predicted proteins | sample KBSC63BmetaG_FD_184334 | JGI IMG/M metagenome (GOLD analysis project Ga0207652, IMG submission 184334) | Corn rhizosphere microbial communities from Kellogg Biological Station, Michigan, USA - KBS C6-3B metaG (SPAdes) (version 2) | ecosystem: Host-associated > Plants > Roots > Rhizosphere ... | reverse complement strand
ATGAAACACCGGTCGCAAGCCTTATAGATTCACTGCTGCGACGAATAGATTACTTACGCTATTTGGATGACGGTACACCGCAGGGAGAAGCGAGGCAGGAAAACGTAAAAGAACTTTTGAGTGTAGCCCAAGAATACCAAGATGTAGGCTTAGAAGGCTTTCTAGAAGAAGTAAGCCTGGTGAGCGACCTAGACAGCGCTGACTTTGGTAACGATGCTGTTACACTTATGACCTTGCATGCTGCCAAGGGCCTAGAGTTTCCGGTAGTCTTCATGACTGGCATGGAAGAAACTATCTTTCCGCACTCTAGGGCATTGTATGACCAAAGTGAAATGGAGGAAGAGCGTCGCCTGTGCTATGTGGGCATGACACGGGCAAAAGAAGAGCTATATATGGCGTATGCTACTAGCCGATTGTTGTATGGAGGGGTGCAGCACAACCCGCCCAGCCGGTTCTTGAGCGAAATAGATGCGGAGTTCCAGGCGGTGGCAGGCGCGGCTTCCTATGGAAGCGGCTACGACACGCAGCCATCATTTGAAAATGTAAATGACTTCGTAGCCAAGTCCAGCGATAACGAGCTACGTTATGTGCCCGAACTAAATGAAGGTGACGGAGTGCGCCATAAGCTTTTTGGCATGGGCACAGTGCTAGAAATAGAAGGCGACACAGCCACCATTTACTTCAAAGGAAAAGGTACCCGAAAACTGAATATAAGTTTTGCGCCCCTAGAAAAACTGTAAGGAGCTTGCTTACGCTTGGAGCAGGTGGCCGCTGTTGTTAGAATAGTTGTAAGGCCTGGAGGGAACGGGGGTACATAGCACCGATCTTTCGGCCATTTTGTATGCAACGCAAATTCAAGCGATACAAGCTAAGTTATGCCCGCGCCCAGCGCCGGCATATCCGTAATTTTCGAGTATTCAGCCGCCATCCTTTTGCGGTACCTTTTTTCGTGTTCTTTGCACTTCTAGTTGTAAGCGTATCTGCGTATTTCTTGCTGGTGCGCCCTAATCCTCCCAGATACGATGCTCGAGTGGTCATAATATCGCACGATCATGTGCAGCAAACAGTCCCGAGCATAGAACCAACAGTCGGTGCTTTGCTCAAGAAGCTCCATATACCTATCAACCAAGGAGATGTAGTCGAGCCAGCGCTTGCCACTCCAATTAAGCAGGACGACTTCCGCATAAACATTTACCGAGCTGTACCCGTAGAAATAGTTGATGGTGGTCAGACTAACTACACCTTTAGCGCCGCTACCACGCCGCGTAGCATTGCCTCGCAAAACGGTGTTAATGTGTACCCGGAAGATACGGTTACAACCGACCCAGTGCAGAACTTCGTAGAATCAGGCGCCATTGGACAACAACTGCATATTGACCGAGCAACACCGATAAACGTGAACTTATACGGTTCGCCGCTCACCATTCGCACCCACGCCCAAACGGTAGGAGCGCTTATAAAAGAGAAGGGTATACATTTGGCAAAGGATGACCAAGTTACACCGGCGGTGACGACGCCCATAAGTGCTGGACAGCAAATCTTCATTACTCGTAATGGCGTGAAAATAGAGTCCGTGACTGAGCAAATACCTATGCCCGAACAGGTCGTTCAAGACAATTCCCTCGCCTATGGAACGAGTGCTGTTCGCCAGCAGGGTTCCCCCGGCCAACAGGTTATAACCTATCAAATAAACTTGCAAAACGGTAAGGAAGTGAGCCGCACGCCAATCCAGACGGTAGTGACAGTCCAGCCAGTAACGCAGATAGTTGCCAGAGGTGTTAACTTAGGCGGTATAAAGGGTGACATGGCGCTCGCTGGTATAAGCCCAGATGACTACAATTATGTTGACTACATTGTTAGCCATGAATCTGGCTGGAACCCACAGGCCCAAAATGCCTCGGGAGCGTATGGTCTATGTCAGGCATTGCCAGGCAGTAAGATGGCGAGCGCTGGCAGCGACTGGCAAACAAACCCGGTTACACAGCTTAGGTGGTGTAATAGCTATGCGGTGAGCAAGTACGGCAGCTGGGCAAATGCTTACTATTACTGGGTCAGTCACCGATATTGGTAACGGCTTCGCCTAATAAGGGAACCTACGGTTCCCTCATCGGAGCTTTCGGAATAAATCCGAATTCGCTGAAGCGAACCGCTCCTGCTCCCTCCTGAAACATTGTTACAATGATGGGATGGATTTGCCGTTTGCCAAGAAGAGCTTGGGCCAGCACTGGCTAACTGACCATGCCAGCCTGCAAGCAATGTGTGATGCTGCTAATGTCACTAATGAAGATACGGTGCTAGAGATTGGCCCCGGACTAGGTACCCTTACTGAGCTATTAGTGTACGAAGCTAAAGAAGTAATTGCCGTGGAGTTCGATACAAAATTGGCAGAAGAACTTCCGAGCAGGGTGGCTGAAGACAACCTGCAGGTAATTCAGCAAGACATACTTAGTTTTGACTTTACCCAGCTGCCTGCTGGCTACAAAGTAGTTGCTAACATACCGTACTACCTAACGAGTAACCTTGTACGAGTACTGTCAGAATCAGCAAACTCGCCATCCGTAGCGGCACTGCTTGTCCAAAAGGAAGTTGCAGAGCGGATAGCGGCTAAAGCCGGCAGCATGTCAATTTTAAGCGTTACTGCACAGTACTATTGGGAAGTGGAGATTGGAAGGGAAGTGCCAGCTAATCTGTTCACGCCGCCACCTAAAATAGATTCGCAGATACTTATACTTAAACGTCGTAATACATTGCTATTTCCAGGTGTCGACACAGATATATTTTTCCGATTAGTAAAAGCTGGGTTTTCGCAAAAACGCAAAACGCTGCAGAATTCACTCAGCGGAGGACTGCACACGAGCAGGGAAGAGGCGGCTGCACTGCTACAAGCAGCAGGCTTGAAGGTAGATGCTCGTGCCCAAACGCTCTCATTAGAAGACTGGCATGCCCTTTACCAGGAATACATAAAAACTTGATTTGTTAAGTATGTAGCGCTACGCTTGTTTTATGGACCACTCACAAAGCCTCGCGCAAAAAATACATAACTTATCGGCGCAGCTTTCCCGCGAATCCGACCAGATTTTACAAGAGCGCCTTGGCATCGGTCTCAGCCAATACAAAATACTGGCATCGGTATCGAGTAACCCGCGTTTGCAGCAACGTGCTATAGCCGTGGAATTGGGTCAGACCGAAGCGAGCGTGAGTCGTCAGGTAAAACTACTGCTTGCAAAAGGTATGATAACAAGCCGCAAGAACCCGGCTAACCGTCGAGAACACCTTACAGAGCTGACCATAAAGGGTGAGCGCGTTTGCGAAGCCGCTGCTCAATCACTTGCCAATTACCATCGAGCTTTCACAGGGCATCTCAGCCCGCGCCAGCAAGAAGTGTTAATAGGATTATTGCAAGATTTAAACCCATAGCGTAAGTTTGGCTGTATGCCGGAAAGACTATTGGTTAAAAAAGCTGTAGCATCAGTGCTCTTCTTGGAACTGGCTGCCACCGCTTGTGGTCATCATAAACACCGCTCACTTCCTTCGGAAAACGCTAGCTTTGCTCCGCGTGCTAAAACCGCTAATTGCCACATCGAAAATAAGTTAGCCGATCGCCTGTGCACCCCGGGTGCAGTTTTTGCAGGCATAACTGTGGCCAAACTATGCGTGAAGGGCTATGCAAGTTCTGTGCGTGACGTGCCCGAATTCGAAAAGAAAGCCGTGTACAAAGAGTACGGTATTACGACGCACCGTCCCTACCAATACGAAGTTGACCATCTTGTGAGCTTAGAACTCGGTGGTTCAAATAGCATCGCTAACTTATGGCCGGAAGCAGCCAGTCCTACTCCTGGCTATCACCAAAAAGACAAGGTGGAAAACTACTTGCATCAACAAGTTTGTGCCGGCAAAATCGCCCTAGCGAAAGCACAGCAAGAAGAAGTTACAAACTGGCTTGCTATATACCAGCAAATAAAGAATAACTAACATCAGTTGCCATTACCTCATAGCGGGTTATAACAGTAAGCGTATAATTGTAGGTACAACCAAAGGAGGGTCTATGCGAAAGGGAAATATCTGGGGCACGGTGGGGGTTATTGTAGTGGTAGTGTTGCTGGCACTGGGGGCATATGCCATTTTCCATAAGTCGTCATCAACGTCATATTCTAATGGCTCATCCACGAGTACGAGCAATAGTCAAACGTCACAGCCTAAGACATCAACTTCAGCAAATGTCATTCAAACCAAGTCGGCCTCTGGTATCGGTGATTACCTGGCAGATGCTAATGGCAATGCACTGTATACCTACGGTGCAGACAAGCAAGGAGTGAGCAACTGTACTGGCTCGTGCCTATACAATTGGCCAATTTACGATGCCAGCAATGCTCCTACGACATTACCAGCAAATGTCACGGTTATAACTCGCTCAGATGGTGGTAAGCAGTATGCCTATAAGGGGATGCCGCTTTATACCTTCACGAGTGATGGCAATGGCCAAGTTACTGGCGATGGCGTAGAAAACTTCCACATCGCAAAGCCGTAGCTACTGACTACTTAAGTGCCACAAGTCGCAGTGCCGGCAAAAGTATGGGCGCACCTTCACGCCGCGCTGAAAAGCGGCTACATTGGCTGCAGCCTGAGCTTGCTTGAGCGTATCAAAAGCCAGTTTGTCTGTGCATGGCAGTTCCGCTTCCTTTTGCGTATCCATTAGCCAATAGTAGCAAAATATTTTTATGCTTGCAGTTTAGGCGAGTAGCCGTACAATTTATCGATATGGCAGAAAAACCTAGGGTGGCAATTCTAGCTTCTGGAAGTGGCAGTACGGCTGAGGCATTCATCGAAGCTGCTGTGGAAGGAATCGTAGAGGCGGATATTGCTGTTGTAGTGTGTAATAATCCACCTGAAAAAGCGGGAGTCTATGAACGTATTAAGCGGTTGAATGTGTTACATAGGCTTGATATTGAGGTTCAGCATATTAGTGGCAGGACGCATCCGCAGTATCCTGGCGGTCCCGGTGAACAAACCATACAAGAGGCTAATGCCATTTCCACCTTACTTGGTTCGCGAGACGTAAAGCTCGGCTTACTAATGGGCTACATGAAACGGGTTAGGGGTTCTTTGCTTTCCTGGCCACTTTTGAATACCCATCCTGGTATATTGCCACAGACGCAAGGCCTATACGGTATCCATGTACAAGAGCATGTATTGCATCTAGGTATGCGTGAGACTGCTCATACGGTACATGAAGTTATTGCTGACTATGACAAGGGCACTATTGTAGCTGAACACCGTCTGCCAGTACTACGGGGCGATACTCCGCAAAGGCTGTTTGAACGAGTGCAGCGCGTTGAAAAGGCAATGTTTCCAATAGATGTTGATGCCTACCTCAAAAGTCATTAGCGGATTGATTTTTGGGCGGTTTTTCGGTATAATAACAGATACGGGGCTGAATTTAAGCTCGACGTTGGACTTTATCGGTTAGGTTGGCAGGTCGCTTGTCAGCGTTATAGGCAAAACTCAGTAATTGCAAAATTCACTGATCGCCTTGCTACAGCATTGAATAGCGTTAAGCTAGCCTTTGCTGTCAAGGCACCAGCTTTCGCTTAAATATCGAGAGCAACGCCTAGCGTGACTTCAGATAGCGCAAACGCGTTTTATATTTTCTGGATGCATAAACACTCTTGTCCATAGTGTTTGTTAAGACTTTGGACTGCTGCAGTTAGCTTTTCGTCCGTTTATCGGCTAGCTGCCTAAGACATTCAAGCGGACTAAACCTGTAGACGCCTTACCAAGATAAACCGACGGACGTGGGGGCAGTACCCACCAGCTCCACCATATAAGCATCAGAAGCAAATTCTGGTGCTTTTTTGGTGGCACTGCGTGTTACGTGCAATCATGCTATGATTAAAACAACAGTATTGGAGGGTGTATGGTCCGGCGCGAAGTGCATAAGAATTTAATCCTTGTAATCGCAGCGGTGGCTCAGTTCATGGTGGTGCTGGATGTATCTATTGTGAATGTGGCGCTGCCATCCATGTTCAAGGCTTTGCATTTTACAAGTGAAGCGAACCTGCAATGGGTTGTCACGGCGTATACTTTGGCATTCGGAGGTTTCCTACTGCTAGGTGGCCGAGCGGCAGACCTATATGGCCGTAAACGCGTGTTTATGACGGCTGTTTTGTTCTTTTCACTCTTTTCTCTCATAACTGGGCTTAGCCAGAACAGCACCATGGTCGAGATTGCCCGCGCTGTGCAAGGTTTAGCCGCAGCGTTCATGTCGCCCGCGGCCTTGTCTATAGTCCTTACGACGTTTAGGCAAGGTAAAGAAAGGGCATTTGCCCTAAGTATTTGGGGTGCGGTTGCCGCCGGTGGTGCGGCCGTGGGAGTGCTAATGGGCGGGGTGCTCACCACGTATCTGGACTGGCGCTGGAACTTTTTTGTCAACGTGCCAGTAGGGCTCTTCATAGCGCTTATGACGCTGTGGTACGTGCCGGAAAGCAAGGCCGACCTTGAACATAAGAAGCTAGATGTACCAGGTGCAGTACTTGTAACCGCAGGTCTTATGCTTTTGGTGTATACCCTGACGAAGGCTCCGAGTTATGGTTGGGGAAGTGCTAAAACGCTCGAGCTATTAGCTGGCTGTGCTGTGCTGCTTGGTCTATTTGTCTGGAATGAATCTCGAAGTAAACATGCGCTTATGCCTCTTGGCTTCTTCCGTGTGGGTAATGTAGCCGCAGCCAATGTGACTATATTGCCTATTGCGGCTAGCTTATTCAGTATGTTCTTCTTCGTGACGCTATATATGCAATTAGTGCTGCAGTTCACTGCACTGAGAGCTGGTCTTAGTTTCTTGCCGGTCAGTATCATCATTGCCGCCGTAGCAATTTCCATGCAGAAAATAATAGGCAAAGTCGGTTATAAAAAGCCCTTGGTGGTGGCGCCATTATTTATGGCGGCAGGTATCTTTTTCTTAGCACATGTACCAGTTGCTGGCCACTACTGGTCTAACGTCTTTCCGGGGCTTGCACTTATGGCATTCGGTATGGGCATGAGCTTCATAAGCTCCACGATAGCTGCAACGAACAATGTGCCTCACCGCCAGTCGGGTCTGGCTTCCGGCCTTCTGAATACATCGCAGCAGATAGGTGGTTCGTTGGGTCTTGCAGTCCTGTCGGGTGTGTCGGCCTCAACTATCACCCGCTACATCAGCCAACATGCAGCTGCTGCTAAGAGTCCTTTTGTACAGGCTACGGCCCAAGTACAGGGCTTGCATCATGCACTGTATGTGGGCACTGGCTTTGCTGTAGCTGCATCGGTCTTCGCACTGCTTTTCATCCGTCAAAGACCTGGCGAAGAAGTGGATGCCGAAGCTGCTATGGCAGCTGGTTAAAGAAATACTTGACCGCTTACGACTGAAACCTCTAGGCTTTATGTAATGGACAAATTCAAGCTCGAAAAAGCAAAGGGACTTTTAGCGAAGCCACTAAGTTTTTCGTTTCGCCCAGACAAGGACCTTGTCGTCGAGGATGTAACTACGGCTCGCAAATACATTGCTGATTTCTGGCCGACCATAACTCGTTTCCATCCTAAAGACGACGAAAGCTTACTGGGTCTACCCAAGCCTTATCTGGTGCCAAGCTACACCGAAAAGACCGGCTTTGACTACAACGAGCTCTACTATTGGGACAGTTATTTTATGGTGCAAGGTTTGCTTGATGCTGAACATAAAGACCTGGTAATGGGTATACTCGAAAACTTGGTATCACTTTTCGAGCGATTCAAGGTTATACCAAATGCCTCACGCACGTATCTTATGGGTCGCAGCCAGCCACCGTTTCTAACCTCATTTATTTTTGACGTCTACAACGCTTACAATCCGGGGAAGCCTTGGCTTAAAAAAATGATGGGTGTTGCGCAAGAAGAATACGAGACTGTATGGATGGGTGTAAAAAAGCCCAACGAACGACAAGTATATAAAGGCTTGAGTCGGTACTATGACATTAACTATTTGCACGACCTTGCTGAGGCTGAAAGCGGCTGGGATATGACACCACGTTTTGGTCGCCGAGCATTGAATTACCTACCTGTAGACTTGAACTCACTCCTATACAAGTATGAAAAGGATTTTGCTGCTGCCGCGCGAATACTTGAAGACAAGCGGGAAGCTGCGCACTGGGATGCGGCTGCTCGGGAGCGCAAACAGTCCATGGATGAACTCATGTGGGACAAGCTTCGCGGTATGTACTTCGACTACAATTTTGTAAAGGAAAAGCGGGGGAGCGTAGCCAGCCTCGCTACCTTTTATCCGTTGTTTGCCGGTATGTGTGACGACAAGCAGGCCGAAACACTTGTAAAAGCCATAAGACGCTTCGAGAACAAGGGTGGATTGGCCACAACCGATAGCTTACCTGTGGGCCAGTTTGTATTTGGCACCATGCCTACCCAGTGGGCATACCCAAACGGTTGGGCGCCATTACACTATTTGGTGGTAAAAGGTCTGGAGCGCTACGGCTACCATAAAGATGCTCGACGGATTGCTATGAAATGGCTCAAAACAAACTTGAGCTGGTTTGAAAAAGAAGGTGTATTCTTGGAAAAATATAATGTGGTCAACCCCGAAAAACCACCGGTAAAAGGTGTGTACCCGAGCCAAACAGGCTTTGGCTGGACCAATGCTGTATTCGAGCGCTTCTGCCAAGACTACATCGACCACGAGTAAACCAGGCTGCTATAATCAAGCTGCAAAGAGGGTAATTAGCTCAGTTGGCTAGAGCGCAGCATTCACATTGCTGAGGTCGGGGGTTCGAGCCCCTCATTACCCACCAAAAAACCGAGCACTCCGCTCGGCATTTTTTATAAATAGAAGTTTATTTGCCGGCATTCGTGAGCATCCTTGTGGGATGAACACAGGCTGCCGGCAGGCCTTACTAGTTGGGACGAGAGTTGTTAGCTCAGAGGTCTCTGAACCCGGGTTTTGCATTGGGTTCGTCTTGTTCGAGTTTCCAGCCATGGCCGGGTCTCCGAACTATTGGTTCATCTCGTGAGCATGGCCCGCTAGCTTCGCACTGGTCACGCGTAAGGACTACAAAGCCCTGCACTTCAGCAAGCACGCGGAGTTCAGGGACTCCACATTGTTCGGCCCCAACATCGGGGGAGCGACGAACGACGACGCCTGCACCGACAACGATGCCGCCGTGCTCGACAATGAGCTCTGCTACCAGCTTGATTGAACCACCGCTGGTAAGCAAATCATCGACGATGACGAAGCGCTTGCCCTTGACGAGCCTGCCCAAGTCCAGCTTTGGACTGAACCTTGCGACCTTCGAGCCGTCTTCGAGCTCGACAATGTCACAATGGATGGCATCGATTCCTAGGTAGCTACCTACCTTGTCGGCTAGCGTGCGGCCGAGGGTTTCCGGACCGATAACCATGTCGGGCCGAAGGCTGCGAACAGCTTCACCTAAGTCTGCGGCCACTGCGTCGAGGAACACGGTCTTGTGTGCCACTCTGCGCATGTTGATGTACGCAGGGCCGTGGTTGCCCCCGCGTTCCCCTGAGGTGTAAACGAAGTGTAACCCCGTCAACACCGCCTCGGCCTCAGCAAGTTCGCTGAGTATCTCCTGTGCGTCCACATTGTCCCTTTCAGGTCAAGCTGCCACGTATGGCCGCATGTTTTCGGCGATGGCCTCGACGGCTACGGCAGGGTCGTCTGCCCCCGTTATGTCGCTGCCGCTGACTATGCGAGTTGCACCGTTCGCAAGGGCTTGCCCGGGCGTGGTGACTCGCGCTTGATCGCGTGCATCACTTCCCGGCAGGCGAACACCCGGACAGTCAAGGTCGATAGCCTCTGGTCCAAAGTGCTCGCGGATGACTGTGGCCTCTTGTGGAGAGCAAACCACATCGGTGAAGCCGAACTCCACTAGATATTCCACATAGAAGAGCACCTGCTCGAATGCGGCGCGCCCGTTGAACTCGAGTTTGACGATGTGCGGCTTCTTGCTAGTGAGGACGGTGACAGCACAGGGCCGAACATCGTGCTCGAGGCAGACTTCTGCGAACCGCTTCAGCCCGTCAAGATCGTTGCGCTTTGGCGCTTCCGCGAGACCGCTGGACAGGTCACCTGCCATGCAGTTGAGCATCCAGGGCTTCGACTTGGCTATCTCCAGTCGCGCCAGCTCCTCGAGCTTGCTGGGGATCTCGGCGAGCTTGGCGTCGTTGAAAACGTCATAGTCGAGATCACGCAGCATGTCGTAAACCTCGTAGCCGTGCGTCCCTTGGAAGAGCCTGTCGATCTTTACTTTGATTCGACGACCGGTCCGCTGCCTTACGCGCTCCACGCGGTCGACTACGGGCTTGGGACCATCGACATCTGCACTCCAAATCTGGCGCGCGAATACATCTTCCGTCACTTGCATTTCCCCCTTCGGGATAGGCGTGGAATTGCTTGCTAGGTTTTTAAAGACCTCCTTGGTAGGTTTGAACTCTCCAGTCCTGGCGCTAATGATACGTAAAATTAACTGTTATTGAAACGTTAAGCGTTTTAGGTTTGTTAGAATGGTAAGACATGGCGAAAATTACTGATTGTCCCTTTTGTAATTTGAACGAACGCGTGCTTAAAGAAAACAAGACTGCGCAAGCATTTTTGAGCAACCCACGAAAAGTGCCCGGGCATTTTTTGGTTACGCCCAAACGGCATGTTGAGAAGCCTTGGGAGCTCACCAAAAACGAAGTACAAGACATATTTGAACTGATTGCTTTCTTGGAGCAGAAGCTTGTGGGCAAGCTAGGCGATGGCGTAGATATACGTGTTAACTATCGACCGTATCGCCCCCAGGGCAATTTAAAGGTAAATCACCTTAAATTTCACATAATTCCACGTTACGAAAACGATTATCTTTTCCAAGTGTCTGAGCAGTACGAAAAAGACTTGTTTACCGAACTTGACCGCGGCGAACTGGCAGAGTTTGCAAAACTATTGAAAGACAATTAATGGTCAAAGAGAGCGCCGGCATACTCGTTTATAAACGCGAAGGCAGCGAGTTGGAAGTACTACTCGTACACCCGGGCGGCCCGCTGTACTCTAAAAAAGATGATGGCGTTTGGTCTTTACCAAAAGGCGAGCTGGATGGCGATGAAGACCATTTGCAGGCAGCTTACCGCGAGTTTGAAGAAGAACTGGGCATGCCGGCACCGGCTGCAGAACCGAGAGAGTTAGGAAGTATTAAACAGAAGAGCGGCAAGACGGTGTACGCCTGGGCGGTGGAGGGTGACCTAGACCTTAGCGGCTTTACGTGCAATACCTTTACCATGGAATGGCCACCAAAGTCAGGCAAAATGCAGGAATTCCCAGAATGCGACCGAGCCGAATGGTTCAGCGCGCAAACTGTCCGGCAAAAACTGAACGAAGCACAAGTTGAGTTCCTAGACCGTTTAGAACAGTCAATCTAATCTGTTAATCTGCTATACTTAATACCTATGAGCAACTATTACGTCTGTACCGCTATTCCCTATGTTAATGCCGAACCACACATCGGCACTGCTATGGATTTGCTTACGGCCGACGTGCTAGCTCGGGCTGCTGCGCAGCGGGGCGATAACGTCATCTTTAGTACTGGCACCGACGAGCATGGCGGCAAAATAGCCGAAAAGGCAGCCGAAAACAAGCAGAAACCCCAGGAGTTTGTGGATGATATTAGCAAGCGCTTCGTGGAGCTTGGCAAGCTGTTGAATGTAAGCAACAACCGCTTTGTACGCACTACCGACAAAGCCCACGAACAGCGTGCCCAAATCATCTGGAAAGCACTTGCCAAAGATATATATAAAGCCAAATACACTGGCTGGTACTGCACTGGCGACGAAGCTTTCTTTACTGAGACTGAAGTAAAAGCCAATAACGGCATTTGCCCGAATCATAATCGCCCGTATGAGAAGATTGAGGAAGAGAACTACTTCTTCAAACTTAGCAACTACACTGAAGCTATACACAAAGCTATCCAGTCGGGCCAATACAGGATAGTGCCCGAAACTCGACGTAACGAAATATTGAGCTTGCTCAAAGAAGGTTTGGAAGATATAAGTATCTCCCGCCCAAAGGACAAAATAAGTTGGGGCATACCAGTTCCAGGTGACACGCATCAGGTCATGTATGTCTGGTTCGAGGCGCTCATGAACTACATCACCGTGCTCGGTTACCCAGAACATGATGATTTCAAGCACTTCTGGCCTGCCAACGTGCAAGTAATAGGCAAAGATATTATCCGCTTCCATGCAGCTATATGGCCGGCTATATTGCTAGGCCTTGGTATTGCCTTGCCAAAACAGCTGTACGTGCATGGTTTTATAACTGTGGAAGGCAAAAAAATGAGCAAAACGCTAGGCAATGTTGTCCACCCGAAAGATATTATCGATAAGTACGGCGTGGATGCTTTCCGTTACTACTTCTTGCGCCATATACCCAGTTACGAAGATGGTGACTTTAGCTGGGAACGGTTTGAAAATGCTTACAACAATGAGCTAGCTAATGAACTTGGTAATGCCGTGCAACGCACTACCGCAATGATAGTGAAGTATCAAAACGGCCTAATCGGCGATATACCTGAAGCCGAGCACGATATAGCAAAGTATGAAGCCGCTCTGGCTGACTGCCGCTTTGACCGAGCATTGGATGAAGTGTGGGAACAGGTGCGCGGGCTGAACCAATACATTGACGAAGAAAAGCCATGGGAAATTGCTAAGCAGGGTGACGATGAACATCTGCGTGAAGTACTGGCTTACCAGGCGAGCAACCTTATCGAAATTGCCGACCTGCTGGCACCATTCCTGCCGGATACAGCGGCGCAGATAAAATCGGTATTCGCCGAAGGCATTGCCCGGCCTATTGAAGGTACCCTTTTCCCAAAGCACGATACAACTGAAAAATAACCATGAAAATAGCGATTGTAACCTGCTATGACCAGAACGATTATGTCCGGGCTCGTACGCTCCGTACGGCCTTTGCGGCTGCACCAAGCGTCGAGACGCTTATAATCCGTAACGAAAACAAGGGCCTTAAACGTTACTTGGAAGTGCCTGTTAAAATCTTGAAGGCTAGATTCAAAGATAAACCAGATGCCTATGTAATTACCTTTCGCGGTTATGAAATGCTGCTGTACATGGTGCTGACGCTGGTGCGCAAACCGATTATTTTTGATGAAATGGTCAACTTTACAGAATGGATGGTGGAGCACAAGATGTTTAAGGAGGGCAGCCTGCCCTATAAGCTTTTCCGCTGGTGGTACGGTCGGCTAGCTCGGCACGCCCATGTTATTCTGGCCGATACTGAAGCGCATGCTACATACTCCGCCTCGCTGAATAAATTGGCGTTCGATCGGTACATTACTGTGCCAGTAGCTACAGAAGAAAGTGTCTTTTACCCAAAGCCCGCTCAAAAGACTGAACCGTTCACTGTTTTTTACTACGGCCATATGTTGCCGTTACATGGTCTACAGTACGTGCTCGATGCGGCCGTTATGTTAAAAGATAACCCAGATATTCAGTTTCACTTCGTGGGCGGTAAAGATAAAGTTGCGGTTGCTTGCGAGGAAGCCGTAAAGTCTGGTGCGCATGTTATGTACGAAAAATGGCGACAGTTTGAAGAGTTGCCTGAACTTGCTCGTTCAGCAGGGCTGACACTCGGCGGCCCATTTGGTAATACACTGCAGTCGCAATACGTTGTGACCGGCAAAACATACCAATTTTTAGCCGTTGGAGCACCAGTGCTTGTAGGTAAAAACCAGGTGAACGAAGGTTTCGTAGACAAACAAAACTGCTTAATGGTGCCGCAGGCTGATGCGAAAGCACTTGCGGAGGCAATTACTTGGGCCTACGAGCATCCAAAAGAGCTTGAACAACTCGGTGCCGCCGGACGTAAGTTTTATGAAGAGCACCTGTCGCAACAAGTAGTGAACAGCATTGTCGCAAAGCTAGTAGAGAGCCTGCGTACGTGACTGGCCTAATCGATACGCATTGCCATATCCAGTCCGTTGGTGCCGACAGCGGAGAACGGACAACGCTGGAGTTGTGGGCTAAGACCGAGGGGCTCACAGCTGAGAAAGTCTTACAAAATGCCGCCGAATCGGGCGTTAATCAAATGGTATGCGTGGGTTGTGACCTGGAAGATAGCAAATTGGCTGTCAACTTCGTACAAGCCTATGAAAACTGCTATGCGAGTATTGGCATTCATCCGCATGAAGCACAACACTATACTGGCAGGCAGGAATTACTTGATGAATTCGCGGCCTTAGCAGCCAAAACAAAAGTCGTGGCTATAGGAGAGTGTGGCTTTGACTTCTACTACAATCACTCTCCTAAAGAAGCGCAGATAGAGCTACTAAAATTCCAACTAAGTTTGGCTAAAGAGCACAATTTGCCGGTTGTGTTCCATGTGCGCGAGGCCTTTGATGACTTTTGGCCAGTGTTCGACGAATTTACAAGCATACGCGGCGTGCTCCATAGCTTTACGGATAGCGCAGAGAATTTGCATAAGGCAATTGAGCGTGGCCTGCACATTGGGGTGAATGGCATCGCTACCTTTGCAAAAAACCCAGTACAAATAGAAGTTTATCGTTCGATTCCGCTAGAGCATCTGCTGCTAGAAACAGATGCGCCGTTCTTGACTCCTACCCCTTATCGTGGTAGTATTAACGAGCCAAAAAACGTGAGGGTTGTTGCTGAGTTTGTGGCAAAAATGCGAGGCATAAGCCTCGACGAACTAGCTGCCGCAACGACTCATAACGCCCAAACACTTTTCGGCATTTAAGGAAACAACAATGCACTTAAATCCTACTAATCATTCTCGTTCACATGAACGTCGAGTATCCCCGGAACTTGCGGGGAGGATTCAGCGTCGTTTGAATCTTGTGTATCGTGCTACCGAAATAGAACATGCTGCTGAACTCGAGAATTACCCTGACTTATTTACTGTGCAACCAGTATCACAGCCTGTTGCAGAGGAGCGCACCAAAGTAGTGCCAATAGTAGGTAACACCGCGGTGGAGCGATTCGATAGTGACCAAATTAGGCAGTATTCTGAAGAAGCCGAACGGCTCGCCCAAATCCGTAGAGAAATTGACGAACTGGCAGCATAACAATGAAGATTCTTCCTAAGATTTTTGGTCAAAATGCTGAAGCGCGAGCACTTGAGATGGAACGCTCACTCATCCGCCTAGAATCACAAATAGGTTCTGAGCTTTTTGGCCCTGTACCTGCTGGCCACCGCAGGGAGTTCTTTTGCCTAGATGAACATACTTGGGTATGGCATGAGGAGTGGGTAGCCCAAAACGGCCAACGACAAGTAGTAACAACTCGTTACAATGTTCGCCCCGGTGGCGTCTTAAAAATACAAGGCAGTAACGGCTACCAGCCACTAAACCGCGATGAAGCTCGCAACTTATACCGTGCTACTGAGCTATACCGCCAGCGTGTCGGTGCTGCATACCAGCAAATGCTGGCCGCCTAAGATTTAAAATTACATTATGGCCCGGAATAAGATCATATACCTGGACTATGCAGCTGCAACGCCGCTGGATAGTGATGTATTGGCTGCGATGCAACCGTATTTTAGCGAGCAGTTCTATAACCCATCTGCGACGTATCGGGCTGCCAATAATGTGCAAAAAGACTTAGAAAAAGCTAGAGCAAACATAGCAAGTGTGCTTGGTGCACGTGCTTCCGAAATAATCTTTACGGCCGGCGGTACGGAGGCGAATAACCTCGCCATCCATGGGATTATGCAAAAGTACCCGAAGGCCAATGTAATAGTCAGTACCATAGAACATGAATCAGTGCTTGCACCAGCCAGTAAACATGATTGTAAGCTAGCACCAGTAACTCAAGATGGCGTTGTAGATGTGGCGCGGCTAGCCCAGCTTATCGACGAAAATACGGTGCTTGTGAGTGTCATGTATGCCAACAATGAAGTCGGTAGTATCCAGCCCATAAAAGAAATAGCGCAAAAGCTTGCTGATATCCGAGCGCAGCGTCGGCAACAAGGGAATAAACTGCCGTTGTACTTGCATACCGATGCTTGCCAGGCAACTGGGTATCTGGACCTACACGTCGCGAGGCTAGGCGTTGACCTTATGAGCGTCAATGGCGGCAAGATATATGGCCCTAAGCAGAGTGGTGCGCTGTATGTGAAGGCGGGTGTAGTACTCGAACCTCTTGTATTGGGCGGCGGTCAAGAGTCAGGACTGCGTTCTGGTACCGAAAATATTGCTGGCTGTGTTGGTCTGGCAACAGCTCTTTTAAAAGTGCAGGAAGGCCGGCATGAAGAGGTAGGGAGATTACAAAAACTGCAAAAACTATTTACTGACAGGCTCGAGCAGGCTATACCAAATGTTGTTGTGAATGGTTCTCGCAAACATAGGCTACCTAATAACGTACACATAACGCTGGCCGGTCAGGACAACGAGCGTCTGCTATTTGGATTGGATGAAGCCGGTATATTGGCCGCTGCCGGCTCAGCCTGTAGTGCAAGTAGTGAAGAGCCATCGCACGTTCTGAAGGCCATGAGAGTTAGTGAACGCGATGCCCAAGCGAGCTTACGATTTACCATGGGAAAAGGCACCACAGAGGATGAAGTTAGGCATACTGTCGAAACACTTACAGCCCTCCTTGCATAAGCGGTATAAAGGGTTATAATTTAGTCATAAACCATGGCTAAAAACAAAAATTATAGAAAAAGACTGTCTCTCGCGCTTTTGAGCGTACTCTGCGCATTCGGTATGGGTACGGTAGTTGCGGACTCATCCTTACAATCTGTAGTGCAGAGCTACACGGCCAGCAGTAGCTTGCAGACCGGGATGCTCGTGCAGCTTACCGGCAGTAACAGTACCCGTGTAGAAGCCGTAACGGCGGACACCGCTAAAAAAATGCATGGCGTTATAGTGCCGCCCGGTGATGCCGCGGTTACTTTAGCGCCAGTGAGTAGTACTGACCAGCAGGTATACGTAGCAACAAGTGGCCGCTACGATGTGCTAGTTAGTAATCAAAATGGTGCTATCGCAGCCGGAGATTACATAACCGTATCGTCCATAGATGGTGTGGGTATGCGCGCTGCCACTAAAGACATAGAGATAATCGGCAAAGCCGCCAGCGGCTTTGATGGCGTGCACAGTGTGCAAAGTACTGCAACTGTCCATCAGAACAATGGCAAGACATTCAATGTAGGCATCGGGCGCATACCTGTAGATATCGCAATTGGTCCGAACCCCGATGCACTTAAACTTGGTAATGTGCCTGGTGTATTGCAACGAGCCGGTGTCTTAATAGCCGGAAAGCCTATAACTCCATGGCGCTTGTACTTGTGCCTTCTTCTCCTTGGCGGAGTCATAATCATCGCTGGTAGCCTACTTTATAGCGGTGTCCGAAGCAGCATGGTGGCAATAGGCCGCAACCCGCTCGCCAAATCATCAATTACACGCAACCTTATACAGGTGGTCTTCACGAGTATTACTATTTTTATTATCGGTGTTTTTGGGGTATATTTACTACTAAAGTTATAAGCGTAAGCACGGTGGGAATTAAATAATGACAATCTGGTGGCTCATCCTCGTACTGGCAACGATAGGCGCGGCAGGTATTGCTTTCATATGGCTTGCTGTCCGCGTAGGGCGCGGTGGTGCTAGTCAGAAAAGTGAGCTTCCATATGCCGATGCAGCAGAAAAGGATGTAGAACACATCTTTAATGACCAGTTCCGTGAAGAACTGCGTAACCGAGGCCGCTTGCACTTCGAAAAAATTATTGGCGAGAACGCTATGTTTTTGCAGCAAGACCTCCGGCTCACTACTTCGCAGCTTAATGAGTATATGAAAGATGAGATTACTCGTAAATTAAAGGAAGAGTTCGCCAAGTATGAGGAATCTATTATGGACGCTAAGCAGCTAGCCATAGATTCTATTCAAAAAACTAATACTGCTATTGACGAACAGCGCCAAATGCTTAGCCAGCAACTTACGACCCAGCTACAAGAAGAAAAAACACGGCTGCTTGGTAATTTTGAAAATAATATGGCAGATGTTGTAAACCACTACGTGCTGGCGGCTATAGGTAACCAAATAGACTTAAGTGACCAGCTTGAATACATTCTGACTGAACTAGAAGAAAACAAAACCGCGATACTGGAGGATATCCAGAGTGGCGGGTGAGTCAAATAGCCTAGCTTTACCGTTGCTGGTTATTAGCCCCAGCGATGTATCTCGTTTGTCTCGTGAACTCGAGGCGTTAGATGATTACGTGCATCAAGCAAGTCTTCGTAAAGGTGGTGAGGCGGTAAAACTGCCTCGCACCTCGCGTATGCTCGATGAATTGGCAACCGCTAACAACTTCAATTTCCTGCAAGCTCACGACCGCAAAGCCGCCAAGGCTTTTTTAGAGCACATCCGCAAAGAGTCACCGGTGGTGACGATGAGCTTTGCTGCTGAGCCATCATCGGCTTTTTTAGCCAAAGTTATTACTTGGCTACGGCAAAATATTCACCCGGCACTGCTGCTTCGGGTCGGGCTGCAGCCAACTATTGCAGCTGGTTTCACGCTTCGCACAACCAACAAGCATTTTGACTTTAGCTTACGCAAGCATTTTGACGAACAGCGTCCGCTACTTCTAGAAAAACTGCAAAAGGCAGGCGCGAAATGAGCGATAATCGGCATTTCAATAGCTTAGTCGAAGCTGGTCAGCCAGTTGGCGAAGTGATAGGTGTGAGTAGCTTTTTAGTTAAAGTGAGCGGCTTGCAGCCAGTAAGCGTTCATTCGCTGGTGATGTTTGAAGATGGCTCGAAGGGCATTGTGCATTACGTGTTAGAAGAT
>Ga0207652_10001766_pt1 | contig 18870 bp, 15 predicted proteins | sample KBSC63BmetaG_FD_184334 | JGI IMG/M metagenome (GOLD analysis project Ga0207652, IMG submission 184334) | Corn rhizosphere microbial communities from Kellogg Biological Station, Michigan, USA - KBS C6-3B metaG (SPAdes) (version 2) | ecosystem: Host-associated > Plants > Roots > Rhizosphere ... | reverse complement strand
ACGACCAACGTGCGCACCGTGATGGGCAGCATGGACCTCGACGAGACGCTGTCGAAGCGGGACGAGATCAACGCCCGGCTGCTCAGCGTGGTCGATCACGCCACCGGCCCGTGGGGCGTCAAGATCACCCGCGTGGAGATCAAGGACATCCGTCCCCCGAAGGACATCTCCGAAGCGATGGCCCGGCAGATGAAGGCCGAGCGCCTCAAGCGCGCCGAAATCCTCGAGGCCGAGGGCGAGCGGGCCAGCCGCATCCTCAAGGCCGAAGGCGAGAAGCAGTCGGCGATCCTGTCAGCCGAAGGCAAGCGCGAGGCGGCGTTCCGCGAGGCCGAGGCGCGCGAGCGTTCGGCCGAAGCCGAAGCCAAGGCGACGCAAGTCGTGTCGGACGCGATCGGCCAGTCGGGCAGCCAGGCGATCAACTACTTCATCGCGCAAGGCTACACCGCGGCGATCAGCAAGTTCGCCACCAGCCCCAACGCCAAAACGATCCTCTTCCCGGTCGAGGCGACGCAGCTCATCGGCACGCTCGGCGGCATCGGCGAACTGGCGCGCGAGGCGCTCGGCGGGCGGACGGACCCGCCGCTCAGTCCCGCGCCGCCCTCCGAGCGGTCGGCCACCGGCGTTCCGCGGACCAGCGGCGAATGAACGACTTGTTGCCCGAATGGCTCAGCGGCATCGCCCCGCACTGGGTCTGGCTAACCTTCGGCGTAGTGCTCGCCGGGCTCGAGATGCTGCTGCCCGGCTATTACCTGATCTGGATCGCGCTGGCGGCAATCGCCACCGGGGTGCTGACCGGGCTCCTGGCGCTCGGCCTGCCGCTGCAAGTCGCCGTGTTCGTCATCCTCGCGCTGGTCACCGTTTTTTCGGCGCGGCGCTTTCTCAACAACAACCCGATCGAGAGCGCCGATCCGCTGATGAACCACCGCGGCGCGCGAATGGTCGGGCAGACCGCGCGGGTCGTCGAGCCGATCCGCCACGGCACGGGCCGCGTGCACATCGGCGATGGCCAGTGGAACGCGCGCGGGGTCGATGCCGCCGTCGGCGAATGGGTCCGGATCGTCGGCAACGACGGTTCGACGCTGCTGGTCGAACCGATAGCGGCGCCGGGCGAGGAGCTGGCCGGCTAACCCACGTCCTTGATGCGGCCCTGCCGCACCGGGAAGCGCAGCGCGGTGGGTGAGGACCCGGCCGGATCGCGCTTGTCGCCGAAGCGGCCGGCCTTGCGGAAGCGGATCATCCAGCGCTCGAGGAACAAGCCCAGCGGCTTGGCCGTCACGCCGAGATCCTTGAGACCCGGCATAGTGCCGGAAGGCACGCTCCCGCGCTTGAGCAGCTTCCACTGGTTCGAGTTCATCGGCGTCAGCGGGACGGCCGCGAACACGGCGGAAAGCGCATCCGGCACCGGGACGAATGTCCGATCCCGACGCTGCGCCTCGGCGATGCGCCGGTTGAGCTCGAGCATCGTGATCGCTTCCGGTCCCGCGAACTCGTAAGTCTTGCCGCCGTGCCTGGCAGGGTCGGCCAGCGCGTTGGCGATCCCTTCGGCGGCATCGTCGACCCACAGCGGCTGGACCTGCGAGGCCGGGCCGAACACCGGCACCGCCGGCAGGTCGCGGATGTAGCGCGCGAACAGGTTGAGGAACTTGTCGTCGTCCCCGAACAGGACCGAGGGGCGCACGACGGTGGCTTGCGGAAAAGCCGTCCGCACCAGCCGCTCGCCCTCGCCCTTGGTCGCCGCGTAGCCGCTGTCGGATTCGGGGTCCGCGCCGAGCGCCGACACGTAGACGAAAGCGCCTGCCCCGTTCGCCGCGGCCGCCTCAGCCGCCCAGCCGGCGCCGCGCGCTTGCAGCGCCACGAGTTCGCCCTTGAAGCTTCCGACCAGGTACACCGCCGCGTCCGCGCCCTGGATCGCCGCTTCGATCGAGCGCCGGTTGGCGACATTGCAGCGCGCGAACTGCAACTGGCCGAGCTGCGCCAGCGGGCGCAAATGCCACGCCTTCTCGGGATGGCGATCGACGACGCGCAAGCGCGCTCCGCGCCGCAGCAGCTCTTCCGCGACATGCGTGCCGAGAAAGCCGCTGCCGCCAATCAGCAGCACGAGTTTGTCTTCGAGCGGTCCGTAGTTCGCCATGGTCACCCTGAGTCCGATATTGCGCGCGCCATGCCGCAACGCGCGGCGCTCCGCAACTGGCGCTAGTCGGGCTGTGCCGTGGCGTTGGGATTGCCGTCTTCGTCTTCGGTCTCGTCGCTGATGTCGGTCTGGCCGCCGTGGCCCATGAAGCTGTCGAACTTTTCGCCGTCGCCGAGCGGCTCGGCCTTGGGCTTCGCGTCGGTCGGCTGCGTCGGGCGAGGCGGCTCGGGCGCATCCGGGCCCGGCATCGCCTGGGTGGGTTCGGTCTTGTCTGCCATGATTGCTGCATCCGATAAGGTTAGGGCGAGGATGCAACGCACGAACCTTGCCAACCGTGCCGCAGAGTTGCAGGACGCGGGCAACTGGTTTCACCTGAAAGGATGTCCGATGCGCCATATCGACCACTTCATCGTCGGCGGAACCGGCAGCGGAGCGGGCGGGCGCATGGGAGAGGTGTTCGACCCCAACAACGGCACGGTGCAGGCCAAAGTCCCGCTAGGCGGCCGGGCCGAGCTCGATCTCGCGGTGCAGGCGGCCCAGGCCGCGCAACCCGGCTGGGCGGCAACCAATCCGCAGCGCCGCGCGCGCGTGATGTTCGAGTTCAAGCGGCTGGTCGAAGCCAACCTCGACGAGCTTGCCACCCTGCTCGCCAGCGAGCACGGCAAAGTCATCGCCGACGCGCGCGGCGACGTTCAGCGCGGGCTCGACGTGATCGAGTTCGCCTGCGGCATTCCGCACGCGCTGAAGGGCGAATACAGCGAAGGCGCCGGGCCGGGGATCGACGTCTATTCGATGAAGCAGCCGCTCGGCATCGGCGCCGGGATTACCCCGTTCAACTTCCCGGCGATGATCCCGATGTGGATGTTCGGCATCGCCGTCGCGGTCGGCAACGCGTTCATATTGAAGCCAAGCGAGCGCGATCCGAGCGTACCGGTGCGGCTGGCGCAGATCTTCCGCGAGGCCGGTGGGCCTGAAGGCATCCTCCAGGTCGTCCACGGCGACAAGGAGATGGTCGACGCGATCCTCGACCACCCGGACATCGCCGCGGTCAGCTTCGTCGGCTCGTCCGACATCGCCCATTACGTCTATTCGCGCGGCGTCGCCGCCGGCAAGCGGGTGCAGGCGATGGGCGGGGCCAAGAACCACGGCATCGTCATGCCCGACGCCGACCTCGACCAGGTAGTCAACGACTTGTCGGGCGCGGCGTTCGGCAGCGCGGGCGAGCGCTGCATGGCGCTGCCCGTCGTGGTGCCGGTCGGCGAAGACACCGCCGAACGCCTGCGCGCCAAGCTGATTCCGGCGATCAACGCGCTGCGCGTCGGCGTCTCGACCGATGCGGAGGCGCATTACGGCCCGGTTGTCAGCGCGCAGCACAAGGCGAAGATCGAGGAATGGATCGGCAAGGCCGAGGCCGAAGGCGGCGAGATCGTCATCGACGGGCGCGGCTTCGCCCTGCAGGGCCACGAGAACGGGTTCTTCGTCGGCCCGACGCTGATCGACCACGTGACGCCCGAGATGGAAAGCTACCACAACGAGATATTCGGCCCGGTCCTTCAGATCGTCCGCGCGAAGGATTTCGAGGAAGCGGTGACGCTCCCCTCGAAGCACCAGTACGGCAACGGCGTCGCCATCTTTACCCGCAACGGCCACGCCGCGCGCGAGTTCGCCGCGCGGGTCAATGTCGGCATGGTCGGCGTCAACGTGCCGATCCCGGTGCCGGTCGCCTATCACACCTTCGGCGGCTGGAAGCGCAGCGCGTTCGGCGACACCAACCAGCACGGCATGGACGGCGTGCGCTTCTGGACCAAGACCAAGACCGTCACGCAGCGCTGGCCGGATGGCGGCGGTGACGGTAGCAACGCGTTCGTGATCCCCACGATGGGCTGACGGAGGCGCGACTTGGCCACCTACGAAAACATCCTCGTCGAGCAGCGCGGTGCGGTGACGCTGGTCACGCTCAACCGCCCGCAGGCATTGAACGCGCTCAATTCGGCGGTGCTGGCCGACCTCGTGGCGGCGTTCGCCGCATTCGAGGCGGACGACAGCCAGCGTTGCGCGGTCCTGACCGGCAGCGGCGAGAAGGCGTTCGCCGCCGGCGCGGACATCAAGGAGATGGCCGACAAGCCGGCGGCCGATTTCTACCGCGAAGACTTTTTCGCCGGCTGGAGTGCCGATTTCACCAAGCGCATTCGCAAGCCGTGGATCGCCGCCGTGAACGGCTTCGCGCTCGGCGGTGGGTGCGAGCTGGCGATGATGGCCGACTTCATCATCGCCGCCCACACCGCGAAGTTCGGCCAGCCCGAAATCAAGCTCGGCGTCGCCCCGGGCATGGGCGGCAGCCAGCGGCTGACCCGCGCGATCGGCAAGGCCAAGGCGATGGAAATGGTTCTCACCGGGCGGATGATGGATGCCGCGGAAGCCGAGCGCTCGGGCCTGGTGGCGCGCGTGGTGCCCGCCGCCGGTCTGCTCGACGAAGCGCTCAACACCGCCGCCCAGATCGCCGCGATGCCGCCGCTCGCGGCGATTGTGAACAAGGAACTTGTGAATGCCGCGTTCGAGCTCGGGCTCGAGCAGGGCATCGTCCACGAACGGCGGCTGTTCCAGGTCCTCGCCGCGACCGAGGACAAGGCCGAAGGCATGCGCGCCTTCATCGAGAAGCGCGAAGGGCAGTGGAAGGGGCGTTGAGGGTCCTTTGAGACGAGCCTTCGACTACGGCCTACGGCCTCCGCTCAGTCTCTCCTCAGGATGAGCGGTTGTGGGTTTGAAAGTTGTCTTTCCAATTCCGCTCGTCCTGAGGAGGGACTGAGCTTGTCGAAGGCCCGTCTCGAAGGACCCGCGCGAGACCGAGCTACTGGAGAGTTGTCATGAAAATCGCCTTCATCGGTCTCGGCAACATGGGCGGCGGGATGGCGCCGAACCTGGTTAAGGCCGGGCACGCGGTGCGCGCGTTCGACCTCAGCGAGGCGGCGCTGGCGCATGCGCGAGAGGGAGGCTGCGCGACGGTCACGTCGATCGAGGATGCGGTCGAGGACGTTGACGCTGTGGTCTCGATGCTTCCGAACGGTGCGATCGTGAAGGACGTCTACACCAACCACGTGATCGGCCGCGCGCCGAGCGACGGGATTCTGATCGACTGCTCGACCATCGACGTCGCCACCGCACGCGAGGTCGAGAAGCTGGCCGCCGACGCCGGATACGCAATGGTCGATGCGCCGGTCTCGGGCGGCATCGCCGCGGCGGCGGCGGGTTCGCTGACCTTCATGGTCGGCGGCGCCGATGGGGCGTTCTCGCGCGCCGAGAACGTGCTCAAGGGCATGGGCAAGGCGGTGATCCACGCCGGCGGCGCGGGAGCGGGGCAGGCGGCGAAGATCTGCAACAACATGATGCTCGGCGTGCACATGATCGGCACTTGCGAGGGCTTCGCGATGGCCCAGCGCCTCGGGCTCGATCCCCAAGTGTTCTACGACATCGCCTCGGTCAGCTCGGGCCAGTCGTGGTCGGTGACCAGCTATTGTCCGGTCCCCGGCGTCGGACCGACAACGCCGGCCGATAACGACTACCAAGGCGGCTTCGCCACCGCGCTGATGCTCAAGGACCTCAAGCTGGCGATGGAGGCGGCTGAGACGGCCGGCATCGACCCCGAGATGGGCCGGCGGGCGAAGGAGCTCTACGAGGCGTTCGATGCCGGCGGGAATGGAAGCCTGGATTTCTCGGCGATCATCAGGACGCTGTAGATCCTCCCCGGGACGGGGAGGGGGACCGCACGCAGTGCGGTGGAGGGGGTTCGCCGCAAGCACGGCGCTCGGGCGAGAACCCCCTCCGTCAGCCCTGCGGGCTGCCACCTCCCCGTCCCGGGGAGGATCGTGTTCAAGCCGTCGGCTGCGCGATCAGGCAGCTGCCTTTCGGATCGAACACGACATCGTCGATCGAATGCGCCAGCGCGCACTCGCCCGGTTCGACGGGCTGGTCCTCGACACACGCCGTCCCTTCGCGCGGCAGCACCAGCAACGCGCCGTGGTAGCGTTCGGCCGTGGCCTTGTCCGGCAGGCCGTCGATGCGGTCGAGGCGGAAGAACGGCCCATCGACAAGCGCCACGTCGCCCCTGTCCGGCACTACCTGATGTCGGCGCATGTCGTAGCGTTCGCCCTTCGCCACCGCCATGCCCTCTTCGAGATGCAGCTCACGCGGGCGCCCGTAGTCATACAGACGATAGGTAATGTCGGAGTTCTGCTGCACCTCGATGATCGAGCAGCCGCCGCCGATCGCATGCACGGTGTTGGCGGGGATGTAGAAGAAGTCGCCGGCCTTGACCTCGTGCCAAGTCAGCATTTGCTCGATGCTGCCGTCGACCGCGGCGGCGCGCATCGTTGCCGCGTCGACCGGCTCGTTGAAGCCGATGCCCAGCGTGGCCCCGGGTTCGGCGTCGATCACCAGCCAGCATTCGGACTTGCCCTGGCGGCCGATGCCCTTGCCTTCGGTCTGTTCGTCGGTCGGATGGACCTGGACCGAGAGCTTCTCGCTGGTGAAAATGTACTTCACCAGGAGCTGCGGCAGGTCCTGCGGCGGGACGAACCAGATCTCGCCGATGCGCTTGCCGTCCGGGGCTTCGAACGGCGCGGGCAGGGTGTCGCGGCCCCAGGGTTTTTCGACGGTCTTGGTTTCGAGCAGCATGACCGCTCAACGATGCATCAGCGCATCAGGTCCAGCAAGTCGGCGATCTTGGCGGTGGCGAAACCGACCGCGCTGTCGGAGATGCCGTAAGGAATGAGCAGTCGCTCGCCGACTTTCATCACCCCGCAAGTATAGACGACGTTGGGCACATAGCCCGAACGGTCGGCATCGACGGCGGTGAGGATCGGCTCCTTGGTACGACCGATCACTTTCGACGGATCGTCACGATCGAGCAGCGCGCAACCGAGCGCATACTTGCGCATCGCGCCGACGCCGTGGGTCACCACCAGCCAGCCGGCATCGGTCAGCACCGGGCTGCCGCAATTGCCGATCTGGATGAACTCCCACGGATACTTGGGCTCCATCAGCAGCTGGCCTTCGGTATTCCAGCGGTCGATACGGTCGGACTTCAGCAGGAACAGGTTCTTGCCGTCCTGCCGGCCGATCATCGCGTACTTGTTGCCGACTTTCTGCGGGAACAGCGCCATGCCCTTGTTGCGTCCGGCCCGGCCGACGATCGGTTCGAGCAGGAAGCGCTTGAAGTCGACCGTGCGCAGCAGCTCGGAACGGATCGAACGGCCGGAATAGGCGGTATACGTGCCGATCCATTCGAAATCGCCGCCGCCGTGGTCGAAGCGCACCAGGCGCAAGTCTTCCAGCCCGCCGGCCTGCTGCTCGGTGATCGGGAAGATCACCGTGTTCGACAGGTTGGACTCCGGATGGCGGTGGACGATCACCCCGCGATCGCTGTCAGTCAGGCTGGCGTCGTCGAGTTCAACCGAGGTTGCGAGGCTCGATTGCGGCCACAAGCTGAAGCTGCCGTCGGTCTTGGCGATGCCTTCGCGGAAAGCGACCGAGCTGATGTGCCCTTCGCCGACCGCGCGCAGGCTCATCACGAAGCGCACCGACTTGTCGTCGAGCCCGCTTTGATCGGGGTGCGGCACGATCGACGGGTTCATCAGCGCCGCCGCGGCGTAAGTGTATTCGTGGCAGAAGTAGGCGCCGATCAGGCGCTGGCGCACTTTCGAGTAATCGGCCGGATCGAGCTTGAGCTGGCGGGCGACTTCCTCGAAGCGCTCGTCGAACATCTGCTCGGTCTGCCAGTGGCGCTCGGCGAAATCGGAGCGCACGTCGGCATAGGCGCGCTTGACCGCCGCGTCGCTCAGCGCGGTGATGTCCTCCACCAGGCGCTGGGCGCGGCTGCTGGTCGAGGCTTTGCCCTGCCACCCGAGGTGGAACGGCCTCAGGACGACGCGCGACGGATCGGCGTGAAGCCGGGTATCAAGTATGCGAAGCGGGCTCGGCGATCCGTTGTGGTTCGCTGACAAATCTTTCTCCGGTCGAATCGTTCTGCTGGCCACGGAGCAAGCCTATCAGCGAATAGTGAGAGAGTTGGAAAGCCAGGATGGACTCGGCTCCACAATTTTCGTTCGCGCCGCGCGGGTTGATGCCGTCGCGGCAGCGCCCGGAAGCCAGATCGGCGAGAACCACGCCGCGGTCGTTGGCGCCGAAGAACCAGCGCCATGCGGCGAGCGCGTGCTGCTGCCACTTCGGATCGGGCTCGGCGCGCCAAGCCGCCGCCGCCGCCTCGATCGCGGCTTGCGCTTCGAGCGGCTGCTGGTCGAACGGCAGGCTGGTGTGGTCGTGCCCGAACGTATCGGAGCCGACCGGGCGGAAATTGCCGTTGGCGGCGATCTGCTGGCCGGCGATCCACCTGAGGCTGTCGAGCCCGGCGGTGGTGAAGCGCTCGTCGCCGAGAGCGAGGCCGGCCTCGATCAGCGCTTGCGACAGGCGCGGATTGTCATAGCCGAGCACGGCTTCGAACCACGCCCAGTCGGGCCGCCGCGAGGCGTCGAGCAGGCGGTGGAGGAAATCGCCGCCCTCGGCGAGGAAGGCGCGCGAGGGCCCGTGGCCGGGCTCGGCGCGCAGCCGCGCAGCGGCGCCGAGCATGGTGAAGGCGATCGCGCGCGGCGAGCCGAACTCGGAACAGTGCGGCAACGCGGTATCGAACCAGCGCCGGGCCCAGAAACCCTTCGCCCGGTCGTCAGCGGTCTCGATCGTCTGGCCGAACGCCCACAAGGTGCGGCCGTTCGAATCTTCCGAGCCGACATCCTCGCACCAGCTGCGGTCGAAGCGCATGAAGTTGCGGAAGCCCTTCGCCTCGGGGTTCCAGGCGTGCTGGACGAACGAGGCATAGACTTGCCACCAGCGCTCGCGCTCGGCCGGGGGCAGGCCCTGCGCGACGTTCATCAGCATCAGCGCGCGGACATTGTCGTCGAGGCAATAGCCGTGCAGCCGGTCGGGCACGATGCCGATCGAGTGCTGCAGCATGCCGGTGAGGTCGCTCATCGCGATCACGCCGTCGAGGCTCGGGGCGCGGGTCACCGGCGCCGGAGGCGCGGCACGGACGATCGCCCCTTCGATGAGGCCGGCGGCGCCATCGGCGAAGCGCGGCCAGATCGTCTCGCGGCCGCGGGCATAAGCGCGCCGCTGCAGCGAGGCGAGGCGCGCCGGATCGTCGAGCAGGCGGTTGACCGCCTCGGCGACCGCATCGGCCGAGTGCGGCTCGATCAGCACGCCGGCGTTGTCGGCCAGCAGCTCCTTGGCGTGGAGGTACGGCGTCGAGACGACCGCCTTGCCCAGGGCCACCGCGTAGCTGAGCGTGCCCGAGGTCGATTGCTGCAGGTTGTGGTACGGCGTGATGTAGATGTCGCACGCCTCCAGCCGATCGAGCAGCTCATCGGTGTCGAGGAAGCGGTTCACGAATTCGATGTTGTCCGCCACGCCGAGCGCTTCGGCTTCGGCCTGCAACCGCTCGCGGTACGCTTCACCTTCCTGCGCGACGAGGTTCGGGTGCGTCGCGCCGACGATGCGGTACACGGTGTCGGGATGGCTGGCGACGATCGCCGGCAGCGCCTCGATCACGCACTCGATGCCCTTGCCCGGCCCGAGCAGGCCGAAGGTCATCAGCACTTTCTTGCCGGTGAGGCCGAACTTGGCCTTGAACTCTTCCTGGCGGCCGAACGGGCGGTCCGGCGCGCCGTGCGGCACGACTTCGCAGATCTCGGCCGGCGCGTGGTAGCGCTGGACCAGCAAATCGCGCGAGTGGCGGCTCATGACCATGATGCGGCTGGCGCGAGCGATCAGGCGCTCGAGGATCTGCCGCTGGCGCGGCGAGGGTTCGCCGAGCACGGTGTGCGGCGTGAGGATCAGCGGCGCGGCGAGGCGGTCGACGAAGTCGAGCACCATTTCCCCGTCGGGCCCGCCGAAGATGCCGTATTCGTGCTGCAGCCACACGGCATCGACATCGCTGGCGTTGATGCGCCGGGCGGCCTCGGCGTAGCACGTCGGATCGTCCCACACGATCGTCCCGGCGATCCCGCCGTACGCGTGCGGCTGGCGCGGATCGTCGAGCGCGTAGACATCGACCGCGATTTCCGGATGGAATTCGGCCAGCTTGTCGAAAATGTCGGCGGTGAAAGTGGCGATGCCGCACTTGCGCGGGGTGTAGTTGCCGATCAGCGCGATGCGCCGTTCGGCGGGAAGAGACGCGGCCGACAGCGTGAAGATCGAGCGCACGGCGGCGCTGCGGCCGGGCGGCGGGGATTTCTCGGTCGAGTGGGCATCGAGAATCATCGGGTTTCCTGTCAGGTATGTGTCACGAACGGCACCGTCACGACTTCCTGGGCGAACCGCATCTTGTGCACTGCAACATAGTCTATGTTGCAACGCAATAAAAGGGTTACGGTTCCAAATGTTTTGCGCACGGAAGTATGTCCAGCGCCCCGTCCGCGAGGTCGCTATGGGTAAATGTCCCGGAGCCGGAATCGTTTCCGACTGATTTCAAGGAGTTCGCCGGAATGACCGGCGCGTGCGACGGGCGCGGGAACTCAGCGCACGGGCTGGTGCGCTTCCTCGACGATCGATGCGTCCCACTCCAGCTTGCCGAGGTCGGCGCGAACGAACGTGCGCACCGCTCGATAATCGCCGCTTTCGAGCTTTGTGACGAAGTCGGGGTCGCCGATGAGAGCCCGGCCGATCGCGACGAGATCGAACTCGCCGTCGGCGATCCGCGCGCCTAGGTCCGCGACCGCTTCGGGAATGCGCGATCCGGGGTCTTTGCCTTCGCTGAAGGTGGTCATCACGTCGGTGTCGAGACCGACACTGCCCACAGTGATCGTCGGCAGGCCGCCCAGCGCTCGGACCCAGCCGGCGAGGTTCCGGTTGTCGCCGGGCCACTCCGCTTCCCAGAAGCGTCGCGTCGAGCAATGCAGCACGTCGACCCCGGCCTCACGCAGGGTCACCGTCATCCGTTGCAACTCGGCCGTGTCGGCGGCGACCTTCGCGCCGTAATCGACTTCCTTCCATTGCGAGAAGCGCAGCGAGATCACGAAATCGGGGCCGCACTCGGCGCGGATCGCGCGGACGATCTCCGCCGGGAAGCGCACCCGGTCGGCGATGTCCGGCCCCCCGTAACCGTCCTCGCGGACATTGGAACCATGCCACAGGAACTGGTCGAGCAGGTACCCGTGCGCACAGTGCACTTCGATCCCCGCCGCGCCGATTTCCCGCGCGATCCGCGCCGAGCGAACGAAGCCTTCGCCGATCGCCGCCATTTCCGCGCGGGTCATCGCCCGGCCGTTGGCCTTGCCCGGATGCACCCGGCCCGAGGGGCTGAGCGCATGGCCGTCGTTCCTGACCGCGCCTTCGTGCCACAACTGCAGCAGCATCGCACCGCCCGCGGCCCGCACCGCCTCGACGCAGCGCGCCCAGCCGCCAGCGGTCTTGGCCGTGAGCCACGCGGCGTTCGGTTGCACGGTCGCGGAAGGATGGTCGATCGCCGCGCTTTCGCCGATGATCAGCGGCACCCCGCCTTCGGCCCGGCGCGCGTAGTAAGCCGCGAGTTCCGGTTTCGGGCTGCCCTCGTCGCACATCCCGCGCTGCATCGCCGGCATCACGAAGCGGTTGCGCAAGGTCAGCGCGCCGAGGCGGAAGGGCGTGAACAGCGGCGAAGTATCGGGCAACGGCACTTCCTTCGGCTCGCTTCGGGCGGCATAACCCGCCGGCATGGAACTCGATTATCAGGCCTACGAGGCCTTGTTCAACACCGGTGACGACGAGGCGCTCGTCGCCCGCTTCTTCGCGCCCGGCACGCGGATGGTCAGCGCCAACGGCACCCGCGAAGGCGCCGACGGTCTGCTCGCCTTCCTCAGGTGGGCGCACGACGGGGTGCGCGAGGTCATGCGGCCGCAAATCGTGATGAGCCGCGACGGCCTGCTGTTCGCCGAAGTCGACATGGATTTTCACGCGACCAGGCACCGGCCGGACTTCCCGTTCGGCGAGATGCATGCGGGCGACCTGATCACGGTCAAGTTCTTCGTTACCTACACGCTCGACGATGAGGGCAGGATCGCCGAGCTCAAGTCGATGACCTGGCCGCCCGAACACGGCGTCACCAAGCTGCCCCGGCTCGGCAGCCACCCGAGCCAGCAGGCGGCGTTCCAGGCCTATTCGGCGGCGTTCTCCGGCGCCGATTTCGAGCGCTTTCCCCAGTTCTACACCGACGATGTCGTGCTGCACCTGACCAGCTCGGTCGGCGACATCCACGGTAAGCAAGGCATCGTCGATTTCTACCGCCCGATGTTCGAGCGGGTGCGCGAGACGGTGATCCCGGAGAAGCTCGAGTTCGGCGACGGACGGATCGTCTATGACGCCGTGAGCCGCTTCACCGCGGTGGTCGACGCGCCGGACTTCGTCGTCGGGCCGCTCAAGCGGGGCGAGTGGTACGACGTGCCGGTGCGCGTCGTTTACACGCTGCGCGAAGGGCTGATCAGCGACATCCACGTCACCCGGCGGGGCGAGCGGACGTTCGGTAATTCTGCGACCAAAGGGTAACGACGCCAAATCCGCTTGCGCGGCTAAGCGGCAGATTGGTTCACACGAAGACACGAAGATGTTGCGCTACGTCGCGAAAGCGGCGCGCCATCTTCGTGTGAACGGCTGACGCGGCATCGTCGAGGCCTGGAACCCCAGCCCCCTCGACCATCGTCGCCCCTGCGCAGGCAGGGGCCCAACCAAGCTTTCGTCTGACACGGTCGTCTGGATGGGGCACGGGCCCGTCTCGAGGGCACCGCGACGACGCAGCGTTAGCTGGGCCCCTGCCTTCGCAGGGGCGACGAGGACAGGAAATAGTCCCGTTCCTTCGCCGCGGAGCGGCAGATGGTTCACACGAAGACACGAAGATCGCGCGCCCCGCTCGCGAGGTAGCTCAGCCTCTTCGTGTCTTTGTGTGAACTTTTGATCCGGCGCGGCCGGGCCCGGACCCCGGCCCCCTCTCCTGCCGTCGCAGGGGCGACGAGCGATGAGTGCGCGGATGCGGGACGGTCCCTTTCCCTTGGCAACCTTCGCCAATCCCGCCATGGCGCCCCGCGAATGGAAGCCCTGCTGACCTCCGCCGTCGTGGTTGCGCTCGCCGAGATGGGCGACAAGACCCAGCTCCTGGCGATCGTGCTCACCGCGCGCTTCCGCAAGCCGCTGCCGATCGTCGCCGGGATCCTGGTGGCGACGATCGCCAACCACCTGATCGCCGCGTGGGTCGGCGCGGAGGCGTCGGCGTGGCTCAGCAGCCTGTGGTTCCGGTATGCGGTCGCGCTGTCGTTCGTGGCGATGGGGCTGTGGACGCTGGTGCCGGACAAGCTGGACGAGGACGAGGAACCCAAGCCGGCGCGGTTCGGCGCGTTCCTGACGACGCTGATCGCGTTCTTCGTCGTCGAGATCGGCGACAAGACGCAGATCGCCACGGTCGCCCTGGCGGCGCGCTTCCAGGAGGTGTGGGCGGTGGCGGCCGGGACGACGCTGGGCATGCTGCTGGCCAACGGGCCGGTCGTGTTCGCAGGATCGAAGCTGGTCGAGCGCATTCCGCTCAAGGCCGTGCGCATCGCCGCCGCGCTGCTGTTCGTCGCGATCGGCGCGGTCATGCTGTGGCGGCTCGCCCGCGCCTGAACGCCGGCCGGCGATTTCGCTTTCCTACATGTTCGGGTTCTGTTCTAACTCCGGCATGATCCGGCTCACCGCTTTGCGACGCGCGCGCGCGATTTTTCGTTTGTGTTGTGTCGCTGTGTCGCCCTTGCGCAAAAATCGCGGAATTCCGCCGTTTTCGCGGGCGACAGACGGCGACACCTGTCGCCGTCTGTCGCCCTGTTCGGCCGGACTGTCGTCCGCCGCACGGGGCGGCGGCACCCTGGCCGCAATGCGTGCGACCAACGCCGCCCCATCAACTTGCCATTCACCCGCCCGTGCCTACATTGGCGCGCGAAAGGTAGATCTGTTCGATGAGCGATAACCCGGAGCCCGAAAACAACGGCGGCGGCAACCCCTGGATGAAGAGCCTGCTGGTGTGGGGCGGCATCTTCCTCGCGCTGCTGCTGGTCGTGTCGATGTTCGGCGGCCCGCGCGCCGCGGCGGGCACCCAGATCGGCTATTCGGACTTCCGCCAGAAAGTCGCCGAAGGCACGGTGGATCAGGTTCAGATCTCCCCCGAGCAGATCACCGGCAAGCTCAAGAACGGGCAGGATTTCACCACTGTCCCGATCGCCAACGATACCGGGCTGACCAAGCTGCTCGACGATAACGGCGTGCGCTACTCCGGTGCCGAGAAACAGGAGATGAGCGTCCTCGCCTACATCCTGATCCAGTCGCTGCCGTTCCTCCTGATCCTCGGCGTGGCGTTCTTCGCCTTGCGCCACGTGCAGAAAGGCGGCGGATCGGGCGCGATGGGCTTCGGCAAGTCGAAGGCCAAGCTGCTGACCGAGAAGCAGGGCCGCGTCACCTTCGCCGATGTCGCCGGCATCGACGAGGCGCGCGAGGAGCTGGAAGAGATCGTCGAGTTCCTCAAGGATCCCGGCCGGTTTTCCAAGCTCGGCGGCCAGATTCCCAAGGGCGCGCTGCTCGTCGGCAGTCCCGGCACCGGCAAGACCTTGCTCGCCCGCGCCATCGCAGGCGAAGCCAATGTGCCGTTCTTCACCATCTCGGGTTCGGACTTCGTCGAGATGTTCGTCGGCGTCGGCGCCAGCCGCGTGCGCGACATGTTCGAGCAGGCGAAGAAGAACGCGCCGTGCATCGTCTTCATCGACGAGATCGACGCCGTCGGCCGCCATCGCGGCCACGGGCTCGGCAACTCGAACGACGAGCGCGAGCAGACGCTCAACCAGTTGCTCGTCGAAATGGACGGCTTCGAAGCCAACGAAGGCATCATCATCATCGCCGCGACCAACCGGCCCGACGTGCTCGATCCTGCGCTGCTGCGCCCGGGCCGGTTCGACCGCCAGGTCGTCGTGCCGATCCCCGACATCGACGGGCGCGAGAAGATCCTCGCGGTGCACATGAAGAAGGTGCCGCTGGCGCCGGACGTCAACGCGCGCACGATCGCCCGCGGCACGCCCGGCTTCTCCGGCGCCGACCTCGCCAACCTGGTCAACGAAGCGGCTCTTCTGGCGGCTCGCCGCAACAAGCGCCTCGTCGCGATGCAGGAGTTCGAAGACGCGAAGGACAAAGTCCTGATGGGCGCCGAGCGCCGCAGCATGGTGATGACCGACGACGAGAAGAAGATGACCGCCTATCACGAGGCCGGCCACGCGATCGTCTCGGTCAACGAAGACGCCTCTGACCCGATCCACAAGGCGACGATCATTCCGCGCGGCCGGGCCCTGGGCATGGTCATGCGCCTGCCGGAGCGGGACAATTATTCGTACCACCGCGACAAGATGCACGCCAACCTGTCGGTCGCCATGGGCGGCCGCGTCGCCGAGGAAATCATCTTCGGCCACGACAAGGTGTCGAGCGGCGCCTCCAGCGACATCCAGTACGCCACCAGCCTGGCCCGCAACATGGTCACCAAGTGGGGCATGTCGGACAAGCTCGGGCCGCTGCAGTACGAAGAGCAGCAGGAAGGCTACCTCGGCATGGGCGGCAGCCAGCGCACTTTCATGTCGGACGAGACCAACAAGCTGATCGACGCCGAGATCAAGGGCCTGGTCGAAGGCGCGCACAAGCGCGCGACCGACATTCTCGGCACGCAGGAGGACAAGCTCCACCTGCTCGCCCAGGCGCTGCTCGAGTACGAGACGCTCACCGGCGACGAGATCAAGGAACTGCTCGACACCGGCAAGGTCGATCGCCCCGACGCGCCGCGCGGCCCCACCATCGCGCGGCCGGCGCAAGGCTCGTCGATCCCCAAGGCCGGCAAGCGTTTCTCCGGCGGAACGGCGCCGCAAGGCGCCTGACGCTTACTCGACGGCCCCGAGCACCAGCAGCAGGTCGACGAACAGGAACACGATCACCCAGATGAGCACGCTCAGCACGAGCGTGCGCCAGGCCGCGGAAAAGCGCGACAGCCCGTAAGCGCCCTTGAGCTGGGTGTAGATGTGCGCCAGCGGAATGACCGCGCCGAGAAGCATGAGCATGCCCGTGCCCACGCCGATCGCGCCGAGCAGCACCAGCGCGACGTAGAACAGCGTCATGAAGCCCAGCGAATAGGTCACGAAGACCGCGTGGTCATAGGGCCCGAAAGCGCCTCGCCAGGCGAACAGCAGCCACACGAACGGCACCGACAGCGGGATCAGCAGCCACGAGAACTTGTAGCTGTTCGACTGCAGCTTGTAGGCCATCAGGCTCGGGTTATCGCGCCACTTGTCGATCGCGTGGTCGATGAAGGCAATGCCCGAATAGCGCGCGGTCATGCGCGACTTGCTGTTCGCGCTCTGCGCCAGGACGACGGTCTTGTCCTTGCCTGAGGCCTCCCCCGCGAGCTGCTTTTCCAGCCGCGCGATCTGCGCGTCCATGAACGGCGACGCGATGTTGCTTTGCCCCATGTCCGCGCGCGCCTCCTTGAGGTCGGCGAGCTGCTTCTTGAGACTCGCCGGATCGGCCTGAGCACCGATGCGATCCGGCGCGGCGATGTCGCTCGGCGGCCCGATCCCGGCAAGCTGAAACACCGCGAACATCAGAAACACCGAGAACAGGAACAGCGCCATCGGGCTGACGAAGCGGGCGCGCTCGCCGGCAATGTAGCGGCGGGTCAGCTCGCCCGGCTTCCACGCGAGCAGCGGCAGCGTGCGCCAGGTCTTGCCGTCGAAGTGCAGCACCCCGTGGACGAGGTCATGGAAGAACGCGCTCATCGTCCGGTGCACGTGAGCGTGCTGGCCGCAGCTGTAGCAGTGCGGGCCGACCAGCGGAGTGCCGCAGTTCAGGCACGCGCTTTCGTGGGTATGGCCATCGCCTTCGCCGGCGCGAGGTTCGACCGCGCGGGCGAGCATCCCGCCCTCGACGATGCTGCCGACCGCTTCGATGCCACCCGTCATGCGCCGTTCCTAGCGCGCGGCTTGGCTCCGGTCGAGGCGCTTAGCGCCCGAAATCAGCCGTCGTAGTCGCTGCCGATCGAGTTCGAGCGCACCGGCGCCGCCGCCGACAGGCGCATCGCCTCGGCCGACTGGCTGAGCGAGCCGATCTCGTCGGCCTCTTCCTCGTCTTCGGGCAGCACGCGCTGGAGGGACTGGACGACGCTCTCGTGCAGCATCTTCGGCCGCACGGTCTCCTCGGCGATCTCGCGCAGGGCAACGACCGGGTTCTTGTCGCGATCGCGGTCGATGGTCAGCTCGGCGCCGCCGGAGATCTCGCGCGCGCGCTGCGCGGCGAGCAGGACCAGGTCGAACCGGTTGGGAATCTTGTCGACGCAATCTTCGACGGTAACGCGCGCCATCGGGCACTCCAGGAAATGAGAAACGCTGCTGAGCGGAAGGCGCGCGACCTAGGGCGCTCCCCGCGATAAGTCAAGGTTTCGCTGCCCGACCGGTGTGCTACGACAGGGCGATGGACAAGGTCGCGACCCCCGAAGAGCTGGCCGCTGCCGAGCCGCCCCCCTATAATGATCCCGGCGTCTTCTCGATCAGCGCCCAGGGTCAGGACCTGGCGTTCTACCCGGCCGGCAAGGACCGCCTCGAGCGCCTTGTGCGCCTGATCGACGAAGCCGAGCGCTCGCTCAGACTGGCGTTCTACATCTACGCGCCCGACGACAGCGGCACCCGCGTGCGCGACGCGCTGATCCGCGCGGCCAGGCGCGGAGTCGAGGTCTCGCTCCTCGTCGACGGCTTCGGCGCCACCGCCCCGGCGGAATTCTTCGCCGAACTCGTCGAGGCCGGCGGCACCTTCTGCTCCTTCCAGCCGCACTGGAGCGTGCGCTACCTGATCCGCAACCATCAGAAGATCGCCGTCGCCGACGAGCGCGTGGCGATGCTCGGCGGGTTCAACGTCAGCGACGAATATTTCGCGCCCCCCGATCATAACGGGTGGCACGACATCGGTTTCACCGTCGAAGGCAGCCTCGTCGCCAAGGTCGTCGACTGGTATGACCGGCTGCAGCGCTGGACGCTCGATCCGCACGCCAAGTTCCGCCAGGTCCGTCGGATGGTCCGCACGTGGGACGGCGGTGAGGACCCGGTGCGGCTGCTGATCGGGGGCCCCACTCGCTGGCTCTCGTCGTGGGCCCGCTGCGTCAGCCTGCAGATGAAGGATGCCGAGCGGCTCGACCTCATCATGGCATACTTCGCGCCGCCCTATCCGTTGCTCAGGCGCATCCGCCGCATCGCGCGCAAGGGCGAGACCCGGCTGGTGATGGCCGGCAAGAGCGACAACGCCGCCACCGTCGGTGCCGCGCGTTCGCTCTACGGCTCCCTCCTCGCCGCGCGGGCCAAAGTGTGGGAATTCCAGCCGTGCAAGCTGCACACCAAGCTGATCGTGCTCGACGATGCGGTCTATATCGGCAGCGCCAACTTCGACATGCGCAGCCTCTACATCAACCTCGAGATCATGGTGAAGATCGAGGACAAGGCCCTGGCCGACCGGATGCGCGAATTCGTCGCTGGTCACGAAGCTGCCTCCGTCGACGTGACCCCAGAGATTTACCGCCAGTGGGCGACCCCGCTCAACCGCTTGCGCTGGTGGGCCAGCTGGTTCCTCGTCTCGGTGGTCGACTACACGGTCAGCCGCCGGCTCAATTTCGGCCCGAGCCCGCC
>Ga0207652_10001765_pt1 | contig 18871 bp, 18 predicted proteins | sample KBSC63BmetaG_FD_184334 | JGI IMG/M metagenome (GOLD analysis project Ga0207652, IMG submission 184334) | Corn rhizosphere microbial communities from Kellogg Biological Station, Michigan, USA - KBS C6-3B metaG (SPAdes) (version 2) | ecosystem: Host-associated > Plants > Roots > Rhizosphere ... | reverse complement strand
ATTAGCAATAGGTGATTTAGTGATATTAACAAGTTGAGGACCGTGTATTGAGGTGTCAGGTTTTGTCCAACTGTAATCTCCCCCTTCTGAACCATATCTGTATTGAAAGTCAGGAAGCCCTGATACTTGGTCGAAGATTGTGCTGGAATTAAAATTCACAACTGCTTTCCCAGACCTGCCTTTCTTTGTTGTGATTAAAATTACACCATTGGCACCCTGACTGCCATAAAGAATAGATGCACTGGCTCCTCTTAAAACGCTGATACTTTCTATATCTCCGGGATTAATTGCTGAAAGGCCATCTCCGGCATCAGTTCCGCCGTAAGAACCCGGCTGACCACCCTTGTTATTGACCATGGGAACGCCATCAATCACATAAAGTGCCTCACTAGTACCGGTTAAAGACTTGCTTCCTCTTAATACCGCTTTCGTAGAACCCCCTGCGCCAGAGTTACTGGTTGCAATATTAACGCCGGCGACCTTACCGCTGAGGGCATTCATAAAATTGTTATTCGCCGCTTTTGTCAATTCATCACCCCCAATCTGCTGGGTAGCATAGGTCAAAGATTTCTTTTCCCTTTTTATACCTAATGCTGTTACCACTACTTCGCTCAAAGCTGTAGAACTTTCAGTCATCATAATAGAAACATTGTTATCAGTTTCAGCTACAGCAACTTCTTTTGGCTCAAAACCAATTGAAGAAACTTCCAAAACAATATTTCCGGAAGGCACAGATAAAGTAAATCTCCCGTCTACACTGGTAAGACCCTGGGTTTTACTACCCTTTACCTTCACAGTAGCGGAGGGGACGCCCTTATTGGCAGCATCAGTTACGAGACCCTTTAGCTCACGGGTTTGCGCTGACGCAACATTAGCTATTAACATGAATAGCAGAAATACCTTAAATCTAGTCATAAGTATTATTTGGTTTTTTAATTAATGAAGAGTTTAGTTAGGCATATTTATAAAAAATTACTAGTCACTGTTCCTTTATAGTACATCTTCAGAATGTTATGCATTCCTTCCAAAACCTTTACCCGCAGTATTCGTAAAAGGTACCGGTTACTTCGTCATCTTTCACTGATGCAAATAACATCGTCACAAGAGCCATCAAAAAATGGGGATAATTCTCATCGTCAAAGCAGTTTTTTAATCTTAAGAAATTAATTTGGCAAAGTAAATATTAATCTTGCCTAAAAATAAGTATTTTAAATTGATTTTTAATTTTGATTTAAAATTATACTTCCACTTAACAAATTTTTAATGAGACCGGAAACAGCAGTTAAAGTACATCTAGCTTTGAAGATACAGTAAATTATCGTTTTTAATAGTTCTTATAACAGCGAAGCATACCCGAATTTTTCCCATATCTTATCTGCCCACCTCTGGTATTACAGGAATACTTTCATTTCCCACCTCGCTTATACTTTGCACCGCGAAGAAATAATTATCTTTTGAATAGGGCAAAGTGATCTCTTTTTCAGAAGTAAAAATTTTCTTTTGCCACACGGGGCTTGATGTTTCTCTCATTAAAACATAAAATCCTTTTGTATTGCCAAACGCAGGCGTATTCCATGAAAGTGTTGTTGAATTCGTTAAATTTTTTACTTCAATCTTAACAGCAGCGGGCACAGCAGGTGACTTCGCAAGATTGGCAAGATTTGATAAATTCATTGCTGTGTTCTTCCTTAAATATTCATAATCGATATGTTCAGGAAGATCTCCGTAATGAATGCCATTTACCGTGCGAATATCCTGGTGTTGGCGTGTAAAATTTTCATTCATTTCTGTAATTCTTACAGCAGTGTAACCGTTCTTTAGGTATGGTAAATGATCACCGCCTCTTAAAAATCGATCCGTTCTATAAATCAATACCACATTAAGATTATCAACATAGCGCTCTCCAATTTCTTTAACATAACGGGCAAGCTCACGCGATTTACTATCATTTTCCAGCCCTAGTGACATTATCTTTCGAATGTTTTTTTCTGTTTCGAAAGCAGGAATGCCTTCACTGAAGACGCGGACTGTTGTATTATTCGCAATATTGGTTTCGTTACTATTGTTACTTCCGATTATATCATTATTGAAAACGGCTTCAACATTCCAGTTTTCCTTTTTGGCTTTGTTAGCCATAAAAGTTGAGCCAAGTAATCCCTGTTCTTCGCCGCTAACAGCAACAAAAATTATTGTTGCAGGAAACGAATGCTTACTCATAATCCTTGCGCACTCTATAACTGCAGAAGTTCCGCTACCGTCATCATCGGCGCCCGGGGCATCCCCTTCTCTGTCCATCACATCTGTGCGTCTCGTATCCAGGTGCCCGCTTATGATAAATATCCTTTTATCATTAAGGTCTGTTCCTTTTAAAGTTGCTACAACATTTCCCAGAAGAATAGGTACATCAACCCTTTTCCCATCCGGCTGTATTGTTGTTGTATCGATAAATGCGATTAGCCTTCCCCGTGAGTTAATAGCGAATTCATTAAACTTTTTCAGAACCCAATTTCTTGCGGCACCAATTCCCTTTTTACTATCCGTTTGTGTGCTTAATGTATTTCGTGTGCCAAAAGCAACTAAAGTATTAATGTAAGAGTGAAGTGAGTCAGTGGAAACTTCTTTAACCATTTGTGAAATTTCCGGATCCCGATCAATTATAGTTTGTGCCCAAAGTGAATTCGCATACAGAACAATACAAATGAGATATGTCTTTTTCATGGTTAAATATACTTAATTAATCCTCTTAATATTGTTGTCTTTATCCATAAAAATAAGAAGGCCGCTCCTAAAAGAAGCGGCCTGAAATTATATGTGCACTAATCAATGGCGACTATGATTATGATGTCTTTCACGATTATTTCTACCGCGTTCATTTCTTTCATAACTTTTATTCTCATATTTTCTATTATCTCTGTTATCATTTCTGCCCGTGTATCTTTCGTGCTCATATCTTTCTCTTGCTGCATAGTATCTGTTATCACGGCTATCTCGTATTACAGGCTGATAGCGTCCGCGATAAGTTGCATAATGAGTGCGATAGTATGAATTGCGTAACCATGGATCGCGTTGGTTAACTACTACTTTATAAGAATGATATAAATCATAATGGCCATATCTTGCAGGTAAGATTGCTGCAAAATTCCAACGTCCAAAATCATAATATACGAAAAGGCCTCTTGGCACATCATAATAAACATCCATATCAGGTAAATAATAATAATCAACGTAATCATAGCCCACAGGCCCCCAAACGGGTTGGCGTCCTATATTAATATTTACACTCACCTGGGCATTTGCTTTATAAAAGGCAGCACTTAAAAGTATTGCTGAAATAAGGAGAATTTTTTTCATTGTTAGATAATTAAAAGGTTATAAATAGTCACGTTTGTAAATGAGGCTTACAAATGGCTTTTTTCAATTATTTGACAACTCTTTCACTTTGATGTTTAATTGAATTGTTTACTATAACCAAACGTTAACAAAGTAACCAATTAGGACAAGCTTGTGAATGGTTTTGAAAGCAAACTGATATAGATTAATTAAGATAAAAAGAGAAGTTTTTCTGTAAATGGGAGGCTAACGTTTACGCCTAAGTGATTTATTACATTATCTAGTTTAATATTGCCGGGAATAGCTGTTTTAAATTTCTATTGCTAATCCGTTTCCGATTAAATTAAATAAATCGACCCTTAAAGAAAGCAAATATAATATCGCATTAGGTGAAAAACTATAACCTCTCGGGCGGCCGATATTAAGTCCTCTTCTGTTTAACTCAGCACTTTCCTCAATATTTAAACTTGATATTTTTCTAAGGAATAATTGTATATCAGGCTTGCTGCCCAATATCTTTTCCACAGTATTGCCGTCATTTAAACGAATAAAATAAGTTTTATCTGTTATCCCACACAATTCGCCAAAATTGGTTTTACAACCAAGGTACAAATGGAGGTAATGATGAATATTCACTAAACTTATTTTGGAAAACAAAGCTAAACACTTCTGCTGATCAGTAAAGTTCTTTTATATTAATGTTTCATAAAAACAGCGACTTGCCCTAAAAAATTTATTTTTGCGATTAATAACTTACTATTTATACCCATAGAAAATAAAAACTTACAAATGAATAAAGGGCCTATCTCAAATTTTATAGAACATCATTATCGACATTTTAATGCAGCTGCATTAATGGACGCTGCGAAAGGATATGTAACTCACATTGATGAAGGCGGCAAAATGATGGTTACTCTTGCAGGCGCTATGAGCACTGCAGAGCTTGGAATTTCTTTTGCTGAAATGATTCGCCAGGATAAGGTTTCTATCATCAGTTGTACGGGTGCTAATCTTGAAGAGGATATTATGAACCTTGTAGCGCATAGCCATTACAAAAGAGTTCCCAACTATCGTGATCTTAGCCCGAAGGAAGAATGGGATCTTTTGGAGAGTCATTACAACAGGGTAACGGACACGTGTATTCCGGAAGAAGAAGCTTTCAGAAGATTGCAACAACACATTTATAAAATATGGAAGGAAGCTGACGATAAAGGTGAAAGGTATTTTCCGCATGAATACATGTATAAAATGTTGCTGAGTGGCGTGTTGGAACAATATTATGAAATTGATCTAAAGAACAGCTGGATGCTGGCCGCTGCGCAAAAAAATATTCCAATTGTGGTGCCGGGCTGGGAAGATAGCACGATGGGAAATATTTTTGCATCATACATAATTAAAAAAGAATTGAAAGCATCCACCATGAAAAGTGGTATAGAGTATATGGTAGAATTAAGTGAATGGTATAGAAAAAATTCTTCAGGAAAAGGTGTTGGATTTTTTCAAATAGGCGGTGGTATTGCAGGAGATTTTCCTATATGTGTTGTGCCGATGATGTACCAGGATTTGGAATGGCATGATGTTCCTTTCTGGAGTTATTTTTGTCAAATATCAGATTCTACAACCTCTTACGGTTCTTATTCCGGCGCCGTGCCCAACGAAAAAATTACCTGGGGAAAGCTGGATATTCATACGCCAAAATTTATTGTAGAAAGCGATGCTACTATTGTTGCTCCGCTGATATTCGCATGGGTGCTTGGATGGTAGAACCAGTTGCTGATATGACAATGTGCTAATGTGATAATTAAAGATTGGCTGTCAGTAGTATATTGGCTATTATCAAATTATCAAATTAGACAATGCTTCCTGCTAAAAATTTTTCACCTCAACAAGTTGCAGGTATTACAAGTTTTCCTGTAGGGCTGCTTGGCGGTATTGCAACTTATGCTTACGGTGAAAGTTTGTTACACGCTTTTGTAGTTTTTATTGCGCTCATAATAGTAAGTTATATTTCAGTATTTGTAATGCTGCAGCGCTTTATTTATCGAAAAATAAAACTCATTTACAAACTTATTTATCAAACAAAGGCAAGCAAAAGGGAAGAGTTTTATTATAAAAATATTCTACCTCCAAAATCAATTGAAGAAGTAAGTGTAGATGTAGAACAATGGGCTATTCAGCATAAAGAAGAAATTGAAATACTAAAGAAGAATGAAAGTTTCCGTAAAGAATTTTTACTTAATCTTTCGCATGAATTAAAGACGCCCATTTTTGCAATACAAGGCTATGTAGATACTTTAATGAGCGGCGCACTTGATAACCCTGAAGTAAATAAGAAATTTTTAAATAACGCCTCTAAAAATATTGACCGCCTCGTAAATCTTTTAGATGATCTTGATGAAATTACCAGGCTTGAAAGTGGTGAGCAACTATTATACAGGCAAAATTTTATTATACAAGATCTCATAAAAGAAGTTTGTGAATCTCTTTCAATAAAGGCAGAAGAAAAAAAGATAAAGTGTTTTATAAAGAAAGGATGCGAATTGCCATTAACTGTTTTTGCCGATAAAGAAAAAATAAGACAGGTACTTATAAACCTTATCGATAATGCTATAAAATATGGAAAGCAAAATGGTATTATTGAAGGAAGCGCTTATAAAATTGATGGTAAAAAAATTCTTGTAGAAATAAGCGACGATGGGTATGGAATAATGGAAGAACATTTGCCAAGAATATTTGAAAGATTTTACAGAACCGATTCGGCAAGGGCCAGGAAAGCTGGTGGAAGCGGCCTTGGATTATCTATTGCCAAACACATTATAGAGGCTCATGATGAAACCATACATGTGAGAAGTAAAACTGATGTGGGAACTACGTTTGGATTTACACTGCCTTCTGCAAAAAGCTAACAGCTCTAAAAGCAGACTAAAGGCGTAATAGTCGCCGAAAGATTTTATCAAAAAAGATCCAGCATGTAATTGCTGAAAGAAAACCAATAACTGCGCCTGCTAACACATCATCCATAAAGTGCTGTGCAAGATAAATGCGGCTGTATCCTACCAAAATTGCTCCCGTTAAAAAAAGCCATGAATAGTTTTTACTTTTTACGCCAAAAGCCAACACAGCAGCAAGTGCAAAGGCAGAAGCTGTATGCCCTGAAGGAAATGCATGAAAATTATGCAACGTTACATTTTCAATAAAATACTTATAAGAACTATCTTTTAAAAAAACAGCAGGCCTTGCTTCAATAATATAATATTTTAATGCCTGCGCAATAATTCCTGAAAGTGCATAACTGCTTATCACCATCAGGCTCATATATTTCCTTTTAAATAGAAAAAGTAACAACCCTATTGCAACACAAAAGAAGCCATCGCCAAGGTAGGTGAAGTAAATAAAAATAAAATCAGCTATAGAAGAATGAAACGGATTTAAAAAATAGAAACCATCAGCCTTTGAAAAAAATAACAATAAAAAGGTGCAGGCAATAGCAAACAAAATAAAACCGGTAAAAAATAAACGGTTTTCATTATACAAAGATTTCAGCGTCATCCATTTTTAAATTATTCTACCCAAAAATAATCAAATGGCTATATTATCGGGCTTAAGTTTCGTTTAACCTTAAACGTTAGTATGTTAATAAATGATAACTTATTAAATTATCTGGTACGAATTGTAAAGTGCTAATCGTTTTTCCAGAAATTGAATATAAAAAGTGAAACATTTTACAACAATTGAATTTCAAAATATCCTATGTTAAGAAATTATTAACAAACACAAAAAAGAGGCAATAAAATCTGAGAGTACTATTTTTGCCCAAATTCAATTTGATGCCTTTGAACTCTATTCTAAAATTTTTTTTGCCGAAGGACAAAGTTTTTTTCCAGTTATTTGAAAGCGTTGCGGAAACCGTTACTCAAATGGCTGCTAAACTTAAAGAAGTAGTAAACGAGAAGGATTTTGAAAAAAGAGCTTCGCTTATTAAAGATATCGAAGATCTGGAGCATGTAAATGACGATTACACTCATCGCATATTTACTGAGCTTGGCCGTAATTTTATTACGCCTTTTGATAGAGAAGACATCCACTACCTCGCTACATCTCTTGACGATATATGTGATTATATTTATGCTTCTGCAAAAAAAATAAATTTTTACAAAGTAAATCCTGATGACAGTGGCTTTCAGAAAATGGCTGATCTTATTTTAAGCAGTTGTAATGAAGTACAGAAAGCCGTTGTAGAATTAAGGGATATGAAAAACCTCCGTAAAATTACAGATGCCATGGTGCTTGTTAATAGCATTGAGAACCAGGCCGACGATGTTTTTGATATGAGTATTGAGAAGCTTTTTGAAAATGAACCCGACGCCAAAGAGGTTATTAAGAAAAGAGAAATTTACCAGGTAATGGAAATTGTAACTGATAAATGTGAAGATGCTGCTAACGTGATTGAGTCAATCATTATTAAATATGCATAAAAACTTTCTTAATTAAACATCCCTTTAAAAAAAGCTATGTTCGTTTTTCTAATAATCATTATCATACTTGCTCTTATTTTTGATTATATAAATGGTTTTCACGATGCTGCAAATTCAATCGCTACTATAGTTTCTACAAAAGTATTAACACCTTTTCAGGCCGTTCTTTGGGCAGCCGCATTCAACTTTATAGCTTTCTTTATTTTTAAAGAGCACAAAGTAGCGGGAACAATTGCCAACATTGTTTCGGAAAATATTATCAATTTTAAAGTGCTGCTATCAGCCACTATTGCTGCCATCAGCTGGAATTTGCTTACGTGGTATTACGGCATTCCTTCCAGCTCCTCACACACGCTTATTGGCGGCCTGGCCGGCGCCGCAATTGCTGCGGGCGGGCTGGCAGGCGTAAATACACATCCCGTTTATATTGCTTTAATATTTATGATCCTGTCTCCCATCATCGGGTTAATTTTTGGATTTTTAATTACATTAATTACGGTGAACCTGGCAAGGAACTCAAGGCCGGTGAAGGCGGAGAAATGGTTTAAAAGATTGCAATTGGTTTCTTCCGGCGCATTAAGCCTTGCGCATGGCGGTGGCGATTCCCAAAAAACAATGGGCTTAATTCTTACCGCCATATGGTTTTATAATAAAAATGTACATGGAAGCACAATGGCCATACATGATATGGCAATGCCCGAATGGCTTCCCCTCGCTTGTTATTCAGCAATTGCATTGGGCACCATGAGCGGCGGATGGCGCATTGTAAAAACGATGGGCACACGTATTACAAAAGTTACTCCGCTGGAAGGCGTATGCGCAGAAACAGCAGGCGCTGTCACTATATTTCTTACGATCATCTCCGGCATACCTGTAAGTACTACTCACACACTTACTGGAGCAATTGTAGGTGTAGGTGCTACAAAAAGGCTGTCTGCTGTAAGATGGGGCGTTACCTACAATCTTATCTGGGCATGGGTACTTACTATTCCTGTAAGTGCATTGGTGGCCGCAATATCTTATTTTATAATACATTTTCTTACATAATAACTATTTAAATATCGTTTACTGCCTATTGGCAGTTTTTCTTTTTCTTTGCTATATGAAAAAAATCTTAGTAACAGGAGGATGTGGATATATTGGTGCCCATACCATTCTTGATTTAATAGAAAATGGTTTTGAGCCCGTTTGTGTTGATAACAATTCGCGGTCAACAACAGCGTTATTGGACGGAATTAAGAGTATAACCGGTAAACCAGTAAAAAATTACAAAGTAGATCTTTGCAACTTTGATGATACGTATGCAGTGTTCCAGGAAAATACCGATATAGAAGGCATCATACATTTCGCTGCCTTTAAAGCCGTTGGCGAATCAGTGGAAAAGCCTTTAATGTATTTTGAAAATAATCTTACATCTCTTATTAATATACTGAAATGCACGAAAGAGTTTAATGTGCCGAATTTTATTTTTTCGTCTTCATGCACTGTATACGGTAGCCCCGACGAAATACCTGTAACAGAACAAACCCCGCGAAAGCCTGCTGAATCGCCATACGGAGCTACTAAGCAAATGGGTGAAGATATAGTAAGAGAAGCAACCAAGGACGGAGATACAAAAAGTATTTTATTGCGTTACTTCAATCCGGTTGGCGCCCACCCTTCAGCACTTATTGGCGAAATGCCTTTTGGCAAGCCACAAAACCTCGTGCCTGCTATTACGCAAACCGCTGTCGGGAAAATAAAACAACTTACGGTTCATGGTGACGATTATCCAACAAGAGATGGCTCCTGCGTTCGGGATTACATTCATGTATGCGATATTGCACATGCACATACGCTGGCATTGCAGTATTTAATTAATAAAAAAAATACATCGGCTTGCGAAGTTTTCAACCTCGGAACGGGTAACGGATTTACCGTTTTAGAAGTAATTAAATCTTTTGAAAAAGTAAGCGATGTAAAATTGAATTATAAAATTGGTCCAAGAAGGCCAGGCGATATTATTGCTATATACGCTAACAATTCCTTTGCAAAGGAAACACTTGGATGGGAAACAAAATTTTCATTAGATGAAATGATGTCCACTGCCTGGAAATGGGAGCTGAAACTGAAAAATGATGCAGCATTGCACAATCTTAATTTTAACATGAATTAATTCTTTCCTTCGTTAGAACAGCATTTTTTTTATTTGGGGTTGGTATCGTTTAGTTCTCAAGTGAGCGAAGTTCGGGTTGTTCGCTTATAGCCTTCGCTGTGGACCACCGCTTCCCTTCGTCTGTAAATTCTTTATTCAACAAAAAATTAGCATTGAAATCGGCAGTAACATTATTAATTTTTTATCCTAACCGTCTTATTGTTAATTTGCATAAATTGTTTTCTCTATAAAAAATAAACGTTTTTATGATTAAAGATATAGTTGCAAAAAATGAAAAAGAAACACGGGCCGGGTTCGGCGAAGGCATTTATGAACTTGGAAAGAAAAATGAAAATGTGGTAGTACTTACCGCAGACCTTGCAGGCTCTTTAAAGTTGCATCCTTTTATAAAAGATTTTCCTGAAAGATATTTTCAATGCGGTATTGCAGAGGCCAATATGATGGGCATTGCTGCAGGGCTAACTATCGGCGGCAAAATTCCATATACAACAACATTTGCTAATTTTTCTACCGGACGAGTTTACGACCAGATAAGACAATCTATTGCCTACTCTAATAAAAATGTAAAAATTTGCGCTTCCCATGCCGGACTTACCCTGGGAGAAGATGGAGCAACGCACCAGATATTGGAAGACATTGGCTTAATGAGAATGCTGCCGGGAATGAGTGTTGTAGTTCCATGCGATTTTAACCAGACAAAAGCTGCAACACTTGCCATTGCTGATCATGAGGGACCTGTTTATTTAAGATTCGGAAGACCGAAGTGGCCCAATTTTACCGAAGAAAATCAACAGTTTGAAATTGGTAAGGCACAAATACTTGCCGAAGGAAATGATATTACCATTTTCGCTTGTGGTCATTTAGTTTGGAAAGCTGTTGAGGCTGCAAAAATTTTAGAAGAAAAAGGCATTAGCGTTGAACTGATAAATCTTCATACTATTAAGCCGCTTGATGAGGCCGCGATTGTAAAATCAATAACGAAAACAAAATGTGCTGTTACTGCCGAAGAACATAATATCCTGGGTGGAATGGGCGATGCAGTGGCACATGTTTCTGTAAGAAATTTTCCTGTACCTATTGAGTATGTTGGCACAAAAGATACTTTTGGCGAAAGCGGAAAACCAGCAGACCTTCTTAAAAAATATGGATTGGATACGCCTGATATAATAAAGGCAGCAGAAAAGGTGATTGCAAAAAAATCTTCTTAAAAAATTAGTAGTTAGTAGTCAACGATCAATAAGAAAGTATATAATGACTAGTAACTTATTGTTGAGTGATTTTATTCCACTTCTCTCAATTCGTTCCACCTTGAAGTATATCGTGGCGAGCGAAACTCCTGCCGCATTTTCCAATTGCGCCGCGTACCGCTGGCTGCAAATTTTACAATATCATCCCGCATACTGAAGTTGATATTATCCAACATGCGCATGAGCATGCGGCCATTATTTTGAGAAGCTGGTACAAACAAATTTGCCTGCAGCTTATCATCCGGAACAATACCGCTTAGCATTACGCCTGCTTTTTTGAAAAGGCTTTTTTTATCATCTTTATTCGCAATTTTATAAATTTTTTCAGCAAGATAAACAGCAGGCTTTATTAATTCGCTTGTAACTGATGTTGCATTGGGTAATACAATTGAATCACTTATCGTTGGGCCATGCCTGAAATGTTCACCAGGCTCGCGATCTTCTTTCGGCACTACAAATACATTAACCACAGAGGCTGCACTGCTTTGCCTGCGCAGCTTTTCAGCCGCTCTTGATGTGTAAGTTGCCACTGCTTCTTTAATATCATCTAATGCTGTAACCGGCGAGCCAAACATGCGCGTAGTAGCAATCATTTTTTTCTCCGTCAAAGGTTCATCCATTATAATTGCATGTTCTCCTTTTAGTTCTTTTACCAGTCTTAGTCCAACCACACCACCAAAATTTTTTCTTGCCCATTCTTCCGGCATCCTGCTGAATTGATAAGCATCGTAAATAGCAAACGAATTAAGTTTCTTCGCAAACTGGCTTCCCACGCCCCATATTTCTTTTACCGGAGTTAGCTGCAATGCTTTATCTATTTTTTTTCGTGTATCCAGCACCGTTATACACTTTGTTTTTTGCTTGTCTTTCTTCGCAATATGGTTGGCAACTTTGCTTAAAACCTTTGTTGGTGCAACTCCTATCGATACTGCAACGCCAGTCCATTGTTCTACTGTTTCACGCATTTGCAAAGCAGCTTCGTATAATTGATTGGGCGGCACACAGCTCATATTAATAAAGGCTTCATCCACCGAATATACTTCTACATTATGTTCGCCTATTATCATTCGCAATGTTTCCATCACACGCCAACTTAAATCGCCATACAAATTATAGTTGGAAGAAAAAGTTGCCACATCATATTTTTCTATCAATGGCTTTGCTTTGAAGTAAGGTCCGGTCATTTCAATGCCATATACTTTTGCTTCATCGCTTCTTGAAATAATGCAACCATCATTGTTGCTCAAAACTACCACAGGCTTGTTATTCAGGTCAGGACGGAATACTCTTTCACACGAGCAATAAAAGCTATTACAATCAACTACGGCATACATTGCGATTATATGTTTTAGTTATAAGTTGAAAAGGCTGCCTTGTGTTATTAATTCCTTTTCATTTTGAAACATAAATTTTTCTACAGGTTTATATTTTTCTCCGGCTTTTCTTTTTAATAACAATGCATATTCTGCAATAAACCTTCCATGAAAATCTGCTTGCTGATATTCCAACCATGCTTTTTCATATTGCCATGGCAGTAATTTTCGTGCAATGGTAAGATGCGGCTCCGTAATAAAGTGTGGCTTGTTGTCCTTATTCATCTTCATAAATTTTTGCGCTTGTCTTATTACTTTCACTGCATTTACAATTTGCACTTTACTTACAATATTTATGTAAATAGTGTGAGAAGGAAAACTTCCAAAGCCTTTCATTTCAATTTTAAAAGGCGGTAATGTTTTTATGCTATTGCGTAAACATTGCCGGATGCGGTTCTCAGTTGCCTCGTATTGTTTAAAGGTAAGTAAGGTAATATGCGGTAAACCCCATCGCGCCATTTCACAATTAAAATCTTTTGCAAATTTTTCCTTGATAAATTTTATTTCATTCCACAATCCTTCATGCGGTTGCAACACCAATAAATATTCTGCAGGCAATAAATTATTTATTTCTCTTAGCTCCCTATCTGTTGCATATTCTATCTTATCTGCCCGACTTGTTAAAATTTGATTAGCCATAATGTTGAAAAAATAATCCTGTTTTTAAAATGCTAAGTTAAATAATTTAGTATAATTTAGCTAAAAAATTTAGTAAAATAAAATAACCAATATGGAACATGAAATAAGATATGACACAGACTACACCGGCAGTAAAAATTACACCCAGCATCATGTTAAATCCGCTAATGCCAATGGCTTTAGCGCTGCTGCCGATGATTATATGGAGCGGGGAATTGACTTAAATGAGCAACTCATTTTAAACAAGCCCGCCACTTTTTTTCTTCGCATGAACAGTGAAGCAATGATTGATGAGGGCATCTTCAACGGCGATATTCTTATTGTTGACAGAAGCGTAAAAGCGGCCAATGATAAAATAATTGTTGCCATTGTTGATGGCGAATTACTTGTTCGCCGTTTGCAAAAAACCTATAATAATGTAATACTTGTTTCGGCCAATAAAAAAATGGCTAACCTAACGCTCAGGGAATTTGATGACCGTGGCAATGTGTGGGGCGTGGTGACGTGTGTAATTCATGTGCTCGAAAAAAACTTATTTGTTACAAAAAAGAACAGCCAGTTCAACCAAAAAGATAAGTACGGCAAAGAGCAAAGATTTTATTAGCACTTATCATCTCTTTAAAAATATTCTTGTTACAATTTAAAAGCTTTTCTATGAAAAATATTTCTGATAACCCTAACGCGAAGCCACAACCGAAAACTCAGGAAGAGACGGTGCAATATCATTTTGGACGTGGCGCACAAATCAATACAAAAAATAAATTCCTAATTAATGAAGTTTCAAAAGAACACATTGAAGCGATTGATGACTGGGAAGAAAAAACACTGCCTACAATTTACCTGGAGCAGGAAGTAAAAACGATTGTAAATAAAGTTGAAAGTCCCGATGTGGGCATGAGCTACAGCATGAACCCGTATGCAGGCTGCGAGCATGGATGCATTTATTGCTACGCCCGAAATGTGCATGAATACTGGGGTTACAGCGCAGGAATGGACTTTGAGCAAAAGATTATTGTAAAGAAAAATGCGCCACAGTTGCTACGCAAATTTTTGATGCACCCAAAGTGGGATGCAACACCCATTATGCTTAGCGGCAACACTGATTGTTACCAGCCTGCAGAACAAACCTATCGCTTAACACGGGGCATACTGGAAGTGTGTAATGAATTTAACCAGCCTGTTGGCATTCTCACAAAAAATTCATGGATATTAAAAGATAAAGATGTGCTGCAGGAAATGGGAAAGAAAAATATTGTTTCAGCAATGGTATCTATTACATCCTTCAATGAAGATCTGCGGAGAGTGATGGAACCAAGAACAACTACTGCAAAACAAAAATTAAAAGTAATCAATGAACTAAGCAGTGCAGGAGTGCGCATGGGTATAATGATGGGGCCTATGATACCGGGTTTAAATGAACATGAAATGCAGCGCATCATGAAGGCGGCAAGAGACAATGGCGCCACTTTTACTGCTTATACTTTTATAAGATTGAACGGCGCTATCAAGTTCTTGTTTCATGACTGGCTGTATAAAAACTTTCCTGACCATGCAGATAAAGTGTGGCATCTTATTGAAAACAGCCATGACGGCCAGGTGAATGATACACGCTTTGGAGTGCGAATGCGTGGTGAAGGGCCAATAGCAAAGTTAGTAGCCGAGCAATATCGCAAGTATGGAAAACTTTATGGAATGAATGCTGAAGACTGGAGTTTGGACAGAAGTATTTTTAGAAGGCCTGGCGGGCAGGGGAAGTTGTTTTAAATTTGGGACAATAAAAATTTAAGGTTAAAGTAATTTTTGTAAACTCTTGATTCTAAGAAAATGTTTTATAAAAAATTTTATATTACTAAAGCAAAAGAAATATTAAGAAAAGGTGACAGCCTAGACGTCCTTAACTGGCATGGGTTTGAAAAATTGATAGCTGAGCTTTTGGCATCAGATGGATGGAATGTTTCTCCTACAAGGCGTACCAAAGATGGCGGAATTGACATTGTTTCAATCAAAGAAGATAAAAAGTTGGGATTTTCAAAAGTTTTATGGCAAATTAAAAATATAAAAAATCAAATCCTGTCGGTATAAATATTATAAGGGAGTTATATTGTTTAGTTTCAGAGCATGGAGCATCCAAGGGAGTAATTGTAACCTCTAGTAGACTTACAAAGGGTGCCTTAAAATTTAAAAGAACATGAACATATTATGTTTGGACTCGACGGTAACGATGTGGAAGGTTGGATTTATGAACAAGGAGGAGAAGATGATGATGGAAAAGATTTGCCATTTTAAAATTAAAGAAATAAAACTATGACTAAAGACAATCTTTATTTTATTGCTCTTATTCCAAAAAGAGAATTACGTGAAATGATAAATGCTTTTAAAAGTGATTTTGCAAACAGATTTAATAGTAAGAAAGCATTAAAAGTATATCCACACATCACCTTAAAAGCTCCATTTAAATGTTCTGCTAATCACCATCGTGAACTATTGAACTGGTTTTCGGACTTGCGTATAAAACAAAAATCTTTTTCGTTGCGCCTTAAAAATTTTGGAACATTTCATAATAAGAATAATCCTGTTATATACGTAAATCCTATTATCACTAAAGAATTGCAATTGATGCAAAAAGAAATCATTGCAAGTTTTAGCAGTATTTTCCCGGAAGATATTCATCCTGTCGATGTGCGATTCAAACCGCATATAACAATTGCTTACAGAGATTTAAGTCCTGAAATGTTTTCTAAAGCATGGGAAGAATACAAACTTAAATCCTTTATTGCAGAGTTTGAAGTTGACGCTTTTTATTTATTACAACACGATACAAAGAAATGGAATATTATATCAACATATAGTCTTTTACAGCAGTTAGTTTCTTATTAATTAAAATCGAATTTCGAAATATTAAAATAGACAACATCATTTGCCTTAGCACACCTCAATCTTCAATAAAAGGAATTGATTTTATCAAATTATTTTAAATGTGTACCAAAATATTTAGTATTTTTATACTACAAATTTGAGCTAAACTTATGAATGCTGACCGTATCACCGAAAAACTTTCCATTCTTGCTGATGCTGCCAAGTATGATGCAAGCTGCGCCAGCAGCGGAAGCAAACGAAAAAATGAAAACAAAGGATTGGGCAATGCAAGCAATGGAATTTGCCATGCCTATACTGAAGATGGGCGCTGTGTTTCTTTATTAAAAATTTTATTAACCAATCATTGCATTTATGATTGTGCTTATTGCGTAAGCCGAAAAAGCAATGATGTTAGGCGTGCAGCTTTTACAGTGCAGGAAGTGGTTGATCTTACAATAAATTTTTATCGCCGCAATTATATTGAAGGATTGTTTCTAAGCTCCGGTATTTTTTCTGATCCTGACTATACAATGGAACGCCTGATTAAGGTTGCTAAAAGATTAAGAACAGAAGAAAATTTTCATGGCTATATTCATTTAAAAACAATTCCAGGTGCCAATGAAGAATTAATTAAAGAAGCAGGCTTGTGGGCAGACAGGCTGAGTATAAATGTGGAAATGCCAACTGAAAAAAGTTTGGCTTTGCTTGCCCCCGATAAAAAGCAATCAACGATGTTACAATCGATGCAGCATTTAAAAAATGCAATTGCAGCAAACCGTGACGAAAAAAAGTTATTTAAGAAAGCGCCCATGTTTGCACCTGCTGGTCAAAGTACGCAAATGGTTATTGGCGCCACTCCTGAAACTGATTTGGAAATATTATACCTGGCACATGGTTTCTATAAAAAATTTAATATGCGAAAAGTATATTATTCGGGCTACGTACCTATAAGCAATGATAACCGCTTACCTGCAATTGGTACGCCGGTGCCAATGATAAGAGAGAATCGTTTGTACCAGGCCGATTGGCTTATGCGCAATTATGGATTTAAAGTAAATGAAATTGTTGATCGGGAAAATCCTTTACTGGATATGGAAATAGATCCTAAGCTGGGCTGGGCTTTGCGCAATCTTCATTTATTTCCTTTGGATATAAACAAGGCCGATAAACAATTAATAGTTCGTGTACCGGGAATTGGAATTCAGTCTGCAGATAAAATTTGTGCGGCAAGAAACTACAATCGCATAACGTGGGAATATCTTAAAAAAATCGGTATTGCTATGAATCGAACTAAATATTTTATTCATACGGGTAATACATTTCAGAAGAAAGACTGGCAACCATGGCAGATTAAACAATTTATTTTATCAGAAGGCAATAGTAAATACAAAAAGAATTTTTCGCCACAGGCAAGTTTGTTTTAAATGAACATCGTATTATATGATGGCAGCTTTGAAGGATTGTTTACAGCATTCTTTGAAGTGTATGAATATAAAATTGAGCAACCATTTATTTGTAAAGAAAGTAATACTTCTTCAAGCTTGTTTGGTATTATCCATCATGTAAATTTTAATGAAGAAAAAAGCAAGAGGGTTCTGGAAAAATTAAAAGAAAAATTATCTCCACAATCGCTTTCAAAATTGCACACTGTTTATTTATCTGAAATAAAAGATATAGAAAATGTAATGTTTCGCTTTGTGCAATATGTACTGGCCAATACACAGTCTGTTGAAAATAATTTAGGCCATCCGGATATTCTATTAATTAATCAAACTGATAAAAAGGTCCATCGTGAGAAACACCGCATGGAAGCGTTTGTGAGATTTCAATGTACAAAAGATAAGTTATACTACTCCATTATTCAACCAGATTATAATGTATTGCCTTTAATAAAAAAGCATTTTGAAAAAAGATATGCTGACCAGCGCTGGCTTATCTATGATAGCCGTAGAAAGTATGGTTTGTATTATGATCTTGAGAAAACAAAAGAAGTGCTCCTAAATTTTGAAATTGATTTAAATAATAAAGAAGCATTAAAAGAAGTTCTTGATAACGAAGAAGAGCTTTATAAAACCTTGTGGCAGCAATACTTTCAGAGCGTAAATATTAAAGCAAGAAAAAATATGAAGCTGCACATACAACACATGCCTAAGCGGTATTGGAAATATCTTCCGGAAAAACAATAGGTTTTCTATTACCAATGCAGACAATTGTATTTTTGAAAAAAGTGTTTAAGCATGGCATTACTGGAAGTTCAGCATATAAGCAAGCATCTGCCGGGCAGAATTATTATTGATGACATTAGTTTTCAACAAGAAGCGCTGCAGAAGATAGCTGTTACAGGAGAATCTGGCGCTGGCAAATCAACATTGCTAAAAATTATTTCCGGTCATGCGCAGCCAAATAGCGGAACTGTGCTCTTTAAGGGAGAGCGGGTAATTGGCCCGGAAGAAAAATTATTAGCCGGCCATAAGCACATTGCTTATTTATCTCAGCATTATGAATTGCATAATAATTATTACGTAAAAGATTTAATATGGTTCCAGATTAAAGTGGACGAGAAAATAGCAATACAGTTATTTGAAATATGCAGGATCAGTCATTTGCTGGATCGCAAAACAGACCAGCTTTCGGGAGGAGAAAAGCAACGTATTGCATTGTGCATGTTGCTGGTAAAAGCTCCTGGGATGCTTTTGCTTGATGAACCATTTTCTAATCTTGACCCGATACATACAGAAATATTAAAAGTGGTATTAGATGACATAACAACCACATTGAAAATTACCTGTTTGCTAA
>Ga0207652_10001763_pt1 | contig 18893 bp, 15 predicted proteins | sample KBSC63BmetaG_FD_184334 | JGI IMG/M metagenome (GOLD analysis project Ga0207652, IMG submission 184334) | Corn rhizosphere microbial communities from Kellogg Biological Station, Michigan, USA - KBS C6-3B metaG (SPAdes) (version 2) | ecosystem: Host-associated > Plants > Roots > Rhizosphere ... | reverse complement strand
CGGCATCCGGACGAAAGGTCGACCGCATGCTCTCCGAGCCCTGTCCCCGGCCAGAGAGCGACACGAGGCGAGAGAGCGTGTGACGTTCCCGGCATCTTCGTCGCCGAAAGGACCGAGGTGTGGGATCTCCTGGACGGGATCGTCACGGAAGTCCGACCTCCTCCCGTCCCTGTGACGCCTCCCTCGCAAAAGCCTCACGTCCTGGGCTCCTCATGGGGGTCACAGCCTGCCAGGACCCCCCATGAGGAGCCCAGGAACCCCCCTCGGACGGCCGCAAGGGCCTGAGCCCCCGCCCGTCCGTCCCCGGGCCCGCCGTCGACTCACGTCACTAAGTCGTCGCGGTAACAGGCGGCAGGGGCATGGCTTCCTCCTGCTCGGGCCGCACCGCGGCCATCTTTTCGGCGCGGCGCTGCTGCCAGGTGGCGAAGCCCATCGCGGCGACGGTGCTGAAGAAGAGGATCATCGCGATGCAGTACACCTCGACCGGGATGCCGCGCTGGGCCGCGCCGTAGATGTAGAGCGGGAAGGTGACCGTCGTCCCCGAGTTGAAGTTGGAGATGACGAAGTCGTCGATCGAGAGGGCGAAGGCGAGCATCGCCGCGCCGAAGATGCCGGGCAGGATCAGCGGCAGGGTGACCAGGCGGAAGGTGGTGAACGGGCCCGCGCCGAGATCCTTCGCCGCCTCCTCGAGGCTGCGGTCGAACCCGATCAGCCGCGAGCGCACCACCACGACGACGAAGCTGATGCAGAACATGACGTGGGCGATCAGGAGGGTCTGGAAGCCGAGCGACGGGGTGCTGAGGATGAGGAAGAAGGAGAGCAGCGCGGCGCCCATCACCACCTCCGGGGTCGCCATCGGGATCACGATCAGGAAGTTGGCGAGCCGCCGGCCGAAGAACTGGTGGCGGACCAGGGCGACCGCCATCACGGTGCCGATGATCGTCGAGATGATCGTCGCCAGCAGCGCCAGTTTGAGGCTGGTCAGCAGCGCTTCGTTGAGTTCCGGCCGGCTGAAGGCGTGTGCCCAGTGGTCGAGGCTGAAGCCGACCCAGTTGTAGTTGTAGCGGCCCTGTGGGTTGTTGAAGGAGAAGACGAAGATGACCGCGATCGGGATCAGCAGGTAGATCACGACCACCGCGGCGACGATGTTCACGGCGTGCTCGCGCAGCCAGCGCCAGGCACGCGCGGGGGCGCTCTCGGCGGCGAGCGAGCCACGGCGCGCCGAGGAGGTCACACCGCCTCCTCCCCCATCAGCGCCTCCGATCCGGCAAAGCGGATGTAGACGACGACGGCGATCATGATCAGCGCCATCAGCAGGAAGGACAGCGCCGCCGCCGACGGGTAGTTGGACTGGGTCAGGTAGAGCGCCTGGATCACGTTGCCGATCATCTGGTTGTCGGCGCCGCCCAGGAACTGGGCGTTGATGTAGTCGCCGGCGGCCGGGATGAAGGTGAGCAGCACGCCGGCCACGACCCCGGTCATCGAGAGCGGCACCGTCACCCGCAGGAAGCTCTGGGTCGAGGAGGCGTAGAGATCCTTTGCCGCCTCGATCAGCCGCACGTCGATCCGGTCCAGGCTGGCGTAGATCGGCAGGATCATGAAGGGCAGGAAGTTGTAGGTGAGGCCGGCGACGACGGCGCCGCCGGTCGCCAGCACGTGACCGTCAGGGGCGAACCCGATCACCTTGAGCACATGGGTCACGGGGCTGTCGTCGGAGAGGATCGACTCCCAGGCCAGGGTGCGGATCAGGTACGTGGTGAAGAACGGCGCCACGACGGCGAACAGCAGCGCGTTGCGCCATCGTCCGGCCTTGAAGGCGATCGTGTAGGCGAGCGGGTAGGAGACGAGGAGCGCCAGCAGGGTCGCCGCGCCGGCGTAGATGAACGACCGGATCAACTGCGTGTCGTACAGCGAGAGGACGTCTGAGTAGTTGGCCCAGTGCCAGTCGAATTCGAGATTGCCGACGATCCCCGTCTCCAGCGAGAGCCGGAACATGTAGAACAGCGGCACGACGAAGAAGAGGACCAGCCAGACGGTCCCCGGCCCGAGCAGGAAGTACGGGATGAAGCGGCGGCGGATCGCCGACATCGCTCAGCCGTTCACCACTGCGTCGAACGCCTGCGTGAGGCTCTGCAGTTCCTGTGCCGTCAGCTTCGGCTGGGTGAAGCATTTTTCCGTGTACTTGTCGCTGGGGAAGATCAACTGGTTGTTCGCCAGTTCGGGTTCGTGTTCGAGGAGCACTTCTTTCACCCCTTCGACCGGCGACACGTAGTTGACGTATTCGGTGATCTGCGCCTGGTTCTCCGGGTCGTACACGTAGTTCATCCAGGCCTCCGCCGCGGTCGGGTTCGGCGCCCCCACCGGGATCACCATGTTGTCGGACCAGAGGCTGCAGCCCTGGGTCGGCATGCGGAATTCGATGTGCGGGTTGTCCACCTGCAGCTGCACCGCGTCGCCCGACCAGCCGATCGCCGCGACGGCGTCGCCGCTGGTCAGGTCACGGGCGTAATCGTTGCCGGTGAAGCGCCGGATCTGCCCCGATCCGACCGCCCCTTCGATTTTGTCGATCGCCTGCTTCCATTCGCCTTCGTCGGCCGAGTCGGGATCCATGCCCATGCAGGCCATCACCAGTGGCACCGTTTCGATCATTTCGTTGAGGAAATCGACCTTGCCCTTGTACTGAGCGTTGAACAGATCACAGATCGAGTGGATTTCCGGGGCCAGGTCGGTGCGGACGATCAGCCCGCCCATGCCACTCTGCCAGGGCACGCTGAATTCACGGTTTGGGTCGAACGAGGGGCTGCGGAGCGACTTGGAGAGGTTCGCCTCGACGTTCGGGATGCCGGCCTTGTCGAGGTTCTGCAGGTAGCCGAGTTCGTGCATTTTCGCCGCCATCCAGTCGGTGACGATGAACATGCTGCGACCGCCCGATTCGCCGCTGCCGAGCAGCGGCTGCATCTTGCCGAAGAAGCTCGCGTTGTCGTTGATGTCTTCGATGTATTTGACCGAGACGCCGGTCGATTTTTCGAAGTCGGGGACGGTGTTCTTGTCGATGTACAGGGGCCAGTTGGAGATCGTCACGCTGCCGGACGGCTTCGATTCGAGCTTCACCGATTCCGCCGCGGTGTCGCCGCCGCCTTCGATCCCGCCGCCGCCGCCGCAGGCCGCGACGGCGAAGCTGACGAGGACCGCCGCCACCGCGACGGCCAACGCCCGGACACCCGCGCCCCCGAATGCGATCCTGTTCATCTCTCTACTCCTCCCCCTCGATTTCAAGTTTCGATTCCGGCGCTCTTGCCGCCCCGGGCCCGGCGGGCGACTCGGTGACCACGTGCATGTGCTCCGGCGCCCAGCTCAGCGTCACCTTGGCGCCGCCGCCGGGCAGCCGCTGCCGTTCCGCCTCGTCGGCGTTCGGCACCAGCACCGTCATCCGCACGTCGCCGCCGAGGTTGACGACGATCTGCGTCGCCGTCCCCAGATAGAGCGAGCTCTCGATGATCCCCTCGACCCGGGGCCGTCCGTCCGCCGCCCGCGCGTCGCCGGCCGGGGTCACGGTCAGCTTCTCCGGCCGCACCACCGCGGCGCAGCGTTCGCCCGGCGCCAGCCCGCCGGTGTCGGCGGGGATCTCGGGCCCGGAGACGAGCTTCACCAGCCCCGGCCCGGAGACGGTCGCGGGCATCAGGTTCGACACCCCGATGAAGCCCGCGACGAAGCTGGTCCTCGGCTTGTCGTAGACCTCATCCGGCGTCGAGACCTGCTCGACCCTGCCGCGGTTCATCACCGCGATCCGGTCTGACATCGTCAGCGCCTCCTCCTGGTCGTGGGTGACGTAGACGAACGTGATCCCGACCTCGCGCTGGATCTGCTTCAGCTCGATCTGCAGGCCCTTGCGCAGTTTCAGGTCGAGCGCGCCGAGCGGCTCGTCGAGCAGCAGCACCTTCGGCAGGTTGACCAGCGCCCGCGCCAGCGCCACCCGCTGCTGCATGCCGCCGGAGAGCTGCGAGGGGCGCCGGTTCGCCTCCTGCGCCAGCCCGACCCGCCGCAGCTCGGCGGAGACGCGCTCGGCGATCTCGTCCTTGCCGACGCCCTTGCGCTTGAGGCCGAAGGCGACGTTCTTCTCGACGCTCATATGGGGGAAGAGCGCGTAGCTCTGGAAGACGGTGTTCGTGGGCCGCTTGTGCGGCGGCGTGCCGGCGACGTCGTCGCCCTCGATCAGGACTTCGCCCTCGGTCGGCTGCTCGAAGCCGGCGATCATCCGCAGCGTCGTCGTCTTGCCGCAGCCGCTCGGGCCGAGGAAGGTGAAGAATTCGCCCTGTCCCAGCTCCAGCGAGAGGTCGTCGACTGCGGTGAAGGCGTCGAACCGTTTGGTGACGTTGCGGAGCGCGACGCTCGGCGGATCCGCCGAGGTCGCCTCGGGTTCGGTGATCGTCGTCTGCTCGAGCCCGCTCATATCTCCTCCGTCCCCTTTCCCATGGACCGAAAGTATGCCCCTCCGGACCGGGCCGCAAGTGGCGAATGTCCTAAAAGGACAGCTTCGACTTATACGCGATGTATAATCGAGATCGGCTTGCTTCAACCGTTAGCCCCTTGCGTCCGTGACAGAGGGCCTCTAGCGTTGTCCATTACGTCGCAAGCGTTTGGAAGGAGAGCGGCATGGCGACCGCACCGCAGGTAGTCGACTCAAAACTGCAGAAGATGGCCCGCGACCATCTCTGGATGCACTTCTCGCGGATGGGGGGCTACAGCCCTGAGCAGGAGATCCCCCTGATCACCAGGGCGGACGGCTGTTACGTCTACGACGAGCACGGCAACCGTTATCTGGACGGCCTCTCGGCGCTCTTCTGCGTGAACGCCGGGCACGGCCGCGCCGAGTACGGCGAGGCGGCGGCGCGCCAGGTCGAAGAGCTCGACTTCTACACCCTCTGGAGCTACGCCCACCCGCGGGCGATCGAACTGGCGGCGCGGATCGCCGGCCTCGCGCCGGGCGACCTCAACCGCGTCTTCTTCACCGACGGCGGCTCCGAGGCGGTCGAGTCGGCGCTGAAGCTCGCGCGCAACTTCCACCGCGCCCACGGCAAAGGCCAGAAGCACAAATTCATCGCCCGTGAGGTCGCCTACCACGGCACCTCGCTGGGGGCGCTCTCGGCGACCGGCATCACCAACCTGCGCAACCAGTTCGAACCGCTGGTCGCCGGCGCCTGCCACGTCCCCAACACCAACATCTACCGCTGGCCCGAGGACCGCGACCCGATGTGGGCGGCCGACGCGATCGAGGAGCGGATCGTCTTCGAGGGTCCCGAGACGGTCGCCGCGGTGATCCTCGAGCCGGTCCAGAACGCGGGCGGCTGCTTCGTCCCGCCGGACGGCTACTTCAAGCGGGTCCGCGAGATCTGCGATCAGTACGACGTGCTGCTGATCTCCGACGAGGTGATCTGCGCCTGGGGCCGGCTCGGCCACTACTTCGGTTGCGAACGGTTCGGCTATCAGCCCGACCTGATCACCACGGCCAAGGGGATCACCTCGGCCTACGCGCCGATGGGAGCGGTGATCGCCTCCGACCGCGTCTTCGAGCCGTTCAGCAAGGGCGACGCGTCCTTCGCCCACGGCTTCACCTTCGCCGGCCATCCCGTCGTCGCGGCGATCGCCCTGGCCAACATGGATGTCTTCGAGCGCGAGGACCTCTGCGGCCACGTGCGCGCCAAAGAGGGCGAGTTCCGCGGCATGCTGGAGAGCCTGCGCGACCTGCCGATCGTCGGCGACGTGCGCGGGGCCGGCTACTTCCAGGCGATCGAGCTGGTCAAAGACAAGGAGACCAAGGAGAGCTTCGACGACGAGGAGTCGGAGAAGCTCTTGCGCGGCTTCCTCTCCGGCGAGCTCTACAAGCGCGGGCTGATCTGCCGCGCCGACGATCGCGGCGACCCGGTGATCCAGCTGGCGCCGCCGCTGATCGCCGACACCGAGCAGTTCGAGGAAATCCACGACATCTTGTCCGGCGTCCTCACCGAGGCGTGGGACCGGGTGGTCGGATAGCGCCCCGGGTGACGGAGCCGGTGTGCTCACGGTCGGAAGCCTCCTAGACGAGCTCGATCTGGAGCTGGCGACCGGCGCCGAGGGCGCCGACGCGCCGGTCCGCTGGGTGCACATCTCCGAGCTGCAGGACCCGACGCCGTGGCTGTCGGGCGGGGAGCTGATGCTGACCACCGGCATCCCGCTCGACACCGAGAAAAAGCAGCGCGCCTTCGTCGCCGACCTCGCCGAGCGCAACCTGGCGGGGCTCGGCTTCGGCACCGGGTTCAGCCATACACGATTGCCTAAAGCTCTGGTGGACGAGGCAGGAAAGCGCTCGTTTCCGCTTTTTGAGGTGCCCTACTCGGTGCCGTTCATCGCGATCACCGAGAAGGCCTTCACGCGGCTGGTCAACGAGCAGTACGAGGTGCTGCAGCGCGGCCTGGCGATCCAGCGGCGGCTCGAGCGGCTGGTGCTGGAGGAGCGCGGGCTGGAGGAAATCGCGGCGACCGTCGCCTCGGCGGTGGGCGGGACGGTGGCGATCCTCGACGGCCGCGGCGAGCGGCTCGCCGGCCGGGGCTTCCGTCGCCAGCTCTCCGCCGAGGCGGTCGGCGGGATCCGCCGCGAGGTCGTCGGCCACGCCGGCGACGGCCACCCGTTCGTGCCCTCCCACCCTTCGCTGGCCGGGCGGGCACTCGCCCACCCGGTCGTCTCACCCGGCGGCGGCCCGCCGCAGGCCTGGGTGGTGATCGTCCGCGACTCCGGCGGGCTCGGTGACTTCGAGCGGCTGATCCTGCAGCAGGCCGTGGCGATCGTCGCGCTCGAGCTGATGCGCCGGCGGGTCGCCCGGGAGACCGAGCGGCGGCTGGCGGGCGACGTCCTCGCCGGGGCGCTGGGCGGGCTGATGGACCCGGTCGAGCTGCGCCGTCGCCTCGAGCCCTTCGGCATCGCCGGCGATGCCGCGGTCCTCGTCTTCGACGTCGAGCATCCCGGCGCCGCGGCACCGGCCCTGGAAGGCGCGCTCGCCGCCGCGGGCTGTCCGGCGGTCGTCGCCCCGCACGAGGTCGGCGGCCGCGAGCTCCTCTGCGCGGTGGTCGACGCCACCGAGCACGACCCGATCGGCGTCGCGGCGGCGGCCCGCAAGGCGCTCCTCGCCGAGCGCGGCCCGGTCCGCGCCGCGGCCAGCCGCGCCGCCGCGCCGGAATCCCTGCGCCACTCCTTCCACGAGGCGCGCTGCGCGCTCGAAGCGACCGCTTTCGCCAACGGCTCCGCCCCCGAGGTCGCCTCCTGGCGGGACCTCGGCGCCTTCACCCTCCTGCTCTCGATCCAGGACGACGACGCGCTCGGCCTCTACTGCGACTCGGTGCTCGGGCCGATCGAGGAAGGCGACGAGGAGTACGGCGGCGAGCTGCTGCGCTCGCTGGAGGCCTTCATCGAGCAGAACGGCCAGTGGGAGCGCGCCGCGCGCGAGGTCTACTGCCACCGGCACACGCTCCGTTACCGGATGCGCAAGGTGGAAGAGCTGACCGGGCGCGACCTCTCGCGCGCCCACGACCGGATCGAGTTCTGGCTGGCGCTGCGGGCGAGGGAGCTCGTGAGCTGATGAGGATCGGCGTCCCGACCGAGATCAAGCCCGACGAGTACCGCGTCGCGATCACCCCGGCCGGGGTGCGCGAAATGGTCGAGCACGGCCACGAGGTGCTGATCCAGGCCGGCGCCGGCGAGGGCAGCGCGATCACCGACGATCGTTATGCGCTGCAGGGGGCGCGGATCGTCCCCGACGCCGCCGCGGTCTTCGGCGAGGCGGAGATGATCCTCCACGTCAAGGAGCTGCAACCGTCGGAGATAGCGATGCTGCGGCCCGAGCAGCTGCTCTTCACCTACCTGCACCTGGCGCCGGACCCGGAGCAGACCCGCGGCCTCGCCGAGTCGGGGGCGACCGCGGTCGCCTACGAGACGGTCGAGGACTCGGGCGGCCGGCTGCCGCTGCTGGCGCCGATGAGCGAGGTGGCGGGGAAGATCGCCACCCAGGCGGGCGCCTACATGCTGCAGAAGCCGGAGGGCGGGCGGGGGATCCTGCTCGCCGGCGTGCCGGGGGTCGCGGCGGCCAACGTGATGGTGATCGGCGGCGGCGTGGTCGGCATGAACGCCGCCTTCATCGCGATCGGGATGGAGGCCGACGTCTTCGTCTTCGACCGCTCGATCGACCGGCTGCGGGAACTCGACGTGATCTTCAACGGCCGCTGCTCGACGGTCTACTCGACCACGCTCGCGGTCGAGGAGATGCTGCCGCGGGCCGACCTGATCATCGGCGCGGTGCTCGTCCACGGCGCCCGCGCGCCCTACGTCGTCACCCGCGACCAGCTGAAGCTGATGAAACCGGGCGCGGTGATGGTCGACGTGGCGATCGACCAGGGCGGCTGCTTCGAGACCTCCCACCCGACCACCCACCACGAGCCGACCTTCGAGGTCGACGGCATCACCCACTACTGCGTCGCCAACATGCCGGGCGCGGTGCCGATCACCTCGACCCAGGCGCTGACCAACGCGACGCTGCCCTACGCGATCGCGATCGCCGACGACGGGCTGGCCGGGGCGATGCAGCGCATCCCGGGGCTGCGGCCGGGCGTCAACGTCGCGGCGGGGAAGGTGACGCACGCGGCGGTTGCCCAGGGCGTCGGCATGGAGTACGTGCCGGTCGAGCGGGCGCTCGGGCTGAGTTAGCCTTCCAGCCAGATGGGACGGGTCGGGGGGTCCACCAAGGTCATCGCGCTGCTTGCTTTAGCCCTGCTCGCGGTGGGCGGGGCGCAGGCCGTCGCGGCGGGCGGCGGGGAAGCCGAAGAACATCGCTGCCATGGCCGGCGGGCGACGGTGGTCGGCACCGCGGACGACGACGTCCTGCACGGCACGCCCGCACGCGACGTGATCTGGGCCGGGCCGGGGAACGACACCGTCTACGGCCGGCTCGGCAACGACCTGATCTGCGGCGGCGGCGGGGACGACGTGATCCACGGCGGGCGCGGCAACGACGAAGTCTTCGGTGGGCAGGGCGCCGACCGGGTCTTCGGGGACCTCGGCGACGACAAGGTGGTCGGCGGGCCCGGCGCCTACGACGACGTCGCCGGCGGGCTCGGCATCGACACCGTCAACGGCGGGCCGGGCGACTATGACCTCGTCCACGGCGATTACGGCTACGACCGCATGTCGGGTGGGCCGGGGAAGCACGACATCGCCTCCTTCGCGACCGCGGTCTCCGGCGGCAACGGCACCGCCGGCGTCTGGGCCTCCTTGCGCGAGCACGTCGCCCGCGGCGACGGCCACGACAAGCTCTACGAAATCGAGGACCTCGAAGGCACCGCCTTCCGCGACACGCTGATCGGCGACGGTGGCCCGAACGAGATCAAGGGCGGGCCTGGGAACGACACGCTGATCGGCGGCGGCGGGCACGACACGCTCGACGGCGGCGTGGGGACCGACGGCTGCCGCGGCGCGCCGGGGCGGACCATCTCCTGTGGCCCCGAACGGCGGCTCCCTGGGAGCGCCTACGTGCAGGTCGACGAGGCGCCCGGCGGTGGCGGTGGCGTGCAGATCGTCGGCGGCCGCGGTCCCGACGACCTCACCGTCGCCTACGAAGCCGCGACCAACACGCTCGCCGTCGACGCGGCCGCGGGCCTTGCCGCGGGACCGGGCTGCGAACACCGCGCGGGCTCGGCGAACGCGCCGAGGGAAGTCATTTGCCCCTTCGACGGCCCGGCGCGCTGGCTGACCGCCGACCTCGGCCCTGGCGACGACAGCTTCACCGTCAAGGGCTCGCTGGTCTCGGTCGGCAGCATCCGCGTCAACGGCGGCCAGGGCGACGACACGATCCGCGGCGGTCCCGAGGACGACCTCCTCCAGGCCGGCCCCGGCGCCGACAAGCTCTACGGCGGCCCCGGCGCCGACGGCCTGGTCGGCGGCATCCCCGGCCCGACCTTCCTCTACGGCGGCCCGGACGGCGACCTGCTGGCGGCGGGCGGTGGCTGTTCCGGCGGCGCCCTGGTCGGCGGCGGCGGCCGCGACGACGCCTCCTTCGCCGAGGTCGGCACCCATCCGGGCGTCCTCACCGTCAGCTTCCCCCGCCACTCCGCCTGGATCGGCGCCGTCCCCGGCTGTCACCACGTCCACCTCTCGCCGACCGACGAGGACATGGAGGGCTCTTTCGGCCCCGACATCCTGATCGGCAACCACCGCCGCAACGCGATCCTCGGCCAGCCCGGCAAGGACGTCTTCGTCGGCAACGGCGGCGACGACGTGATCGACGCCCGCGACGGCGTCGCCGACTACTCGATTCAGTGCGGCCGCGGCCACCCCGCCGTCCCCGGCAAGCCGAAGACGAAGCACCACCAGGCCGTTCCCCCGATCCCGGCGACGGGCCACCCCGAAGGCCGCGCCCTCCTCGACGCCATCGACCCGGCCCCCTTCAACTGCGCGAAGACCAAGCAAGGCACCCCCGTCCCCGGACTTCACGGCTAAATCCCAACCCCAGGGGGGAGAGAATCCCCCTCCTAGACGCTTGGACGCGTATGGCGGCAAAGCGTCGAGTACGAGTGGATCAAAAACTGGCCGAGTTGGCGACGAGGCAGCATGGCGTGGTGTCCGCTCGGCAGTTGGCGGGCTTGGGGTACGCGAAAAGCACGGTCATCGACTGGAATGAGGCGGGGCGGTTGCGGCGCGTCCACCGGGGCGTCTACTCGGTTGGGCATCACGACCTGACCTGGGAGGGGCGGTGCATGGCGGCCGTCCTCGCGGCGGCGCCGGCGCGGGTCGTCAAGGCGCATCAGCCGATCGTGGCCAGCCATCGGTCGGCGGCTTGGCTCTGGGACGTCTTTCGCTACCGACCGGAAACGGTCGAAGTGACGGCGCCGAAGCCGCGGCGCTCGCGACGGCCCTACCGCGTCCATTGCTCGGTCTTGCTTGCCGACGAACGCGCGGTGCGGGAAGGGATCCCGGTGACGTCGCTCGCGCGGACCTACCTCGACCTCGCGGCGACCGAGCGGCCGCGGACCGTCCGACGGATCCTCGACCGCGCGTCGGATCTGGCGCTGTTCGACCTCGGCCCGGTCGAAGAGCTGTTGGCGCGCTGCCCGGATCACCCAGGCGTGCCGAGGCTCCGCGCGATGCTCGACATCTACCGGGAATCGCCCGTCCTCACCCGCTCGGGTCTCGAGCTCAGGTTCCTGGAGCTGGTGCGGGAGGCGGGGCTTCCCGAGCCGTCGATGAACTTCTTCGTCGCCGGCCACGAGATCGACGCCTGGTGGGAGGCGGAGCGCTTCGGCGTGGAACTGGACGTCTACGAGACCCACGGGTCGCGGCTCTCATTCGAGGAGGACCGGATTCGGGACGACGAGCTGCTGCTGGCGGGGATCGAGACGACCAGGGTCACCGGGCCGCGGCTTGACCGCGAGCCGGGGGCGGTGGTCGAGTCGCTGCGGCGGCACCTCGCGCGCCGGGGCGCCGCCTGAGGGGTCAGCCGTCGGCGAGGCCGCCGAGGAAGAAGAAGGGGTTCGGCGGCCGCCCGCGCCAGGCGGCGGCCAGCGAGCCCTCGGCGGTGACCTTGCTGTCGGCGGGCGCCTCGGCGCGGATGCGATCGGCAAGCTCGTTGGCGGCGTCCTCGTCGGCGGCACCGACGATCATGTAGCGCCAGCGGCGCACCGGCTCGAGGCCCTCGTCCTCCAGCTTCGCGGCGAACTCCTTCGCCTCGCGGTGGGAGGGGAACTCGACCCGCACCTCGAACTCGGCGACCCCACCGCGCGCGGCGGTCTCCTCGTCCTCGGCCTTCATCAGGCGCTCGTGCTCGGCCTCTTTCCCGGCCGCGGTCGTCGGCTCGGCGGCATCGGGGTCCTCCCAGTCCTCGGCGCCCTCGTGCCAGTGGCGAAGCTCGAACTTCGCGTCCCAGCCCTTCTGGTCGAGCTGCCCCTGGACCACGCGCCGGGCGCCCTCGAGCTGGGAGCGGTCGCCGGCATAGAGGTAGATCCGCTTGCCTTCATGGCTGACGATCACCCGCTGGTCGAAGGTCGTCTCGAGGTCGTGCTCGAGCTCGGCGGCGCGCAGGTGGTCGGAGATCTGCCCACCGATCCCGGCGTCGTCGAGGTCGACCTGCAGGCGCCAGTCGTCGTTCATGCCGACAGCGTACCTACCGGCGGGCGGGTCACTCGACCCAGTCGAAGGTCCGCTCGACGGCCTTCTTCCACTGGCCGTACCGCCGCTCGCGCTCGTCTTCGTCCATCTGCGGCTCCCAGCGCTTGTCCTCGGCCCAGCGCTCGCGCAGCTCGTCGGTGCCCGACCAGAAGTCGGTCGCCAGGCCGGCGGCGAAGGCGGCGCCGAGAGCGGTCGTCTCGGTCACCGCCGGGCGGATCACCGGCACGCCGAGCACGTCGGCCTGGAACTGCATCAGGAGCTCGTCGGCGGTCATGCCGCCGTCGACTTTCAGCTCCGAGAACGGCACGTCGGCGACGTCGTTGGCGGCGTCGACCACCTCGCGGCTCTGCCACGCGGTCGCCTCCAGCGTCGCCCGCGCGAGGTGCCCTTTGTTGGCGTAGGCGGTGAGGCCGACGATGACGCCGCGCGCGTTTTCGCGCCAGTAGGGGGCGAAGAGGCCGGAGAAGGCGGGGACGAAGTAGACGCCGCCGTTGTCGTCGACGGAACGCGCCAGCGCTTCGACTTCCGCGGCGTCCTTGATGATCCCGAGCCGGTCGCGCAGCCACTGGACCGCGGCGCCGGTCACCGCGATCGAGCCCTCGAGCATGTAGTCGGGCGGCCCGTCGGGGCCGAGCTTCGCCCCCACCGTGGTCAGCAGCTTGTCGGTGTGGACGATCTCCTCGCCGGTGTTGACGAGCAGGAACGAGCCGGTGCCGTAGGTGTTCTTCGCGTCGCCCGGGTCGAAGCAGGTCTGGCCGAACATCGCCGCCTGCTGGTCACCGAGGATGCCCGCCACCGGGCGGCCGCCGAGCGCGGTGCCCTGAGCCTCGCCGTAGGTCTCCGAGGAGGAGCGGATCTCCGGCAGCAATGACCTGGGGATGCCCATCAGGTCGAGGCTCGGCTGGTGCCAGTCGAGCGTCTCCAGGCTCATCAGCATGGTCCGCGATGCGTTGGTGACGTCGGTGGCGTGGACGCCGCCGTTCTTGCCGCCGGTGAGGTTCCAAAGCACCCAGGTGTCCATGTTGCCGAAGGCCAGTTCGCCGGCTTCGGCGCGCCCCCGGGCCCCGTCGACGTTGTCGAGGATCCACCTGATCTTCGGCCCCGAGAAGTAGGTCGAGAGCGGCAGGCCGACGTCCTTGCGCAGGCGGTCCGGGCCCTCGTCGCCGGCCAGCTCCCGGACGATGTCTTCGGTCCGCGTGTCCTGCCAGACGATCGCGTTGCAGACCGGCTCGCCGGTCTCGCGGTCCCAGACCACGGTCGTCTCGCGCTGGTTGGTGATGCCGATCGCGGCGACGTCGCCGGCCTCGGCGTCGGAGCTCGCCAGCGCCCCGCCGATCACCTCGCGCGTGCGGCGCCAGATCTCTTTCGCGTCGTGCTCGACCCAGCCCGCCCGCGGCGTGATCTGCTCGTGCTCGCGCTGGTCGACGCACCGGGTCCGGCCGTCCTTGTCGAACAGGATCAGGCGGCTCGACGTGGTCCCCTGGTCGATCGCCGCGACGTACTCCGCCATGCTCAGTCCTCCCCTCGATGGTGGCTTGCGCCTCTTCGACCCGCGGCCCGACGATCGGGAACCAGAAGTTGGTGTCCACGTTCCCATAATTGCCTGGCATCGCGATCTTTCCCCAACCTTGCGCTGCCGCCTTAGGTTTGGGACGTGACGACGAACCTGCGCAAGGACGCGGTCCGCAGCCGGCGGGCGATCCTGGGCGCGGCGCGCGAGCTCTACCGCGACGACACCGAGGCGTCCTTTGCCGAGATCGCCCGGGAGGCGGGGGTCGGACAGGCGACCGTGTACCGCCACTTCGCCGATCGACGGGCGCTGCTGGTGGCGCTGGCCGAGGAGGACATGGGCGCGCTCGAGGAGCGGCTCGCCTCCGAGCCGATCGGGCCCGGCTCGCTGGAGGAGCTGCTGCGGGAGATGGTCGCCGCGCAGCTGCGCTCGCAGGGGCTGATTGCGGCGATCCGCGCCGGCGAGGTCGAGGAGATCCAGGTCGAGCGCCTGACCGCGCGGGTGCGCGCCCTGGTGGCGCCGCGGCTGGAGGCGGCCCGCGCGGCGGGCCTCGTGCGACCCGACCTGACAGCCGACGACGCGCTGACCGTGCTGGCGATGGTCAGCGGGGCGCTCGCCGCGCGGCGCGACCGTGCCGAGCGCGAGCGGGCCTCGGCACGGGCGTTTGAGATTGCCCTCGACGGGCTACGGGTGAGGGCATGAAGGCCCGTCTCCTCCTCGCGGCCTGCCTGGCCACCGCGCTCCTCCTCGCGGCGGTGCCGTCCTCCGCCTCCGCCGCCCCCGCGGCGACCGCGAGCAAGGCCTGCGCGGCCTCCGGCCTGGTCGTCTGGGCGGGCGAAGAACCGGGCGGCGCCACGGCCGGCAGCGTCTACTACCGGATCGAGCTGACCAACCTCTCCGCCGCAACCTGCGCGGTGAAGGGGTATCCGAAGGTGAACGCGGTGGACCTCAAAGGCCGGCGGATCGGCGCCTTCGCCACCCACGAAAGGGGCAAGAGGGTGAGGCGGGTCACGCTCGCCCCCGGCCAGAGCGCGACGGCGACGCTGCGGATCGTCGACGCGCTGAACTTCCCGGCCGACAAGTGCAAGGCCACGACCGCGGCCGGGCTGCGGGTCGGCATCCCCGGCGGCCACGGCAACAAGATCGCCCCGCTGGCCTTCGAAACCTGTACGCGCTCGATCACGAAGACCCTCTCCGTGGCCCCGGTGCGAGCAAGCGCCGGCACCCACTGAGGTTGACGGGCCGAAAACTAGACATATGGGCAAGTTTTCGGCCCACCGACACGGGGGGTGGGGCGCAACCGTGACGGGGGGTGGCCTGTTGTTGGGAGACTTTGAAACGCAATGCGCCTCTCTCCCTTGTCCTGACCCTCTTCGCGCTGGCGCTGCTGCCCGCGGCCGCCTCGGCGGCGCTGCCGCGCGACTTCTGGGGCGTCGTCGCCAACGAAGCGCCTGACGCCGGCCAGGCGCAGACGCTCAGGCAGGGCGGCGTCGAAAGCCTGCGCGTGCCGATCAACTGGTCGGCGGTGCAGTCCGCGCCCGGCGCCGAACCCGACTGGAGCTCGGTCGACCCGTTCGTGCGCGGCGCCACCGTAGCGGGGATCTCCATCCTGCCGTTCTTCGTCGGCCCCCCGCCCTGGGCGATCAACTATGAAGGCGTCGGCGGCGCGCGGGCGCCCGTCAGCCTGCCGGTGCGGACGGCGGCACAGCGGTCCGCCTGGCGCGAACTCCTGCGCCTGGCCGTCTTCCGTTACGGCCCCGGCGGCAGCTTCTGGGCGGAAAACCCGCTGCTGGCCGCGCGGCCGATCCGCATCTGGCAGATCTGGAACGAGGAGAACTACAAGTACTTCGCGGCGCGGCCGAGCCCGGCCCAGTACGGCAAGCTGGTGGTCGAATCGTTCCGCGACCTGCGCAGCGCCGACCGCGGCGCCCGGATGGTGCTCGGCGGCCTCTTCATCCAGCCCAAGGGCGGCAACGTGAAGCCGGCGCCCGGCCGCATCAAGCGCGCCTGGTTCGCCGCCGACTTCCTCGAACGGATGTACCGGACGACGCCGGGCGTGCGCGGCAAGTTCATGGCCGTCACCCTCCATCCCTACTCCAAGTACCACGGCCGGCTCACCGAAGAAATCGAAGAAGTGCGCGCCGCCCTGAAGAAGTCCCGCGACCCGGGCCGCGCGCTGTGGCTGACCGAGCTCGGCTGGAGCAGCGGCCGTCCCAGCGCGGCCAACGGCCACAACCAGTTCGAGAAGGGGATCCGGGGACAGGCCCGCGAACTGACCGGCGCCTTCAAGCTGCTGCGCTCGAAAGCGGCGGCCTGGCGGATCAAGCGCGTCTACTGGTTCTCCTTCACCGACGAGCCCGGCAGCTGCAACTTCTGCGACGGCTCGGGGCTGTTCGAGAAGGGCCTCGTGCCGAAGCCGGCCTGGTCGGCGTACAAGCGCTTCGCCCGCTGAGCGGGCTCTGGCGGGCGCCACGCCGGGCGTCCGCCAGTTTCGTTGCAGAGCCGCCCGGGGAGCCCATGACCGCCACCGGTCGGGAGTACTTTCGTGTGGAGCAGCATGCACAGTCCGCGCAACGAAGACCGTCTCTATAGCGCCGTAGTCTTGGCGTTCTTGGTCGGGCTGGTCGCACTCGGGCTCCTGGGCGTACCGGCGCTGCTGGTGGCGGCGATCGGCTTGGTGGTCGCCGCGCTCGCGATCGCCCTCTTCCATCGCGCGCTGGAAGGCCGTCGCGGGGGCGCCCGGCGGTCGTCCTCGTCCTCGACTTGCCCACGGGTCCCCGAGAAGTACGTTCCGCGGGTGCTCGAGAGCGGTTCGATGAGGCGCCGGCGGGCGGTTCATCTGCGCCGCCATCGGGGCGCTTCGCCGCCGCTGCGTTTCCGCTGATTTAGCCGGCGTTTAGCTGTGGTAGCGTCCCGTTTCTCGAAGAAGTTTCAAAGAGCGGGCCGAAGGCCGTTCACGAACGCCTCCGCCCCGCCGGGAAAGGGTGGGTTTGATGTTGAGAGGTTTCGGTAGGCGAAGTAAGGGCCGCCGCACGTGGTTCGCGGCCCTGTTCATGGCGTTGGCGGCTTCGGTCGTCCTCGCGGCATGCGGTGGCAGCAATGGCACGACCACCACGAGTGCGACCGGTGGCGGGGGCGAAAGCACCGAAGCGGGCGAATCCGCCGGCATCGCGTTGGCGCCCGAATTCTCCTCCGACGAACTCTACGAACACGCCGGGGACAACTGGATCACCAACGGTGGCGGGACGACCAACGACCGGTTCTCCGAACTGGACGAAATCAACACCGAAAACGTCTCCCAACTCAAAGCCGATTACGTCGCGAAGATCGGTGAAAACGCCACCGCGGCGAAGTTCTCCGCCGAGGGCCAGGCGCTCGAGTACGAAGGCACGATCTACGCCTCCGACGGCGGCGACAACATCTACGCGCTCGACGCCCACAGCGGCCACCGCCTCTGGACCTACGAACCCCACCTTCCTCCGGATCCGCTCGGCGAAGTCGTCTGCTGCGGCTGGGACAACCGCGGCGTCGCGATCGGCGACGGCATGGTGTTCGTCTCGCAGCTGAACGGCGACGAGGTCGCCCTCGACCAGACGACCGGCAAAGTCAAATGGTCCACCAACATCGAAAAATTCCGCAAAGGCTTCTCGATCACCAGCGCGCCGCTCTATTACAACGGCCGCGTCTACGTCGGCGGTTCCGGCGGTGAGTACGGCATCCGCGGTCGCCTGACCGCCCTGGACGCCAAGACCGGCAAGATCGAATGGCGCTTCTGGACGACGCCCAGCCCGAAGGAAACCGGCGGCGACACGTGGCCGGACAACGGGACCTACAAAGAAGGCGGCGCGTCCATCTGGAACACCCCGACGGTGGATCCGGAACTGAACATGCTCTACTTCTCGACCTCCAACGCCTCGCCGTGGCTCGGCGGCAACCGTGAAGGGGAAAACCTCTTCACCGCCTCGATCGTCGCGCTGGACGCCGAAACCGGCGAATACAAATGGCACTTCCAGCAGGTGCACCACGACATCTGGGACTACGACTCGCCGTCCCCGACCGTCCTGTTCGACGGCGAAATGAACGGCGAAGAACGCCACGGCGTCGGCGAGCCCTCGAAGACCGGCTGGGTCTACCTGCTCGATCGCAAGACGGGCAAGCCGATCTACCCGATCCCCGAGGTCAAGGTCCCGCAGGATCCGTCGCAGAAGACCTGGCCGACTCAGCCCGAGCCGACCATGCCTCCGTTCAGCCCGATCGAAACCACCAAGGCGGCGCTTGAAAAGGCCGAAGAAGCGGTGGCCGGGAACACCCCGAAGACGAAGGTCGTCCCGACCAAGATCTTCGCCCCGATGAGCTCGGACCCGAACGTGGTCAACCTGACCCCCAACGCGGCGGTGGGCGGCGACAACTGGCCACCGTCCTCGTTCAGCCCCAAGGACGACATGTACTTCGTCTGCTCCCAGCAAGGAGCGCTCGGGCTTATCGTTCCGCCCAAGGAACCAAAGTTCGTCCAGGGCAAAAATTCCATCGGCTCCGAAACCGTGGTCGCGTCCGGGTTCGAAACGCCCGGCTTCCTGACCGCGTACGACATGACCACCGGGAAGATCAAGTGGCAGGACCACTTCCCGCAGTCGTGCTACTCGGGTGCCGTGACCACCGCCGGAGGCCTCGTCTTCGTCGGCCACAACAACGGTGAGTTCGCCGCCTACGACATCGAAACCGGCAAGGAACTCTGGCACTTCCAGACCGGTGCCGGTGCCAACACGACGGCCACCGTCTTCGAAGACGAAGGCGAAGAGAAGGTCGCCATCTACGCGGGCGGCAACTCGCTGGCGGCCACGCCGCACGGCGAAAATTTCTGGGTGTTCTCCCTCAACGGCACGATGGAAGAACTGAAAGGCCTGGAACAGGGCGGCGAAGGCACCGAGCACGCCGGTGAGGAATCCGCCGAAGAAAAAGAAGGCGGCGAAGAAACCGGCGAAGCCGAAGAAAACAAAGGCAACGAATCCGAAAAGACGGAACCTGAAGAAGGCGGCGAATCGGCCGCAGCGGGCGGGGCTCCGAACGCGGAAGCCGGCAAAGAAGTGTTCGCCGAAAACTGCTCGGTCTGCCACGGCGCCACCGGTCACGGCGGCAACGGCGGTCCTGACCTGACGACGATGCCGAAAGCCAAAGAACAGGCCGGCGCCGAAGAACAGGT
>Ga0207652_10001761_pt1 | contig 18906 bp, 16 predicted proteins | sample KBSC63BmetaG_FD_184334 | JGI IMG/M metagenome (GOLD analysis project Ga0207652, IMG submission 184334) | Corn rhizosphere microbial communities from Kellogg Biological Station, Michigan, USA - KBS C6-3B metaG (SPAdes) (version 2) | ecosystem: Host-associated > Plants > Roots > Rhizosphere ... | reverse complement strand
GCGGAACGCCGCCTCGCGCTTGCCTTCGGCCGACAGGATCGCCGACTGCTTCTCGCCTTCGGCCTTGAGGATGCGGCTGGCCCGCTCGCCCTCCGCCTCGAGGATTTCCGCGCGCTTGAGGCGCTCGGCCTTCATCTGCCGGGCCATCGCTTCGGAGATGTCCTTCGGCGGGCGGATGTCCTTGATCTCCACGCGGGTAATCTTGACGCCCCACGGCCCGGTCGCATGGTCGACCACGCTGAGCAGCCGGGCATTGATCTCGTCCCGCTTCGACAGCGTCTCGTCGAGGTCCATGCTGCCCATCACGGTGCGCAAGTTGGTCGTCGTCAGCGCCATGATCGCGGCATAGAGGTTGTGCACCTCGTAAGCCGCCTTGCCCGCGTCGAGGACCTGGAAGAACACCACCGCATCGACCCCGACCATCGCGTTGTCCTTGGTGATGATCTCCTGCCCGGGCACATCGAGCACTTGCTCCATCATGTTGACCTTCTGGCCGACACGATCGACGAACGGGATGATGAGGTGCATCCCGGGCTCAGCGGCAAGGGTGAACTTGCCCATCCGCTCAAACGTATAGACGTACCCTTGGCGCACCACGCGCACGCCCATCATCAGGAAAATGAATACCACCACCACAACGGCGATGAGCAGCGCCCCCATCGAAACCTCCCCGTTAGATCCCGCGAGCATCGTAACGCCGGCCGGTTAACGAGCAAGGAAAAGCGGCAGGCGATTGTGTGCATCTCCTCAAGACCTTAGGGTGCCAAGATCGGACAGAATCAATCTGCCGGCGGAGGGGAATTCATGATGGTACACAAGCGGGCGCGGTATTTCGGCGTGGCAGCGGCAATGGCGCTTGGCCTGGCGGTCGCGCCGGCGATGGGACAAACCGCGCCGACGACGCCTCCCGCCCGGCCGGCCGGCGGCCCGCCGCCCCCCGCGCGGCTTGGGCCCGGCCCGTTCGATTACGACACCAGCGCGGGGAAAATCCACGTCGAGATCGTCGCGCGCGGCCTCGACCATCCGTGGAGCATGGCCCGGCTGCCGGACGGGAACTTGCTGGTCACGGAGCGCGTCGGCCGCTTGCGCCTCGTCCGCAACGGCAAGCTCGACCCCGTGGCCATCGCCGGCCTCCCGGCGATCAATCCGGCGGGCATCGGCGGCCTGTATGATATCGCCCTCGACCCTGCCTTTGCCCGAAACCACTTCATCTACCTGAGCTACGTCAAGCCGACTGAGAAGGATTCGGACCAGACCACGCTGGCCGTGATGCGCGCGACCTGGGACGGCACGCATGTCCTCAAGGGCGTGAAGGACATCTTCCTGGCCGACGCCTGGTACGGCGCGCAGCCGTGGCCCAAGCGCTGCTGCGGCCAGGGGCCGGCGACCGGCAGCTGGGGCGGGCGCATCCTGTTCGGTCGCGACGGCAAGCTCTACGTGACGAGCGGCGACCGCAACTACGGCGAGATGGTGCAGAAGCCGGACAACGACTTCGGCAAGATCATGCGCATCAACGCGGACGGCACGATTCCCAAGGACAATCCGTTCGTGGGCAAGAAGGGCTGGAAGCCGGAGATCTGGACGACGGGCCACCGCAACCCGCTCGGCCTGACGATCGATCCTTTCACCGGGCAGATGTGGGAAACCGAGTTCGGCCCCCACGGCGGCGACGAGGTCAACCTGATCACCAGAGGCGCCAACTACGGCTGGATCGATGTGACCCAGGGCCAGCACTACAACAACGAGCCGGCCAAAGGCGTGAAGAACGTGCCCGGCATGACCGATCCGGTGCTCACTTACCTGCCGACCTCGCTCAATCCGGGGAACCCGGTGTTCTACGACGGCGCGGCGTTCGCGAAATGGAAAGGCGATTTCCTGCTGCCGAGCTTCACCAAAGGGCTGCTGCGTTACGATACGCAAGGCGGCAAGCCGGTCGGCGAGCCGGAGTATCTCCTCGGCGATCTCAAGCAGCGCCTGCGCGACGTCGCCGTCGGCCCCGACGGAGAGCTTTACGTGCTGACCGACGAGGCCGACGGCGCCTTGCTGAGGGTTTCGCCGGCCAAGTGAAAGTCGGCCCTTCTGGGGCAAACACGTAGGACGATTGCGGCATCGCGAGCTACCGCTCGCGGTGCCGTTTACTTTTTGTAAGGTAAGGAACTTCTCGGCAAAGGGTAATTTTACCGCGGGTTCTCAATGGCTTGCAGGGTTCTCGAAGATGACAAACGGGTTGTTAACCTGCTTGGCGCATTAGGAGACGCGTCAGGGATACTACTAACAAGCACTCAGGAACGGTAAAAGCCATGACGACCCAACTGAACACCAAGCGCGGCATCGCCCGTGCCCTGACGCTGGCGGCGGTCGCTGCCGGCTCCCTGATCGCCACGCCCGCCCTTGCGACTCCGCATCAGGGCAGCCTCGGCAACCCTTCGCAAGGCGACATCACGATTACCGCGTCGGTGCAGGCTCGCGCCCGCCTGACCGGTCTGTCCGATGTCACTTTCACCAACCAGGATCCCGGCACCGCGGCCGCGAAGGCGCAAGACGTCTGCGTGTGGAGCAACACGTCGGGTAAGACCTACACCGTCACCGCCACGGGCGACGGCAGCAGCAGCGCCTTCACGCTGAAGAACTCGGCCAACGCCACGGTGCCGTACACGGTCGAATGGGCCGGCACGAGCGGGCAGACGGGCGGTACCTTGCTCGCCGCCAGCACAGCGTCCGCTTCGTTCACCAGCGGCGCGGTTGACCAGACCTGCTCCAGCGCTCCGTCGACCACGGCATCGCTGGTGGTCAAGATCGGCACCACCGATCTCGGTACGATGACCGCGGGCAGCAGCTACTCGGGCGTCCTGACGCTCTCGATCGCACCGCTGTAATCGTCCGAACAGGCGAGTTTCGTCCGTCTCCGATCCAGGGGGACGGAGACGGACGACACCCCAGATTCGCGAGGTGGATCCATGGTCCACGACTCTCCAGTGATGAAGAGCGCGCTGGCGCTCGCGCTGGCGACGGCGATCGCCGCGCTGCCATCGGCCGCGTCGGCGAAGCCTGGCGACAACGCCAGGATAACTGGCTTGGCCGACCTCGCGTTCGGCACGCTCAACATGGTCTCCGACAAAACACTGACCGAGGACGTCTGTCTTTTCAGCGACAGCGCCACGAGTGGCTACGCGGTGCAGGCGAACGGTGACGGGGCGGGCAGCGCCTTCACGCTGGCCAGCGGAGCGTTCACGCTTCCCTACGAGGTGCGCTGGTCGGGCAGCTCGGGCCAGACCAACGGGACCGCACTGACGGCCGGTGTCTCGACCTCCGGGTTCGTTTCCGCTGCCAGTCAGCAGGCTTGCAGAAGCGGCGCCCCGAGCTCCGCGACTTTGCTGGTGACCATTCGCGGCGCGGCCGCCGGGTCGGCCCGTGTCGGTACTTATTCCGGTGTCCTCACTCTCACAATCACTCCGCAGTAAGCGCAGACGCGTTATGCGCCGCCGATCGCGAACCGCAGTTGCCTGGGGCCCGCTTCCCCTGAGCTTGCTCGTTGTCGGCGCGCTGGCGTCTCCGGTAGACGCTCGCGAAGGCGCGGCGCCGGTCATATCGGTTTCCGAGCCATCGGGCTTCGCCGACCTGACGCGCGAGCAGACCTTGCTGGTCGACATCTATTTCGGCGGCGTCTATCGTGGCGAAGCCAAAGTGCGGGCGAGCCCGGGATCGGTCACCTTCCTCGATCCGCAAGCGCTCGTCGGTCTTCTGCCGGATGTTCCGCAAGGGGCTCCGCTCGAGGCGTTTCTGGCCAGCCGGGCGCTTCCCGCCAATTCCGAGCTGTCGTGCACCCGGACGACCGACCAGGCCGCCTGCGGCCGGCTTTCGCCTGAAACTTTGGGCGTCATCTTCGATCGCGACCGCTTTCGCGTTGATGTGTTCCTCAACCCGCGCTTTCTTTCGGTCCACGACGACGTCGCGGAACGCTATCTCCCGGAGCCAGACCATGGGGTCTCCGCGGTGAACGCGATCGGCGCGCTTTACGCAGGCCAGTCGAACGCCGGGCACGACTACTACAACTTCTACGACCACCTGATCGTCGGCAACGGCGAACGCCGCCTGCGAGCCGATCTATCGGTGGCCGACAACGTCGGGCTCGGCGCCGAAACCCTCGCCTTCGAGTGGGACCGTCCGGAACTGCGCTATTCGGCCGGCGCGCTGTGGACCCGCGGCAACGACATCTACGGCCGCCGCAAGCTGATCGGCGGCGGGGTGGCGACGCAGATCGACACGCGGCTGGACAAGGACGCGGTCTATGGCAATCCGATCGTGGTCTATCTCGACCGGCGGGCGCGGGTCGACGTGCTGCGCGACGGCCGCATCCTCAGCTCGGCGATCTACGATGCCGGTAACCAGCAGCTCGACACCGCCGGCCTGCCCGACGGGTCATACGACATCGTCTTGCGCATCCAGGAAGCCGGCCAACCGGCCCGCGAAGAGCATCGCTTCTACAGCAAGAGCCAGCGCCTGCCCTCGCTCGGGCGGACCGACTTCTACGCCTACGGCGGGATGCTGGTGACGGGATCGACGACGGGCTCCGTTACCCCATCGAGCCATCCTTACTTCGAGGCCGGCGTTGCGCGCCGGATGGGGCAGCATTTGGCCCTCGAAGGCAACCTCGAGGCGAGCGATCATACCGGCGCGGCCGAGCTGGGCGCGACACTGGTGACCCCGTTCGCGCTCGTTCGCCTGGCGGGCGTGGCCGACACCTCCGGCACGATCGGAGGCATTCTCCAGCTTTCCTCGACCGGCAACTCGCCGCTCAATTTCAATTTCGACTTGCGCAAGATCGACAGCGGCAAGGACGGTTCTGCCGCTCCGGCGCAGGCCACCCCGCTGAGTGCCTTCGGTTCGCCGTATCTCGACCAGTATGTGACGAGCTACACCCAGCTCAGCGGTTCAGTGTCGTATAGCCGGGCGAGCTTCCGCCTCGCCGCGACGGGCATCTACCGCCGCGACGCTTCCGGGCGGGCGCGCTACAGCGTCGGCCCTTCGGTCACCTGGGAATTGCTGCGCGCGTCGCCGTTCCGCCTCAACTTGCGCGGCGACCTCGCGGCGACGGAGAAGGGCACGGCGGGATTTGTCGGCCTCTCGCTCGAGTTCCGCAGGGGCGGTCTCGCCGTCAACGCGCAAGGTGGCCAGCGCTTCTCCAGCATCAGCGGCGATCAATTGGGCGAGGGGACCCAGGGTTCGCTCGAAGGCAGCATCGAAGGCGCGGCGGCGGGCGGCGAGTACCGCGTCGCCGGGGGCTACCAGCACGAGCCGGAGCAAGACAACGAGATCCTCTCCTCGGAATTCCGCCATCCTTACGCGACCGTCACCGGCGACTTCGTGCACAGCCACACGCCGATCACCGATGGCTCGCAATACACTCTGGCGCTGCAGACCACGGTGACGGCCGGGGGCGGTGGGATCCACGTGGCCGGCCGCACGACCACCGAAAGCCTGGTCGTCGTCCGCGTCGACGGCGCTCGTGGCAACGACCGCTTCGACGTCCTGGTGAACGACCAGGTCGCCGGGACGATCGTCGGCCAGCATGCCCTCACTGTGGAGCTTCCGGCCTACCGCCAGTACAAAGTCCGCATCCGCCCGGTGAGCGAGGACCTGCTGGCCTACGACAGCACCGACCGCGTCGTCGGGCTGTATCCGGGCGTCGTCAGCAAGCTGGTGTGGACTTCGGCGCCGATAACGATGAAGTTCGGCCGTTTGGTCGGACCCGACGGCAGCCCGGTTTCCGGCGCCTCGATAACCGGCAAGGGTGTCTGGAGCGAGACCGACGATGGCGGAAACTTCGAGATCGAAGCCCCCGACAATGCGCGTCTCACCGTGACGACCAAGGAAGGCCGCAGCTACGAGATCGCCCTGCCGTCCGTGCAGGGCGGAACGGAAGTCGCCCGGCTCGGCCCGGTAGTCTGCTGCGAAGTCGACAACATCCGGCTCGGCGCGCTCGATCTGCCGGCCAATGCGAGGACCAAGGAGTTCCCATGAAGCCCTCAACCATGATCCGCACCGCGCTCGGTGCCGCCGCGCTGGCCTTCGCCACGGCGGCCGGCGCCGAGATGGTCCTGAGCCAGGTGATCGTCGACCTCATTCCCGGCAAGCCGCCGCGCGACGACATCGAGGTCTGGAACGACAGCAAGGATCGGATGTACGTCGCCGCCGATCCGTTCGAAATGCGCAGCCCCGGAACGGCCAGCGAGGCGCGCGTTCCGGCCAACGACCCCGAGCAGTCGGGCTTGCTCGTGGCGCCGCAGAAGCTGGTGCTCGAACCCGGTGAACGCCGCCTCGTGCGCGTCGCCCTCGTCGGCCCGCGCCCGGCTTCGGACCGGATATACCGCGTCTCCATCAGGCCGGTGGTCGGCGTCGTGAGCGCGGAGAAGAGCGCGCTGAAAGTCCTCGTCGGGTACGACGCCCTGGTGCTCGTCCGCCCCGACCGGTTCACCGGCGACGTAGTCGAGGAACGCCGCGGCACCACCCTGACCCTGAAGAACGACGGCAATTCCTCGCAAGAGCTTTACGACGGCCGCCAGTGCGATGCGCAGGGGAAGGATTGCCGCAACCTGCCGGCCAAGCGGCTTTACGCCGGCGCGACCTGGCAGCAGACCCTGCCTTTCGACACCCCGGTCACCTACAAGGCGGCGCTCGGCGGCACGGTCCACGACCGGACCTTCTGAGCGTGGAAGGCCTCACGCGGTCGCGCTGCTGACGCTGCCGCTGCGTTCAAGCTTGCCCCAGCCGACGAGACGTCCGCGCAAGGCGGCCGAGACGGCCCGGATCACGATGCCGTACATCAGCTGGCGGTAGACGAAACGCTGGGCGACCAGGCGCAAGGCCGGGAAGCGCTGGCGCGCCGGGTCCATGCGGTAAGCGATCCACCCGGCGATCACGTCGACGAGGACGAAAACCAGCCAGTACGTCAGCATCCGCAGCACGTCGCTCTGAGTCTGGGCCCAGCCGTGCTGCTGCACGCGCAGGATCGTGCCGACGAAGCTCAGCACCAGGGCGAGGTCGATCAGCGGCGAAAGAGCGGAAAACAGGATCTGGAACAGCCAGGCTTGCGGCATGCCGATCCGCGCGAGGCCGACCGGGCGGCCTTCGCGCAGCACAGCGCGGTGCTTCCACAGGCACTGCAGGGTGCCGAACGACCAGCGGAACCGCTGCCGTGCCAGGGCGCGGAAAGTTTCCGGCGCTTCGGTCAGCGCGACCGCGTCGATATCGTAAGTCACCTTCCACCCCAGCCGCTGGATGGCGATGGTGAGATCCTGGTCTTCCGCCAGCGTGTCTTCGGGATAGCCGCCCGCTTCGTCGAGCGCCGCGCGCCGCCACGCGCCGATCGCGCCCGGCACCACGGTGATCGCGCCGAGACTGTCGAGCGCGCGGCGCTCCACGTTCTGGGCGGTGACGTATTCGATCGCCTGCCACTTGGTGACGAGGTTTATGCGATTGCCCACCCGCGCGTTGCCGGCGACCGCGCCGAGCTTGGGGTCGGCGAACCAGCGGACCAGCCTGGCGATCGCGTCGGGCAGGAACTGCGTATCGGCGTCCAGCGCGATGATCACCTCGCCGGTGGCGTGCGTAAGCGCCCGGTTGATTGCCGATGCCTTGCCGCCGTTCGGCAGGGTCAGCAGGAGGACGCGGGGATCGTCTCCGAAATGCTGGGCGACGAGCGCGCTGGTCGAATCGTGCGAGCCGTCATCCGCCACGATCACCTGGAAGTCCGCGTAGTCGCTCGCCAGGACCCTGGTGATCGAGGAGACGATCACCCGCTCCTCGTTGAACGCGGGGACGATCACGCTCACTGACGGCGTTGCCGGGCTCTGCGGGGGCTCCTTGCGCCGGTTGGCCACGGCCAGGCCCGTCAGCAGCACGGCCCGCGAAATACCCAGCGCGATCGCCACGAAGAACAGAAAGCGGATCGCGTAGTCGAGCGCCGCCAGGAACAGGAAAATGCTCACGTCGAGGCGGACGGAGAACAGGTCGCTCCCTGAAACCGCCGGCATCACCGCGTCGCGCGGCACACCGATCAATTGCGAGAGCGGCACGATCTCGAAGCCGGCCTGGCGCAGTTGCGTGATGATCAACGGCAGGGCCGCGACCGTCTGCGCGCGGTTGCCGCCGCCATCGTGCAGCAGGATGACGTTTTCGGAACGCTGCGCGGTCGCATGGGTCACCCCGCTCATCACGTTGGCGACGATCTGCGGCACACCGGGGCGCTGCCAGTCCTCGGCATCGACGTGGAGGCCGACGATCGTGTAGCCGTGCTGCTGCGCGATCAACGCGGGCCCGAGCTCGTCGGCCGTGGTTGGCTCGGCGTCACCGAAATAGGGCGCGCGGAACAGCCGGGTGGAGCGGCCGGTGTAAGCCTCGATCAGCCGCTGGGTCGCGTTTATCTCGATCCGCGCGCCGATCGGCGGCAGTTCGGCCATGTTCGGGTGGGTATAACTGTGATTGCCAATCTCATTGCCGTCGGCGACGATCCGCCGCAGCAGGCCGGGGTGTGCAACCGAGTCCTCGCCGATGACGAAGAACGTCGCCGGGGCGCGCAAGCGCTCCAGCTCGGCGAGAATCTGCGGGGTCCAGGTTTCATCCGGGCCGTCGTCGAATGTCAGCGCGACTTTCTTGGGCACCGCGCCGGTGCGGTTGATGACGAACGGCGTCGGCAGGCTTTCGTAATGCTCGCCGGTCACCGCCCCGGAACGGTCGAACGTCACGCTGCGGCGGCCGGGCTGGGGAGTGCCGGAGATGCGCAGAATCTCACCGCTGCCTTCGATATCGGTGTCGGTAGCGCCGGGGATGTCGCTGAGGTTGGGCCGGGTGCCAGCCCGCCGGGCAGCGAGCACCGCCCATAAACCAGGGTCTTCGCTGCCCAGGCGCCAGATGCCCACTCCGGCGACACCGCCGAGCTGGCGCAGCTCGTTCCAGCTGGTGGCCGAATCGAGCATCCACACCGTGTGCTTTTCGCCGTTGTCCTCGAACGCGAACCCGGTCGTCCCGCTGGCCGCATCCCAGGTCGGCGTCGTGTCGCTGTCGTGAGCCGAGAGCCAGGCTTCCGGGATGGTCAGCGCATCGACCGTCGCTCCGTGGTAATCGTAGGCATAGTTGCCGATCGCCACGATCAGCTTGCGCGCCGGCACGGCCGCCCGGGCCGCGGCGAGCTGGCGGGCGAACCAGTCCTGCGAGGCGATCGGCCCCGCTTCGCCGCCTTGCCAGTGCTCGTCGTAATTCATCAGGACCAACTGGTCGACGGCGGCGCCGACCGCCTTCATCGGCCAGGCGGGATCCCCCGCCGGTACCGTGGCCGAAAGCACCAGGCCGGCCTTCGCGAAAGAGCGGTGCGCCTGCGCCAGGAAACGGACGTAAGCCGGCAGCGCCGCGTCGGGCAGGTTCTCGATGTCGAACATCGCGCCTTGCCACTTGGCCTTCCTGGTCTCGGCGATCGTCGCATCGATCAGCCGCTGGCTCGCCGCCCGGCTGTTCAGCAGCGCGACCGTGGGCGCGACTTGCCACTGTTCGGCGAAGCGGTTCTGCACCATCAGCCACACGGCCGGCCGGTGGGCGCGGGAAAAGAGGATCGAACGCAGCTCGCGATCGGGGTCGATGATCAGCGAGCCCTTACGCGGATCGATCGAGGCATCGCCCGCCGCGACCACGTCGATCTCGGCAAAATGGCGTCGCAGCGATTCCGCGCTGTCCGGGTCCCAAGGAACGTAGAAGGCGATCGTCTTGTTCGGCCCGTGGCCGCCGGTGTGCACGCGCGGCAGCTTGCGGCGCAAGGCCGAGATCTGCGCCCGCAGCGGCAGCGGCTGGGCGCGCTCCCGGCTGAACGAGAGGGGCGCCGTCGCCGGCACCTCTAGGATCGTGACCGCGAAGGCGATGGCCGCCAGCAGCACGCCGACGATCGCCGCCAACGACACCCGGCCGACCACGCGGCGGCGCTTGCCGGAAGCGTCAAAGAAGACGGGCGGGGTCACCTCGGATCAGCCTCACAGCACGCGCGAGCCCCAAGCCCGGCGCGCTGATAGCCGAACGGCCGGTCGGATGCCACGGGCTTATCGCGGAAGAGCGCGAGCCCCGGGCCGACTAAGCGGCGGGCATCACCGGTGGAGCCACGCTGCGGTGGTCGGCCGCCGGGCCAGGCCGGTGCAGGCCCGTGCGCCCCGCGCGGCGAGCGCTGGCCAGGCTCATCGCGTCGTCCGCGCTCTCGTCGTCGGCGTCAGGATCGTCCTTGTCGGCGGACGAACCGAGCTTTTCTTCGAGCGACGCCAGGCGATCCGAGAGAGTCGAAATAACCCCGGTGAGCTGGTCGATCTTGGCCTGGAGCGCGCGATCGCCGGCGAGCGGCGCCGCGAGGGCTTCGGCGCGCGTCGGAACCGCACAGCGCTCGGCCGCCGGAGCGCGCTTCGCGGCATGGTGGACGCTGCCGGCGGCGGCCGGGCTGGCGAAGGCCAGGGCAATGGCCGCGACCCCGGCGGCGATAACGGAATGATTCATGGGTCCCTCCTGTAAAGCATGATAATCGCGCGGCGCGGATCGAGCCATAGGATATCGATGGAATTCGCTCACTTTGGATGAAAGCCCGATGCGTGCGCATCCGTGCGCCGCGGCGGGAACTTGCCCCGAAATCGACTTGTTTTGCGGGCCGCGACCCGGACCATCTCCGGCGAAGTTTGCGAATTCTCGGCTTTCGGCGGGGAACCCAGTCATCGGCCGCTCGTCACGCTGATGACGGCACTTCAGGAAAGAACGGCTGAATGGACAACATCGCGGGCAAAGTCGTCGTCATCACCGGCGCCAGCAGCGGGCTGGGGGAGGCGGCGGCGCGGGCGCTGGCGGGCGAGGGCGCGAAAGTCGTGCTCGGCGCGCGGCGGGTCGAGCGGCTGCGGGCGCTGGCCGACGAGCTGTCGCTCGGCGAGGGCGCGGCGGTGGCGACCGACGTCACCGATGCCGAGCAGGTCAGGCGGCTGGTCGACGGCGCGGTGGAGCGCCACGGGCGCATCGACGTGATCCTCAACAACGCCGGGCTGATGCCGCATTCGCCGCTCGAGCGGCTCAAGATCGCCGACTGGGACCGGATGATCGACGTCAACATCAAGGGGGTGCTCTACGGCATCGCCGCCGCGCTGCCGCACATGATCCGCCAGAAGAGCGGCCACGTGATCAACGTCTCCTCGGTCGCCGGGCACAAGGTCCGCCCGAGCAGCGCGGTCTATGCCGCGACCAAGCACGCGGTGCGGGTGATCTCCGAGGGCCTGAGGATGGAAGTGAAGCCGCACAACATCCGCACCACCGTGATCTCGCCCGGCGCGGTGCAGTCCGAACTGGCGGATTCGATCACCGAGCCCGATGTCGCCGCGGGCATGCAGCAGTTCTACGACCAGACGGCGATCCCGGCGGATTCGTTCGCCCGCTGCATGCTCTTCGCGATGAGCCAGCCGGAGGATGTCGACGTGAACGAGATCCTGTTCCGCCCGACGCGGCAGGAGTTGTGAGGGCGGCTCGCCCAATGAAGGGACTCCCAATCGGGGTTCATTGCTGTCATCAATCGCGGGTGGAGGTGCGTGTGGGAGCAACAATCGAGGTCGATGTCGCCCAGGTGCTGGTCACCGATCAGCTCTACCGCCGATCCGCCCGAATGGCCGACTTGCAGGCCGAGCTGACCGCCTATCGCGAACTTTCCGAAATCATGGCGACCGATCCGGAGCTGGCGATCGAACGCTTCCTCCAGCTGGCGCTCGAACTGTGCCCTGCCGCCGGATCGGCCGGCCTGAGCGAGCTCGACAGCGAAGGCGACGCGGAGATCTTCCGCTGGACCGCGATGAGCGGCGCGTTCACGCCTTACGTCGGCGGGACGACTCCGCGCGATTTCAGCCCTTGCGGCCTGTGCCTCGACCGCCATCACACGATCCTGCTCGAGAGCCCGGCGCGGCTGTTCACTTATTTCAACGAAGCCGAACCGGCGATCTGCGAAGGCCTGATCGTACCGCTGTACGACACCGGCAAGCAGGCCATCGGCACGCTGTGGATCGTCAGCCACCGGGAAGACGCGAACTTCGATCCGACCGATGCGCGGGTGATGGAACAGCTCGCGGTGCAGCTGGTCCTGGCGATCAAGCTGCGGCGCAAGCTGCGCTTGCACGAAGCCTTGCAGGAAGCCGTCGAGGATCGCGAGCTGCTCGTCGGCGAGGTCCGCCATCGGGTCAAGAACATGATCCAGATGACGACGTCGCTGCTGCGGATGCAGGAATCCTCGACCAAGTCGAGGCAAGCCAAGGAGGCGCTGCACGAAGCGACCGACCGCCTGACGGTGCTGGCCAACGTCTACGAAGCCCTGCTCGGCCCGGCGCCGCACAGCCGCACGCTGAACGCCGGCGATCTCGTGCGCAAGCTCGTCCCCGCGCTGCTCGGCACGAAGCGCGAGTCGGCTGGGATCAGCGTCGATCTCGATTGCGAGGACATCGAGTTGCGGGTGGAGCAGGCGACCTCGGTCGGCCTGATCGTCAACGAAGCGGTGACCAACGCGCTCAAGTACGCGTTCAGCCCGAAAAAGGGCGGCGTGATCCGCGTTCGCCTGGTGCGCGAGGGCGGCGTCGTGAAGCTGGTCGTCAGCGACGACGGCCGCGGCTTCGAAGCGCCGCCGCGCGAACGCAGTATGGGAATTCGCATGATGCGGGCGTTCGCGCGCCAACTGGAGGGCGAGGTCTCCATCGACGGTTCGCGTGGAACGACCGTTACGCTGACCTGGCCGGCCCAGGTGCGAACCGCGGTTCCGGCCTAGGCGGCAACGCGGGCGCGCTTAGTCATAATCCGCCGCGTAATCCCCCTCTGCCAGGTCGGAGAACTTGGTGATCTTGGCCTCGAACCGCAGCCGCACTTTGCCGGTCGAGCCGTGGCGTTGCTTGCCGACGATCAGTTCGGCGAGGCCGTAAACCTGCTCCATCTGCGCGGCCCAGGCAGCGTGCTGCTCGTGGGTCTTGGCGTCGTCGCTTTCGACCGGGCGCTTGGGCTCGCGGGTGCCGACGTAATAGTCCTCGCGGTAGACGAACCAGACCATGTCGGCGTCCTGCTCGATCGAGCCGGATTCGCGCAAGTCGGAGAGCATCGGGCGCTTGTCGTCGCGCTGCTCGACCGCGCGGCTGAGCTGCGAAAGGGCGATCACCGGCACGTCGAGCTCCTTGGCCAAGGTCTTGAGGCCGCGGCTGATCTCGGAGATTTCGTTGACGCGGTTGTCCTGGCTGCGGCCGCTGCCCTGGAGGAGCTGGAGATAGTCGACCACGATCAGGCCGATGTCGTTGCGGCGCTTGAGCCGACGGGCGCGGGTGCGCAGCGCGGCGATGCTCAGCGCCGGGGTGTCGTCGATGTAGAGCGGCAGCTCGGCGAGGCGCTGGCTGGCGTAGGAGAGCTGCTGGAAGTCCTCGCGGCTGATCTTGCCCATGCGCAGCGCTTCCGAGCTGATTCCGGCCTGTTCTGCGAGGATGCGGGTAGCGAGCTGGTCGCTCGACATTTCCAGGCTGAAGAAGGCGACGCCGGCGCCGATCGACTTGTCGATCCCGTCGCGCCGGTCGCGCAGCAGGCGGTCGGCGCAGTTGAAGGCGATGTTGGTCGCCAGCGAGGTCTTGCCCATGCCCGGGCGGCCGGCAAGGATGATCAGGTCGGAATTGTGCAGCCCGCCGACCTTGTCGTTGATCGAGGCGAAGCCGGTGGTCTTGCCCGAGACGTGGCCGCCGGAGTTGATCGCGGTCTCGATCATCGCCAGCGCCTTGTTGGTCGCGCCGCGGAACGATTCGGCCTCGCTCGCGCCGGTCGCGCCTTCGGCGACCTTGAACAGGGCCGCTTCGGCCTGTTCGATCTGGCGCATCGGCTCGACTTCTTCGGATGTGTCGAGCGCGCCTTCGACCAGTTCGCGGCCGACGCTGACCAGCTCGCGCAGCAAAGCCAGGTCGTAGATCTGCTGGGCGAGCTCGCGGGGGGCGAGGAGGCCCTGGCCGTCGGCGGTGAGGCGGGCGAGGTAGCCGGTGCCGCCCAGCTCACGCAGCGCCTCGTCGGCCTCGAAATAGGGCTTCAGGGTCACCGGCGTGACGACCATCTGCTTGTCGATCAGCACCAGGATGCGCTCGTAGATGCGCTGGTGGAGCGGGTCGAAATAGTGCTCGGGCCGCAGCGGCACGGCGAGCTCCTCGAGCACGCGGTTGTCGATCAGCACCGCGCCGAGAAACGCCGCCTCGGCCTCGAGATTGGCCGGTAGCGCGCGGCCCGCCGCTGCTTCTGGGGCACGCGATTCGGGGCGGATAAGGAGAGCTTCGTCGACCATGGCCCGCGTGATGGGCCTGTCGGAGTCGGCGGGCAAGGTGGGGTTATGCCAGGGGGGCTGTGGATAGCGGGGATGAGAGACGTGGCGCCGCCGCGAAGCGGCAGAATGAAACGTCTTTCCTTCTTCGGCTTCGCCGGACTCTTATCGTGAAACGTTCTTGCCCGGCCTATGTTGCAGTGCAATATGCGCGCCGTGTCCGCCAACCGCATCGCCGCGATCGCGCTCGACGACGCGACCATCGTGTCGCGCGGGGCCGACGTCGAACGCGAGCGGGAGGCGGCGCTGCGCGATCTGGCGCAGGATAGCTGCTTCGTCCCGTGTCGCGCCGCGAAGGCGGGGCACGCGGGGCCGTGGTCGCTGCATCTGTCGCTTCCGGACACCCGACTCACCATCGAGCTGACCGACGGCGAGGGTCGCGACGCTGGGACGCTAAGCGTCGGCCTGGCCCGCTTCCGCCGCGTCGTGCGCGAATACTTCGCGATCTGCGATTCGTACTACAAGGCCCTGCGCCAGGCTTCGGCGAGCGAGCTCGAGACGCTCGACATGGCGCGCCGGGCGATCCACGACCGCGCCGCGCGGCACTTGCTCGAGGCGCTCGAGGGGAAAGTGGAAACCGACTTCGCCACCGCCCGCCGGCTCTTTACGCTGATCTGCGTGCTCCATATCAGGGGCTAGGGGTCGCAAGCAGGGTATCGATGGGACGCAAGAAGGCATTCGGCTGGCGCTGGCGCATCGCCGGCGCGGTGGCTCTCGCCGCGCTGATCGGCGGGGGTTGGGCCTGGTGGCGCCTCCAGCACTGGCGGCCGGACAGCAAAGCCTTTCCGGTCCAGGGAGTCGAAATCGGCGCCGGCGACGGCCCGGTTGACTTTCGCGCCTTCCGCGCGATCGGGGCGCGCTTCGCTTATCTCGAAGCCAGCGACGGCGCCGCCGGGCGCGATCCGGCTTTCGCCCGCAACCTCGCCGCCGTGCGCGGTTCGGGCCTCAAGTTCGGCGCGGTCCACCGCTACGATCCGTGCGTCCCGGCCGACAAGCAGGCGGCGAACTTCGTCACCGTGGTCCCGCGGGACAAGGCGATGCTGCCGCCGGCGATCGAGCTGGATGCCCTCGCCGACAAGTGCCCCACGCGGGTCAGCGAAGCGGCGGTCGAGAGCGAGCTGACGACCTTTCTCAACGAGATCGAAGGCCATGTCGGCCAGCCCGCGGTTCTCAAGGTCTCCAAGGGGTTCGAGGCGCGCTATCACATCGCCGGCCAGATGGAGCGCAACTTGTGGCTCAGCCGCGACTGGCTGCAGCCCGATTACGCCGGCCGCCCGTGGACGCTATGGACCGCCAATTCGTCCTTCCGCAACGAGGCGAGCGAAGGCGCGGTGCGCTGGATCGTGCTGCAACCGTAAGCCTGGCGGACAGGCTAGCTTCATCTTCCCACTGACAAGGCACCCTGGATGATCCCTCTTTTCCGCATCGCTTTCTGGATCGCGTTGTTCGTGGCCTTCACGATGGCCGCCCTGCCGCATCCTCCGGTCGTGGTGAACGTGTGGGACAAGCTGCAGCACATGGCCGCCTTCGTGGTGCTGACCTTGCTCGGCTGGATCGCCTATCCGCGCACGCCGCGCATCAAGCTGGTGCTGCTGCTGGTCGCGTTCGGCGGCTTAATCGAGCTGGTGCAGGAGATTCCGGCGCTTCAGCGCGACAGCGACTGGCACGACTGGCTGGCGGACACGATCGCCATCGCGGGGGCGGCAGCTTTCGCCGCGCTGATTGGGCGGATGCTCACGCGCCAGCCGGAGTGAGGATTTCGCGTATCGCGCATGCGGTGATAGGCTGATCGCAACGAGAGGCGGCGCGGCCGCCCCGGCAGCGGAAGAGGAGCCTCACGCGATGATGAACCCGGCCGACAACGAGCTGCTGACCCGCATCGGCCCCGGCACCGCGATGGGCGCGATGCTGCGCGAATACTGGGTCCCGGCGTGCCGCTCGAAGAAGCTTGAGCGCGACGGCGCGCCCGAGCGCGTCCGCCTGTTCGGCGAGAACTTCGTCGCCTTCCGCGCCACCGACGGCCGGGTCGGCTTCATGCAGGAAGCCTGCCCGCACCGCTGCGCCAGCCTCGCGCTCGCCCGCAACGAGGACAACGGCCTGAGGTGCATCTTCCACGGCTGGAAGTTCAGTGTCGACGGAAAGTGCGTCGACGCACCCACCGAGCCGATGAGCCAGCGCGAGAAGTTCGCCGCCAGCGTGCCGGTGCGCAGCCACCCGACGCACGAAGCGGGCGAACTGGTCTGGGTCTATCTCGGCGCCAAGGCCACTCCGCCACGTTTTCCCGATTACGAGTTCACGAAGCTACCCGAAGGCCACGTCCAGCCGTATCGCGGGGTCATCCGCACGAACTGGCTGCAGGGCCTCGAGGCGCTGCTCGACTCGGCGCACGTGACGTTCCTCCATTCGGCTAACCTGGCGAGCCCGATCGGCCGCGACTATTTCAAGAACGAGAGCGACTACATGCTCGCCGACGGCGCGCCCGTGTTCGAGTTCGACGAGCGCCCTTACGGCTTCCGCGAGGGCGCGATCCGCAACGAAGCCGGCAATCGGCGGTACGCCCGGGTGCGCGAGGTCTCGCTGCCCTTCTTCAGCTTCATCCCCTCGGCGCCGAAAGGCCCGCGAATCGTCTGCTGTTCGATCCCGATCGACGATGTCACCACCGCTCAGTGGTACATCGCCTACGACACCGACCAGCCGATGACCGGCAGCCTGATGGGCGCGTTCGGCACCTGGAGCGAGAACCCGGACCATTTCAACGCCGACATGGGCGACGCGTCGAACCTGTGGCTGCAGGATCGCCAGGCCATGAAGGAGGGGCACTGGTCGGGCATTATGGACCGCGGCAACGCTTACGAGGATTTCGCGGTGCAGGAATCGATGGGCCCGATCGTGGATCGTTCGAAGGAATACCTCGGCACGTGCGACCGGGTGATCTACCGCGCGCGGCGCCTGTTGCTCGATGCGGTCAGGAAACACCGCGACACCGGTGACCTGTCGTTCGCCAGCGAGGACATCGATTTCGCCGGCATTCGCGCCGTCAGCTTCGCGTTCCCTGGCGACGCGGACTGGCGGCAGGTCGATCCTTACGAGATGCTGGAGGCGGCCGAGTAGAGGCTTTCGCGGCGGCGGCTGGCCCGTCCTTGCCGCGGCGCTTGAGCAACTGATCGACGCTGTCTTCGACCAGCGCCGCCTTCTCGTCGTCGCACACCCCCGCTTCTTGCTCCAGCGCGGTGCGAATCTGCTCGATCTGGGTATCGTCGAGATGCTCGATGCCGATGAATTCGGAGCGCGCTTCCTCGACCGCGCGGAGGATTTCGTCCAGCTTGGCCTGCATCGCCGCGCCGTCGCGATTCTGCGAATTCTGGATCAGGAAGACCATCAGGAACGTAATGATCGTTGTCCCGGTGTTGATCACCAGCTGCCAGGTATCGGAATAATGGAACAGCGGCCCGGTGACCGCCCAGACGAGGACAGTCGCGACAGCGATGAGGAAGGTCAGCGGCTGTCCGGCGGCGGCTGCGATGAAGCTCGCGGCTCGGGTGAAAACGCCATTCATGCCGATCAAACGCGGTTTCACATAGTTTGTGCCGCGAGCGGCCGGAAAGGTTACTCTCCTCCGCGTTCGGCGACGAGCCCGGGTTCCTTGCTGATGAACAGGCGGATGTGGTCGAACTCGGCTTTCGGCAGCGGCTGGTCGAAGCTCACCCCGTGGCTCGCTCCGGCACGCCGGGTGACCCGCGCGCTGACGATCCCGATCGGGCCGATGGCGATCTCCAGCACGGTGCCGATGGCGAACCGCTTTCCTGGCGCGGTCAGACGACAGCCGTCGCGCGAGAGGTTCGAGATCGTCACCCTGTCCTCGGCGCCGCCGGCGCGGCGGATGGTCCCTTCGACGTCCACGCCATAGCGTGGAGCGCCTCTTTTATCGTTCACGCCGATGCTCCCTAACGCGCCACCATCCATGTTCGGTCAATCGTTAAGCAACCCTTGCCTGCTGCATTTGAGCTGGGGAAAACAACGCGTTCTCCCCCAAGCTACGCTTTGCGACAAAGCCGGCGTTGTCGCTCTCCCTCGGTAGGGATAGACTGCGCATCCGCGGTCATACTTACCGCGGAATTGGGAGAGGGTTCATGAAACAATATCGTTTCGCCGCGCTTGCGGCCGCCGCCGCGCTGTTCGTCAGCGGGCCGGCATTCGCCGCCGATTCGCCGGTCGTCGGCACCTGGGCGACCGAGGCCAAGAGCGATTTCGGCACCTTCAAGTCGACCTGGACCGTCGCTCAGAGCGGCTGCGCCTATACGATCGACGTCAAGGACGCGCCGATGGCCGGTGGCCCGGGCGGTGGTGACGGCGCCCCGGCGGCGCCGCCGAAGAGCACGATCTCCGACGTGGCGGTGAACGGCAACACGCTGACCTTCAACCGCGAACTGGTGATGGGCGACATGACCATCAAGCTCGCGTACAAGGTCACCGCCGACGGCAACACCCTGACCGGCGAGACCCACAGCGACTTCGGCGACATCCCGATC
>Ga0207652_10001757_pt1 | contig 18926 bp, 16 predicted proteins | sample KBSC63BmetaG_FD_184334 | JGI IMG/M metagenome (GOLD analysis project Ga0207652, IMG submission 184334) | Corn rhizosphere microbial communities from Kellogg Biological Station, Michigan, USA - KBS C6-3B metaG (SPAdes) (version 2) | ecosystem: Host-associated > Plants > Roots > Rhizosphere ... | reverse complement strand
GCGCAGGCGCGCGGGTGGGCTGCCGAGGCCTTTCAGCGCGCGATTGAGTTCGGCGCGGCTCCTCAGCTTGACCCCGGTGAGCCCCGCGCGGCGCAGATAGATGCGGGTATAGATCTCGACCACGGCGCTGCCGTGCTCCGGCAGCGGGTCCATCGGCCAGATCGCGACCTTGCCGTCGAGGCGGTGCAGCAGCCGCATGCCCGCAAAGCTGGCCTTGGCGACCTGCGCCGCGCCGATCGCGTCATAGGCACTCGCGGTCTTGCGCCCGCCTTGCGCGTTCAGCCGCGCGTCGCACTGGCGGAAGCGGACGAAATCGGCCTTCACGCCGTCGGCGATGCCGAAATAGAAATGCTTTCGGTGGACCTGCTCGAGGAAGGTTGCGGCGCCCAGGTCCTCGTCGTCGGAGCGCGCGTCGACATAGGCCCAGAATTCGCGCGCGGTCTTGGGCACATTGGGCTCGCCGATCAGATATTCGCCCTTTTCGACGATTGGCGGCGCGAAGCTGAAGTCGAACCCGAACAGCGTCGGCTCCTTGGCCGCTCGCGCGAGCAGCCACTCCAGCACTTCCTCGCGCGACCACGCATGCCCCGCCCGCACCAGCCGCGGCGCCGCGTCCCCCCGCGCCTCGGCGATAGCGATGCCGCGGTGCCGTCTGCCCTTCGCCCCCGACCAGTCGATCGCGACATAGGATTGGAAGCGGCCTGTCATTGCGGGGGCAGCGAAGCAGCCATCAATTTTGTTTCCCAGGAAGGCGCGAAGGCGAAAGGAATGATTCGCGCAGAGACGCGAAGACGCAGAGATGTCCGCATCGCTCGCGCGGCATCACTGTATTGATGACGCTCGAATCGTGCCAACGTCAGTTGATGATGGCTGCCGCGCGTGCTCCATCGACCTCTCTGCGTTCTCTGAGGAACAAATCAGCGCCGGCGCGCCCGCGCCTTGGGCTTGGTGGCGACGAAGGCGTGGGATCGCGTGATCGTTTCGCGGACGCGCGCTTCGTCCTTGGCGGCATAGCGGATCAGCACGCCTTCCCAGCCTTCGTAATGCGGCGTCTGCCAGTAAGTCTCGGGCTCGGTCGCTTTCAGCATCTCGATCGTGTCGAGGTCGACCGCGACGCCGAAGCTGGTGCCCGGCTCATGGCTCGGGAACAGGAACGCGCGGCCGTTGGATGCGACCTTCACCGCCGGCTTTCCGTAGCTCGTGCCAAGCTCCGTGTCGGGAAGCGTCAGCGCGAACCGGACGGCGTCGTCCCAGGTCACGGATCAACAAGCCGTCACACCAGCGGCGGCTGGCTGTCGTCCCGCTCGTTCGGCGGCGGGGTGCCGCGGAGGCGCCGCGGCGGGGCCGGGCGGGGCGGCGGGCCCTGGTCGGCCCAGCGCTCGAGCAGGCGCGCGGCGGCGTCGCGGCCGCCGAGGCCGAACGCCAGTGCCGTCGCCACCGCGGCCGAGCCGAGGATCAGCCCGAAGGCGAGGATCACGATCTGGTCGGCAAGCCCCATGAAGGTGAGGCCGATCGCCGTGAACAAGGCGATGATCGCGTAGCGCACCATGGTCTGGGCATAGCCGCCCTCGCCGGTGCCGCTGCCGACGAGGTTGGCGATGATGCGCGCGAGGAAGATGCCGACGACGATGATCAGGGTGCCGAAGATCACCTTGCCGCCGAGCTCGGTGACCTGCGCGAGGAAGATGGCGATGGTGCCGCCGCCCAATTGCTTGGCAGCCTCGATCGCGGCGGCGAGGATGATCGCGATCATCGCAATGTTCGCCACAATCCGCGACGGGAAGGCGCTTGCCGGCAGCACGCCGGTCGAGCGGACCGCGTCGTCGAAGCCGGTCGGCGGCAGGATCGCCTCGATGATCGATTTGAGGAACCGCGCCGCGACGAAGGCGATGCCGATCCACAAAGCGGCGGCGAGCACCCGCGGGATGGCCGCGAGGATTTCGTTGAGCATGGTGATCGCCGGGCCCGAGATCGCCTCGATGCCGAGCACCTGGAGCGCCGCGATCGCCACCGGGATGATGATCAGCGCATAGACCAGTACGCCGCCGGCGCGGGCGAGGCTGGTGCGGGTCGCGCCGGGGGCCGCGCCCGGCGGGACCGCTTCCGGCGGCGTGCGCATTGTGCCCTCGGTCGAACCGATGCCGACCCGGGCGAGCAGCCCGTCGACATTGGCGGCAATCAGCACGGTCTCGGTCAGTTGCTTGACGATCCGCGCGACGATCAGGCCGATGAAGAAGATGAGGCCGGCACCGATCAGCCGCGGCAGGAACGCGAAAATGTCGTTCACCAGCTCGTTGATAGGGGCAAGGATCTGCGCAAAGCCGAGGAACTGCAGCGCGGCCATGATGCCGACCAGCCAGATGATCAGCTTGGCGATGGTGCCGAGCTGATGGCCGACGGTCTCCTCGGGCGAGCCGGACGTGTGGCGGCGGAGCGCGGGGGTGCGGTCGATCGCTTTCTGGATCACCCACTTAACCGCGCGCGCGACGATCCACGTCGCGACCAGGATCAGGATCGCGATGACGATCTTGGGTCCCCAGGTCATCAGCTGGGCCTGCCAATAGGCGCTGGTGTCGTACATGTGCGCTTTGCTCCCCTAATGCTTGGCGCGCTCAACCCGCGCCGGGCTCGGTTTGTTGCAGTTCTTTGCGCCGCTGCCGCCAATATTCCAACCGCTCCCGGATCTTGGCTTCGAAGCCTCGGTCGGCAGGGTCGTAGAAGGTCTGCGGCTCCATCTCTTCGGGCCAATAATCCTGGCCGGAAAAGCCCTCCTCGGTCGCGTGGTCGTAGGCATAGCCTTTACCGTAGCCGACAGTCTTCATCAGCTTGGTCGGCGCATTGAGGATGTGCATCGGCGGCATCAGCGAGCCGGTTTCCTTCGCGCTGCGCCAGGCTGCCTTTTGCGCCGCATAGGCCGCGTTCGATTTGGGCGCGGTGGCGAGGTAGAGGCACGCCTGAACGATACCGATCTCACCCTCGGGCGAGCCGAGGAAATCGTACATCTCCTTGGCGGCGAGGCATTGCAGGAGCGCATTGGGGTCGGCGAGGCCGATGTCCTCGACCGCCGCGCGGGTCAGCCGCCGGAGCAGATAGAGCGGCTCCTCGCCCGCCACCAGCATCCGCGCGAGATAGTAAAGCGCCGCCTGCGGGTCCGACCCGCGGATCGACTTATGCAGCGCGGAAATCAGGTTGTAATGCCCCTCGCGATCCTTGTCGTACACCGGCACGCGGCGATGGAGCAGGTCGGATAGTTCGGAAGGACCGAGCGGCTCGGCGAGGTCGACCGAGAACAATGTCTCGGCCTGGTTGAGCAGGAAACGGCCGTCGCCGTCGGCGCTCGCGATCAGCGCCTCGCGCGCATCCGGCGTCACCGGGAGCGGGCGGGCTTCGAGCGCTTCCGCGCGGCGGACCAGCTCGTCGAGCGCGTCATGGTCGAGGCGCCTCAGGATCAGCACCTGGCAGCGGGACAGCAAGGCGGCGTTGATCTCGAAGCTGGGGTTCTCGGTCGTGGCGCCGACCAGCGTCACCGTGCCGTCCTCGACGTACGGAAGGAAGCCGTCCTGCTGGGCGCGATTGAAGCGGTGGATCTCGTCGACGAACAGCAAGGTGCGCTGGCCAGCGCGGGCGGCGGTGCGCGCCTCGGCGAAGATCTTCTTCAAGTCGGCGACGCCGGAAAAGACCGCCGATACGGCGACGAAGCGCAGCCCTACGGCGTCGGCGAGCAGGCGCGCGATGCTCGTCTTGCCCGTCCCGGGCGGTCCCCACAGGATCATCGAGGCGAGGCGGCCGGCGGCGACCATCCGGCCGATCGCGCCGTCGGGCCCGGTCAGATGATCCTGGCCGACCACTTCCCCGAGCGACTTGGGGCGCAAGCGATCGGCAAGCGGAGCATCGGCGGGCCGGGCCTCGGCCTCGGGGAGCTCCTGATCGGCAAACAGGTCGGCCATCACGCTCCAGAATAAAGCGAGCCCGCGAAAATGCACCAGCGGGGTTGCTGGCGATGCAGCTAAGATATATCTTAGACTTATCGGAAGAGGAGGCAGCAAATGAGTCGCCATCACGCATGCGGCCCACGCGGGCATATCGAGATCGCCGTTCCCGAAGCTTTGCTCGCCATGCGTGGCGGGCGAGGTTGGGAGGGCAATTGGGGACCGTTTCACTTCGACTTCGGCGACGAGGGCTGGGGCGGCGGGCGCCGCGGCCGGCGCACGCGCCGGATGTTCGAGAGCGGCGAGCTTCGGCTGGTGCTGCTGAAGCTGATCGCCGACGAACCGCGCCACGGCTACGACCTCATCCGCGCGATCGAGGAACTGACCGGCGGCGAATATGCGCCGAGTCCGGGCGTGGTCTATCCGACGCTGACCCTGCTCCAGGACATGGGCCTTATCGAGGAGGCGCCGGGCGAGGGCGCGCGCAAGCCGTTCGAGGTCACGACCGAGGGCCGCGCGCATCTCGACGAACGCGCTGATGAGGTCGAGGCCCTGTTCGATCGACTCGCCGAGCTCAAGCCGCGTGAAAGCCAGGCCGGTCCGGCGATCGGCCGCGCGGTCAAGAATTTGATGACCGCGCTGCGGCACCGCATCGGCCGCGAGGGGCTCGACGAGGAACTGCTGCACGAGATCGCCGCGATCCTCGACGGGGCCGCGCAACGGATCGAACGGGTCAAATGACGAGCCTGGGCTCGTCATCCCGGACTTGTTTCAGGATCCATTTCCTCGCGCCACAACACCCGTCTCCAGGATGGATGCTGAACCAAGTTCAGCATGACGCGGTTTGCGCTACCGTCCCGTCATCCGGGTGAGCCGCTCGCGCTTGACGATCGCGTGCTTGTAGGCGCGGATGACGGCGGCGTTGATCGTGTCCCAGTCCATCGTCTTGGCGACCTCGAGGCCTGCCAACCCATGCCTCCCGCGGAGCTCCGGATCGCGGGCGTAAGCGGCGAGCGCTTCGGCGAACTCTTCGGGTTCGGCTCCGTCGACGAGCGTCCCGGTCACGCCCGAATTGACGAGGTTGGTCGCGCCGGTCGCTTCGGCCGCGAGCACCGGCAGCGCGCAGGCCATCGCTTCCAGCGTGACGTTGCCGAAGGCTTCGGTGATCGATGGGTTGAGGAACAGGTCGCTGCTCGCCAGCGCTCGCGCGAGATCGTTGCCGGTCTGCTGGCCGAGGAAAATGGCATCGGGCAGTTGCTGCTCGAACCACGGCCGCGCGGGTCCTTCGCCGATCACCAGCACGCGATGTTTGAGGCCCATCAACTCGAACGCGTGAATGGCGTCGGCGAACACGTCGAGGCCCTTTTCCATCACCACGCGGCCGAGGAAGGCGATAACCATCTCGTCGTCGGCGATGCCGATGCTTCGCCGCCATGCCATGTCGCGGCGCCCGGGATTGAACTGCTCGCGGTCGATGCCGCGCGCCCAGGTCATGATGTCGCGGTTCATGCGCTGCGACCGCAGGATCGCGGCGGTCGATTGCGCCGGCGCCAGCACGACTTCGCAGCGATGGTAGAAGCGGCGCATGATGCTGCGCGCGAGCGGCTCGAGCACCTGGAGGTGGTAATAAGCGAGATAGGTGTCGAAGCGAGTGTGGACCGAGGCCACCACGGCGGTCTTGCGATCACGCGCCCAGGTGACGGCGCGGTGCCCGACGATATCCGGGCTCGAGACGTGGACGACATTCGGGTTGAACGCTTCGAGGTCGTGGCGAACCTCCGGCGGCAGCGCGATAGGCAGGCGATATTCGGAGCGGCCCGGGATCGGGATCGACGGAACGCCGACCAGGTCGCCCGTCGGCGGGAACGCCGGGTTCTCGACCGTCGGAGAATAGACGCGCACCTTCACCCCCTGCCGGAGCAAGTAGCCGACAAGACGGTTGAGCGCCTGGTTGGCGCCGTCGCGCACGTAATTGTAATTGCCCGAGAAGAGGGCCACGCGGAGGTCGCTGGCTTGCACGGGCGCGCGGTGTAGGGGTTTCTCCGTGAGCGTCAAATACGGACTTCCCCCGATCGCCCGCGCCGATGCGCAACTGTTCATTCTGGGCAGCCTTCCCGGCGATGCGTCGCTTGCGGCGCGGCAATATTATGCGCACCCGACCAACCACTTCTGGCGGCTGCTGGGGACGGTGCTCGGCGAGGAATTGCAGCCGCTTTCCTACGAACAGCGGCTCGCGCGTCTTGCCGATCGGCACGTGGGCCTGTGGGACGTAATCGCCTCGGCGACCCGGCGCGGGAGCCTCGACCAGGCGATCCGCGAGGCCGCGCACAACCGCGTCGAGCATCTACTCCATGATTTTCCGGAGTTGCGCGCGATCGGCTTCAACGGAGCCGCGGCGGCCGTCGCGGGCCGCAAGCAGATCGGCATGCCGCCCGCGCGTATCACGCTGATCGACCTGCCGTCATCGAGCGCGGCGAATACGACGGCGTTCGCCGAAAAAGTTGACACCTGGGCAGCGCTTCGCGAATTCGTCGAGCCGTAGGAGCTTTGGCTTGCGCGGCGCGTAGATGACGCCATGATCGCGCTGATGCTGCCCAGCGACGAAGAGACCGACAGCGACAAGCGGCTGTCGATGGTGGACGAGGCGCTGGTCGCGGGCACGATTGCCAACACCAACGGGCTGCTGGTGATCCTCGCCAAGCTGGTGTCGAAGGGCGTGTTCGACCGCGCCGACCTGCAGGCCTTCTCCGACAGCTATTCCAAACCGCTCGACCATGTCGGCATGCGCGAGAACGAGCTGGTCAGCCAGATGCAGGACCAGATGGAATCGACCCTCGCCGAATTGATGCGTTACCTCAGCGAACGCGATCGCGACGACTGACTAGGGACTTTCCCGAATGGTGCGCTGTTGACCTTGACACCATGTCAGGGTGCACAAGCAGCATATGACGAGTCGAAGCGAGCACAGCGCGACGGCCGAGTGTCGTCAGCACGGCCACGTGCATCACGACCATGCGCGCGACGACCATGCGCATCACGAGAATCCCGAGCACGACACGATTGTGACCGATCCGGTGTGCGGGATGAAGGTCGACACGCGCACCGCGAAATACAGCACCGAGCTTCACGTCACGCCTTATTATTTCTGCAATCCGCGCTGCCTCGACAAGTTCAGGGCCGATCCCGACCGTTATCTCAATCCGCCGAAGCACGATCCGGTCCTTTCTGAAGCTGCGGAAGGCACGATCTGGACCTGCCCGATGCACCCCGAGATCCGGCGCGATGGTCCGGGCACCTGCCCGATTTGCGGCATGGGCCTGGAGCCGCTCGAGCCGAGCCTCGAGGAAGAGGCCAATCCTGAGCTGATCGACATGACCCGGCGGTTCTGGGTCGCCGCCGCGCTGTCGTTGCCGCTGGTCATCATTGCCATGACCGGAGAGCTGACCGGATGGCAGCCACTGCCGATGGCGGTGTCCGCGTGGGTCCAGCTCGCGCTGGCGACCCCGGTGGTGTTGTGGAGCGGCTGGCCGTTCTTCGAGCGCTTCTGGGCGTCGATTCGGACGCGCAACCTCAACATGTTCACGCTGATCGGGCTCGGTGTGGGCGCCGGCTATGGCTACAGCCTGGTGGCGACCGTCGCGCCCGGCCTGTTCCCGGCGAGCCTGCGGACCATGGGCGGGCACGCGCCGGTCTATTTCGAGGCGTCGGCCGTCATCACGACGCTCGTCTTGCTCGGCCAGGTGCTCGAGCTCAGGGCTCGCGCAGCGACGGGACAGGCGATCCGCGCGCTGCTCGGCCTCGCGCCCAAGACGGCGCGCCGAGTGCGCGATGGCGCGGAGGAGGACGTTCCGCTCGACCATGTCCACGTCGGCGACCTGCTGCGCGTGCGGCCGGGCGAGAAGATCCCGGTCGACGGCGTCGTCGCCGAGGGCCGCAGCGCGGTCGATGAATCGATGATCAGCGGCGAGCCGGTGCCGGTCGCGAAAGCTGCCGGGGACAAGGTCACCGGCGCGACGGTCAACGGAACCGGCGGCCTGCTGATGCGGGCCGAGCGGGTGGGGCGCGACACCATGCTTGCGCAGATCGTGCGGATGGTCGCCGCGGCCCAGCGCTCGCGCGCGCCGATCCAGAAGCTCGCCGACAAGGTCTCGGCCTGGTTCGTGCCGAGCGTCGTTGCCGTGTCGCTGCTCGCGTTCGTGCTGTGGAACCTGTTCGGCCCGGCGCCGCCGCTGACGCATGCGATCGTCAACGCCATCGCGGTATTGATCATCGCCTGCCCCTGCGCGCTCGGCCTCGCAACGCCGATGTCGATCATGGTCGGGACCGGCCGCGGCGCGAGCGCCGGCGTGCTGATCAAGAATGCCGAGGCGCTCGAGCTCATGGAGAAGATCGATACGCTGGTGGTCGACAAGACGGGCACGCTGACGCTCGGCAAGCCGAAGCTCGTCGCGGTCGAGACGGTGAACGGCTTCGACGAAGCGGAGGTGCTGCGGCTCGCAGCAGCGCTGGAGCGCGGCAGCGAGCATCCGCTCGCGGCGGCGATCATCGACGGGGCGCGCGAACGGGGAATCGATCTCCTGGAAAGCAACGACTTCGAATCGCATACTGGCAAGGGCGTGACCGGGGTCGTCACCGAGCGCCCGGTCGCGCTCGGTAATGCCGCGCTGATGGCTGAACTCGGCATCGAGATCAGTGGGCTGGACGCGCAGGCGGACGGGCACCGGGCGGAGGGCGCGGGCGTGATGTTCGCCGCGCTCGACGGCAAGCTCGCGGGAATGATCGTCGTCGCCGATCCGGTCAAGGACAGCGCGGCCGAGGCGATCGCCGAACTGCACCGCGCCGGGATCCGCGTCGTCATGCTGACTGGCGACAACCGGCGCACTGCCGATGCGGTGGCGCGGCGGCTCGGAATCGACGAGGTGATGGCCGAGGTGCTGCCCGACCAAAAACAAGCTCGGGTCGACGAGTTGCGCCGCGACGGCCGGCGGGTCGCCATGGCCGGGGACGGGATCAACGACGCGCCGGCGCTCGCCGCAGCGGACGTCGGCATCGCGATGGGCACCGGCACCGACGTCGCGATGGAGAGCGCCTCTGTGACGCTGGTGAAAGGCGATCTTCGCGGCATCGTGCGTGCGCGCCGGCTCAGCCGCGCGGTGATGCGCAATATCCGCCAAAACCTCTTTTTCGCCTTCGTCTTCAATGCCGCCGGCGTCCCGATCGCCGCGGGCGTGCTCTACCCCTGGTTCCAGATCCTGCTGTCGCCGATCATTGCCGGCGCGGCGATGTCGCTGAGCTCGGTGACGGTGATCGGCAACTCGCTTCGTCTGCGCGGAGTACGACTGTGAAGATCGGCGACGTCGCGGCCGCGAGCGGCATCAGCGAACGCATGATCCGCCATTACGAGAAGATCGGCATCGTCCCGCCCGCCGCGCGGCGCGATTCGGGCTACCGCGATTACGACGAGCGCGAGGTCAGGACTTTGCAATTCATCCGGCGCGCGCGCGACCTCGGCTTTTCGATCGAGGAGATCCGGCAGCTGCTCGGCCTGTGGCAGGACCGCGGCCGGGCGAGCGCGGACGTCAAGGCGCTCGCGCTCTCGCGCGCCGACGAGCTCAGGCGCAAGGAACGCGAGCTGCGCGACATGCGGCGCGCGCTCGAGCATCTCGCGGCGAGCTGCCACGGCGACGATCGCCCCGATTGTCCAATTCTCGGCGGTCTCGAAGGAGATGCGCGGTGAACCGCATTGTCTCGTCATGCGTGCCGGATTATTCGACTGGCGTGCGTGAGATGCTCGGAAAATTGCTGTTGTTGGCCGCGGTGCTGCTGATGCCGTTCGGCATGGCGCCCGCGGCGGCGAGCGCATCGCCTCAAGCGATGGCGAGCATGCCCATGGGCCATTGCCCCGACCAGGATTCGAGCCATTCCCCCAAGGCCGGGATCGCCGACTGTACCATGGCCTGCGCGGGCGCCTTGCCAGCGGTCGCCGCGACGCGTGAAGAGCCGCTTCTCGCCCCGGCCGAACCCGTCCTCGCGACGGCATCGCAAGCGCTGAACAGCCTCCATCCCGAAACCGCTACCCCTCCGCCCAAGCGCTCCTGAGTTCGATATGTCTTTCATTCGAATTTTTCAGGAGACCAACAATGATCACCTTGTTGATGGCGGCCGCCGTCGCCGCCCAGGCCGCACCCGCGGCCGACCCGCACGCCCAGATGGCGGGCATGCAGCACCAAGAGCAGCCTGCGAAGTCCGACTGCTGCAAGGATTGCTGCAAGGACATGGCCGGCAAGCACGACGGCCATGACGACAAGAACGGCCACGGCGACCACGCCGGCCAGTAATTGAATGGGTGGGGCGCCTGGATCGGGCGCCCCATTCCAGGAGACGAATTTCGTGAACAGGATTTTCGTGACGACGAGCGCGATTGCGCTCGCGATGCTGGCTGCCCCTGCGATGGCGCAGCACGCGCACATGCCCGGCATGGCCATGCCAGCGCCGACGCAACCGACCGCTTTGCCAACTGCGCCTGGCGCGGGGCAAGGTCATGCAGAACATGACGCCGAGCACGGGGCGATGCCGATGAACGAACACTCGGCTCACATGGGAATGACCAGCGCGCTCGGATCCTATCCGATGCAGCGCGACTCGTCCGGCACGGCGTGGCAGCCCGATGCGTCCGAGCATTCGGGCCTGATGACGATGAGCGGGGACTGGATGCTAATGGCGCACGGCGTGCTCAACCTGGTCGCCGACCACCAGTCGGGACCGCGCGGGGACGACAAGCTCTTCGCATCCGGCATGCTGATGGGCATGGCGCGCCACCCGCTCGGCGACGGCACGGTTCAGCTGAGGGCGATGCTCAGCCCCGACCCGCTGATGGGCAAGAGCGGCTATCCGCTGCTGCTCGCCAGCGGCGAGACCGCCAACGGCCACGACCGGCTGATCGACCGCCAGCATCCGCACGATTTCGTCATGGAGCTGTCGGCGTCGGTGTCGCAGACCATCGCGCCGGGGGCCAGCCTGTTCGTCTACGGCGGGCTACCCGGCGAGCCGGCGTTCGGTCCGCCGGCCTTCATGCACCGCGAGGCGATTATGGATTCGCCGGAAGCGCCGATCAGCCATCACTGGCTCGATTCGACCCATATCAGCTTCGGCGTGGTCACCGCCGGCGTGGTCGTCGGCGGTGTGAAGCTCGAGGCGAGCCGCTTCAACGGGCGCGAACCCGACCAGCACCGTTGGGGCATTGAGACCGGCCCGCTCGATTCGACCGCGGTCCGGCTGTCGTGGAATCCCACGCGCACGCTCGCGCTGCAGGGGAGCTGGGGCCATTTCGTCGATCCCGAGCAACTTGAACCGGGCGTCGACCAGAAGCGCTGGTCGGCGAGCGCCCTATACGCGGACGAGATCGCGCCTGGCTGGAAGCTGGCGGGGACGCTGGCCTGGGGCCGAAAGACGATCGAGCATCACCATGACGATGCCTACGTCGCCGAGGCATCGCTCAAGCATGGCGGCTGGACAGCATTCGGACGTGGGGAGCTGACCCACAATCGCGAGCTCGTCGGAAATCCGGACGAGCACGGTCCGGCCTATCGGGTCGGCAAGGTGAGCATTGGTGCCGTTAGGGACTTCCGTATCGCGGGCGATCTGTCGCTCGGCGCGGGCGGGCTCGTCGCGCTCAACTTCGTGCCGGACTCGATTGCACCGCTCTACGGCGGGAACAATCCGGTGGGCGCGATGGGTTTCGTTCGGTTGAAGCTCGGCTGATTGACTAGGCCGCGCGAAGCCCACATATGGCCGCCTCTTCCGGACCTTGTCCGGCGGACGGCCCCTTCGTCTAGCGGTCCAGGACGTCGCCCTCTCACGGCGAAAACACGGGTTCGAGTCCCGTAGGGGTCACCAGCGATTTCAGTGAGTTAGCTGAATTTTGAGCCGCTGAACACAGGGTCATCCCAAAAAAATCCCAAATATCCATCCCTGGATTTCGATGGAAAGCCGCGGACGTTCGAGCTTTGCTCCCGTGCCCAGAGTCGAGCACGACTCAGCCCTGCCACACACGATTCAAGACCTTGGCCGCCAACGCGGCCTTGTCCTGCGGAAGGAATCGACCGTAGTGCTGCGCGACCATCTCGGCGGTGTCCTGGATGGCGTAGCCAGCCTGCTCATAGGATCCGGTTTGCTTGAGCACGTGCGTCGCGAGTACGTCGCGGACGTTGTGGGGACCATGCGGCAGCAGTCCCTGGATCGCGCCGTAACCCGTGTACGGATTGTAAATGCCGTAGCGCTGAATAATCAGTCGCCACGCCTCGTAAAATGCGGCCTGATTATATGACGCATCGCGGCTCGTGCGCTTGACCGTCTTGATGAAGAACGTGCCCGGGTCTGGAGCCCCATTGAGCAACCGCGCCCGGTGATCTGTAATGTAAGCATCGATCTGGCCATAAAGACCATCGAGATCTGGAAGAAGCAGGCGGAACGGCTTCCGCCGGAAGAATGATGAGCTTGCATTCTTGAAGGCGTTCGCGGGGATCAACACCTCCCATCCGCCTTCCTGCATGTTCCATCGGAGTTCGCCCCGCTTGGCTGCTTCCAGCTGACGCTCGGTCCTCGCTACTGAGTCGCGGTTGCATACAAGGAGCTCGCGCAAGTTTCGTTGACGTACGCCGAGATGCAGCCCGAAACGCAGCATGAGAAAGCTGCGGGCCGCTTCGGCGGCTTGCAAGGGATAACGGCGCCGATCTGGCAAGCGCTTGATGATCTCGAGCGTGATCAATCGGTAGGCGCCGAGTGGGCTTGGAGCCTCCAAGATCGGGAGAATCGGTTCGAATGGATCGCGATGGACTTGGGCAACGCGCTCGATTTCCTTGAATCGCGCAACGCCGTGTCGGTGCATTGCATCACAAGTCCCGCCCCAGTCAGCGCGGGCGGCTTCGATCTCACGGTCTGAAACGAGGCCCCGGACAGGTCGCAGCCTATCCAGCAATTGTGGATATTGCCGTAGCCAGCCAGTACGAGCGCGCGACAGGGAGAGCCCAAGGGAAATCATGTTGAGTTCCCAAGAGGTGAAGAAGCCGCGACGTGCTTGCCGCCATTGCAGGTACCAATCCCAGACGGAAGGGAAGCCGAGCAGCGCGAAGGTGAGTCGATCCAATGGAACGCCATGGCCCCGAACGGGTGAATCCGGCTCAGCCGAGAGGGCTCCGAACAAGAGCGCGAGATGCTCGACCTTCTGTGAAGCAGTGTCCTTGTTCCAGACGCCGTTCCGTTCCATCCCGATATCGGTCAGCGTCGCCGTCTTGAATCGGACGAGCTCCGCAAGCTCGCGTACCAGTTCGCAAGGGGCGATTCGTGATCCTGCCCGAGTTCGTGCGCGATGCTCTCGGCCGAATTCGTCAGACTGTTGAAGTTCCGCGACCGTAGGAAACTTCAGTCCGAAGCGATCCTTTAGGGCCTCGATTTGGTAGCGGCGGTAATCGGTCGACCCTGAAATCACGACTGTTCGGATCCAATTGAGGATCTCGGCTTGCTCGTCAGTCGAACGGCTGGCGAAGTCGCTGGGCAAATGCCAAGACAGACGACGACGCTCACTCGCTGACAGTGCCGCCAGATCGGTACGCCGGGGAGCTCGTCCCACGACAACCAGCTTGGCGCGAAAGTAGCCTTTAGGAAGCCGATAGCGATGCTCGATCCGACCCAGCATCTCGAAGCTCAGCAGCGAGTTCGGTGTTTTTCGACCCGCCGCCCAATCCTGAAGAGTCTTGCGATCGAAGCGATCTCCTCGACGCACAATGCATCTGTGCAGATGAAAGCAGCTGTCTCCGTGGCGTGACATGTGCAGCAACAGCGCCTGCGGGAAGCTCGGCGGGTCTGACCATTCGCTACTGAGAGCATTCGGAAACTCGACAATCGGACGCGGCTTCGGCCCGCGCTTGCGCGCCAACCTGACGGAACCGCGTGTATGTCCCTTCTTGCACCGTTCACTTCCGTTGCCAGTCTTCATCATCGATCAGCCTCCTCCTTGACTGTTGGTCAAGCCAGACGCCGCTCGTTCACGGCCCCCCCAACGAAATCTCGTCACTCGCGTCTTGCCATTGAGCCTTGCTCGGCTAAGTTTGTCGGGCGCCGGAATGGCGGCGCCGGGGCGTGAGAACCTCGACTTGGTGAGCCTGCCGAAAGCATCATCTGCTTCGCGCCGGGTGGCCGTCGCGCATGTCCAGGCCGCTCGCGGCTAAAGGCGGCGGCGCATGTCCAAGCAAGAAATGGGGGTGTCAGTGCGCTGAAGGACGCACCAAGAACTTCCGGGAGGAAGAAAATAGGTAGCATCGGTGCCTGCGGGCTGCTCTCAGCCATTGGGTCGCGATTGGCGCACTGCAGTTCCTGCCGGACGGAGATGATGATCAATCATCACGATGATGGTTCGGAGCCGACGCCGCTCGCCAAGACGCCGTCCAGATCATCACAAATTTTATTGAATCTAAGTGGCCTAGGTCTGGTTAGCGCCAGTCCGTGCCCTTGGAGCTCGGCCAATGGGTACCCGCAACCGTCGGGGCGGTCCTGACTGGGAGCCTGCGATCTATACCTGTGATCAGAGCGACTGCAGTCGGTGCTGCGCCATCATCTTGTCGACTTGGTGGGTAGCCAGCGTTGTGCTGGAAGCGACGGCCAGGCCTTATGCGCGGAGCCTGGCCTCTTGCTGTCGCGCGCGTACATGGCCGATGTCCAACGCAAGTTGCCGCGCATCGGCTGCGCTCATCGGAGCCGCGAGCCCGAAGCCCTGACCGTACCGGCACCCGAGCGCGCGCAAAAGCTGCAGTTGCTCGTCGGTTTCGATATGCTCTGCGATGCAGTCCTGGCCCATGGCGCGACACAATGCGAGAACTCCCCGGAGGAGCGGCCGGCCGCTTCCCGGATGTGCGGCGGACGCAATCAGCGATCCGTCGAGCTTCACGGCATCGAAGCTCATCTCGCGCAAATAGCTGATCGACGAATAGCCCGCGCCGAAGTCGTCGAGGACGATCCGCACGCCTTTCGCTCCAAGAGTGGACAGCGTCCGGCGGGCAAGCGCGAAATCCGCGAGCAAGGCGGTTTCAGTGACTTCGATGTGCAGCCTTCGGGGATCGAGTCCCGCATTGCCGATAATCTGGAGCACGCGCGATGCGGTCTCCGCCGAACACAGCTCGACCGGACTGAGATTGAACGAGAGCCTTATATGCTCGGGCCATTCACAAGCTACATTCGCGGCGCACCGCAGAAGCTCATAGCTGATCTCGTCGAGCACGCTGATCTGCTCGGTGATGGGAATGAATTCCGAGGGAGGGATCCAGCCGAGCTCCGGGTGGCGCCACCGGGCGAGCGCCTCGAAGGCGATAAGGTCCATGGTGTCGAGGCGGAAGATCGGCTGAAAGGAAAGCCCGATCGAGCCGGGAAGCGCCGGATCCCGCAGTGCTTGCTCGATCGCGGTACGACGCTGCACCTCCCGTTCCATGTCTTCCGAGAAAAGTGCCACGCTTCCTCGCCCGGACTTCTTGGCGTCGAACAACGCAATGTCGGCTCGGCGTGCCGCCTCGCCCACATCGGCCTTGCCCTCATAAGAGACGCCCGCGCACGCGGAAATCGTCAGGTTGCGGCCTTCGATCCGGAACGGACGACTGAGGACCGCGACGGCCTGCTCGGCGATCGCGATCGCATCGCGAGGCCCGTCGCAGTCGCAGACGATCGCGAACTCATCGCCACCGAGCCGTGCCACGGGGGCGCCCGGCGCCGCAAGGGGGCGAAGACGTTCGCTCACCTGGACGAGAAGGGCATCCCCCGTCGCATGCCCGAACGTATCGTTGATCGGCTTGAACCCATCGAGGTCGAGAAGGATGAGGCCAAGCTTGCGCCTGTGAGCGTCGTCGAAGGTATCAATCGCGCCAAGGAAGCCGCGGCGGTTGGCCACTCCTGTGAGAGGGTCGGTGTTCGCGAGGTCGCTGATTTCGGTCTTCTCGCTGATTGCTGCCGCCTCGGCGTCCAGGGCCCGGCGCTTTTCCGCCTCCACCAAGAGCCTCGATGATATGAGGCGCGTGAAGGCTTCATCGCGGACCTTCACCATGCGCAAGTTGATCAGCGAAAGGATGATCAGGCAGGCGCCGATCCCGGCGTGGGCGGAAACGAGCTCGAGGATAAGTGCGACGCCGAAGGGAATTCCAAGCAGCAGCAGAGGAATTCGGGCAGCGGCGGGAAAGCCCGCAAGACCGCATGAAGCACCGATCGCCGCAAGTCCGGCAAGCATTGCGACGTCGCCGCGGATTTCCGGCCCCGACGACAGGAACAGGCTGCCGGCCCAAAGGGAATAGATGAGGAAAAAAGCCGATGCGACGATGAAGGTCTTGCGAAGCTCGTCGCGGACCGCCTCCGCCGAAAGAATGGACGTCCGCACGCAACGGATATGTGCGGCGCGGGCGGCGATCACGGCGAGCAGGATCGCTGCCGGGAGTATCGAAGCGGCCAGCACGCCGCCCGCGACCACCTGGACGCAGACGACGCTCACCGAGATGATTGCATAGAGCCACGGAATCTGACGCTTCAGGACATCGAAGCGCTCGGACAGCAGCGCACGCTCGAACTCGGTCGCGAAACCGATGCCCGCAAGCGAATCGAGAATGCGGACGAAGCGCCCCATGGGGATCCGCCTTGCCACGGAGCGGTTAACTTGACGTTTGGACGAGTCCATTCTGGACCATGAAGCGGGCAGTCGAGCTTGATCCGCGACAAACCGCGCGGCCAAGCGTCAGCGCCGCGGTCCGGTGGCTGCGTCGATTGCATTGAGGATATCGCCGAAAGTCCCCGAATCCGGCAGCGGAAAGGCTTTCTTTAAGTTTCCGGAAATGCGGGTTCGCGCTTCAGTGGGCAGCGCTCCCGCCGATGGATGCGCCCGATCAGCGCGATTCCGGTCTTTCCAGAGTGACACTCTTCCCCCGCTTGATCGATATCCAACTCGCCAATGTTGCCCCGCGTTCCCGCAGGACGCCTCCAATTCGCTCCGGCGTGCGGCGGGCCACGCGACGCATAGATCTGCGCAACACGCTGGTGGACCCGACAGAGCGCCACAGTCGCAAGCCGCCGCCGAAGACAAGGCAATCATGTTCTGCGGTTCGAAAAAGAGCCACTCCCGCGGTGCCCCGAATCGGCGCGCTGTTTGCCGAGGCACAGGCCGGATCCTTGATCCTCCCGCTGATGATCTTTCATCAACTGCAGCCGTTTGCCTGCGCGGTCATTGCGCGGCGCTACACGCGGACCGAAATGCCGTCGTCCGCCGTGACGGCGGCTGGCCTGACGGTTTCGACCTGATCGCCCGGGAGCGCCGCTACTCGCCGCCAGTCACCCCCGGTCGGTCCGGTGCCGGACGGGATGACGGCAAGCAATCCGGCCGGGCGCCGGGCATGCACGGGGTCCCGAGGCTCGATTCAGGTTGGCGCCACCCTCGCTTTCGCTCATGCGCGAAGCTTCACCAGCAACATGTCGAAAACCGCCGGGTGAATCGGCGTCGTGAATTCAAGGCCGCCGACGAAGCCTTCGACCCATCGAACCCGCGCCTCGATCGAATCGAGGGCGACGAACCTGATCCAGAGCGTCTCTCCGGCGCGCGGACGCTCGACGAATTCCACTTTGCATCCGCTCGGCGTGAGGTCGAACAGGCGTACCCGATAATGATGGCTGCCCGAGCGCCGAAGCGACACTTCCGCGGCGACCGGAAGGCGCTCATCTTTACGTTGGGTCCGCGTCGCCGCTCCAGGCTCGGCGCCGTCGAACTCGAGACCGGCGCGCCCGTTTCTGCACCAGCGGACAGTGGCCCCTACGGCATTGCCAAGTCCCAGCATCGATATCTTGAGCCGCAGGCCGGGAAGGAGGGCGAGCTCCGTTTCCACCTCGCAGCCGCCATAGGAAAGGTTGGTCGCGCAAACGCCGAATGTCGTCCCATCGTCAAGCGCGGCATAACCGTCGAGCGCGACTTCTCTTCTCGGCTCGCGGTCCGCGCCCGCCTCCGGCCGGGGCGTTCGGCAAATCCGGCTGAGCCGGCGATCGTCACTGGCCATTGCGCGCGACTTGCCGCCGATGAAACAAGCCGCCGGCTTCGTCGCCGTTGACCCAGCGCACCTCGCACGAGATCCTTTGATGCGGCAGGCGCATCATCATCTCCTGGCCCGGTCTGAGTGGGGACCCGCATCGCAGTTTGAAGCCCGCGCTGGACAGATCGGCGAGCATTGCCTCCACGAGCCGTCCCTCGGCGAGCTCCAGGAGAACCGGCATCCTGATCATGACCCGCCTGGCGCGGCCGACATGCTCGCGTCCATTTACCCATTGGTACATCTTCTCGGCGGAGCGTTTTAACGGTCGCATCCGCCTCGTTTACCCGCGGTGTGCTCAGCTCCCACCTAATGAAGATGGTAAAATTGCCGCATTTTTGCATCCGATTTGGATTGTAAATCAGGCGATTAGCTTGCTGGACTCTGGAGGAGTGCCGGGAGCGCGCGATTCAACCGGTTTTTGGAATCGCGAGACGACGGTCGCGATGGCTGGCCATTCGATCCCGAGCCGTTTCCCCGGGGGCCGGCGATCCCGTTCCGCCAAGCTCCGGACCGGCGATGATCGCCATGCAGTGCGCCGGAACGCCGGTGACCCGCGACGTGCTGGCGCAATCCCGATCCGTTTCGGGGAGTAGCTTAAGGGAATGTCAGTCGAATTGGGTTGTCATTGCGTACGGAAGGTGGATCGCGTGCAGCAGGACCAGCATAGCCCAGTGCGAATACTCGCGGCACAGCCGCCAGAGCGGCGGCGCCAGGTGCGCCAGCTTGCGCTGCTGCGGGTTGCGCTTCTCCATGCTGACGGGACCAGCGACATCTGCGTCGTAAAGAATGTATCGCAGAACGGCCTTTCCGCGCGCGTCTATCGCAGCCTCGAGCCGGGCGACAGCGTCGAGATCGAATTCCGCTCCGGTGAATTGCTCAAAGGCTCCGTTGTCTG
>Ga0207652_10001755_pt1 | contig 18929 bp, 24 predicted proteins | sample KBSC63BmetaG_FD_184334 | JGI IMG/M metagenome (GOLD analysis project Ga0207652, IMG submission 184334) | Corn rhizosphere microbial communities from Kellogg Biological Station, Michigan, USA - KBS C6-3B metaG (SPAdes) (version 2) | ecosystem: Host-associated > Plants > Roots > Rhizosphere ... | reverse complement strand
GAAGCGCCCTTTGAAACGTCAACCCAAGTAAAATCTGTATTGTTAAGCCTGTAGAGTTTGGTGCTGGTGCCGACGAATGTGACAACCGTGCCGTCGGATTTCAGCGCGTAGAAGGCTCCCCTGCAGGCTGCGGGAAGTGCACTCGTATAGGCAGAGAACGAAGGAAACGGCCCGTAGCCATCCCCGCGCGGAATTACGTTCAGGATGTTCCGGGTGGCCTGTCCCTCATAATCGGATACATCCGGGCGATAATCGCCAGTGGCAAGAAGCGGCATTATTCAGTCGTCCAGGGATCGGGTTGAATGATGGCTGGCGTCCATGCTTCAGCCTGCGTTGGCTTTGCAGTCCACGTCTCGGATTGAATCGCGGCCGGTATCCACGTTTCCACCTGAATGGCCGGGTTGCTCCATGCATTGCCGGGAATGGCTTCTGGAAACCAGTTGATGAAATCCCGCGTCAGCCCTGCAGCATTGCCAGTCAAGAGATATAAACCAGCGCCGGTTATCAGCCCTCTTCCGAACAGCGCGACATTGCCGGTCATCAGGTAGGCCGCGGCGGAAGCGGACAACGAGGCCTTGAACGTGACGGCAGAGCCGCTGAATGGGTAGCTTGCTCCCAAGACAAGAAACGCCGTCCGGAACGTGACGGCCGAACCTGTGAGCGAATAACTCGCCGCCAGTGTCAGCAGCGCCGGGTTGAGCGTCACCGCGCTGCCGGTGAAGGCATAACTTTTTCCGCTCGCGGCTTCGTTGATCTTGAAAGTCGCGGCGTTGGCGGTCAGGAGATAACTGGCGGCCAACGTCGGCAGCGTGATATATTTGGAAGTGGGAAGCTGGCCTAGCGCCCGTCTTCCGATCGCATCAAAACCGAGAAGGGACATTTAGACAATCAGCCGGACGTGGCGAGAGAGACGGACCGTTGGGCCGCCTGCACCTCGTTGTAGGCCGCAACGATTTCCGCCGTCCATACCGCCCCGGCAACCGCCGCAATGCGCGGATCGACGGCGGACAAGTCGTCCCCTGGCCGCAGCACATAGCGATGGTATTTCGGCGGGAATGTCGGATCGACACCCCCATCGCGCAAAATGTTGGTCGTCTCTCTAATTTGAAGGGAGCCATCAGGCAACACTTCAATTCGGTCGGCCGGATTGACCTGTTCCGTGAGCATCATTCAAATCCGATCAGGTTGGATAGGAGACGGAGCCACCAAAAACCGGTACTCCTCCCGTTGGGGTGTCCCCAGTGGAAAGAGTTGATATTCCCTGACCCGACCCGGAGGCGCCGACAAGCATCGTCGTCACGTTGTTGAGAAGAATTGCATAGAACTGCGTATATCCGGCCCTGGTGACACCCTGGAAGCCAACGATGGAGTGCGCCCGAAAATCAACGTCATTGAGCGTTGCGAACGGCAACCCGCTGATGATTAGGTTTCCCGATGCCGTCGTGAAAGAGAACGCCGAGGTTTCAATGTCGAAACTGACAGTCACGAGCCTGCCGATTTTCGTATAGAAGCCCTTTTGCCGCGAATAGGTGACGCTGAGATTGCCAGGCGTGGCGAACGTCAGAACCGGGTTCCACGTGCCCTCTTCGTAATCATCCAGCGTGTTCGGATCGGCCGATGGGTTTTGCGTCGCAGGAAATGCGATCTGGCCGCCAGCCGCGCCGATGATGCCGGTAAACGTGTTGAGGGCCCCCGACAGGCTGGGCAAATCCTCCGCGAGCGCGACGATGGCGACCTGTGGCGCGACGGTAAAGGACACCTTTGCGGTGTTGCCGAGCGAATTGAACAGGACCGTTGAGCGCGCAAACACGCCCGTCCCTGAATTGTAAGCGCCGTGCCCGATTTCCCATTGCGAGAGATCAGCGCTTTCGGCGCGGTATCGGTAAACGGTGCCGTTGACCGCGCCGGCTGCGGTCGGGCTTTGATAGCCGACCACGGCGGTAGAAAAGGTCCAGTCCGTGGTGCCGCCCGCGGTAGGTGTGAACCGGCAAACGTCAAGAAAAGCAGCCATCAGACAACCGTCAGGATCGGCGACGGAAGCGTGACCGTGAACGTATTGCCGTTGGTGAGCGTAAGAGGCGCGCCATAATCCCACCAGCCGATCAAAGGTTTGGTTGCCGACGTGAAATTGTAAAGCACCGCATATTGCAACGGCCCGACCGAGCCGCCAGAAGCCGTCCATGCCGGGTTGGTGCCACCCGAAAACGAGAACGTGCCGGATGTTTGCGAGCCCGCGATGGTGCCGATGCTGGTTCCGCCCGCGGTATAACCGTTGGCGGTCGAAAGATCGGCGGGGGCATTGTAAACCGTGTTGGTCGCAACCGGCGCGGTATTGGTCAGATAAACCTTGTAGACCTGAGCCGTGCCGGTTTTCATATCATGCAGCGCGTTCGCCACGTCCTGCACAAAGCAATTGAATTTGTTGAACGATGCCATTTTGCCCTCATAGCGTTTTCAAGCGAAGTGGGTACCGGTTCGCGTGAAGAAAACGCGTCAAAAGAAGAATCCCTAGATAACCTGGCCGGAGACACGAACCGTCATCGGCCCGGCGTTGAACGTCGATGTCAGCCCGAGATTGTTCAAATCGTTCAACGCTGCGGTGAAGCCGAGCCCCCAGGTCTGGATCCGGCCGTCTTCCTTGATGTAAGGCGCGGATTCCAGCAACGCGCCGTAGAGATACAGATCAGGCGCGAGTGTCAGCAACCAATTATTGCTGTTCGATGCCAGCGCCGGAATGTTCTGCCGGTACACCATCTCGATGGTGTAAGCGGCGTCGGGCGTCGGAGCCAATTCGATCTCGTCGCCGAACACGGTGAAGTAACGCGGCTGGCCCGCGACGTCGGATCTGCCAAAGCGATACTCGTCCATCTGGGTGCCGGACTTGAATTCAAGACAGGGCTTTCCCGTCACGCTCGACAGGCGAACCCTGCGCATCGACTGGAAATCGGCCGGCAGCGAAATAAATTCCGGCTCGCTCGACGCGGTATCGACCACCGCGATAGAGCGCTGCTCCATCTGGCGCACGAACAACTGCCGGTTGAGCTTCGCTTCAGCGAGTTGGATGAAGGTTGCAATCCGCGCGATCAGCGTCGTGTCCTGGTCCCTTGCGAGATATTCAGTCACGGCCGCTTGCAGTGATGTGTAATCGGTAATTTGCGTCACAACAGCTCCACTGACCAGCCGACTTGCAGTTTCGGCCTATCGGTTCGCAAATAGGTCCATTCGGGATCACTAAGTTTCTTCTGCACGATCAGATCGAACTCGGGCGTAAACATGCGCAAGGAGACGTTGCCTCTGGCGTGCTCATCGTCCAGCCATTTGACATAAATGACGTTGGGGATGCGCGCGATGTGGCGTCCCCAATCGCCGGGTTGCTCATCGCGGCGCGCCTCATTGTTCCACTTCAGGATCGGCTCCACGTCCTGGACGTGCTCGATCGCGAGGTCCCTGCCGTTGCTGTCGAGATGAGGCCGGATCAGGACGCCGTCCATCACGACATTTCCGTAACCCACAGGGTTCCCGCTGTCGCCGTGACGAGCCCGTTGGTGGCTGCTTTGATGGCGGAGATGCGTTGGCCCGGACTGACGATGACATACTCGATCACGTTGGCCGGGAGAAACGTGTCGACGATGGTCGCCGTCTGTGCGCCGTCGCCGATCCTGTAACAACAGGCCGAATTGGCCACCAGGCGAAGCTGAAAGGTCTCGGAGCCGAATGCGTTTGCGATCGCCGCGCTGGCGTCATACGCGATCGTCTGCGTGGCTCCGACGCGGGAGGAAGGATGCTTGGGAAAGAACGACATCTTATGCGGCCCTCACGGCAACAGAAAAGTGCATCGGGATCGACACGCCCGATGCGCCAGATGGGGTCAAGACGATCACGTCATCCTCGTTCAAATAAGTTGGAGAGGGCGGCGTAACCGAAAACAGCTGACCGGCGGCCGAGCCGGATTGCGTCACGGTGAAAGTGGCAAGCGTCGTGGAGTTGGCTGACACCGTGATGGTACCGTCTGTCGTGGTAATGGCGCCCCCGAGAATGCCGGTTGCTTTCAGGAGCCGGCAGCGGAAGGGAACGCGAACATAGGCGGCGACAGGCGTCGCGCCGCAAGACGGCGTGTAGGCCGTAAGATCTGTCGTGTTGAACGTACGATTGGCTGGAAGCGGCATCTTCTCAAGTCTCCAGAAAAAAGGGCGACCCGAAGGCCGCCCGGTAGGATGAAGAAGTTAATCCTGAAGGCTCAGGACGTGGTGTTGTCGAACACGCCGCCGCTCGCTTTTTCATTGCGAGCCATCAGCGCGTATTCAGCCAGGATCTGACACCGGTCGGAATCGCCGGTTTTCGCCAGCGGGATCGAAATCATGTTTCGTCCGTTCAAGTAGGCCACGGCCCACTTGTCCATTTCCAGAATCAGCACGTCGCGCGCGCGCTGAAAGCGGTTCGCCACCACCTTGAGCTTGCCGAAATCGGACTCGTAGGCATCGACCGAGGCTACGATTTTCTTCGACTTGGCCTCCTCGATCGCGGTCGAGCGGCCAGTGAAGGTCGAAAATACCTGCTTGTTGAAGGCGCCGGTAAAGATGGTGCCGGGCTTGCCGCCATTGGTCCAGATCGACGACAACACGGTTTTCAGCCGCGCTTCGGTGAACGCGATCTGGGTGCCGTCAACACGCGTGCCCGCGCCATCCACAGTGGATGGATCGGCTGCACCGCCGGCCGTGCCCTTCGAGGTATTGGACGCGATCCAGGACAGGATCGAGGCGGTCTGGCGGGGCGTTGTGGTGTTGCCGGCGACCTTGGCCTGGTTGGTGCCGACCAGGATGGTTTCGATATCGCGCTTCAGCTCAAGGCCCTTGAGCATTTCCTGATACGCGAGTTCGTTGTCACGGCCGGCGTGATCGACGGCCTGCTGGGTGCCCGACACGCGCGCCACCTTGTATGAAATCTGGCAGAGATTGCCGAGGCGAACCGTGGGCGTGGCCGTCGTGGTGGTGGGGTCGTCGCCTTCGAGCTGGGCGTTCGCCGAGGAAGCCGCGGCGAGCGCTTGGGTCTGCCATTCGTGATTCACGGCGGAGGCTTTGTCTTTCTCCGCGCCGCTCATGAACGGAGTATCGGTCGGATCGATGCGATAGATCATATCGCTGAGGTCTTCGCGGTTGCCAACCGCCTGGTAGGTGGCAAAGGTGGAAGTCGGTAAAGCCATATCGGTTGTTCCTAAGGAGTGACCGGCGCTCTGCGGCCTCAAGCTGCGCTGTGCGCCGCTGTTGAGCTAGCTTGAGCGAACCGGTGTATGCGCCCTCGATGCCAGGGCTCGGATGGGTTTGTGACTTCGGCGTAGCTGCGTGGTGGTTTCTGTTCGCGCGATGCAGCCTCTTGCCGCATCGTGCGAGGCGAGGCTTTCCAATCGCCGCTTGCGTCCTTCGTCCAAGACTTCGGGTGCCCGATGGCGCGGAAGCATTGCTTCCGGTTCGGCTTCCGTGGTGTCCTCGCCGGGCGCCTGCCCGCTGACAGGGTCGGCCTTGGCGTATCGCCAATGCGGTTGGCTGCGGTCGCTTAAAATCAGCGCGCTCGGCAGCGTGTCGGTTTATGTCGCGATTAGCGCGAACGCGCGTCCGGTGAAAGGCTGCGCGCCGTCGTGAGGGGCTCTGTGAATGGGGCATCCGATTCAAAAAGCCCGCGGCCAGTTTCCCAGCGCGGGCTCAATTCTTGCGATGATGAAGATATGCCGGTGATTTGCCCGACGTGTCAATCTTTGCAACGGGTCAGCAATTAATGCTTCGCAAATTCGGACGGCACGAGGCGAGGCCTGGGTTGATACCGGCCGTCATCACCCTCTAGGCATTTCGACTCTGTAGAAATCCCCGAAAGGAGGTTTGCGTGTACGGACCCCGGAATGTCGCGGCGTACCGAATGAATCCCGATCAAACAATCCCGAATTTTTTCTTGCGCTCGGCTACTTGCGCCAACTCCTTCAGTTCAACCTGCGCCAGTTTGCCATTGGCGACGATGGCGATGAGATGATCGCGGACCTTTCCGACGATGTTGATGGCGAGAAATAGTTTCTCGCGGTCCCCGACATCATCGATCGTGGTGGCCCGCCAAGCCGCGGTGTAAGTGTCTTCCAACCCACTGAAGGCTTCGGACAAGAGCTCATTGTCGAGCAGCTCCTGCGCGCGGAGAGCTTTGGCGGCGGCCTGATCCAGCGGGTTCTCGTCAGACATCGGGTGTGTCCTTTGTGCTGCTGCTTTGCTGCATCTTCGCATCGTGGCTGTGCGCGGTCGCCACCATGCCGAGCGCGGTCTCCGCGACATCCATCTGATGCTGCGCCTGCGCATGCTGCATCTTCTGCGCTTCGGTCGCGGCTTTTATGTGCGCGTCGAGCAGTGCCATTTTGGCGTCGAGCTCCGCTTTGATCTTTGCCAGCTCAATCTCGGCCTGGAGCTTGACCTGCTGATGGATCGCATCCCTTTCGGCTTTCTGCTGCTCGATCTGCGCCTTGTGCGCGACGGCGGCCTGATCGGCTTGTGTCCTCGCCTGCATCGCCAGCAGTTTTGGATCGGGCGGCGGCGCCGGCGGCGGCAGCATCGGATGCAACAATTGCCCGGTCTGCGGATTAACAGCGGTTGGATCGCAAAAGAACAGATCCGGGTTCTTGTGCCCCATGATGCGCGTCAGCTCGGCCGCGGTATTGTAAAGCTCGCGGTCGCCGACCAGGAAGGCCTTGCCGCCCGCCACCAGCTGCTTCTGAATATTCGCAATCGCCATGGTTTGCGCGAATTGCTGCGCCTTGCCGCCGGAGCCCAAGCCCACATTGATGGTCATGTCGTCGCGAGTTTTCCAGCCCCGTGGATCGACATTGATCCAGGCATTGCGCAGGCGCACGGTCTGCTGCTGCTGGCCGTGCTTGCGGATCGTGCCATGCAATAGCGCAAAGATATCGCGCACGCCTTCCGCCATAATGCGCGCGATCAGCTTGATCCGCATCTGCGAAGCCGAGAACACCTGCGCCACCGCCGTCGCCGACTGGTTCTGAAGCGCGTCGGCGTCGATGCCTTGCGTTTGCTTGGCCAGGCCGGTACGGGTTTCGAGCTCGGCATCGAGGTATTGCAGCATTGGATAGATCGAGGTGGTGATATCCGGCACCACCTGCCAGTTCAGCCCGCCGGCGGTCTTGGTGCGGACCACGCCGCCCGGGCGCGACACCAACAGATCATCGAGTGTATTGGGGCCGGCATTGCTCTCGGCGACTTCCACCCGCGGATTGTTGTGCAGATAGAGATTATCCAGCGCGCCGCGCTTGAGCGCGGTTTTCTCCCGCTGCAGCGGCATCACGAGATCGGCGATCGACCGGCCAAAGAACCGATGCGTCACCGGCACCGGCGTTGTCGCAGCAAAGGGTATCGCGTCGAATGGAGTGATGGATTCGCGGCCGTCCCTGCGCAGGACCTCGCACTGGTCGCCGCCTGTCATCACCAGGTACAGGCAGGGCCGGCCATTGCCCTCGTAATCCATTCGCACGTAATGCTCGGTGATACGAACCAGCCGCGCCGCCGGATTCACGCCGCCCGCGGTGGTGCTGAAATGCTCCTGCACGGTATCGCGCGCCAGCGTTTCGATCTCGGTATTGCCGGTGTAATCGCCGAGCGATTTGATCTGCTCCTCATCAAAACCTTCCGCGATCAACTGGCTTTCGGTCTTGGTGACGACCTCATGAAAACAGTAATTGCAATCCCGGATGCTGCGCGCGCCGCGTTCGATGCCAAATTCTTCCGGGGGAACGCCGAGCACTTTGGCCTGGGCAAGCTTTCGCGTGGTGACGATGGTGACGTCATGCGTGATCGGGGCCGTGACCGGAGGCGACGGGGCTAGCAAGGGGGCAGCCATATTCATTAGCTAGTCGCCTCCGGGTACTGTGCATGCGCGTTGGTGCAATCGATCGTGTCGCCTTCGCATTGGCTGACGATCTTGTCGATAATAGAAATGAACGTCATTAAGGCCATGTGCCCTTTTTCCTTGAACGATGCCGTCGCCTAGCGCGTTCGGGGAGCGCGATGGGCATTCATCGCAGCCCACGTGCGTGAGAGATGCGCGGCTGAGTCGAGAAATTCGCTTCTCTCCAATTTGGCTCGCGAGCAGCGTGCTCAATTGTTGCGCAGATGATCCAACACATGTCGCCACCTGCTCGATGGAATGATCTTCAAACGAAAAAAATTCCCCTGCCGTCCATCGTGGGCAAGCTCACAGCTTCACGCGAAATAGTCGTTCCACCGGGATGGTGGCGTATCCGCCATTGCTCGTCGGTTTTTGAAAGGTAACGGCTGTTGTGTCGAAGGGGGTTGCGGAGGGCCTAGGCCCCATCGCAGGGCAACGAACTCTACCACCTGTTGGGCGGCTTTCTGAGCTTTTCGAAACCGAAAACCCAGTCGATTGCCGATCCCAGCAAATAGGAAAACGGGAAGCACGCCGGAAAAAACAAGAGCTCATGCTTGTTCCAGAATTCCCGCGGTCCAAACATGCTCAGGCCCCAGATCCCCAGAGGGTAGCGAACTAACCAGAATTGCGCTTCCTCGATAACGGGAGTCTGAGTGCCAGAGTAATGCGTTGCGATCAGCCAGATGATCGCGACCATATAGACCACGCAGCCTGCTACGCCGCTCGTGTTCAGCTTCGCGACCAGACCCCGCCGATCTGAGTAGACGGATTCTCGAAGTTAAGATTAGAAAAAATCATGAACAACGTCAATCGAACAACCCCTAACGAAGCGAAATCCGAGACTCCGTGGGACCCGGCGAGCAACGCCTAGGCATGTTCGTCAACTCGTGGCCTCCGATGTTTCGGGCGTAACCTCCGAATTATGCACCGTATGCGCCACGATCTTCATGGCGCCGCCGGATTCCGCCACCGCCTGCGCCAATAACGCGAACTGTTCGTCGGTCAGGTCGTAATAGGTCTCGCGGCTCTCTTCCTCGCGCTCTTCCCACCACACTTTTACAATTCCGACCTTTGAGAGAAGCGCATCCTTGATGAACGAGTAGAGGATCATGAAGCCGAGATTCTGCTGCATGAAGACGTGGTTGACGTAATCGGTTTCCTGTTGTGCCGCCGCTTCGTCCTCAGGCCCGACCGGCTCGAACCGCACCACCTCGTCGGATCCCGCAAAAATATCCATCAGGCCGGGCATCAGGCCTTCGATGGTATCGGCGACATCGGTTGAGACCGCGCGCGAGCGGCCGTCCTGCGCCGGCATGTCCTTGCGCATGTCGCCGAGATAATAATCCATCGCATCGGCGCGATCTTCCATCAGCCGCGCCGCCGAGATACCGGCCAGCGCGTTGGCCTTCTCGGAGGCCAGCATGGACTTCAGATCAGCTGCGGACATTTTTGACATTTTGATTTCTTTCGGATCAATCGGGCCTCACCCTCATGGCGAGAAGGGTCGGACGGGTCGCACGAAGGCGCGTCCGTTGCGCCGCCCGATGATGAGAGCTCTGAAATGCGGCCGCCGCGATTCAAAAAGCCCGCGACCGGTTTCCCGGCGCGGGCTCAAGAGTCTTGCGATGTTGAACATATGCAGGTGATTTGCCCGACGTGTCAACTCAGCGGCGGTTACGGCCTTCGAGGCTAACGCCTGCCGCTGAGGTAGCGCCCGAGCAGTCCACCGGGTTGTGACACAGCCTGCTCCGGATTCTCGGGGTCAATGCCCGCGAGAACGGCGGCGAGCCGGCCCAGGAGACCGCCCGAGAAATTTGGATCATCGGAGGGAACGAGCGGCACAGCCGGCGCACCCGTGTCAAACGCGGAAGCTTGCGGTGGGTCGACGATCCTCCGGCCCAAAAATCGCACCGGCCTGCTGCCGCCAATTTGCTCCGGCGGCGCAGGCAAGTTCGGATTTTCGGGGATGATGCCGCCCAAGCTAGTGAACCAGTTTCGGTCGTCATTGCCGGACGCCTTGGAATTATCCAGCAGCCCCCCGAGCGGCAGCGGTGTAGTCCATCGCGGCATCGGCTTGCCGCTGAAGACCCCGAGCGGTCGCTCGCTCTGCTGACCAGACGGAGGCTGCTTCGTATTCCAGGCGTTTGTGCTTCCAAGAGCGGAGCTGACGACGCGACTCACCAGCCGTGGATAAATGTAGGGGCTCGCCGCGCTGGCCGCCACATCGTTCGACGATCCGGTAGAAGCCTTCATATCCTTTGGCCATTGATTTGGCGAAAGGGGATTCGGTGCCGAAAATTGACCGTCAGATTCGGGATCGACATATATGACGTTGTGGTTTTCAGTCGTCGGAGCGAAGCTGTCTGGCAGCTTGATCCTCTGATCCCTTTCATCAGCCGGGTTATTCCACATCGTTTCGATATCATTGCTGGTTGCCGCTTCGAACGCCTCCTTAAAGCGATTTAGATTGCGAACCGCATCCCCAACTATGTTTGTCGGATCATTGACCGTCTCTTTGAAGCTGCCCACTGCCCCAATAAAATCCTCCAGCTCGGACATCAGGTCTCTCGAACTCTTTTTTACGCTATCGGAGTGGTATGACGTCGCCCCATTCAAGATATTGTTGAGCTCTTTGCCGATAACACCATAAACGCGCGCGCGATCCGCCTCGGTAATTGTCGGACTGTTCAAGGGCGGCAATGGCGCGCGTTGCACGAAACCGTTTCCATTGGCCATATCGGTTTCCCCTAGTCTTGCCTTCGGATGACCCGGACTGAATTCCGGCTATCGCAAATTCGAGAACTCGAGATATAAAATGCCGAACCTCTTGTTCTGAACAAACTCGTTCCCTCTTCGCGCACGGCCTTCGTAAATCGGCACGCGGAGCAAGCCGGGCTTGATTTCCAGATAGATTGTTCTGATCCCGTCGGCGGAAAAGCAACAACCGGCCGGCCCATATAGGACCAGGTTAACCCAACGGTGATCCGGGCGGATAAAGCTCAGAGATATCCACAACCCCAAGCCGGCAGGTCTTATTTCGCACGGCTCGACGTACTCGCAGGTCTCAATTTTACCTGCGTCATTCTTGCCGTTGGCGTCGATCGCATAGGTGAGGGAATAATCGCCCGCCGACGCGCCGGTGCTCGATAGAAGAAAAAACGCCAAGAGTGCGGCCCCGATCGACCGTATTGAACACACGAGACGCTCCCTTAAATTGCCGTGCTTCTCCCTCGGCAAAGCATTCGGGACGGGCGGCGGCAAAAGTCTTTTTTCGATAGTCGCCATACGGGTCGCCCCAATCGTATTTGGTTGTCAATCTGATCTCAGCGAGAGTCGAATCTAAGATAAAGAGTGCCCACGCGCTCGTTTTTAATATACAAGCCGCCCCTGGCTCTCGCCCCCTTAAAGAACGGCACCCGAGATAGCGGTTTGCGTGGATCTATGATTATCGAATCAGCGGCGCCGTCGAAATAGCAGCAGCCAAGGTCGCCGCCATACAAGTGGACATGAGCCCGCTCAGGATTACTGCGAAATACGTCTATGCTGACTCTCAACCCTAACGCTTCTATCTTCGCACTACATGTCTGGTCAAACAGGCACATAAGCGAGCCGGCGTCTTTATTTGCTTCGGTCTCGACGCCAAAGTCGACGCTATAGTCGGCAGCAAGTACGGAGCTACCCGACAAGAGAATGCCAGCAACGAGCGCTAGAATTGCGGTGATTAGACTTCGAGCGTTGCTTCTCACGCGTCACTTCCCTCCGCCGCCAATAAGTCCGCATCACCCGCGAGCCGTACTGAATTCCGGCTGTCGCAAATTCGAGAACTCGAGATATAAAATGCCGAACCTCTTGTTCTGAACAAATTCGTTTCCTCTTCGCTCCCTGCCTTCATAAAGCGGTACACGCAGCAAACCCGGCGCGATATCCAGATAGATTGTTGTGCCCGCATCGACGGAATAGCAACAACCGCGCCGCCCATATACGTGCAGCTCAACCGACCGGTGTTCTGGGTAGATAAAGCTAACGAATATCCCCAGCCGAAAGCCGGCAGGCTTTATTTCGCAAGGCTTGTCGTAGTCGCAGGTCTCAATTTTGCCTGCGTCGTTCTTGCCGTTGGCGTCGATCGCATAGGTGAGGGAATAATCGCCCGCCGATACGCCGGCGGTCGATAGAAGAAGAAACGCCAAGAGCGCGGCGCCGATCGAGCGCATTGAATACACGCGACGCTCCCTTAAATTGCCGGGCTTTGCCCTTGGCAAAGCACTCGCGGCGCTTCGATGGTTGCGCCGATTTGGATGTAAAAGGCCAAAAACCACGAATAGAACAAAACAGGAACTACGTCAATTCGTTTTCATTCCGTGGTGATATTCCCGGACCCGCCGGCTCGCGCGAATACGTTACTTTCTGGCGAAACGTTTGAAGACCGCCCTCACACCCACCCCTGCTCGCGATACCTGATCGCGCGGTTGAAGCTGCCCGCCCGCCCCGGCTCCTGGTAACAGATCGCCATCAGCCCGAGCGCGTCGGCGGCGTGGCTCGACCAGTCGTGCTCCGGCCCCAATCCGACATTGCGGACGTCATCCTTGCGCTCGTGATAGAAGCCGAGCGCGTCCCGGCCCGGCTCGGTGGTTGCCTCGTTCCACCAGATTTGGGGCCCCAACCGGCGCAACGCCTCGACCCGCATCATCGCCGCACCCCTGCCCTGGTTCTTGACCGGCGGCTCGACGCTAAAACCGGCTTCGCGCAGATGGTCTTCGTAGCGTTTGCCCGTGATATTGTTTTCATTGACGCCGTCATGCGGCAGATAAAGGATCGCCTGCGCATAGCCGCGGGCGCGCAGCCAGCTGACGTGAAATGCCAGAACCTGGCCGACTGACTCGTAATAATCGAGCACGCGAATTTCGCTGCCGGCCCACTGCACGATCCAGATCGTGAAGGCATCGGCAAAAGCGCCGGAGCCGCCGATGTCGATGAAGGCGCGCAGCGGCAGCAACGGATCGGCAGCGACCTTGCCGATGCGGCCCTGCGCCCTCGCCTCGATAAGCATCTGCGCAAAGTAGGAGCCCTCAAATGCCCTCACGTAATCGCCTTCCCAGATGTGGTCGTATCGGTCCGGATACAGCGAAAGGTCGAGCTTGCGCTCTTCTTCCAGCACGGCCGGAAACCACGGATTGTCGCGCCAGTTGGCGTTGACGACGATCGCGCCGGGCGGTTTGCGCGCCCGGAAGAAATCGTCAATGGCATCAGACTTGCGGCGGGGATTCCAGCTCGCCCACAACTGCGAGCCTTCGGCGCGGATAGTGGGACGCAACAGCGAAAGACTGCGCGCGCTTAAATTCTGCGCTTCGTCAATCCAGGCAATTCCAAAACCCTCGAGCGACTTGATCGATTCCGACGTGTGATCCTGCATGCCGCGAAAGATGATGATGCCGTCGCCGGGGGTTTCGATCTTGTCGTTGAACATCTTGAATCGGCGGCCCAGCCCCAGGGCCGCGATCTTGCTTTCGATCAGGCGTTTGCTGGACTGCGCCAGCGTGCGCTGGGATTCGCGAATGCAGACCGCTGATGTGCCGCGCTCGGCCTGGCACGTTTCGACCAGCAATTCCCCGAAAAAATGCGATTTTCCCGAACCGCGCCCTCCATACGCGCTCTTGTAACGCGCGGGCACCAACAGCGGCTCGAATATTTTAGCGGTCGGGATTCTCAGGATGGACAATGACTCGCTCGATTCTGTGGATCAGTTCGAGAGCGCCGTCATCGCCATTCTCGATCGGTTGTGTGGCCTTGCCCCAGCCGCGGTCAAGAATGGCGTTGGCCGCGGATATCCGCGCTGTCGCCGTTGCATCCTTGCTGCGCATGACGCCGACAAGGACATTGAGCGCAGTCTTGGTATGGCTGCGTGCCAGCGAGTGGATTTCTGTCAGGGTTTTGGGCATCTGGAATTTGCGTTTCCCAAGCCAGCCGCGCGCCGCGTCGCGGGAATCGGGTGGCGCATTGCGATCTCATGTCGGACAACACTCTTGACTCGCCTTCCGATGAAGTCTCCGCCAACGCGCATGGAGGGTCGATGTCAATGCCGGCAAAGCCGAATGGCGGGTGGCACCCTTATGAATCACCGCATGAACAGAGGCGAGTGGCTCGCGCTGTTGCTGCTGTCTGTTCTATGGGGCGGTTCATTTTTCTTTGCGGGAGTCCTGATCAAGACGCTGCCGCCCTTCACGATTGTGTTCCTGCGCGTTGCATTGGCCGCCGTGATCCTGAACGCGTTGGTGAAAGCCGTCGGAATGAAAATGCCCGGCGGCAGGCCCGCTTGGCTCGCGTTTTTCGCAATGGGCCTGCTCAACAACGCTGTCCCGTTTTGTCTCGTGGTCTGGGGCCAGAGCCACATCGCCTCCGGATTGGCAGCGATATTGAATGCCACCACGCCAATATCGACGGTCATAATGGCTCACTTGCTGACCGACGACGAAAAAATGACCGGTAACCGCTTTCTGGGCGTCGTGATCGGACTCTTCGGAGTGGTGGTATTGGTCGGCCCGGATTCATTGATGGGGCTGGGAACGAATGTATTGGCGCAAGTCGCAGTTCTAACGGCGGCAGTATTTTACGCTTTCGCGGGGGTATACGGCCGTCGTTTTAAACTCATGGGCATCGACCCGATATTGACGGCCACCGGCCAGGTAACAGCCTCCGCGATCGTGCTGTTTCCCATCGTGATGCTGGTCGATCATCCCTGGACTTTGGCGATGCCTGCGTTGCCAGTTTGGGAGGCCATCGCCGGCAGTGCCGTTCTTTCGACCGCACTCGGCTACGTGCTGTACTTCCGGATTCTCGCGACGGCCGGAGCGACCAATCTTTTGCTCGTCACATTCTTGATACCGGTCAGCGCGATCATCATGGGCACGTTTGGATTGGGAGAACGCCTGGATGTCAGACATTTCGCAGGCCTGGCCTTTATAGGCGCGGGACTGGTCGCTATTGACGGCAGGCTTTTGGCGCGAATTCGCCGCCTCAGGCCCGCCAGGAGAAACTGGTGATGCCGGACCGCATCATCTGGCCAGACATATTCGCAAGGTGACGTGTCGACGTGATCCATGGTGAGATCATCCTGCTGGCCGGTGACCGAAATGCAATCGCGGGAAGGTCGGTTAGCTCGCGATGGTGACTTGGCCGCGGCACGAAATGAGCGATCTCGGCGCTCACGAAAATCCCTCCCACACCGCGATCGCGACCAGGCCCACCAATGCCAGCGATATCAGATATGCGGTCATGCTGCCCTCCCGTTATCATTCTTCTTGTCATTGCGAGGAGCAAAGCGACGAAGCAATCCAGCAACGAGCCGAATCTGGATTTGCTTTGCGTAGCCTGTCAACGCGCACATTCATGCGACCCGTTGGCGGGCAACGACGATTTAAAATATGCGGCATGATCGCGTATCACGCGATCATTTCAGGCGCGAACCCTATCCCTCCGGGCGCGATCCGCGGGACGGATCGTTGCGACGGGGCCGCGCGCGGACGTGGACTTGGGGCCACGCCGCCTGCCGGCACGCTCGCGCGTGCCGGCTAATCGAGCAGGATCCGGAGAAGCATGCCCTCGAGCCACGACCCGATGAGTGCCGGTATTTCCCCGAGACAAAATGCGAAACGTTCGCCGGGGGATCATGCTCAACTCCAAGGGTCGGACGGCAGCTCGCTTGCGACGCTCAGGCGACGACGCGTGGCGAGGATGTGGCGCCGCGACGTGCGGCTGCCGTCCGATTCAAAAAGCCCGCGACCGGGTTCCCGGCGCGGGCTCAATTCTTGCGATGTTGAATTTATGCCGGTGATTTGCCCGACGTGTCAAATTTTTTGCGCGACTCTCGCCAGCACGTTCTTATTCAAATCCCTGGACCGGCGGCGCGGTCTTCGTGCTGGCAACTGTTTCGGGGGTTTTGGCGGCTGGCGGCGCGGCCTTTATGCTGGCAACCGTTTCGGGGGCTTTAACAGCCGGTGGCGGACTTGTCTTGGCCGCCGCTTGCTCTCGGGTTCCAAGGCTGGATTGAGTTGCATGCTGAGGTCGCGGTCGCGATGCAGACCGCCGCACTCCCCAGGAACGCGCGATCGAGGGCCCTGCCGTATATCCAATGAGCGCGCCTGCCACCGCGCCCACGGGTCCCAAGACGACCGCTCCCGACACTGCCCCCAAGGCAGCATCTCCAGCACGATCCTGGGCTCTTGCTTCGGACGACATAAATGCCCCTGCGATCAGGGCGCCAACAAGCAGTTTCTTCATCGCGGTTCCCCTCGAATGCGTCGCGAGGCGCACGGGACCCCGCAATTGCGGCGGCACGAAGGTAATGCCGACGACTGCTCCGACTATCGTAAGATTCAAAAAGCCCGCGACCGGTTTCCTGGCGCGGGCTTAATTCTTCCGATGTTGTCGGTATGCCGGTGATTTGCCCGACGTGTCAAGTTCTTTGCGTTCGTGTTTGCGAGCCACCGGGTCGGAGCCGGTCGCGCCAAGTGCGCGCCCGATGAAAGGCTCCGCAAAGAAACCCACAGCATCGATATGGTGGTTCGCGGTGCCGCGGCTACATATTAACTCCCGCCAACGGCAGCACCCGCTGAAGGATCGACGCCAGGCAAATCAGCACCACAAGCAGTTTGAGAAGATTCGCCAAGCGGGCTTCGCGGACAAATTTATCGATGGCCCAAAAGCAAATTGCACCGACGACGCAAATAATCAAAACCCCGATCAAGACTGAAAGCATGGCAACCCCCTGTGCTGGTGCGGCAAACGCCCGTGTGCCATCCCGGATCGATAGAACGATCGGCCTTGGATTCTATACGCTCAAGTTTCGATTGCCGGGATCGACAAATATGCGATCATCTTAATGCCTATTCATCTCCATCGCCAGCGTGCGCGTTAACACAGTGGGGAACCCGCAGAGAAGCATTGCGTTGCCATGCTCGGGAGGAGCTTTTTCGAGCCTATACAGCGATTATCCCCAGGGCTTACTGATTCAGTTGATCTCGAACAGCAAAGATTTCATGGCCAAAACTATTCGCTCAGAAGCCAAAAAACCCAGGAACATGGTGCTTCGGTTGCTCGGTCCGGGATTGGTGACCGGCGCTGCCGACGACGACCCATCCGGCATTGCCACCTATTCGCAAGCCGGGGCGCAGTTCGGTTACGGCTTGCTGTGGACGGTGTTTCTCACAACGCCGTTCATGATCGCAATCCAGCTGGTAAGTGCGCAGATCGGCAGAGTAACCGGCAAGGGCCTTGCCGCCAATGTCATGGAGCTGGCGCCGCGTTGGGTGGTATTAGCACTGGTTTTTCTTCTGGTCGTTGCAAACACATTTAACATCGCGGCCGATATCGCCGCGATGGGAGAATCTCTCTCGCTGGTGATCGGTGGCCTCAATCACGAGCATGCGCTGATTTTCGCCTCGACGTCGACCCTGCTGCAGGTTTTCGTGCCCTATCATCGATATGCCCCGGTGCTCAAATTTCTGACGCTCGCGCTGTTCGCATATGTTGCAACAGCCCTGACCGTGAACATTCCCTGGAGCACCGCCCTGTTGGCGGCAATCTGGCCCAAGCCCACTATCAATGTGGACTATTTCCTGATGGTTGTGGCTGTGCTGGGCACCACGATCAGCCCCTATCTGTTTTTTTGGCAGGCTTCGCAGGAAGTCGAGGATATGAATCAGGGCAAGGTGCACCGCCCGCTTCGAGAGCTGACCAGGGGCGGCCGTCTGGAGCTCGACCGCATCAAGATCGATACGATAGTTGGAATGATCTTCTCCAACATGATCGCTTTTTTCATTATCCTGACCACCGCCACGGTTTTGAATGCCAACGGTGTCACCAATATCAATTCAGCAACCCAGGCCGCCGAAGCGTTGCGGCCGCTGGCTGGGGATTTTACTTTTCTGCTTTTCGCCCTCGGTATTATCGGGACAGGCATGCTGGCAATACCGGTGCTAGCCGGTTCGGCCGCCTATGGGGTGTCCGAAGCATTCGGATGGCACGCGACACTCGAGGCAAAGGCGCCGGACGCCGTCGGATTCTACACGATCATCGCAGCCGCTACCGTTATCGGCTTCGGACTTGGCTTTACCGGAATAGATTCCATTCACATGCTGGTGTGGAGTGCGGTACTCAACGGCATTGTCGCGGTTCCGATCATGGCGATGATGATGGTGATCGTCGCAAATTCCAGACTGATGGGAAGGTTCAGAGCCAGGTCCTGGCTGATCGCTTTGGGCTGGGTCGGCACCGGGCTGATGGCGTTGGCTGTGATTGCGTTGATTGGATCGTCCTTGGCCGGGTAGGTGGTTTTGCCGGCGCCGACCATGACATTCGTCAGTTAGCGAGATTTTTGCGCAGTACCTCGGTCAACCGGTCGGCATTTGTCTGTGGCGGCATGAAGCCCAGATACTCGCCATGGCGGCCCATCAAATAAATGACGCCGGCATGGTCGATGGAATAATCCCCGCTCCGCTCGTCCTGCACCTTTACATAAAACGCCTTGTAGGCATTGGCGATCTTTCGAATTGCGTCTGGGGTGCCGGTAAGGCCGACAAGGCTGTGATGGAAGGCCGAGACGTATTCCGCCAGCACTTTGGTGTCCCGCTCCGGATCGATCGTGATGAAAACAGGCTGCACGCCCTCGGCGGCCGGACCCAGGGCGTCGAGCGCTTGCGTGATGGCCATCAGGTCGGTCGGGCACACATCGGGACAATAGGTATAGCCGAAATACACGATCATCAGCTTGCCGCGGAATTCGCTGTCGCTGCGCTGCTTGCCGGTCTGGTCGGTCAGCGTAAACGGTCCGCCGATCGGCCCACGGCCATACATTAGATCGTCCATCATCTGCGCAGCCGACGACCGCTCCGCCGCAGCAGTCGGGCCACCACAGAACAAGGACGCGACGACAGCCAGCGCGCACGCCCTTGAACCGACCATGGCTTCGTCCTGGGATCAGATACCGAAGCTGATGCGGGTGCCGG